>VFQN01002176.1_pt1 | contig 31024 bp, 37 predicted proteins | sample 3512371 | NCBI WGS metagenome assembly VFQN01 (sample SAMN10412370, study PRJNA504923) | tailings metagenome | isolation source: Replicate 2 from Balatoc abandoned mine | place: Philippines: Itogon, Benguet | collected 2017-08-28 | reverse complement strand
CCTACCACAGCCTGGTCCCACCCCTACATAGCTTCTCGCCAAGACGCATCCACAGAGCACAAGCAGCCCCCCTTTCGTGGGTGCCAAGGGTGCCAAACTCCGCACCTCAGCTTTCTGCCCTCATCACTGCCAAGCAAGTGTGCGATTACTACGGTACTTGACCTTACTTCAGCAGCTTCTCATCAGGCCTTGCCTACAGCATGTGCACTAGCAGGGAAGCTCCCTAGCTTGCAGGGTGTACGGTACGCACGCTGCGGCCAGGCAGCTGGGAGCTGGGCAAGTGGCACATACCAAGGGTGTTACACGTAGCCTCATTCACTCCAACTCGTTCCCAGTAGCCTGGCTGAGTTGCATCGTACAGCTAGCATGGTGTACTGCTGGCGACAAGTATCGGTCGTCATGAAGAAGTTGCACACCATGCTAACCAGCTCTTGGTAGGGACTAGAGAGGTGCACCGTACACCGCAACGTAATGTCTGCACCTATGCACACCACAGTCTGGCGTGGTCGGTACGGGCCGCTGGCGCACGATGACACGTTCAGTAAGCACTGACAAGTACTTCATGACATTACTGCAATGCACGACAGAACAGTCCACGCTGGGTAAGACAATGATAATGAATGTTTGGTGCACGTGCATAGGGCCCACACTTTGCTGCGGGAGCAAGTCAACTAGGGGCTAACGGCCACACGCCCTGTTTCAGCCGTCCTTCTAATGCGCTCACGCAGCCCAGCCGCATCCGCCATGGCCATCACCAGGGCCCGTAAACGCAAGAGCTGCTGTCAGCGTAGTAGCCATGTTCTTACGCATGATTCATACGAGTTCACGGACACATTAACACTCCCAAGAGCCCACTAGCCTGACCTGCCTCTTCCACCGGGGTAGGGTGAGCTGCACAGGAAGCACAGCGGCCAGCGTGACCACCTCGTCACCCAGGCAAGCCTCTGACAACGCGCAGCAGGCGTCGAGACACAGCAGCTCGCTCTGTACTTGTGCTGTCTTCTCCGTCTCCCCCTCTGCTTTGCTCCGTACTTGTTGCTTCCTCGAGGGCTGCAGCTTCGGGGTCCGCTCCTGCGCCCTCCCTGCGTGCTATGCTGTCAGGCTCTAGTGCGCCACCGTAGCCCATATCGTACAAGCCCTCGCTGTCGTACTCATTTGTCATCGCCACCGCATCAGCACTATACTCTTTTCTGCTGCTTTGAGACTGCTTGTCTGTGAAGTAGTCGCCATGTGCCCACCGCCAAGCTCTGCGGACACATAGGTGGGCAGAGGCCAGGACAGCTGACTCCCAGGTTGCCCTTTCTGCCATGCCGCGCGGCGAAGACAAGGACAAGGCACCGGCTTGCACCAGCATGGCGGTTAGGGCCCGAGCAGCAGCTACCGACACTGCTCCAGGCAGGATATGCTGCTGATCCCTCGCAGCCAGGCAATCACAGTTCCCGTACATGGGCCCCTTGCCCCTCTCGTCCCTCCGGCCTGCTCCGGCTCCCTCGCCCCTTGCCCTCCCCATGCTCAGCAGCTTACTCGTAGTCTTCATCGGGCGCCTGCCACAGGTGGCTGCTGGCGGATGTCTCCGTGTCCTCTGGGGGATCCTCCCAGGCCGCCGCCTCTGTCTGAAGGTGGGCAGGCCCCCCGCCGCCGCCTGCTACGCCGCTATGCAACGCCGCCTCGTCAAGGGGGAGCCCCATTGCCCATCCTGCAGCGGACTGCTGCCCGAGCTGTATGCTGCCGTGGTTTAGGGCTTCTGCAGCATAGCCTGTGCAGTGGCATGGTTTGGGCGGCAGTGGGAGGCGTGGATGAGTCCATCCAGGTCCAGCAGGGGAGGTGTCCAGTTCCCCCACCCAGGTTGTGGGTGCTTAGCCACTAATCAACCTGACTGCGGGCGTTTCGTGTGAAGCAAGCTGTAACAATGTGTCTTTGAGTCCCCAGCGTGCTTCCAACAGGTGCATGGGATCTAGTTGTTGCGCTCCGCGCCACACAGGCGGTCATGCTGAGGGTTTTGTCCATGGGGTTTGTCCCAGTCCACGGACGCCAGCAACTATGAGCCTGTTCGCTCACACCGTTCCCCGCTGCAGTGAACAGCTGAGCTGCCGTATCCTCTGGCAACCCACCTCCATACAACCGCAGGTAGGTGATGAGAGTCAGCAGCACAGCGTTTGTCGAGCTGTACATGAGCGTTACCAGGTTTTCCAGGGGGCTAAGGGTTTACTGAGCTGCACAAGAGGAAAAGTACGACGACAGCGTTCAGCAACCCAAGGTCAGTGAGCCCAAATGCTGGACTATACATACACATGAATATGTACTGACAGTATCGTTCGGCTGCCTGCTTCGATGGCGAGCGACTTGCGCCAGCAAAATGGCTCTGTCGCCGAGCTCCCCCACGAATTCGCCAAAGCCAATCCAAGCTCTTGATTTATACAGTAATAGTATATCAGTACCTTGAGAGAAACGCAACGCAGGTGCAAGTGCTGGTTGTCTCAGTAGTAAAACGGCAGTAGCTGTCGCAGTCACACGTTGCTTCGGGTAATGGATTTGTTCATATGCAGCAATAAGTGCCAATAAAGATACGCATATGGGTCGGCTCTGGGAGGGTCCGCGCGCCTGAATCATGCTTGCCGCGGCTACTGGGCAGGGGAGCTCATGCGAGCTCCCTTGGTACCTGGACCTCCGGTTACGGTTGTGGGAAGACATCCCCTGCGAGGTTGCCACCGCGCCGTGACGCATTTGACCCAACGGGAAACGACATCTGCTTGTGGGGACAACAAGGGGTCATGTATGCTCCGGCTGCAAACTTGTGATACATGCATGTGGCTCAATCTGCGCTCTGGGCCCGTAGCCAGTCCCCCAGCGCCCAAGGGGAGAGCCCCTGGGTCGCCACACGCAGCCACGCGCCAGGTTTCCCACCCAGCTATTGCCACTGCAATCGAGTAGGCACCTGGACCTGCTGCACCTCCACATATCAGACCGCAATGGCGTTAGAGCCAGGTTCGAGCACATTACAATTTTCCCTTGCCAAGGAACCAGTACTTGCGGAGGAGCAGGGAGGAGCTACCCAGTTGACTCTGGTTGACTCCTACCCTGGCAGCACCTGGCAGCACCAGAGTATTGGGATGGGCTGATCTACCAGTCCAGCACCGTCAGGCACTGTCAGGTGTCGGCTCAAGGCCAAGCCGTTTATGGCCAATCCTACCAACGGCCACACCGTGTCGTATGTACACCCCCATACATCCAAACCATCTTCCCTAAAGTATGCTAACGCTACAACAGTCTAGGCCGTCCAACACCTCATGTTACTAAAGCCAGGGAGGGCCTGGGTCAACGCATGGCAACAAGGCCTCAATGCATTTGACATGCGCCACAACCTCCCCCTTCTCCACCCAGCGTGATCACCCTACGATCTTGAACCTGGTCAACCACCAAGGCATCCTATACGGCGCCTCTGCTATACGGAGCCAGTGCCAGTGATAACAAGTACAGTCAGTGTCACGTGCTGCCGCACGCCATGCCACGGCCGGTACACAAGCAACAACGCCCTGGGGGTGCTACATGCAGCATGTGCTTCAAGGCGTGGACGTGCATCCCAGCCAGCCGGTGTGACAACGCAGTGCCATGTCCAAGGAATTCAGTGCTAAGGGACAGCTTGCGAATCTGAGTCATCCAGCACTTCCTGCAACTTGTTAGCGAAGGCGTCATATGCACAACGTCAAACAACAGGCCATGCTCATGCTAGTATGGATGGCCTAAGGACACACGCAAAGACAAGCTGCACTGCTGCCTTGCTAACCACCCCGCCCCTAACGTGTGCATCTCGGCACGAGTCTGCTGATCCGCTGTAAACCCAATACTCAGCACCGCGTCAATTTGCTCCGGCTCTTTTGGTATGGGCTCGCCTTGGGCCATGAGTTGTGGCCCCGAACGCCTCGACGCCCTAAACCCAGCGAAAACGCCCAACAACGCAACTAACCAACTATGCTGAGCCAACTTTCATACCCCTCATCGTCGGGCAAAGCCCCAATTTTACTCCCTGCTTCGCAACAGGCGGCGGGCCACGGCTGCTGCCCTCTGGCTCTGCTCCCCGTCTCCATGCCCATCGCTCGCCGACTGCAGGAAGGTGCTCGCAGCAGCATCCGCCGCCCGGCTGCCGTTCGCGTTCCCGTGCAGGTTGCCCGCCTGCTGCTGCTGGTGTGCGGCCCCCGCCTCACCCTCCTCCTCGTCAGCCGCTGTCCCCCTGGCGGCGTCCCACTGGTCCATCACGGCATCCAGCTGCCCCAGCACCTTGTCCAGCTGCACCGCATCCCCCGCCTGCAGGAGCGGGTAAAGGTTGGCCGCGTCCGCCGTGGTCCAGTCCTCGCGGTGCTCGGCCGCGGCGGCGGTGAGCGTGTTCAGGGAGTCATCGGTTTCGCCAATGACGTCATTGTAGTCCTCCTCATCCTCGTTGAGAACGTCGTAGTGCACAAGCTTCAAGGCCCTGGGGGAGAGGACGTGGCGAGTGGGAGAGCGCGAGTCAGCCTTCGCGAGGGTGGGCAAGTGAACATGCGATGCAGGCAGCAAGCGGCGTGTGGGTTAGGCCCTTCTGCTGTGCTCGGCATATATACAGCGGGCAGCAACCTTGGATGACTATGTCGAGGCCGGCACGTATTCCCAACTGCAGCCTAGCCATCTACATTTTTTCTCCTGGCCCCCACGCACGAACCCCTGGTCCCCGGCCTCACATGTACTCCTCCTCCTGTTTGTCGTCGTATGTCACAGCGTCCTCCTCCTCCCCAATGTCCTCCCCGACCGCTTTCTCCTCCTCCTCCTCCTCTGCCCAGCCCAGTAACCCGCTGCTGCTGCTGCTGCCAGACTGGCCCTCCTGCTGCTCCTCCTCCCCCTGCTCCCCCACCACCACCACGACCATCAGCTGCTGACTGGCCTCCTGGCGCCGGAACAGGGGCGAGTCGTCGTCCGACTGGAAGCCGCCGGACTTGCCCGCCATGTGCACGTCCTCCAAGAGGTACGCGTAGTCATCCTCGTAGGTGTTGCCCTGCCGGGCGGCGCCGTCAGTACCGTCGGAGCTGTCGCTGTCCAAGCTGTCGTACAGGGCTTCGTCAGAAGGCACGTGCGCAGCTGTGCCGGAAGCCAATCCTTTGGAGTTGCTGTTCTGTGAGCTCCGGTGTTGGACGGTGTGTATATGCTTTATTGTCCCAAGGCCTTGCGGCTTGACCGCGTGAGCCAGGCGCGCTATAGAGAGCGGGCAGGGTGGGACCATGAGGGCAGGGGGCGCGAGGATGAATCAAGCAGGCCTTCAGCACGAGCAACTTGAAATGCCATATGCATGGCCTGGACGAAGTTTGGACAGCGCATGATGCGCAACGCCGCTTGCGAGAGTGCGTACAGAGCGTGCAGTCTTGGCCGTTGTGTCAGTGCCGTGCACGTGTGCATGCTACAAAAGCATGCCTGGCGGACGTCAACCACTTGAGTTCATTGTGTGTTTCTGGAACACATGAGCCATAGTGACTCCCGAAACAGCGAGGAGACGGTGGGGCCTCCCATGCCTACCTGTCAGCACAAGAAGACAACTGACCACGAAAAACGCCGCCCTTGTGATTTTGGCCATTCTGCGGGTGTTGGAGGAGTAAAACAGTGTTTTAAAATGTCCAGCGTCTGGGTTACGAGCTGATCAGGGGTGTGCCGCAACTGGTGCATGCGGGGACGAAAGAGCCTCTCCCACACCCAATGTCGTTGACTGCAAGTTATGAATAGAATACTTACGATCCTTTTATGCTGCGTGAACCAGCCAGTGTTCCGCGTCGCAGGAAGACCAGTAGTTCACTCGCTGTGTGAGGCTTTCGCGGCCTTGCCGCAAGAGCTGTTTTGTTAGCAAGGGAGCTTCTTACAACTTAAGTGTTTCTGCACGCAACCCAGTACGAGGTGCTGCTGTTGACGGGTAAGGACGCGAACCAGCCGCAAGGGATTTTGCAAGCCGCGTTTGAGTTGGCACTATAGACAGTACGTATACTAGTAACTGTATCCGTAACCTAGAAGGGTTTGCACCGCGAAACGCCCAACGCCCAAGTCCAATGCCTTATGCCTAATGCAACTCTCCGTACATTCGGTTGTAGCGGTACAACGTGCGAACCGTGTGTCCTACAGTTCATCCTTACATACGGCCGTATGGCCAGTCTTGAGAAGGGGGGCCGTAATTGCGGTCAGGTCTGCGGCGCCTCGTTCCAGCTTGTCCTGACACTGTTCAGGACAGCACAGCCTCCTCCACAGGCACACGTTTGGCTCGTTGGTAACCCTGCGGTATCAGCACCTCACTACCGCCCTAGCGACACACAATTTGGATGAACCCCATAACTGGCATCGAGTACTCAAGGTTATTGCAAGCGCTGGCAGAGCTGGCCAGGCCCAGGCACACAGAGGCCACGAAATGCGCAGTGCGTGTAGTTTGGAACCCGGTACTTGGGCGTCAGGGAACCCAAGCGCAAGCAAGCTCAAAATGAATGCACGCGAAAGCAACTATCAACGAAGACCACGTTTCAGCGCTTCAACGCCACGCATTCGCCCCATGCTCACAGCTGTACTGAAGCAGGTCGGATGGCACCTTATGACACCTCGGCAGCCTGCCACTGCAGTGACCTTAACAACGCTGATGCGAGCCCTAGGCCGCAGGCGACCATCGTGCTGTACTTACCAAGCAGCAGCACACCCTCTTCGTGCGCCCTCTCGTCATTCAACGCCACCGCATACCTTCCATCAAGCACTGCCCCATCCACAGCAAGCCGCATGGTGCACCACCGTAACAATCAGGCGTAGCCCCCATTACCCCCACTACGTCCCTCGCGCACCTGCCCCGCTCATCAGCGGCAGACCCATATCCGGCAGTCCCGGCCCGAGAACATTCCCTAAGCGCCTGCCCAGGCTGCGCGTCCGCCCAAGCTGCACCGCCCCCGGCCCCGTCCCGGCCCCCGCCCCGGCCGCAGCCCCAAACGCCAGCCCTGCCAGGGAGGTGGGCTGCAGGACGTGGTGCGCCCCACCCTCGCGCAGCGGCACCCCTGCCGGGTGCTGCTTCTGGTTGAGGTGCGTTGCGTGCGGCGGGAAGGACAGCAGCCCCTCCGCCGGCTCCGTGCGGACACCGTCGTCGTCCTGATGCTGCTGTTGATGCTGCTGCTGGCGCTGCTCCTTGGCCGCTGCGCTGGCCAGCACCTTGCTCAGCAGCGCCGCCTTGAGGCGGTCGTCCGTTGCCTTGGCCCGGCTGCCGGAGAACGCCGACCCGCCGTACATGGGCCCGGTGCTGCCGCCCCCCGACCCACCCGCCTCACCGCCAGCAGGCCCTAGCGCCCCGGACCCCAGCCCCACCCCCGGCACGCTTCGCGAGTGGTTGAAGCCGCAGTGCCGCGGCGTGTAGTGGTGGTACGCAGGGAGGGATGGCACCATGGGTCCGCGCGCTTGGAGGGCCGCGGGTGCTGCTTGCGTGGGGTGAGCCGGGGCCGGGGCCAGGCACCCAGCCGGGTGCGTATCGTGCCCATTGGCCGCGAGGCCGCCCTCGACCCGCCGCCGGGGGTGCAGGGGCATGTCGGCAGCGGCTGGGTCGGGGGCAGCCGACGGATGAGAGTGCGCGGGTTGGCGGCGCGACGGAGGGGAGGTGGCGGGGCGCGAGCCGTGGGCAGCGGCTGCGGCCTGGTGGTGGGAGTGCGGGTGGTGCGAACTGTGCTGTGACGCGGAGAATGCAGACGTGACCTGTCGGGCCCATTGGGGGTATGAGGGGATGCTTGTCAGCTGTGCATATGCGCGACGGGAGGGAGATGCATGTTCCTTGTGAACCTAAGCGCCAAGACCACATGCAGTCTGGCGGTGCCCTTGTCATTTAGCCAAAACAATCAATGCCATCGTAGACTCGTCCCAGCTCACCCTGCCAATCGCCCGCGTGTTTCCATGACCACGGCTGGGACTGTGCCCGCCCTGTGGAGACCCCGCCACCGCCGCGGCGGGCCCCCACCCGCCATTGGCGGCATGCCCCGCAGCGGCAGCCGCAGCAGGTCCCGTACCCTCCAGCCCCGTGCCAGCCCCGCCGCTGCTGATGGGGGTGGAGCGGTAGGTGTGCCCCCCGCCCCCGGCCATAGTGCTGAGGTGGTGCTGCAGGGAGGAGGACGGAAAGCGAAGCAGGCCGTAGGCGGGTGGCGGCCACACGGCGGCATGGAAGCCACCTCCAACGGAGCTGTGTGTCACGGAGTTGGCCTGGCGGCGCGGGGAGGGCTGCGATGGGGCGTCGGGAGCGTCCTGGTGGGCGGTGGCGCTGCCGGGGCCGGGCGCATGTGGGTTGTGCGTGGAGGAGGCGGAGGAGGAGCGGGAGGAGGCGGGGGGCAGGGCGGGGGCGGGTGGAGCTGGGGGAAAGCCAGATGCACCTGCGGTGGGGAGAGAGGCAACGCCGTACTGTTGTGAGGGCACGGAAGGTCAGGGCATTCCTTGCAACCCGTATCCCAGCAAGTTTGTAGTTGCACGACATTCTGGACCGTTGAACAGCTCAACGCATCCTCGTCCACGCACCTGGGCTGTGGTGCTGCTGCGGGGTTTGGGGGTCATGTCGATGTCCGGGGTGCTGCTGCGCGTGCAGGTGCGGGTGGGGCTGCGACCCCTGGGTCGGCGTGGGGCCGGAGAAGCGCGGCGGGGAGGCCACCGGGCGGACCATGTAGCCGGAGCCGCGGACAGGCGAGCGGCTGCGCCTGCACGCACAATTCAAATAAACATGTATATGCACCAGTCTAAAGCCAGAGCCGTGACGTTGTAGGGAAAAACATGTATGTATGCGGCCAAAAGCAGATGCACGGAGAACGAGCCAATTGCATTGTGTCTTGCGCCAGGGGCAGGAGCGGGGCATGGGCACATGCACGCACGCGCCTGCGCTTGCGGCAGGCTGTGGCGGCGGCACGTGGCAGGCGACCCACCCTGTGGTGATAGGGCGCATGAGCGGGGCGTACAGCTGCTGCGGCCGCCGGGGCAGCATATCCCCCAGTTGCAACGTTTGCACGCCGGCATTGCGCTGGGGGGCCCCGCCGTGGGCTTGGGCTTGGCCCTGCGGGCCGTGGCCCACCGGGCCCCCTTGCGCTGACGTGTGGTACAGCGTGTGGGTGTGCTGGTAGTGGTGCTGCTGCGGCGGCGGCTGACCGCTTATGCGCCGGCCCAGGCTGCGCTGCTGCTGCTGCTGCTGCAGGTACTGTTGGTACTGCACCGTCTGCTGCGCGTACAGCGGAGACGTCGGCCCGGTCCCCATCCCTGCGTCCTGCTGCAGCTGCTGCAACTGCAGCTCCCCTGGACCATCTACCGACGCCCTCGCCACCTGGCTGGCGTCGAACGCAAACTCGTACTCCGCCGGCCCCTCATCTTCTACCGCCATCTGCGCATCAAATTTTCCGTCCTGGCCCTCCAGCAACCCGCGCTTCAACCCTTCGCCAGCGCCACTGGCCCCCTGGACGTGCCCCTGATCCGCCGCTCCACGCACGCCGCCGCTGCTACGGCCACTCCCGCTGCCACTCCCACTTCCGCTGCCCCCTTGCCGTCCTCTTCGCCCTCCCCCTTCCCCTGCCCCTCCCCCGGCCGTGCCGAAGAGCTCCGAGTCATCTGCCGTCATCAGGTCCTGGTACCCCTCGTCCCCCTCCCCGTCCCCCTCCTCGTCGTCGCTGTCCAACAGCGACAACCCCTTGCTGGCGCCACCCGCACCCCCGCCTCGGCACGCTCCTGCACCCAGCCCCAACGCCCCCAGGCCCGACGCGCCATCCATAGGCCCACGTGGCGTGCCCTCCCCGTCCGACCCAGGGTCGTACTGCACCACCACCAGCCCCTCGCCCTCAAGCTCCTGCTGCAGCACGTCCAGGTCCTCATCTGGGTCAGCCCCTGCGCGCCCGCCACCCCCTGCCCTGCCTCCCGCTCCCTCTTCCTCTCCGGCTTCCCGAAGCAGCTGAAGGCTTGCTCCCGTCGGCATGCCCGGCGCGCTCCCGCGCTTACGTTCCCCGGGGTTGCTGCTCCTGCCCGTGGTCCCGGCCCTCGCCGCGCCGCCAGGCCCCTCCTTGCCGCCCACGGACCACCGTAGGTGCCGCTGGCCGCTCCCACCATGCGCGCCCGAGCCGCCGGACGCCGACCCATAGGGCGGATGCAGGGGGCTGCTGTTGCTGTTGCTGCCGCCATTGCTGCTGTTGGCGGTCTCGGCCGCCTGGCGGCTCTCCGCTGCCTGCCGGGCCAGCAGGATGGCGGCGGCGAGGTTGCCGTCGCCTGACATGGAGCCGGCGGCTCGGGAGTGCGCGGACGCGGACAGAGGTGCGCTGTGAGTGTTTGCGTGGCTCTGGCTGGCGTCCTGCGGCGGCGGCGGAGAGGGGCAGGAGGGGCAGGAGGGGCATGGTAGCAAGTTGGGGAGTTTGCTGTGAGGGCGAGGGCTTGCAGGGCAAGGGCCACTAGGGCTGGGATAGGGGGCGCCAAGCGCCCCGCATCAGGAGCTGTAGCGCAATAGTGTAATAGCATGTGGCGACAGGGTCCTTGCCTTTCCGAGGTAGGCATGCAGGTCTGTCTCGCCGTGGGCATCGGCCTCCCAACCGCAGATGCCTGCCGACGGGGGACGTCCAGCGCCCGCCTGGCCCTGCCCATGGCCTGAAGAGAGGAACAGCACCAAACGAGCATTTGCAGTTTCTGCGTGCTAAGGTACAGGGACGTAAGGGTTATGGTGCATTGCAATGCCCCCTGCTAGCGTGACGCGTGGGTTTTGGTAGCAGGCTTGCTAGCAGGTTTGCTGGCAGGCTTACTGGCAGGTTTGCTGGCAGGCGCCAGAGTGCAACAGCCATGCACTCATGTTGCATCGTGCAACCCACTGGTGCACACCGCGCGGGCCTGTGTAGGACTACAACGAGCTGCCGTCTCCTCCCGACGACGCTTGTGGTGCGTGGGGCCAGGGTGTACGCACACACGTACCAGACGCCTTGCCGCCCGGCCTTGTCTGAGGACTGCCCAGCTGCTTGGCTGCGCCCAACGCTGAAGGCCGACTTGCCGGGAAAGTTACAGGCGGCCGTCCGGTCGGGGCAGTCCCTGGCGAAACAACTGGTTCCATATGGATGTCGCTGTACCAGTTTGGTCAGGAATGGCATGGGCCTTGCAAATTGAAGGAACATAAATCAGATAAGCTTTCGTTTAACATCCTATGTCGCACCGGAAACTGCGAACAAGGTTGTTGCGCGCTTCTGGGGGCATGTATGAGACTTAGGGCCCGTGTTGCAGTCGAGTAGGTAGTGGATATGCGTAATTGATGTGTACCATAGAACCGAAACGGTTACTAGAGCCATCCGTGGGCGCGAGTCCCCAGGTGGGAACTGGGAAGATACACCGTCGCATGCATGTCACGCGGCCCCTGCGTTGTGCAGCTGTTGGGGCAACCGCAAAAGATGACATGCCAGCGTTTATGGAACAGCTGGCATCAAAGTGCTTACAAATGAACACCACTACAGTATGCCAGCGTACAGCCGCACACTCCGACCCGTGCAAGCCCCAGCTTGCCTGGGCACGTGTAGTGTTGTTACAAAACTGGCCCGAGGGAAGCTCCACGTTGCACACGGTGTTGGAGCAGTACGGTACCAATGGATATGAAGTGCAATGTCTGGCCTGGTTTGGCTGCAGTTAGGCAGCTAGAGCGTCAAGGTGGCGTAAGCAGGGGAGTCCTGGGTGTCCTGGCGCTCAGGAGCCCCTCGGCAGTTGTGCAGCGCTCTTTACACAACCCATACCCACGAATCTGGAATGTTTGCACCCTTTAATCAGCAGCAAAATCAGATACAACTTGCAGCACTCTGCTAACAGCGCTTGCTTTGTCACACTTGCTGCCCACTTGCCGCGCCAAGACCACGGCAGAGACAATCTTTTCGTATTGAAGCTTTGGTGACAATTCTTCACTATACAAGCGCTGGGCGGGGTTGATGGTAGCGATGTAAACACTATGGTAACCTCCAAAATGCCTGGCCCCGTCAACCTTAGCGCGGCGCTCACCTGGCTGCATGCCTCTCAAACAGATGTAGCGAAGCAACTCAATGCGTGGAAGCAGTTGCAGCGCCTTTCAGTGGACGACTGGGGCCTGACTTATCAGCCCTTGCGCGGAGCATTCGTCGTCCTTGAACACACCCGCGAACTTCCTACACGAGCTCGTCGAGTCGTGGCTACAGGTGACACTGCACCTTCCTGCTGCAGGATACACACATCCGGCGTTGCCAGTCGCTAGAGGTGGTAACCCCGTGCCGGCCCTGACACGTGCCCAACACCACTGGCCTGCCGCTCCTCTCTCCCCTGACACAGACTCGTGCAACGCCCACACAAAGCTGCTGCTGGATGACGGCAGCAGCTGTAGCCTTGATGACGTCATGGATGTTGACTTTGCGGACATGGAGGAGGGCATGCAGCACGCGTTGGTGGCGGAGCTGCATCAGGCAGTCAGCACGGGAGCACTGCCTGCCATAACGCGGGAAGAGGTGCGCCTAAGCCGTCGGTGCTTGCCAGCCTAGGCAAGCGCTTCTTCATGTAGCTCCCAACAACCACATTGCTATTGCTTGCAACTGCCTGACGCAGTGACCTCTTGCCTTGCACCACCGTTGCTTGTACCGCTGCGCGTTCCCTCTGCTCCACTGCGCGTTCCCTCTGCTCCTCCTCCCCATCCCGCTACCACGCACGCACATGGCCCAACAGGCCTCCGCCGCCTTCATCCACATGGCCCGCATCCACCAAGCATCAGGGGACGTGGAGGAGCTGGCCGCACTGCGCGCCCTGTGCGAGCAAGCAGACGCCGCCAACGGGCTCCAGCACCACCCCAAGCCCCAGGACTCGTGCTCGCTGGGCCCCGACTGGCCGCACAGCGTCACAGGCCTGCTGTCCCTGTTCAACCGCCTGCTGTGGCTGGGCGCGCACCGGACGCTGTTGCTGGTGCGCGACAAACCAGACGATGTGGAGCAGGAGATGCTGGCGGAGGTGTTTGGGGACGCGGGCGTGGGCGAGGGGGCTCCGCGGTGCGGCGGCGGTGGCGGGGAGGAGGAAGCGCAGCGTGGGCAGGGGCAGCTGGGGAAAGATGGCCTTGAGGTGGCGGTGTCCCCGCCACAGCCTGTCCAGCCGATGGCGAGCGAGGACGGAGCGTACAAAGCACCCGTGGGAAAGGTTCAGCAGCAGCAGCAGCAGCAGCAAGGACTGCACGAGGGTCAGGGGAGGGAGTCAAGCCCTGCAGTTCATGTCGATAGCGCCGCCTGCGCACCTACCTGCACGGCTGGGGACGACAGGCAGCGCACGGAGGTCTCCCCAGTGGCAGTACCCAGCGGCCCTGCGCTCAGCGGCGGGGTTGGGGACGCTGGCGTGCCTGCGGGGCAGCCACAGCCACAGCCACAGCCACAGGCGCAGCAGCAGAAGCCGCAAAAGCAGCAGAGTGCGCGGGGCGGGGCGGGAGGCGCGGGGACAGAGCTGCAGCAGGCTGCCTCCGGCGGCTGCGTGCGGCAACTGGCTTCCAGTCTGGACCGCATGGGCTCCGTGACAGGGGAGTCCCCTGTGCCTAGCGCAGTGGCCAAGGTGTCGATTGTGTCCGCCAGCCGGGCGCATGGCGGGGCCAGGGAGGCGAAGCAGGAGGCTGAGCGGGCCGGGGAACGGAGCAGGGGTAAGGTCTCCAAGGGGGACAAGGAGCGGGGCAGGGACAGGGACAGGGAGCGGGAACGGACTTGCGAGCGGGAAAACGACCAGGGCCGCGAGCAGGAACGAGAGCGAGACCGCGAAAAAAGACAGGGACGGAACGGCGAGGGAAGGGGCGCACTGGAGCAGCGTGAGCAAGACTGGGACCTTGCGCGGGAGAGGGAACGGCGCCATGGGGAGAAGCGACGGCGAGGAGATGAGGTGCACGGCGAGGAGCGGCAGCTGCCGGGACAGGGGGAGGAGCTTTCGCCTGGGAGGCAGCACGGCGGGAAGAGGCATCAGGGCCTCACGAGGCAGCCGGAACGCAGGGAGAAGCCGCCGCGGGATGGCGGTGGCTGGGAAGATGGAGGCGAGAGGGTGCAGGAACGGGAGCGCGGCCAGGGCCCAGACAGGTCGCACGCCAGCGGCCCTGACAAGGAGGAGGGCGCTCCTGTGCGGCCGGAGGCTCACCGCAGCCGCCGGGACGGGAGCATGGCACCTGCGGCGGCCGTGCCGCTGCAGCCCCTGCGGCCGCCGGAGGCCGTGCTGAGCCTGCTGTGGCACCAACCTGGCCACCCGCCCCCGCTGCCCCGCATCCACCACGACGCGGAGAGGCACCTCAATAAGCAGGAGCTGCAGCAGCTGGTGGACTACATCGCCTCCACACCCGACCCCGCGACACGTGTGTTAAGGAGGGCGGAGGCCAACGCGGTGGCGGTGCTGCTGGGGGAGGCGGCGCGCCGGCGGGTGGTTCCGGCGGCCGTGCGCATGCGCCCTGGGGAGCTGCTAGAAGCTGCCCACGTGGGAGAGGAGGAGCTGTGGCTGGTGGGCGGCTGCGGGGCGGACCTGTTCCGGCACTTCTGCCTGCTCATCCGCAGCAGCGCTCAGGAGCGTGGCGCGGTCGGGCTTGACGGCGGTGATAGCGGCAAGGTTGGCGGCCGGAAGGAGGGCGGACGGAGGTCCAGGGGCCAGCGGGACGGCAACGGGGACGGGGCGAGAGGGCGAGAGGATGGGCGGGGGAAGGGGCAGGAGGAGGAAGAAGAGGTGTGGCTGGACCCGGGCTGGTTTGAGCTCGCGCGGAGGGAGGTGGAGCAGACGGAGCACTTGCTGCGCGGCGTGCCCAGCGTGCCCCTGCCCGTGCGGAACCTGTTGGACAAATACGTGGACGGAGGAAAGCGGGGCAGGGGCAGGGGCGCGCTGGGGCCGGCGGGGGGCGCGGACGGGGAGGAGGGCTTTCACGTGCGCGTGTTCGAGTTGCGGGTGGTGTGCGAGCTGGTGCTAAAGCGGCGGCCACTGACGGTCGCGGAGGCCGAGGTGCTGCTCAAGGTAAGCGCCGCGTGGTGATACGCTTAGCACACAGGTCCCTGCAGGTTAAAAACGAACATCTCGGCAGCGCATATTTCCTTTGTCGTGCGGTTGTTGCAGCACATATGGCGTTCTGCGAGCATGTTGGCTCAGTGGTTGCTTCAGCCACGCTGTACCACACCGCAGTGTGCATTGAGACGTTGTAGGTAGGTCGGCACGGTTCTTTAACATCTTGAACCATTTTTTTACGCTGCGGCTGGTGCCCTGGCCCTATTAACAGCATGCACTTACTTGCCCCTCCCTTCCGGCTACTACCCCAGGTGGACGCCTCCCGCATGTGCGACACGCTGCTGCAGCACCAGGCCCAGGGGTCGCTCCTAGACGTGCGGCAGTACGGCAGAAGTACCGAAGACGAGGCTGTACGGCACCGCAGACTCAGCTTCGGCGACGGTGGTGGCGGGGAGCCGACGCCGCTGCCGCCGCTGCTCCTGCTGGGCCTGCACCCTGACTGGGCGGCGGTGGCGGCGGGCCGGCCCGCGGCGCGCAGGGCCCTGGGCTGCAACATGGCTCTGGCGCTATCGGAGGCCCTAGCGCGGGGCCCAGCACCCCGATAGCTGTGCTCACAGTGCAGCGTCGCGTAACGCCTTGCTAATGTGGACCGTGGACGGGTGGCGCAAAGGAGACCAGGCAGAAGTGCAGCGCAGGCCCTGCAGACGCGGGCCGTGGGGGCGGTGGTACGAGGAAGGACATCACTTCCCCAGGGACGCATCATGGCATAGAACATTCATGTCCATCCAATGCTGAAAGAGATCAAGCGTTGTCCTGCGTCGTGCTGAAAGCATTGCCGTGCATGCATATTGCGCATCTTGGAAGGCAAGGCCGAGGTCTGAGCCTGTAGCGCTTTCAGGCGTAGCAAGGGCATCAGGGGCAACTGTTGTGCATCAACGGCAGGTGTTCGCAAGAGGGGCGTTCATAAGCTGGTAGTTTTGGGGCAATTAGCCCGATGAACAAAATTTGCTTGTTTCACATGCTCCCACAACCTTGCACCTGCATTGTCACCAGTGCATGATGTCGTATTGCATGCCCATTCGTGCCTCTACCAGTCACCTGTGCTATCGTCTTGGCTTTCACAGTACCGGTATGCGCCACATGCGTCTGTCTGCGGTGTCTTGCTGCCCACACCAAACGTACGATTCAAGTTGGTCGAGCCTGTTGACTTGGGAGATCAGGAGGTGTGCGTGAAAGGTTGCCATTGCGTCGGTTTCGTCCTGCTGGCTTGCCTGGCTCTACCCTGGAATGCTGGTCGCTGGAGTGAGGGTCAGGTAACCTTCAAGTGCTACATGAATACGGTAATGACCATGCCACTGTCCTTTGGTTACGCAAGGCCGATACCTTCCTAGCACCATGTCTTGTGGGAGTTGCTCAAGGTCCACAAGGCAGGAGCATCAAACAAGTGTAAGCAGCTAAGCACTAGTTGGTAGACAGGAACACTGAGCACTCCTGCAGCTGCCTGCAGCAATTGGTCTGTGGCAGGAGAGGAGCCCCTGGGAGCCCCCAGCGTTTCCGGTACCGGGTACCGGTACCCTACGACAAAGCAGACCGTAGCACCGTACCCGGCCACCGTACCCGGCCACCGTAGCACCGTACCCGGCCACCGTAGCACCGTACCCGGCCACCGTAGCACGCAAATTATCATGCACGCTCCCTTGCAAGGAAGGATGCAGAGCAGCTCTCCGTCTTGTTGCATCTTGGCCAGTCTTGGCCCATCATCATGCGTCAGCTAAGGGCCGGATGCACATGTCGGATGTAACCTCAAATAACCAATCGCTGTATTCCCAGTGTGAATCACCCAAACGGCTCAAGGGGCCCACAGGTCTCCCCTTAAGCAGCTACCGAGCCGTACGACGAGGCTGAGGGCGCCAGCCCTGGAGGATGCTTGCTGCTGCTGTTGGGGTGGGTGTGGACCGGGACAGGGAACTGCAATAAACTGAGGGTGCAGAACAGCGCCTCTGCCTTGTTCCCTTGACTTCCTGGCGGGTTAGCCGTTGTCCGCCAGTTGGCCGCGAGCAACCTGCAAGAAGTTATATGGGCCCTTGTAAGCGGCATGCGTGCAATAGGTACCATGTTCTACATAGCATATGGCAGACCGGCAATCGTGGATACATGTGAACCACGCAACCAACCGTGCCCAAGGCCAGTACGAGGTTCGCGACGATGACGCTGCCGGGGGCGGTTGATGAGCGCAGAGGCCAAGTCAAGCGCAACTCACAATGGGCAGGCAATCGCATAAGTGGTGTTGGATGATATTTTGTATACCCTCACGATGTCCAGCATGGCTTCCTTGGACTTGGCTGCAATCCTCGAATGCCTTTCGGCTTCACGCGAAGACGTAGAGCAGCAGGTCCTGACATGGCAGAAATTGGTTGTTCTAGCTGACCATCATGACGTATGGAAGCTTCCTGGCGAGCCTGTACGCGGAGCCTCGGGCTGTCGCGCCCGCCGGGTTATTTCCGCAGGTGCGCTTTCGGCCTACACATGACAGAAACCCACTCGCAACTAATTTGCACTGCTATGCGTGCAACGAGTGCGAATGGCAACCTACACTGCATCTGCCTGGAACCCTACAGATACCGACTATTATCCGTGGCAGTTGCACCTGGAGGATGGGAGCTGCTGCACAGTAAACGATTTGCTCGACAATGATTTCGCGGAGCTGGAGGAAAGCCTGCAGCAGGCCGTGGTGGCCGAGTTACAGGGGGCAGCGAGTCGAGGGCTCGTCAACCTGGTCACGCGGGAACAGGTAAACAGCATTCGCCCGTAGACGTGCCTCCCGTTAGTCCAGAGCAATCAATGTCTTGAGTGTCTGTAACCCTTCGGCTCTGCGTCTTGCCGCTGGGCCAAAGCTTTGGATACCATGCACGGAGGAGCCCCCCAGGGCAACCTAGGCCGCAGAGACCCACGCTTGCAGCTGCAGTGCAGCTACCGTACTGCAGTGCGGTAGTGCCAAGGACGGGAAACCGCACCAAGGGGCCTCAAAGAAGCACTCCCTATTACAGCAGCAACTTGTCATGGAGTCCTGAATATTGTGCCATTCACTGCATCCCATGACCGCCCGGCTTGCGGCCCCGACACCTCCCTCGCTGCCCGTCAGGCCGTGGAGACGTTCCTACGCATGTCCCGCATCCACCACGCGGCGCAGCCCGCCCGGGAGCTGGCCGCCCTGCGCGCCCTGTGCCTGCAGGCCGACGCGGCGGTGGGGCTCAGGCGCAGCCCCGACGGCGCCCCCGACCCCTCGCCTGAGCACCTGGGCCCTGCCGCCGCAGCCAACCCCACAGCACCGTCAACAGCAGCCCCGTGCAGCGCCACAGCTATGCCAATAACGACAGGCTCAGCAGCAGAGGCTGCGTCCGAGCCCGCACCACAAGCGGCTGCAGCAGCTGCGCATGTGGAGTCGTTTGCGTCGCTGCTGGGCCGTGCGGTGGCGCTGGCCGCTGACCTGACGCTGCTGCTGGTGCGGGACGCGGTGGAGGAGGAGGAGGTGCGGCGGGTGGTGGAGGAGCTGTTCGGGGAGGGGGAGGGGGAGGCGAGCGGCGGGGGTGCGGGCAGCTGTGGAGGTGACAGGTGCGACCCATGCGCAGGCGGTGCCGGCAGCGGCGGGGGGCAGGTGGAGCAGCGGAGTGAGGACACCGAGGAGGGCAGCACCAGCCTGAAGGCGTGGGTTAGCGGCAGCTGCAGGGACCTGGAATGTGTGCGGGGCGTGCTGTGCGGGGGAGATGGACCGGCGGTGTGCAAGGCCGAAGGCGAGGTCGAGGAGGGCTGTGGGCCGCAGCGCCGGCTGCCGTGCAGCGACGCCACCGATTGCGCAGCCGACATGGACGCCGAGGACAATGCTTGCGGTACCGGAGCCCTGGCGGGGAGCCGCCAGGACGGCTGTGCTGCGGCGCTGCTGCAGCAGCAGCAGGAGGAGGGTCTGGCCTGCGCCGCTGGCGTGGCGCCGCCTGCCTTCATGCAGTCGGCGGCAGGGGCTGAGCTGCAGCCGCCGGAGGGACAGGGGCAGGGGCAGCTGCTGTACCGCCAGCAGGTCCCGGCAGGCGGGCAGATGGAGCTGGGTGGCTGGGGCACGTGGTCGGCTGGCATGGCTCCGCCAGGCGTGCCCCCGGACTACATGCTGCTGGCGGACCAGTACGCGGCGATGGGGGACCCTGGGGCTGCGAGCGTGGCTTCTGCTGCTGTGGCAGCGCAGGCCTACGCAGCAGCGGCAGCTGCAGCTGCATCAGCAGCAGTGGCTGGCTACGGCGCATACCTCCAGGATGCAGGCGCTCGGCATGGGCGGTACGGGCGCTGGGGCGCGGAGGTGTACGGCGGCGGCGGGGGCATGGCGCTGAACCAGGGCCCGGCGCCCGGCGGCTTCGCTCCAGGGGGCTACCACGTGCCGCGTTGGCAGGGCGGGCGGCCCCGCGGTGCGAACAACAAGGACAGCATCAGGGTGGGCAAGATGCAGACGCCACGCCAGCAGTACCAGGCACAGCCAAGGCAGCTACAAGAGCAGTGGCGTCACTCACAGCAGGCCCTGGTGCAGCGGACTGGCGGGTCCGCCCAAGGAGGCGGTGCGCGGCTCAGCAAGGAGGGAATCCCTGGGGCGAAGCGGCAGCGGCTGGAGCCTCCTGCTGCTGTCGCCACCCCTGTCGCGAAGTCTGGCGTGTTGTGCAAGGAGGAGGACACGCCCGCGCCCACCGGCATCGTGCACAAGGAGGAGGAGGCCCCTTCCGCCGCGGCTGAGATCGCCTCGGCCGCGAGCCCAGCCGCAACCGCCGCAGCAGCTGCCGGTGCTGCGCGCGCAACAGTTGGCCCCACCGCCGCCGCCGCCTCCACTCCTGCCGCTTCCACCCCCGCGGCGAGAGGCCCCGCACCCCCAGCCCCCGCCGCGCTAGCTGCCGCCAACGCTACCGCTGCTGCTTCACCCGCAGTCGCCGCACCCGGCGACCCCTCGGCTGCTGCGCGCGGTTCCTTCAGCCTCGCCTCTACTGCCCCGGCTACTGATCGCCACAGCGCCCCGTCCGCAGCCCCGACCTCTGGTGTCGCGCGCGGCCACGGCACTGCCCGCCAGGCCACTGCCCGCCCCTCGAGGCCTCCCGGCCTCGCCGTCTCATTCCCCCCCGCCGCTGACCGCTCGTCCACTGCTGGGCCGGTCAAGGCCTGCCCCACTACTGCCAACCCCGCTCCGTCTGACCCCGCACTCGCCGCCGCCCACCCCTCAGCGTCCGCGCTCGCACCTGCCGACGCCACAGCCATCGGCGCCACACCTGCTACCTCGGGCCCAGACTCCCACGCAGGTCCCTCCCCCGCAACAGCCTCCCGCACCGCCTCCGGCCGCAGCGCTCCCCGCCAGGCCGCTGCACAGCCCGCAGCCGCTGCAGCAGCTCATACCCGCACCACTGCAGCAGCTCCCGCCGCTACAGTCCCCGCAACCACGGACTCCGCGCGCCCAGCCTCCGCCGCTGATAACCCAGCAACTGCAGCCGCCGGCGGCCCCTCCGCCTCCGCGCCTGCCGCCGCTGGCGTCACCACTGCCGGCGCCGCAACCGCTGGCTCCCTCGCCCCCGCCAAGGGCCCCCGCGCTCCTATGGCCCCCTCCACCGCCAGCCTCGCCGCACGCCCCGCCGCTACCCGCTGCTACGATGTCTCCACAGCCGCAGCCAGGCGCGCCGCCACCCGCCCTGCCCCTACCCCAACCGCCACAGCCTCGGCACCTCGCCCCCTAGTGGCATCAGGCCCTTTTGATGCCCCCGTCAGCACCCGGCCCTCCGCTGCCGCCGGCGCCGCTGCCACCGACCCCAAAGGACCTTCCAGTTCCGCCGAGCCCACCCACGCCGTTGCGACAGAGGCTCCGCGTGCCCCCGCCTCCGCACCCGTCGCAGCCCGCCTGCCCGCCTCCGCGCCGACCTCTCCCCGCATTAGCTCCTCCGGACCCACCACTCGCCACCTTTCCACGTCAACCCCCCTCCCTCAACGCGTCCCCGCCTCCGCCTCCCCCACTGCGCGCCCGTCAGCCTCCCCTCAGGCCGCTGCCCGCGCTGCCCCGTTTCGCCCCGCCCCTTCCAGCCCTGGCCTGCCCCAGCGCGGCACCTTGGCGGCCATCAACCGTGCCATGAGCCGTGCCCCCGCCCCCGCCGCCCCCCCGGCGTCCACCCGCGCTAACGCCACCCGCACCAACCGCGCCGGTTCCGCGCCCGGCCCTGCCGGACCCGGGGCCTCCGCCCCTACCCGCCGCTCCGCGACCAACAGCGTTTCGGCTAACGGTACTACCCACCCCGACGCCACCAACCCCGGCCCCATCCGACCCGCCGTTACCTCCACCGCGTCCACCCCTGCGTCCGGCCAACCCGGCGCCTCCGCCCCGGGCACGGCGCCCCGCCAGCGTGCCATCGCTGCTGCCGGTGGCGCCGCTGCCGCCCGCCATGCAGCACCCGCACCCGTAACCAGCCCGACCGCTGCGGCGGGGCCCTGATCGACCACTACTGCTTCCCTGCATGGGACCTGGCAGCCCAACGCAGCAGGCCGAAAGCACAGGATTTCAGTTAGGCTGCGGCCAAGCACGGAGGGCGGTGGTGGTGTAGCATGCTGTGCTCAAGTACAAGCAAAAATGGTTGCAGCCTGCCTTATGAAGCTACTGTTACTGAGAAAGTAAGGATGCATGGAGCTGACACATGTGCAAGGCGGCTGTTGGTTGCTATGTAGAGGCAGGTAACGAGCGGATAGAGGTTCTGGGAGGCATGGCATAGCGTGACGCAGTAAGTTGCCGGTACCGGTGTGTACGTGGTCAACATCAAGTACAGAATTGAAGTAAGGCATGATGAAACGGTTGGTGCATGTAGGTTGAGCGGGGTGATGGTTTGTGCTGAAGCGCATAATGTATTCATTTGAGGAAACGTGCAGCAGCGTTGGAGTTGTGCACAGCATGCTTGCATGCAGCTCTCCGATGCCTGATTAGTGCTGCCCGATGTGCATGTGGGTTGCGGCTGTGCGTTGATTCAGAAGGGTGGCATACGACCAGATATGACGACAGCGTGTGACTAGCTAAGGAGTTGTGACCAGTGGCCGACTTCGAAAGTGCCAGAGCTGAGCTGAATCGTGCATCCTGCAGTACACGCATGTTGCAGTTGCCACATCGTCAAGCAGTCTAGGCTCTCGGGACATGCTGTCTGGTGCGTGTTGCCGTGAGAGTGAAGGCCTGTGCGCCAGCGGTGGCCATGGGGAGATTACGTCCATCTGTGTGTGTATGTGTGTTGTTGACATGGGGGACTAGTGCATGCAGGCTGGCTTGTAGCTGGTTGTAGGCTCTAGGACCCCCAAGTAGCGCTGTTGCTGTTGTACATTGCTGGCCTGACCTGGCAGCCGTAGCAACATGCGCTTTTCATAAGTGCCGTAGAAAGACGTCGCACGCGCTGTACTCCATGCTGACAAGAGCTCACCGTGAGTTGCTGCTGGGCAAAAGACGGTGATATAGGAAGAGTCCGTGGTGGTATTGGTGGTCACGTACGGTAAGCGTCTGCGGTTGGCTAGGGTTAAGTTCAACAGTTGCTGCAGAGCTACTCATGCCGTCCTCGTGCTACAAAGCTGACGGTATAATGCAAGAGATTCCGGCTTTGCCGTACGGCAGACCTGGGGAGCCCTCGGTACAGCAGGGGAGCTCCCGTGCAGCACCTGACTGCCGAGGCCTAAGAAGGACACCGCCCAGCCTGCATTAAGCACTCTTATGCGCAAGACATTATAATTGGGCTCTTGCCTCCGCGACTTCACTACGGAGGCTGTGAGGGACCGCAAAGAACCAGCAAAGCCGGACCTTGGCCCCGACCCCAGTAGCACACTCGCATCACTTATCGGCCATCCAGAAATTATCTCCTACAGATACCGTTGGCGCTGACCTTGCTCGTGGTCTTCTGCCGGACACCGTTTTGACATCGCGACCAGGCTTGGCTACTGTCATGCGAAGGACAAAGTTTCTCAGTAGGACAATATATTGTTCAGAGGCCACCTGCATAGTCCCAGCGCGTGGAGCCCGTCTAAGTGACCCATGGGGGCGCACCTTCACTACGAGGCCTGGAAGCAGGCGTACCACCACACAGGCAGCCGGCTAGTGACGCTGAATGCCCTGCGAATACAGGTAAGTGAACCGAATGCGGGTTGACACGGCCCTAGTGAGGCTAGGCACATCTGCACCTGGCAGCACACACCACTGCACGTGGGCAGCAGGAAATGTCCCCTGTGTCCTATCAGTCAACGCCATGGAGCAGAGCAATAGGACACCTTCGAAGGCAACAAGGCCTGCGTTGGCGCGTGTTGCTCGTGTTGTTTGCCCCTGGCTTTCCCCAGGGCACCGTGGCGTGTGTGCTGCAGCTGCTGGTCACGTGCGCACTGCCGGCGGTGTGGTACGTGCTGGTGAGCATGCAGAGGTGGGGGCCAGAGTGACGTGCGCCTGGGCACAGGCTCGGGTGCATGCGGTCCCAGAGTACGCGGGAGCAGCTCTTTCAATTCTATGAACTACGCTATTCCTACACGTACACAGCGGCGGTGCCAGTCGTATCTGGTTCTGTCGAGTCCCCCCGAGGTCGTAAAGCATGTCTGAGGCCTTCCCAGCTGCAAGCCGTACAGGGGCCCAATTACCGGCTTCTGGAGCTTGGCGGGGCTCACGAGGTAGCTCTGTCGCATTACCTGCCTGTAGTTTGATCCTCATTGCGACCGCTTACCCCTACCTCTCATGCTGGCCCGCAGCTGTACTCCATGGACGACCGCCTCACGCCGCTGCCCATCGTCACGTGGGCGGTCACCACCTTCACGTCCTGCCTGGTGGGTGGTTTGGTAGTGTGTGGGTGGTGCCAGGGCTGGACCTCCTGCGCACGCATGAGGCGTTTGCACCTTGCAGCAGGGCCACTGGGGTGCAAGCACACATGCCTGTTCACTCGTATACGCCTGGCGGTGTAGCGCATCGAGTACACGGTCTAGCTGTTCCACCGCGCAGAACGTGGTTTTGTGCCTCAGCTGTGCCTCCACCCCACGGCCCACGTCATGAATTGCCGCGCAGCAACATCAAACGGATTGCCCCACACTGGACTCCACGCCCTCTGCCCTACCCTTGCCCCAATACTGCTTCACGCTTGCTCCCCCATGCGGTACGGCACCGCCACCCCCAGGGCGTGACCAGCTTCGTGTTCCCCAAGCCCCTGCTGCTGGCTGCGCACGTGGCGCTGGGCCTGGGCCTGGCTGCGGGCCTGGGTGCCGTCACCACGCAGCTGCACCTGGGCCTGCAGGACAGGTGGGCGGAGGGGGGGGGGATGACCAGGTACTAGCAGCACGCCTGCAGCGGCTGTGTGCTGCACTAGGAGGTGCGTGGGGCGTGGCAGCAGGGGCAGGACAGGTGGGCGTCGGGGTGGGGTAGGGGTTGCAGGGGATACCGTTACGGGGTTTGTGGGCAGGGACAGGACGACTACGTATGATGCAAGAACCGCGGGACAGCTGCTTTCCAGAGCTCGGATCTCCGCTAGGGCGTGTGCGGTGCGGGCGCAACAGGCCGGCGGACGGGCAAAGGTTGGAAACAGAGGTTTGGTAGATGCGCTGGCATGCGTACCGAGCACGGCCGCATAGTCGTACAGCTGTACGGAGATGGGGCTCTCCCCTGCCACGACAGGCTCGCGGCCCGTCCCTCCGCCCTCGCCCTCCCCGCAGGTGCGACCGTGAGCAGTCCTCCTTCCGCGGCTGCAGCGCCTGCGCCTGCGCCGCCGACAGCGCCTGCAGTCGGGGCCAGCTGGCGGAGGGCGCTGACGGCTGCGGCGGCTGCGAGGCGTGGGGGCGCGACGTGTGCGACAAGCTGTCCAGCCTGGCGGTGGCGCTGCCGTACACGGTGGGGTGGCACGTGTGCTGGACACTGCAATCTCGGGTATGCTACTGCGCTTTGGGCACATGTACCCATGTCATGTGCCATGCGAGCAGCACCAGGGCGCGCAGTGATGAGGTGTCGGTTTGCGTGTGCTGGTAGCATGACTGTTCAGGGCGGCCAGCGAGCGTGCGACGTGGGAATCACTTAAGCATTTCGCGGCATCTTGTACGTGGTGGGGCAACACAATTACCATTACCAAGTATGTGGCGGACCCTACGTTGCCTCGCGTATGTGTTTCGGCAGGGAGCAGGTCGCTTGAAGCATGGCAGGCCCTGCAGCGGTGCATGCCCGTGTACGGCACCAGGTTGATGATGTTGGCGGAGGCTGTGCATGCGATTCCGCAAGGGCTGGCCGACCGGCATAGGACGCTTTGCGAGAGGGGGGTGCGCTGTCAAGCAGGGCCATGCGACCACGCGTGTTGCTCAACCGCGGTGTCACGATGCCGTGGCGACTCTGCTGCTGTGGCCTGCCCCCTCAGGGCCTGGTCGAGGTGGTGCTCATGGCCCTGCCTGTGGCGTGGAGCCTGCGGCTGCTGGCGCGTGTGGAGGTGGAGGCGGGGCAGGCGGCCAACAGGCTGGTGCACGCCAGGGAGGTGGTGAGCGGGGGGGGGGCGGAAGGGGGCAGGATCAAGTTGGTGGAATGGACGTTGGAAGCAAGGGGGTGGTGGCGCACTGGGCAGGGCCTGGTGCTGTCCTGAGCAGCGGAGGAGCCCAAGGGATGGACTCTACCTCCGCCTGAGCTGCGACCTGGTCATACGAGCAACCCTGCCCGAATACGCTGTAAGCTGGCCACATGTCCCTAACCGTCGAGGCGCGCTGTTGCTTTCCGGCCCCTGACCCTCCTCCGGCCAAGGTGCGGCGTGAGGTGGGGCGGGTGGTGTCCGGTCGCGGGCTGCAGGTGGAGCTGCAGGTGCTGCGGCCCCTACTGGGGCTGCTGCTGACCCGCGGGGCGCCAGCAGACGCGGACGAGGCGCTCAGGTGGGTGGCTGGGCTGGCCTGGGGGGTGGGAAGTGTTAGCACAAGGAGGCAAAACGCGGGTACCATGGCACAGTGCCGTGTTGGGACTCAAGCTGGGGGATCGACTACGAGAGGAGAGCCTGACGCAGCCTGGCAGGCATGGATGTACCGGACACGGGGTCTGTCGGCCAAGCATAAGGGCTTGGATATACTCCAGTGTCGACCCTCCCCTATCCTGCCCTGCAGATGCTGTGAGATGCTCAACCTGGACGCCGACATGCTGGCCGCGCAGGCTGCGGCAGGGACAGGGCCGTGGCCAGGGGAGGTCCCTTCCGGCTCACTCCAGGGCCCAGCGACCCGTGGGTCAGCCTGGGGTGGCGGAGCTGGCGGGGGCCCTCCCCTGGCGGGCCCGTCGGTCAAGGTGGGCCCCGCTACCCTGCACAACGAGGAGCACCTGAAGCGCGTTGCGGGCATAGGGCCCGGTGGACCCATGGGTCAGGGGCCCGCGTTCCGTGGCGGCGCGCTCAACAGCAGCATGACACTGGCAGGGCCGCCGGGGACTCCCCTGGTGGGATCCGACGGCGCGGCGGGTGGCCCGCCGGGCCGTGCGGGTGGCAGCTACGGCGGCGGCTGGGGTGGAGCGGGGCCGGGGGCGCGGGCGGAGCAGCTGCCGGGTGCGGTGCCAATGCTCCAGATGGCAGGTGGGTGCGCGCGCGCGTGTGGGGTCGTGCACACCGATCGCCGCACATGGTGCGCTGTGAAGGTACACTAGCAGCGCACTCATCCAGCGCGAGGCACGGCCACCGCCCCGCGCACACTAAAGCGCACACGCATGGTTTGTTGCTAGCCTTGGCGTGAGCTGTTCCGTTTGCCGCGTGCCAGCAACGTGTGACGTGCCCCCGCAGACGTGGTGCCGGCTGCCATGGCGCGCGGCAAGCGCCAGTCGCGGCTGCCGCCGGCAGAGCAACAACAGGCGGCGGAGGCGGGGAGGCCCGCCTTGGAACCGGGGGCCCACGGGACGGTGGCACCGTACGGCAGGTGCGCCCCGCCTCCCCTCAGCAACTTGAGGTCATATTGCCATAGTAGTAAGCTTTACTGCTGAGAGCAGGCTGAGCTGGATTGCTACTCAATACTTATTAGTGCGCAGGTTGCGATGGATTTGTTGATACGGGGTGTACACAAAAGTCGACGTTACTGTAGCGGTACGGTAACCCGCTCTGCTCAACACACACTTGCATGCGCAGGAACGACATCCGAGCGCCAGCTACGGTTGCCTCCCCGACCGCGGATGACTCCGCCACGTCCTACGGCAACGGGTACGGCGACAGCCCTGGGTACGACAAACAGCGGGACGGGTACCCGGGGGTGGGCGCAGGCGGCGGGCTGGCGACAGACGGCGAGCTGCTGGCGGCGGGGGAAGTCAAGGCGAAAAGGAAGAAGGGAAAGAAGGGGAAACGGAAGCAGGATGAAGGAGAAGACGAGGGGTTGTTGCCTGTAGATGAGGCTGCAACATCGACGATAGCAGGCGGGGGCGGAGGCGGGGGCAAGAAGAAGAAGGGAAGCGGGTCCCGCGTGGCGCCGGCGCTGCCTGCCGCCATGGCTGACATGGAGGCGGGGCTGACGGACGCAACGCTGCAAGAGGTGGGGACGGGGTGGGGGCGGGATGGGGTGGAGGCCCCAGGGACCCCGTTGTGCAGGACGTGGCGGCGGGGTGAGGGGCGGGGAGGGGCGCACGGCGGCCACGGTGTTCCGTCAGGGTGCTCGGTGGAGGGGCCGGTGAGGACATCACTACCATTAACATTGTTGATATACTGCAGCAGGGTCTCGGCTCAATGGGCTGGTAAAACGCTAAGCGGGTGTGTGGTTTCGCACGTGTCCGCAAATGTTGGGGTCCCCCTCGTTCGTGTGCATTCGCCTTGGCAACATGTGTGGGAGGGGTGCTAGTACCAAAACTGACTGCGGCCTGCTGACACAAGCCTGTTTGGGTGCCCAACCCTGCAGCTGTGTGCAAAACCAGCTGCTCGAATCACGTTGTGCGGCTTATGGTACCCGCCCCTGCCCTGCTCACCGATACCCCTGCCAACTCCAACCTGTGACTGGTTGCCGTACGGTGGTGCCCCGTGTGTGCAGCTCGAGTCCAGCTTCGCGGCTGCGCCCGATGGCGAAGGCAAGGCCAAGAAGAAGCGCAAGAAAGCGAAGAAGGGGAGCCGGAAGTCCGCGGGAGGGGCTGCGCAGGCAGAGGATGATGGATGATAAAGGGCTGGGCAATCGAAGGTGTACGTTGCGGCATGCGGCCACAGATGGGCAGCCATGGCCGCACCCAGGGCCGTCATGCCCAAGAGCTGCCGGGTGGTGCGACTGCGTTGCCTGTGGCCGTTGCCGCAACTGGGCCTGTGTGCTTGCACCCGTGTGCAACATGCTGTCGTACAAACAAACCCTGGGAGTTACGGCACGCCTTAAGGCCCAGTGCGTCAAGCACAGGGTGTGAGTGGCTGTTTGAACCGGGAGGCTGAACGGCTACTGTTGTCTGAAAAAGGGTATACGAGAGGGAGGATGTTGCCTCTAGCTTGCTTCACACGCAGCACGTGGGCAGCCGGGCAGCAGGCAGCCGGGCAGTGCAAAGTATCTGCAGAAGGGACACACACTAGGTTGACGGGTCGTGCGGCTTGGTGCCTCAGGCAAGGTGCAGGTAAGGCGCAGTACCCTGCAAGCTATGGGGCCCAGTTCTAGACCCCCTGCTCAAGCTTCTTGGATCCAGGCACCCCTGGTGCACTATGGGGGTATGGGCTTACAGGCTGTATAGGATGCGCATGTTCGACCCCCCACACAGCTGCACGCCCTAGTGCTCAAGGTTTTGGCTTCAAGGTCTCTGTGCTGGCAGGGAGAGGCATGCGCGGCTGCAGGGTAAGGAAGCCATGTCCGCGCCGGCGGTAACCCACATGCATCATGCAACTATGCAAGGCTTCACCAACAACGCAAACGTCCGGCTACGGCTCCCAGCTTCCCAGGGGGCGAGGAAGGGCTCTATGATACAGTGCAGATACCCGCACATGCGGCGTGCGGCTTTGCTGATGGCCTCCCAACTGGCGGGCCGTGCCCACATCGGTCCGTCCCTGCTCCTGCTCCCTGCCACCCGCAGCTTCACCCTGCGGCAGCCTGCCCCGGCAGGTGTGCGAGCTGCGAGGTGGCGCCGCTTCCCCCCAGGGTGCTGCATGTGGCGCTGTCGTACGGCAGCAGCGGCCAGGGCTGCCTGGATTGCAAAATAGGCCTGACTAGACTGGTTGGCACCCGCAGGTACTGGTACTGTACGCGCCCCCTGCACAGGCCGCCAGTCCTGCAGCCCACGCAACTCACACGCCTGTCCCTGCACACCCGTACACAGTGCCGCTCCAAGCCGCAACCCCACACCCGCAACTCCACTGTGCCCACCGTGGCTACATCACTTCGTTCGCAAATCTGTGTACCTACGGCACAGGTATAGCTGATGGCACAGTATGGCGCCCTGTCAGCCGCCGCCCGCCAGTCCGCTCCATGCCACCCACCCACAACCCCTTGCTTAATATGCAGCGATGCCGCGTGTGGCACCACCACCCCATGCAGCGCCAGCCCCTCCTCCAGCAGGAAACACAGGTAGGCGCCCACGTCCACAGCCCGGAACAGAAGTGTCAAGTGCCGCCTGGTGCCGCCCTTCTGGTGTTGCGTGTGGACACTGTACTGAAGGCATGGGGGACAAGCCAATCAAGAGTCATCACGCAACAACAGGAACAAAATGAATTAAACGATATTGGTAGGTGAGACTTTTGCCTAAGGCCGGTTCAGCGGGAGGGCCACACGCACGTCCAGGTGCCTAGAGTGCCACCTAGAGTGCGACCTAGAGTGCCAAGCCAGACTTGTGGACAGGCTACCCAAAAGGGGTAAATGAATGCATGAACATCGCACTATATAGAAGAAGGAGCAAGGTACCACGGCAAAAGGCATGCTGCCATACATGCGCTGCTGCAGGTACGACAACACTTGGTCATACTCTCAACATGCTCTCAACATGCACTACTTTGCGTACACCAAGCACACAGCTGTGCAAGCCTCCCTCTTAACAGAGCCTATCAATGCGCAGGTAACTTGAAGACCGTGCATAATTTCAAAAATATCACTGCGCGTTTTTACTAAAAGTAAGATTTAGCGTCCTCCCGCAAACGCAATTGCCATTGCAACCGCAACCAGGCCCAACGCCACCCATTCGAGCCCACGCTCGTGGTGCTGCCCCATTGCCCGCCCATCCCGCTCGGCGGCCTGCCCCACCGTGCACCCACGCTGCTCTGGGGCCTGCTCCATCGCCCGCCCAACCCGCTCGGCGGCCTGCTCCACCGCCCGCGCCCACCGCTCTGCGGCCTTCACCCCAAAGGACTCGGCCGCCCGCTCCAGTGGCGTGACCATTGCCGTTGGCTTGAGTCCAAGCAATGACGCGACGTTATCACCAAGCCGCACTAAGCCCAGCGCAAGACAGATGCCGCACGCCACGTAAAGCCATGGCGGAAGCAAGGTTTGCGCCTGCTGGACAAGGGGCACAAAGAACCGATTGTCGTTTATGAATGCTTGTAGGATGTAGGACATGAAACGGCGACGCAATGGAGAGCAAGCGTGAGTTGGCGGGTCAGGCGCAGTGTCCTTCAGGCAACCTTAAGCACCCTGTCGCATTTCCAAATCAACAACATCGGCACATTGCCCTACGCCCAAACAAAGCGTGGCCCTGGCCGGGGGGAGGGAGGGGGATACAAGAGATCCTGTACCATACCGTACCCCTCCAAACCGGACACCCGCTGCACCCTGAATTAAAGCGTCCTGACTCTTGTAATGCAAGAAACGATATATTGAAGTAGCTACATGCGTTTGATACGCCCAAGCAGCAGAGACACGAGCTCAGGAACAAATATTAGGGAATTTGCCCGAAGGCCATCACGGTCTGTTTTTTTTTTTGTTTTTTTTTCTGTGGAAAGGTTTACAGGTAAGGAGACGGGAGAGGGACAGGCCAGCGGGAGTCCAAAGCCCAACCAGCACAGACAAGCACCAGCACCACCGAAGACCCAAACCCAGTGAACCCCAACCGCAAAAGGGCACACCTAGAGGCGAAGAGGACCTGAAACCAAACACCACAGAACAGGAGGAAGAGAAAAGGCCAAAA
>VFQN01002175.1_pt1 | contig 31039 bp, 46 predicted proteins | sample 3512371 | NCBI WGS metagenome assembly VFQN01 (sample SAMN10412370, study PRJNA504923) | tailings metagenome | isolation source: Replicate 2 from Balatoc abandoned mine | place: Philippines: Itogon, Benguet | collected 2017-08-28 | reverse complement strand
GCAGGGCAGGTGGGGCCGGGCGGGGGAGGGGGGGACTGACAGGGGGCAGGGCAGGCTGGGACGGGAGGGAGCAGCTGTTGGGCGGGGCTCGATAAGTGCACAGAGCGGGGGGAGTGGAGGTGCAGGGTAGGTGAGCAGGGTCGCGAATGTGCCGGGCAGGGACGGGGCTCTGCGGGCTGGTGACCGGCCAGCCACGGCAGGCGCAGGCAGGAAAGGAAAACAAGAGCCGCAGTTTTTGTGAGGAGAAGCGGGGGCTGAATATCTTGAGCCAGGTGCCGCTGCGGCAGCGGAGTCCCCAACTTGGGCAGTAAACGCCAGGCGCATCTTGCATGCCAATCATGTCAGCTACCATTACCCACCGTTGCGCCCCGCCCCCACGCCGCCCCCCCTGCGTCCCAGGCTGCGCAAGCTCATGTACCGCGTGGTGTTCCCCATGGAGCTCAAGCTGGGGGCCACCACCACGGCAGCGAGCAGCGCAACGGCGGCGGCGGGCGGCGCGGCGGCGGCGGGGGAGGACGCCGCGGCGGCAGACACGCTGTACGCGCTGACGGCGGTGGTGGTGCACGTGGGCAGCGGGCCGCACCACGGTACGGCGGAGGGCGGGGGGGGGTGGCAGTAGGGCAACGAAGCAGGAGGCAACGGGGGGTGGGGGAGGGATGGGCAACTTGAGGGGTTGCGGGTGGGTTGGGCAGGGGCAGGGAGGGGGAGGGCCTTGCGTCACGTGCCAGGGATGCGGCTGAAGCACGGGAGTGGCTAAGGGCACGGGTCTGGTGCCAAGGCGGTGAGCAGGTAACGCACTGCCGTTTTCGCGGATGGCCCCACGCTGGCTGGGCTGCTGGTTGGCAGTATGCTGCAGGGGCTTCCGGGGGCTGCCCGTGGCGCCATGGTGCGGCAGCCGGAGCGAGCATGGGGGCGCATGGGGCCACCCTGGCTGTGTTATTGGCATGCAATGGGCCATGGGTAAGGTACCGTGGCGGCCCCTACCCCGCGGCCTTTCCCAGGCACACTCGAGCAACTTCCGGGTTGCCTATGCTGCCATGCGCTGTTGTGGCCCTGAGAATTCAACGCCACTCCCCTCCTCTCCCCGCCCCCAACTGCTTCCCCAGGCCACTACGTGTCGCTGATCAAGTCCGGCCCGCAGTGGCTGTTCTTCGACGACGAGACGGTGGAGCTCATCAGCGAGGCGCAGGTGCAGAGCACGTTCGGCTCCACCTCGGAGTACGGCAGCAACAACATGGACCACGGGTACATACTGGTGTACGAGCGGGTGCAGTGAGAGGGCGGGGGCGGGGGCAGGGGCGCGAGGGCGCACGGATGGGGGGCTGCGCGGGCAGGGACTGGGCTCCCGGGGCCGGGGCATTGCAGTGGGATGTGGTGCGGGCCGCACATCGCCGCTGCATGGCACGGCGCGGCGTGGAACGTCGGCACGGCAAGTGTCATGTGGTGCAGGCGGGTGGCAGCAGGCGTGTTCGACGCGTGCCCTTAGGCTGTTACGTGGGGCGTTGTGTTGAAAAGGAGGTGCCTATACTGTGGCTTAGGCATAAGGATATGTACAACAAGTAACGATGCACCAGGTCATAGAACCTCAGGGGCACCACAAGGCGCAAGTCGATAAGGAGTTGTGCTGAAGGAACGGTACACGGCTGCCGTGGTGGCCACCACCTGTACCCTTGGACTTTGCCTACGGTGCAGGATGTACCTCGTTGCATGTGCAGCTGCAGTTGCCGTGTCGCGCTTTTATAACGTATTTTGCCAGGCCATCGATCATAGTGTTTGCTTCATTCTTGGGCGGGTCTGGTATGGTATGTGGCAGGTGGAGAGAGGTACGTTGGCTTGCGGAATCCGACGGATGCACCGTGTACGGTTGGTACCAGAGCTACTGCCGCTGTTGACGAGTATGACGTTTGGGAGTGTTGCAGGACGTGCTGGTGTGTCCGATGCGGTGGTTGGTTGCGGCCAGGCTAAAGGCACCGCAAGGCAAGACACTGTGGGGTGCATTCCTCCAGAGTGCAAACGGCACGCAGCTTGGTGTAAGGCCAGCTGACCGCTTGTCTGTGCGCCAGACACCCTGAACAACCTACCTGACTGGCTTCTGCAGTCTGCACCCCTCGTACGGCACTGGTGTACGACTGGCGTCACAGCGGTGGATCAGGGGCATTGACCCCACGCAAGGCTAGACGACGGCGAGTGGAGCCCGAAGCTGCGCTACCGTATTTGTCCTGGTCCGCTGGTATGACGACACCTTTCTGTGGACACCGCTGTTCGTTTCACATCAGGAGCGCTGCCCTGGCGCTCAGGTCAATGTCTCTGTCAATGGGGAAACCGGCGGCACGCGCCACTGGCCAGTTCCCCCGTAAGCTGCAACACGCATGCATTTCAAGTCATCACGGCACGTACCGTACTCCGTGCAGGCACACGGCCGGATGTTGCCCCCCTGCCTCATGGCACGGGTGGCGTAGACAAGAAGCATGGGCATAACGACTGCAGTTCAGCAGTGCCAAAGATGAATGATGTAACACTATGCGTTGTTTGGCTGCGCATTCCATTCTCGCCTAGTGTGCCTGCACCATTGAGCGGTGCCCCACAAGCCGTTAATTGCGCCGTCCGTGCGTTCGCCATTATGCAACCTGCACCCCCAGAGCCGTGCTATGGATACCTCGTAATCACACACGCCACAAGCCCTTTCAAGCAGTGCCACTGTCTCAATCGTTCGCTTGCGGGCCGTTGACCAGGCCTGCATCCTAAGTCCGGCGGCCCAGGCTGGGCGTCCGACGGCGCTGGCCCCCCATCGTATGACCTCCTGGCCTCACCCCAGCCGCCCCTTTGCTACATGCCGGTGTACCCCAGGCACACCAGCGGCGACCCACCATCCGCGGCCGCCGCCCCTGGCCCCTGCCCCGGGGTCCTGTACCTGCTCAGCAGCGCCTCCAAATCTTCGTCCTCCCCTCCCGCAACAGCCCCCACACCGCCCCCCGCCATGCCTCCAACCGCCGCCTCCAGCAGGTCGTCCAGCCCCACCTCCCTGCCGGGCCCATGCACCCCGGAGGGCCCCGACGCTCTGACCGCTGCAGCTGCAACTCCTGCACCTGCACCTGCACGCGACGCTGGCGCCTGCCGGCCCGCCCCTGTCCCCACAGCGTCCTGCGACGTTGCAGCAGCCCGCGGGGTGCCCATGCTCGGGCCTTCCGCAGGCCTTCGGGGTGTTGTTGCAAGGTGCATCCCGCCGCCTGGCCCCTGCGCCGGGACACGGCCGGCCGGGGCTGCCCCCACGGCCGGCCGCGGCTTCCCCACCACGGCGGCGACGGCGGCGGCAGCAGCGTGCCCATCACTGGTGTATGCGCTCGCGGGGCGTGTGGCAGGGCCCCCTGCGACCTGGGCGCCAGCCGGGGCCCCGGCGGGCGCGGGCCCGGGCGCTGCGGAGGCCGGCCGCCGCCTCGCCGCTGCCGGGGAGGAGGCCGCAGCGCTGGACGGCTGCTGCTGGTGCTCAACGGGGGCCAGTGGTCGCACATTGGGCCGGTGGGAAGCCGCCAGGTCCTCGAGAGCCTGCGGACAGCGGAAGACAAGACGGTAGGTGGTACTGCGTCGGCAGGAAGCCGGCAGGAGGAGTCGTCGTACCCCACACCTGTCAGCCTATCAGCCTCCCACTGCCTTTACAGCCCGAAAGTGCATGCAAGCAGCCTGCAAGCTTCCCAAACACATTACACGCTATCTCTACACACGCGTCCTGCATCGCTGCACACCCAGCCCGCTGCTGCCCCCCGCTGCCCCACCTGCAGCACGTCGTCCTCCATCTCGTTGCCCGCCACCGCCAGCACCCGCAGGCTGCCGTTGCGCTCCCGCAGCGCGCCGCCCAGCGCCCGGCAGCCCACCAGGCCGACGCCGTTGGCCCGCAGGTCCAGCGACACCAGGCACCGGCACCGCGCGTGCGACAGCGCCTCCGCCAGCGCCGTCGCGCCGCGGTCGCCCAGCTGGTTGCGGGCCAGGTTGAGGTGCGACAGCGGCAGAGGCAGCGGGCCGGAGGGGGGCAGGGGGGCGGAGGGGCCGGTGCGGGTGCTGGCGAGGGCTGCGGCGAGGTGCGCTGCGCCGTCGGCTCGGATCTTGCAGGCCTCCAGGGAGAGGCTCGTGAGCGCCGGGTGGACGTGCAGCGCCTAACAGGGTGTAGTCATAGGGTACACGAAGGTGTAACTACCAGGCACGTAGCGTGCTTCCTCCACAGCCCTGGCCTGCGCCTAGTCACAAGCTTTGGCCCGTGCCAGTGTAGTCGCATGCCCCCAACCGCCCACCTGCGCCAGGTGCCTCGCGCCCTCGTTCCCCGCGTGCGTGCGCGCCAGGTCCAGCGCCGCCAGCCCCGGCAGCCCGCCGCCCGCCATGGCCGCTGCCAGCCCCGCCACGCCGTCTGCGCCCAGCCGCGGGTTGTCCGCCAGGCTCAGCAGCGCCAGGCGGGGCAGCGGGCCGCGGCCCAGCGCCGCCGCCAGCTCGCGTGCCGCCTGGTCGCCCAGCTGGTTGCCGGCCAGCAGCAGCTCCTGGGGCACGTACGCGTGTGGGGGCCGGTGGGGGCCGTAGGCGTGCAACCCGACAGTGGTCGCGGTTGGGTAGTACAAGTCAAATGCGATATGGCAGACAGGAACAGGCCAACGACCAACCGGGAAAGCATAGGAAATTGGCAGATGGCAGGTCCTGTGCTACCGTGGTGCAGTAATAGTGGGAGAAGTGCTTGCCATGAACTTCAGTACCAGATCTGGGGAGCATGGGCGGGTACAGTAGCAGCCTTAGGGCTCCCTGCTGCCGGACAGCTGCGCAGAAGCTTCTGTGGTGCCGAGTGCCGCACCTGCAGGCTGGTGCAGGACGGCAGCGCCACCGCTAGAGCGCGTGCCCCCTCCGTGCCTATGCCGTTGTGCGACAGCACCAGCACGCGCAGCCCCGTGCCACCCAGCAGCGGCAGCGAGCGACACAGGTCCTGCGCGGAGGGGAAGAGAGCAACGTCCCATAACCTGTTCCGGTTTGGTGACTGGACAAGCAGCCCTGCACGAGAAGCCAGAAACAAGTGCAGAAGCGTGCAGCGGCAAGGCGTTGTGCGCTTGCTCGGCCTTCGACAGCCGCCCGGCCGCCGCCCCTCCACGCAGCCCACCTTGCACCCCGCGTCGCCCAGCCCGTTGATGGACAGGTCCAGCACCGCCAGCGGGCTGCAGGGCCCGGGCCGCGAGGGGCCACCCAGCAGCGAGCACAGCAGCGAGTTCAGGCCCTGCGGAGAGGCGGGCAGCAGCGCCGGGCGAGACGGGGCAGCAGCGCCGGGCAAGGAGCGATCAGTGGGCTGGGGTGAAGGGCGGCGAGTGTACGGGTGGAGCTTGTACAACTGTGTGGGACGTACAATGCATGGCTGCACGTGTCAGATCCCAGCAGTCCGCAGCCACGACGTGTTCAGCACAGCAGCACGCGCACGCCCTTACCTCTGGCCCCAGGCTGTTGTCCGCCAGGCAGGCGGTCTCGAGCTGCGGGAGTCCCCCGCCCTCGGAGGCTGCGGTTGCTAGGTAGGAGACGCCGATGGGCCCCACCTCACAGCCTGTCAGGTTCACTGCAGTCAGCTGAGACAAGGCGGCCTGTGGGAGGGCCGGGGTGGGGAAAACGCGTCGGCAGGAATGCAGCGAGGAGGCAGCAAACTGCCCTGGTGGTACTCCCCGCTGGATGCCCCTCGCGGTCCGCGCCCGCGCTCCGCACCTGTTCCCGCAGCCTGCTGAGCAGCAGTGCCAGCACGATGGGGCCGCAGCGCGTGCCGCTGAGGTCCAGGAGCGACCGGCCGCCGCCCGCGCCACCCGCGCGCTGCGGCGACCCGCTGGCCGGCAGTGCGGCAGCCGCGGCAGCCTGCAGCCAGGACATGCCCGGGGCGTGGGACAGGGCACAGCACGATTGCACTGAAGGCTACCGTATGGCCCTCATAACCATTGGCCTTGCCAGTGTGACCCGGCATGGCGTGCCAGAGGCCACCATCCTGGCCTCCCACATACCGACCCACCTCCAGCCCCACGCCATTGACCGCCTGCAGGCCCCTCAGCGCCCCCAGCGCCGCCACCAGCTCCGCCACCGCCGCGCGGCCCAGCCGCTCGTTGCAGGACGCAGGCAGCGTCAGCGCCGCAAGGGGCGGCGGGCCCTGCCCGCCCTCATCACCCTCCCCAGCCCCGGCCACGCCCCCAGCCGCCTCCGCCTCCGCCCGCGCCCTCAGCGCCGCCGCCACCACCTCCGCGTCCTCGTCCGTCAGCGGCTGCTCCACAGGGGCAGGCCGCGCGCCGCCGGGTGCTCCGCCCCAGGGCCCCGCGCTGCCCAGGTCTATGACGGGGGGCGCGGGCGGGCCCCCGGGGCGCGGCCTGCCCGCCAGGTCGGCGAGGGGCACGCGGGCTGAGATGGCGACGGTGGAGATGCGGCTGGCGGGGCTGGACAGGATGGCCTCGGAGATGGCGCGGGCGGCGGCGGCGGGGCAGCCTGCAGAGTTCAGCAAGGCAAGGACAGAGATCAGTCCCTTGGAAAGGCTTGGCTGACAGCAGCTGGACACTGGTGTGATCAAGAGGGCAAGGTTCCCTCTGATAAGAGGGTAAGGTTCATTCAAGCACAGCGGTGCGGCAAGAAGCTTCACCTCTCATTGTGAGGCTTGTGAGCGTGCTGTTGCCGCGCAGCACGCCGCACAGCACGTCCGCCAACGGCCAGCTGCCGCCGGCCGCCCCGTCGGCGTTGGCCAGCTTGAGGTGCTGCAGCGCGGGGGCGTTGAGGTGCGCCAGGTCGGGCATGGCACGGTTGCGCGGCACGGCCAGCGCCCGCAGCGCGTCGGGCGGCATCAGCGCCAGCGCGGGGTCGGGCAGGCCCAGGCGGGCAGCCACGGCGCGGGGGGCGGCGGGGGAGTCGGCGGGCAGCTCCAGGCGGGAGGCCCAGGCAGCGCGCACGTGGGCCAGGGCCTGGAGGTGGGAGGGAGGGCAGCGGGGCGAAGATGGTGTGGACCGGTGGTGGTGCAGGTATGCCCCAGGCCGTGATTGTTAAACGATAGGCGACGTCAAGGCTGGCCCGTGAGGAGGCGGTGATTCGTGATGGACTTCGTGCTCGATGGCTGGGCTGGAGACTGACTGGACCGGAGGACAGGTTACCGCGTCCCCGGAAGGCGGGCAGGCGACCAGCGACATGGGAAAGCAGGCACCAAGGGACACCGTGGTGCGGACCCACCATCTCGGCATGCTGTGCCGCCGCCGGGTCCGCGGCGCCGCCCACCAGTGGCGGCTCCTCCCCGTCCATCAGCGACTCCAGGGTGGTGCCCGGGGCGGCCAGCACCACCAGGGGGCAGCCGTGGCGCGCGGCGGTGGACAGCTCCCCCCTGAGGGCGCCACACGCACCACGAATTGTTGCGGAGGTGCAGCAGCTATGCAAGCTTGCCGTGGGGTGCATAAGTGCAAGCCGCCTTCAAAGTTCTGAACTCGCGCATTGTTTGGGGGCTGACCTCCTGATCCACCCCTCCTCGCCGCATTGTAAATTGGTATCACCGGCCCTACCTGGGCAGCGGGCGGCGGAGCAGCCCCGGTGCCGCCACCATGACCACCGCGGCTGACAGCCCCACCAGCGGCGCAGACGGCACGTGGTACAGCGCGGCGTCGGGGCCGGGCTGCGGTGGAACAGCATAGGGCAGGAGACATGTGTCCATCAGTTGTCGGAGTCTGCCAGCTCCCGCCGCGTTTCCGACCCTCATCACCGCGCCATCGACTAACCAGCCTCGGCACAAGTCTCCTGCTCCCGCTGCCACACCCCCATGACCTCACCCCCGCCGCCCGCCCCTCCCCACCTGCGCCACCGCCATGGGGTCCACGTAGCAGCGGTAGCCCTCCGCCGCCACGCGCCCCAGCAGCGCCGCCGCAGGGCTGCCCGGCGCCGCGCCGCCCTCCCCCGCCACCAGGTAGGCGCGGAAGGCCAGGCCCATGGCGCGCAGGTGCTCGGGTGCGGAGGACAGCGACGCCTCCGCCGCCCTGGCAGCAGGGTGACGGCGACAACAACGCACAGCGGTCTCAAGGCCTTGTGGTTCAGTACGCCCGTGCGCTTAAGGGGGCGTGCACGGCTGACATGCAAGGGTTGCTCCTCCTGCTTTTGTACTCAGCGGTTATGCGCCAGCACCACCACGGCCCACCTTGCGTCCGCGAGCTCCGCCGCCGCCGCCGCCCGCTTGCCCTGCTGCAACAGGTCCCCCAGCTGCCGCCGGCTGCGCTCCACGGCGGCGCCCAGGCCGCGGTGCAGCGCGCGCGGGTCGGGGCCGCCGGGGCCGCGGGCGGCGGCACCGCCGTCGCCGCCGTCAGCGCCGGGGGAGCCCGCTGTGCGAATGTGAACACACGACCATGTGCAAGGTGAGCGAAGAGACCATGCGCATCGCTCTGTGCACGTTCAAAGCAACGTATCCGACTCTGGCCCCTACTACCCGGGAGTACCCTTTGCTGGCACTAGGCCATTCACTATCCAACACCGGCCATAGCATTCAGCTAGTTGGGCATCCGCCCCCCAACCCCAGCGGCCTACCTGCAGGCTGCGGGCCCCGCCCCGCCTGCTTGCCCGCGGAGTTGGGTGTCGCCGGCGACGAGGTTGCCGCCGCCGCAGCCCTTGGAGTGGTGGCGGGCCCCCGGGCTGCGGCCTCCTCTACCGCCGCCGCTGTCGCCGCGGCCTCCAGCGCTGCGGCCGCCGGGTTGGCTGCGCGCACGGCAGCGGCCCGCTGCGCCGCGGAGGCCACGCGCTGCTTGGCTGCCTGCGCCGCCAGGGCCGCCGCCTGCATGGCGTCCTGCACCTCCGCCTGGGACAGCCAGGAGCGCCGTGGGCCCGGGCAGCATGTGAGAACATTGACACGATGGAGTAATGGGTTCCTTGTGCGCACTTCCCTCATCTACACTGACGCTGCAGCCGTTGCTCTTCCGTCCTGCGTACCATCGTTTGTTCATCTCAGTTGATATGCGTACCTGTTTAGCTGCGGTGCGCAGCGCTTTCTTCTCAGACTCCTCAGCAGCCTTGCGGGCTGCCACTTCGACCTTGGGGAGCAAGGGGTCAAGGGCGGGCAAGATCTGGATTGCGTGGTTCCTGTGAGCCGTTGTAAGGCACCCGGTGAGAAGCGGGTTACACCTGCTCACACCCGACATGAACTGCAGCCGCAGCGGTATGCAATCCCGCCAGACAGCGCGTCCCCCATGCCCCACACCCTGACACCCACCTGCAGCGCGGCGGCGACCTTGTCGCTCTCCGCCCTGAGGGCTGCGGCCGCCCGGCGCTCCGCCTGCAGGTCCGCCTGGTAGGAGGCCAGCTGCGGAGAGGGACAGCGGCCAGGCTCGCATTCGGCTGGTCCGTAGCAGTCTTTGACATACACGCCATGAGGTGCTTTGCACACCCGTGCAATGGAACGTCCTTCCCGTGCCCACCTGCGCCTCCGTCTTCGTCTTCTCCAGCTCGAAGGCGCGGCACAGCACCGCCAGCTCGCGCTGAAGGCCTGAGGCGGCGGAGCGGGCGGCTGCGGCCTCGCCCGCGTACGACTGCATGGCCTGAGGACCGGTCGGGTAGAGCACGACATGAGGACACGCACACACGCGGCAACTGACCTCGCATTATGCCATGTGGGTGAGCGAGACCAGCACGTTTGCCCGCCTTCCCTGCGCCCGGCTGCGCCAGTCAGTATTTTCCATCAGCTGCTCTCCCGCGTTCAGGGTGCATCGGCACGCACTGCATTGCTCCGCGCCGTCTGCTCCCTCAGCTGCGCCGCCAGGTCCGCCAGCTCCGCCTGGCTGCGGGCCAGCGCGTCGGAGCGGTCGTCGTGGTGCTCCTGCAGCTCCAGCTGGGGACGGAGAAGGCAGGGCAGCGAGGGGCAGCAGACAGCATGGGGAGCAAGTGGGTAACGATGCGCAGGGCAGGCTTATAGTCCAGCCCAGAAGCATTTGGATCCTCCCAGCAATACTAACACAAGAGCGTGTGTGCCGCAACGCTCACGATGGCTGTCAGGAGCATGGATGGAGCACTGGCACCCTCACCTGTAGCCGCTGCGCCTCCTGCCTGTGCGCCAGCGCCTCCCCGCGGGCACGGCCCAGCTCTGCCTCGGCCTCGCTTGCGCGCCGGGCCGCCACCTGCCACGGCGGTAGAAGGGCAGGGATACGATGAACAGGATGGTGGCACACGAAGGCAGTGATTCTGTAACGCGAACTGCTTACACTGCTCCCCCAGTGTCCTAGCGCCGGCAGCCACTTCCCACCTCGGCGTCTGCCGCGCACCGCTGCGCCTCCGCCTTGGCCTCCGCGGCCAGGGCGCGCACCGCCGCCAGCTCCCGCCGCACGTCCTCCTTGTAGCGCTGCGGGGAGTGGGGCAGGGACCAGGGGGGGAACTGCGGCCTCAGCAGGCACGAGACGGGTACAGCACGGGCTGGCGACGGACTGGGCCTACAGGCCACTTCGGCTCTGCGGCGCCAAGCAAGAGGCATGGCACAACCAGCATCCGACGGCCCGTGCCCCGCCGCACCTGCTGCTCCTCCAGCGCCAGCATGAGAGCCCGCCGGTACTTCTCCTGCGAGCGCAGCAGCCCGGTCCAGACTCATACTTTGAGATTAAACGAAACATCCCACCGGTCGAGCATCATCTGCTTGCCCTGGCCCCTACGACCACGCACCTCGACCGTCTCCCCGGGCGGCAGCGTCGCCTCCACACGCGCCAGCAGCAGCCCCACCTCCACGCCTGCGTCCAGGGTGAGGCTGTGGCCCACACCGAGCCCCAGGTCCCCCGCGCCCGCCTCCGGACCCGCCCGGCGAAGGCTGGCCTCCTGCACGGGCCCAGCCGCGCTCAGAGCCGGACGGAAGGGCGTGGTGGAGGATCCCGATTGCGGCAGTGACGAGGGTGTTGCGAGGGCAGGCTGAGGGCCAGCGGGAGTGCTGCCCGTGCCTGCCGAGGCCAGGGCACCGGCAGCACCCTGGGCCGCCCCATGGCCCTGCTGAGGATGGGGCCGTGAGCTGGTGCTTGGGGCACTGGCATACGCGTGCGGCACCGGAGGCCGAATGCTAAGCTGCACGCCAGAGGACTGAGGAGCGGCAGCATGTGGGGCAGGTGTCGCTCCTGCTCCTGTGCCAGGGCCTCCTCCGCCCACGCGCTCCTGCGCAGGGCCCACGGAGGAGTCACCCTGTGCCGACACACACCAGAAAGGGTAACAGTCGAGAGAGGGCAGTCCTCAGTTGGGTTCCAAGTACTCATACTTGAGAGCTCTTCGCGTCTGGCAGCGCCGGTCTGCATCAAGTAGATGAAGTGCGCTGAAAACAACGTGCAGGCTGCTCCAGACGTGCTGCATACCGTGCACCCCGGCGTGTGCACAGCGTGCAAGGATTCCACCCGGGAAATGCGGACCGGGTGTCGGAGTGCCGTACTTGTCATACAGGCTCCCCCGGTGCTGCACGCCGGCGCCTTGCGTTAGACCTCGGCATGTGTCCCATGACAGCCTCCCACACAAGCCTTGACCCACGCACCCGCTCCGGCGGCTGCCCAGGTCGCCCTCCCGACGCCCGCACCCCTCCTGGCCCTGCTGCGTCGGCGGGGCCGCGGCCGGGGCCGGCGCCAGGCTGCACGGCGGACCCCGACTGCGGCCCGCTGGCTGACGCGTCAAGCGGGGCGCCGCCTGCGACACCTAGGCGCCCGGCGGCGGTTCCAGCTGCTCCAGCCCGCAGCCCGACAGCAGCCTGCTGTGAGGGAGGTGGGGGACGCATGGTCGCATACATGGGTCGGCCACTAGCGCACGAGTCAGTGCAGGTGCGCCGGTGCACTAGGCAGTTGTTCCACAGGTCCAGCCAGGCTGCGTGCAACGTGCCCTGCAAGCGTCCACACCTGTCGGCCGGCGTCCGCTCGGTTTGGAACGCCTGGTGAGCCCGTGTGAGGCTTCGGTGTCGCCGTGGCGCGGGGTGGGTCTGCATGAGCACAAACGGAGTTGTTCACAGGACGGTCTGCATGTGAAAAGACAGCAGCGACTGGACACGTACATTTGTCCAGCCTCTGGAAGCTGATAATATCGCACACAAGCACTAGCGGCTGGAGGTGCAGGGCGCGGCCTGCGGTGGCGTGTCGGCCACTGCCCCCACCTGGGAAGGGGGTGGTGGAGCTCCGCCGCGGCGGCCCGTACCCATCTGTGCTGTCACGGAGACTGCGGTAGAGGTCCTCCTTGGAGCCGTCAATCTGCAGGTTGAGTGTTTGTGAGGACGGGTGTGGCGAACGGGTAAGTATCGGCTGGCCCGGCGTACCCAGGCGTAGGTGGGTTAGGACCGACGTGCACCAACCCACACAGCACCTCCGTCCCCCATAGCACCAATGGTCTTACCCACCGGTCACAACTACCTTCTCCTTACCCCCAATATGAATTGGTACAGCCCTTGGGTACCAACCCACCGCACTCCCGAAGGAGCCAGACAAACCTCAGTGAGTGTTGCCACAGAGGCAACTTCGATTAGCTCTGCGTCCTCTGGGGGCGGGAGTCCCAAAATCCATTTCTTCACTTCAAGCTCTTTTTTCTTGCCATAGCCTTCGGGCGGACCAGTCAACTTGCGCCCAGCATACGCAAGCGAAACGGTTTTCGGTGCCATTGGCCTTTGGGCGCTGCACACCAGTCGACCTTGTACATGCTACCTAAGCATCCTGAATGTCCTGAGTTTCGAGGTCACTTGTCGAGAAACGGCACAGAACAAAGGAACATTGAAAAGACAGACGATGTCAGCTAGCTTGCTGCATGGTAGCACGCATTTGTAGTATCTGTATGATTGTCATAAACTAGTGCTGGCCGGTAAATCGATCCTGTTGGGTCGACAGTGTTGTACAGACGAATTCGATGAAGGGACTCGGCCAATGGGCACCAAGGGCCAGAAGGGCAGTGTCTTGAGGCAGCAGCACCTGGCGCCATTACCCCGCCGGGGAAAGCGCGGGTGGGGTCAGACTTACAGTGGCGTGTAAGCTCCATACAAACACCTGAAGGGACTTCACACCATACCATGTGCCCGACTGCACGAGTGCCCGACTGCACGGCCAGGCGCTGGATTGGCACTCCCCTACGCAGTTGCCAACACAAGCGTCAAGCAGATCTCCGGGGCACCCTACACCCTTGCTACCTCCACGTCCCGGGCTTCTCTGTCATGCACGCACGGCCGCTACCGGCAACGGTTCATCGTCCTCGCCTGATAACGGCACCGAGCTGACGGCGGGGGAGCTCCCCTGGCCGGATGAGCGCTTCCAGCTGGCAGCCACCCAGAAGGGCAGGTTGGTTCCACCTTCTCAGTGCCCCTCCCCAAGAACGCCATGACATGCCGATTCAGCAGCATCACCGGCGAGTTGGTTAACTGACTCGCCAAGTGCCAAGCGATCACGAGCGGTTTCTCGGTCACGCACGGCCTCGCCGTGTGCACTGACAAGCCACCAACACGCCGCCAACAAGGGCCGCATCCACCTGCTGGAGGGCGTACAGATCAAAGGCAAGGTTTGCAGCGACGGCTACGTTGAGCTCAAGGTTACCGGCCTGAAGCGTTACCCGCAGGCCCAGGGGGCGTGGTGGGGGGATCTGCTGTCCTTGTCAGCGCAGCGCGCCAGCCACGGCTGCGGCCTTGTGGTTGGTGCGGCCGAGGCTGGCGCCACAGGGGGCGCTGGACCAGGCGGCGCGCGACTGCCTGGCGCACCTGCTGGTGGCCGAGCCCCCCGCCTGCCGGGATGGGGCCGCCACCGCCGCATTGCAGGCGGCCAAGGTGGTATGGTGGGTCACAGCAGCGCGGTGCAGCGCCTCATGCCGTCAGCCGGTTGAGGGCTGTCGGGTAGGACGTGAAAAGGCCGCCTTGAAATAGTTACTTGTGTAGACTTACAAGTGACAACGATAGTATGCTACTCGTACCGTCCCTACAGAGCCGTTGGTGGCTAATGTGCATGCATCCCCCCTCCCCCTTGCCGCCCCTCCACTCCCCCAGCAGCGGCAGCAGGCCGCCAGGCCGCCCCCAAGCCCCCAAGCAATAGGAGGCCAAGGAGGTGAGCAGGCTGCTATCAGTGCAGGATTATGACAGGTACGGTGGGACCGGACAACCTAGGGTCTCCACCTCCCCCCCCCTTCTTGCACAAACGCCTGACTATGGTGCAATGTGGTATGGGCTATGGGACCCTTGTTAGTTGCCGCCTGGCAACCCACACAAGCGTGTGACCCTTTGTAAGGAAGCGTCGGTGCCTGGTCTCCACGGTCAAGGCGACGTGCGAAGGTGCTGGCTGGCCGGCCTTGTAACTCAGCGCCGGAGACAGGATACACGATGGTTGCCTTGCTCATTGCAGGCAGCGCACGTCCCTCCCGGTGTCCGTATGTCTTACGTCCGGCTCGCATCCGGTGGTCATTGAACCGGCCCGGCGCCCCCACCCGCTTGCTATTGTTGTCGAAATACCCTGTACGACTTTTTTGCAGTGCAACGCAGAATACCAGGAGATACCGTAAGAGAAAATTAGGCACAATGGAGCCAGCTCTTGCATTAGAGCGACAGCCCATACGCAATGACCCGGGGCATGGGAATCACGGGTGCACCGAGGTGCACCGCTGTACGCCCTGCCTACTGGCACACCGTCACCACAGGCCGCTCCCGCACGTCTCAGCAGGTACACGAGGGGCAGCACAATGGCCTGCACTGGCCAACATCCACGTGGTCCTGCGTACTGCCCTGCCTCTACGTCCTGCCCTGCTGAACCTGGGCACTTTTGTGTCGCCGCACAGCAGCAACTCAGCAAAATGACATACGCGGCGTTTGACCGAGGTGCGTGGTCCGAACCAGTAAGGACCGGCTGACCACCTGTGACTAACTTGTACCAGCCTCGTACTCAACAGCTAATCATGTCGGGCTAGTGCCAGCTAGTGCAGATGCGGCCACACAGCCTTGCAATCCCCAGCCATTGAAACCCGTGTGGCCATAAGCCCAGCCACTGGCGGCCTGGCTGATACGGCTCGGTCGCAAGCAAGGAACGCCACTACAGAAAAGCAGCCCCAGGCCACTGCCCCGAAAACCAACTGTAACTTCCCGTGCTGGCACACTTTTAGGCAACGCCGAACCGCCAAGCGCCGCACGTCATCATGTGCGCAGCCATGGTGACACTACCGCGGCTCAGCACACGTCAGTCCGTCAGCCCGGGTTGCCCCGGTCGTCACCGCGCGCCCGCCCGCGCCTCCGCCGCCGCCTGCGCGCGCTGCTCTGCCCGCTTGCGGCCCACGGCCGTCTGGATGTCGTCCAGGATGGCCCCCGCGTCGAAGAACTTGGCCTGCGCCTTGGCCCAGCCGCCCAGCTCCTTGTCAACCTGGAGCGGGCGGGAAGGGGTGGCGCGAGTGTGTGGGCGAGGGAGCACAGGGCAACAAGCGTCGGAGTGGCTGTGCACGATACGTATGGCGACCGCCGTCGACTTCCGTGCGCTACTCCGTAGGTCCGATACAACGGCGTATCACTGATGCAGGCACAACAAGTGCTTAAGGGCCTGTTGCGGATGGACCACAAACGATGGCTGCGCAGTCTCTGCAGGGGCTGGCGACTCTGCAAAAGCCCCCCTTGCAGATGCCAGCAGCCCCTCCCTGCCAACTGCCCCCCCAGCCGCCCGGCGACCCCGCCCCCACCCCACCTGCCACAGCGTTGCCGGCGGCAGGCCCGTCTGCTGGTGTGCCACCTCCTTGCAGGTGCGCGGGTTGACGCGGAAGCCAAGCTTGGCGAACTCGGACTGCGCGGGCGCCGTGAACAGGAAGCGGCAGAACTCGGAGGCCGCCTCGCGCACCTCGGGGCCGCGCGAGTCCACCACCTGCGGGGCGGCGGGCCGGGGGGCCAGGGCCAGGGCTGGGCGAGTTGCAGCGTGGCAAGGGGTGCAGGTGCGTGGGTGGCGGGTGAGCAGCTCAGACAGGGTGGGTGGGCGTGGCTGCAGGAGGCAACCAGGAGGGCGGTGGTGGCTTTGTGGGTGCGCATGCGCGAAGCTGCAGTTCCAGCGAAGGGTTGGCACGTGCTCCGTGCCGGCAGCCTTGTCCTGTCCCGCCGCCCACCTTGTCCACCAGCGCCAGGGGGCACTCAATTCGGATGTTGTACGACGGCACCAGGTACGGCAGCGCCTTGTCGCCGTACACCTCGTTTGTCAGGATGACCTCGTTCTCGTACGTCAGGAGCACGTCGCCAACCTGGCGCGGGGCAGGCCAGTAGCGCGGGTGCGGGAAAAGGGGCACGGCGTGAGCCAAGCCAGTCGCTGAAGTGCTGCGTGCACCACCTCCACCCAGGCACAGCCGGATGCCACACGAAAGCACGCGCAGCTTGCTCTTCCTGCACCTGCTCATGACTGACGCCAAACGGTCCACACCCTTACGTAGGCCCCATCGTGCCGCCCCTTGCGGTGCACCCATAGCCGCCTTTCACAGGTGTGTGACCCCAGTCCCGTAGCCCCCGCCCCCGGCCCCGCCCCTGCCCCCGGGCCCCCCGCACCGCACCGCACCTTCTGCTTGTAGAACACGTCGGACGCCTCCCGCGCGTCCCTCGGCTGCACCACCACGTTCTCGAACACGCGCATCACGTAGTCCAGCGACGCGGCGTGGCCCTTCTTCATCTTGGCGCCCCACAGCGCCAGGAAGATCCACCTGGGGGTGGGGGTGGTAATGGTTGGGTGGTGGTGGGCCAAGGACAATGGCAGGAATTGCTGGGGTGACACCATTACAACAACCCGGAGGTGGCATGACGTGCGGCCTGCCCAGCCCTGTACCCCACGCTGCCCTTGCCTCGCTCCACGCAGCCCCGCCCCCGCCCCAGGCCGGGTGCCCACCTGGCCACGCCCGCCGTCTTGGGGTTGGCCAGCACCACCTGCACCCCCGGCCGGCACAGGTCGTCCCAGGTGCGGATGTTCTTGGGGTTGCCCTGCAGCGGGCGGGGCGGCCAGGCGGGGGCCAGCTGCGTTGGAACGAAGAACGGTGAACATAACAGCAACCCATCCGGGTCAATGAACTGTAGGCGCAGCACGAGCCACGGCGTATCACCACTGCGCAGGCTTGAGGGCGAGAACGGGACGGCGGTTCCAGTACGTTGGCCGGCAAAGCCGCTCGAAGGCACGACTTTGTCAGCTCACAGGAATAGAACGGGCCTTGCTGTAGCAACGTGACCCAATGCAGCCTCAAGCTCTGCCTTACAGTCACCCCTTCCCGCGTGTTCATTAACTCCCCACACGCCCCTTCCCACCGCACTGCCCTCTGCCGACTGCTCCCCCGCGCGGCCCCTTCCCGGGTTGCCTTGCCAGGCGAGAGGAAACATATCGCGGACGGCAATGCGACGGGATTAAGGTCGCTCCTCTCATCTCGAGACGTGGAGCACTTGAGCACCCAAGTCCTGGGTAAATTCTTCTCCCCCCCCAGCCCAGCCCCCCTCCGCCCACCCACCCGGCCCCCCACCTGCCGCACAACGAACGCCACGGTCGTCTCGCACACCACGCTGCTGGCGGGGTAGCGCTGCCGCCAGTCGGCCGCCACCAGCCCCGCGCTGGCGATCTTGTCCAGGTCCAGCGGCAGCGCCAGGGCCACGATGTCGGCGGGCAGGCCGTCGATTACGGCGCGGGCCTGCAGGCGGGGGGCAGGGGGTGCACGCAGGGGAGGTGCACCGGGGTCGGTGTTGTGCTACTAGAGGCGCAGCACTGTTTCTTGCGAGCGCGGGGGCCCGGGGTTGATGGCTTGCGCCTGGCGCCACGGCCAGCGCGCGGCGGCGCTTGCACCTCGTCGACACCACATGACGTCGTAAGGCACCGTGGGTCGAAGGCAGCTGGCGGCGCTGGCACGCAGCTCCCCCCCCCCCCCCGTTGTGCTTGCTGTCCTGCTGCCACCCGATGTCCTGGTGCCCGCCGCAAGCACCAGCACTCCGCCCCGGGCGCCGCACCCGCAGCAGCTTCCGCCTCAGGACCACGCCCTAGGGCACACGTGCCGCAGCTGCACATGACTGCCCTCGCCCACGCTTCACACCATACAACGCCCCATGGCCCTACCCCCCAACGCGCGCTGGGCCCCCGCGCCCCTGCCCCGCCCACCTGCACACCGCTGGCCGCAAAGGTGAGCCTGAAGCGCACGTCGCGGCCGCTCTGCCGCGCGTACGCCTCCCGGAACGCCCGCGTCACGCGCACGTAGGCCAGCTTGGTGACGGCGAAGGAGGCGAGCGTCAGCACAATCTCGCTGGCCGGGCCCAGGCCGCCGGCAGCCACCTCGCACTGCGGCTGGGCCGAGCCGTGGCCGCCACCGCCCCCCTCCCAGCCGCCCCCCCGCCCCGGCCCGCCTCCCCAGCGCCCCAAAGCCATCGCTAGCTGCGAGCGCGTGCCTTCATCGGGTGCAGCAGAAGCTGCCATGCCAAAGAGGGCGGCGGAGGAGGGAAAGCGGAACGTCCCGTGCGAAGGGCTCCATCTGGGCGTGCCGCGGGGGTCGCGGTGGGGTTAGGACGCATGTGGGAGGGTGCGTGTGCTGCTGCATGCAGGCCCACAGAGCAGACGCATGGGGTGCAGATGGTGCAGGGGCAGTGGGGCTTTTTGGGTGACACGGCCCACGAGCGAAAGGTGCCTGGGGAGCTCCGCTTGCGCACCTGTGCCAACGTTGGAGCAGGTTGGCAGGGCTCTGCACTTGCTGGTTATCTGCTGGCCAGGAGAGAACCTTGGCGTCAGCATAACTTTGATGTATAATCAAGGCTTTGCGCTTGCGACGTACCCGTGCTGGTAGACGCCCTGCTGCTCGCACTAGGCTCGCGGCCAAGCATCTTTCTCAGCTGGTATGCGGTTCAGCCACTATGTTATTATTTATACCTCGAGCATAATGGTCACTGAAAGGCTCCGCGCCGACACAGGTGGGCGAGGCCGATAGGCCCTAAAAGGTACTTGGGAGTAACGTTCGCACCACTAAAAAAATAAAGCTTTATGTGTACAGTATTGCCAGCACATGGGCTGGCCCAAATCGCTGGCAAGGACTGCCGCTTTACCGATGTGGCGAAGCCCAGCACGAGTTTGAAACAGCAGTCTTCAGCTCCACCACCGCAAGACGTTAGGCAAAGAGATTTCACATCGTACTGTTCCTTACAGTCAATTATATGGTGTGCACAGAACAGCTGTTACCTGTCTTTCACCTTTGATTCTCGCATTACGCTTTCAAGCCTTGGGCACCATGTTATCATGCTTTGGTCCGTCACGGAAAGAACTACTGGAGCGGCTGCGGGAGGCTACGGATGCGTCCAGCAAGTATCACAGTGACTGCGCAATGCAACGCGACCAACTCGCCAAAATGCAGGGCGCGCAGCACCAGCAAAAGCTACAGATTGAACTGCAACAGACACTTATATCAAACTTACGGGAGAAGGGAGAGGAGGAGGCAGCCCGCAGCAAGGAGGCTATTGGGAAGCTGCAGGGCGAGCTGGCAACGCTACAGCAAGGCAGTGCACGGCTTCGCCAGCACGTCGCAGCTCTGGAGCGCGACAGGTTTGAGCTGCTCGCCGAAGCAGCTAAGTTCAAGTCGCAGCTGGCCGACAAGGCCTCCCTTTGTGACGAGCGGGAGACAAAACTCACCCAACAGGAAGCAAGCAGCAGGAAGGCACAGCACGAGGCGCAGCAACGGGAGGAGGCGCTGCGCAACAAGCTGACGCAGCGGGAGCGGGAGGCAGCCAGCATGCGGAAGCAGTTCCAGCAGACCCTGCGAGAACGGGACCGGTGGCAGAAGCAGGCTACGCACCTGCAGCAGGTGTGTTGGTTGGCATGGGAACGGGGGAATGCAGTGCGACGCTATCTCGCCCAGACAGCTAGACTTTCCACAAGCCGGAACTGTTGAGCTGTAGTGCCTTGCTAACTTTCACCCAATTAACAACCTGCAGACTATAGAGCAACTGGCGGGGCTTGTTGGCGAGCTGCACGCTTCAGAGGAGCAGCTGGAGCCTGCGGGGGCACACCAAGGCGGAAGGAGCAGCACGTGCGACAGGTCATCGGTGGACATCCGCAAGTCTTCACAGGTGTGATTCGGAACAGAGGCTGTTGGGCCGTGTTGTTTCTCGTGCCAGCACTGTGGCAGATATGGGCCACTTCGTTATGCATCCTAGCCTCTGTACATGGCCGTGGCCTTAGCAGCATGTATGCTCCACATACGGTATGTGGCAGCGAGGTGCAGGACACCGGTCACCGCGTAGCTCCTTGCGTAACAGCAGGTTGGCGCTGCGTTTGCACCGATGTAAAAGTTTGTTCCTTGTGGTTGATTGGCTGCTCGCTCTTCGCTTTCCTTCTGCTTTGGCCGCTCAGGCGCTGCAGCAGATCCTGCGGCAGTCGCTGCAGTCGCTCAAGCTGCAGCCCCAGGCGGAGGAGGGGCCGGCGGACGACCTGGAGCGGGAGGCGCACCTGGCGGCCGCCGACAGCGAGCAGCTGGACCAGAGCAGGTCGCAGCGCGTGGCTGCCCTGGCGTAGTGCGGCCGGCGCGAGGTGCACCGGAACAAGCGGAGTGTACAACAGCAGATGTGCAGTAGCGGGAGGCCCCACACGGTGGCCAGCCTTCTGAAGCTCTTAGGCAGGCGGTGTGTAGTCCAGTGGTGCAGGCAAGCAGGGACCTGATGTCAGAACAGTTGTCGTTGTGGACCATTTTCGGTGACTGCTGGGCGTTTGTAACTTAGCGCTCATTGCAAGTGGTCAGCGCAGTTGTACCACCTTGGCGTTGGTCATGACCTGAGCCCAGGCATCCTGTGAACACCTGGTGTCCATGCCATGGAGCAGCTTGGTGTGGCATTACGCGGTGTGGCATTCGGCGGCTGTTACATGGGCGGTGGACACTGCAGGGGGCACGCAATATTGGAAAGCGTCACAGGAGACGAGTCCCTGTCCTGGGGCGCAGGTTAGGTACGTGCCTTTTAACGCCTGTGTCCACGGCTACCCCTCCCACAAGACTCACAGTGGGCAGATATGCAACCACCGGCCGGACCAAGCAAAGTGCAACAATGCCGCAATCAGCATCCGCAACAACAAAGGGATCACCAGGTTGGTGGCGCTCCACTGCTCCTGTAGTGGACGACTGCTCGGGCCAGGGGGATGGAACTCGGCAGGGACCCAAGTGTTCCCTGCCTCTGACCTTGCATTCCTCGTGCTTCCATTGCAAGTGCAATAGTCCGCCATCATCTGCCTAACACGGCTAGATCTGCCTATTGCTGCTGGGCGAAAATTTCCTCCCATCAGGTTCCAGGCACTTGCTTGGGCACTTGTGTGTCAGGAGCTCTGACTCTGACAGGCCTCACGTTACACCCTCCGGGGGACTGCTTTTGCTGTTAAAGCCATCGTAGGCAGTCATAGCGGTATTAACTGTCCCTCCTTGATATTACGACATACGGATTTGGTCCTGCGCCTCGTCCTAGCACCTGGAGGTCTTCGAACACCCAGGAACACCGAAGCAGCCTGCGCTGTCAACAACGCAATGGCCCTTCACCATTTCACTTATGCACGAATAAATGAATGTCATAGTATAACGTCGGTGCCGCACGCCTCTTGCCTCTGCACCTGTCGACGTGTACAGCCTAGTCAGTTGATAGGGTACCGTGGGTACCTGCTTGCTGAGTTTATGCCAGACCGTACTGACAAACCTGGCAGCTTATTACATAAAACAGGCATGACTGCTTCTACTTTGATAGTACTCCGAGTGCGCCAGCGCCAGTTACACGTTCTTTGTCTGTAGGTCGTCCAGAGCTGCCTTACAGGTTACAGCGCTTGTCAAATGGGCTGCGGGAGCAGCTTGCAGGCGCGCAATGTCTCCAGCTCATGCGAGGAACAGGTGCGGCATGCGCGGTTGTCCAAAAGCGACGGGTCGCCGGGTCGGTGGGGTCGGGTGCGGTCGCGTCGACAACGGCTTGATGTCATGTGGAATAATACAGTCATTAAAAACAACATAAGCAGCTCTTGACTGCTATACTGTTCCAAGCGCGCTTTACGAACGTTCAGGGCCTTTTCTGCTGTCAACTTTGCTTTGTCAGCACGAGCCTCCTTTCGCCGCCAACAGCATGTTATACTGAACGTTTACCTCAGCGAATAGTCCAATACATCTTCCATAAGGGCCTTTTCCTATTCGACGCTGGACCTAGGTGGTCCACCTACAGTTCAAAGCCCTTGGAGTCGCTATGTTACTCTCAACCACTTGAGCTCCGATCCATGATGAAGGAATGACATTAAGGATTTACAGCAGCTGTGGTATTTGACGTTGATCGTTCGGCGCCTCCCATACACATAGTGAGGAGGTGCAGCGGCAGTTCCGCGAGTGTTACCAAGCAGCTCCGGGAGCGTGCGGCTTGCAAGTGTAGGTCAGGAACATAGCGCAGTTCCACGGACCAATTGTGTGCAAGTATCCCTACCCGTCGGAACGCCCCGGCAGTTAACGCGCGTGGCCCTTGGCCGCAACCCTCCGTATGCACAGTGCCTCAGCACACATATCATCAATTTGGCATGATAAGCCGCTAGCAAGCTGCTTTATGGGTGGCTCGGATATGCGGCGTTGCGCACCGGTTGGATCGTTCCCGGACACCGTCAGGGGACTTCCGCTAGCCTGCGCCTCCAACTTCGCAACAGCTTGACTCTCATACATGTGACACGACATCAATGCGCACGTGTCATTGTAGGCATTTGATTGCTTTCAGTCTTCTCCGCCACTGTCGCTGCACACGCAGGCAGTCGACCCTCGCTCCGCCAGCAGTGTCGCCGTCGCACTCGGCCGCAGACCTACCGGCGGAGCCTCCAGCTTGACATCCTCCTCGCCTCCTGCGCGGCCCGCATCCTTTCAACAGCGGAACAATCTGCCAGCACCGGCCACGCACTGCCTGCGGTTCCCGCAGCTTGCGCCTCCTGGAGTGGCGGAGGGAGGGGCGCCAGCGCACGAGCCCGTGGAGCCCGTCGCAGCTTCCTGCAGCTCCCCCCGCGGCATGGTCTCCCCTGCTTCCCCCCTCTCGCCCGGGCCCGACAGCCCCAGCCTGTGGGGTTGCGCGCCTATGACGCGTCGCCGCTCCAGCGGGAGCGAGTCCAGCGCTGCGGCAACAGCTGCAGCCGCGCCCGAAAGCAACTACGCCAGCAGCCACTGCAGCAGCAGCACCAGCAGCAGCGAGGCCAGCGCTCCAGGGCGGCTGGATCAGGCCTCTGCAAGGCTGCCACAGGCTATGCCTTGCCCTGGGAAACAGGCAGACGCAACGCAAGCCTCCCGGGTGTCAGTGTCTGGGGCCAGTGGCGGCGCCGGCGCCCCTGGCCGCCTGGTGCCCAGCGTGCCGCACCCCGTGGGGGGCTTCTTCGGGGTGCAGCCGGCTAGCGGCAACCCTGCTGCGGGTGCCAATAGTCTTGGAAACCTTGGCCCAGTGGTGGGGTCGCTCAGCCGCACATACCCTCCGCCGCTTGCGCAGCAGTTGCCTCTTCAACAGCAACAACAGCAGCAGCCGTCCTTGCCGATTGCCATACCTCCCCAGCTGGGCTCAAAGCGGGCGCGGCAGCTGCCACCGCAGCCGTCTCCCCCGTCTCCTTCATTGCCTCCGCCGCAGCGCAAAGCGACGGGGCCGCTGCTGCAGTTGCCGCCGCCGCCACCGCTGATGCTGCCAGCTGCGCCGGCGGCAGTCTCCCCTGCGCCGGGAGGGCCCCGCGGGCCCGGCACAGCCCCGATGTCCCCGTCCGCCAACACAACGGGGGCCCCGCTGCTTCCATCCATAGTCGGGACCGGCGCCACCGCCGCCTTCCCTATCGCTCCGCAACTACTGCCCACTCCCTCCCGCCAGCCGTCGGCCCGCGCCGGCGGGCCTTGCACCCCGGGGGAGCCCGCATCGTTACCGCTCGCCGCCGCATCTGCCGCCGCCGCCGCCGCCGCTGCGTTGTCCTCAACACGGCCTGCACCGTCCGCTACTCTCACGGCAGCGGCGGCCACCGCCGCCAGCAGCCGCCCCAGCTCCGCCAGCGGCGCCGCCGCAGCCGGCCCCCTGCTGGCCCGCGGGATGTCCCTGGCGCCCACGCGCTCGCCCGCCTCCGTCACCTCCTCGTCGGCCGCCGTGTCGCACAGCGGGACCCGGCGGGCCAGCGCGCGCAGCAGCGTGAGCCTGGCCTACCTGCGCCGCTTCCTGGACGCCAGGGTGCTGACGCGGTGCAACGGGGCCCGCCTAACCACGCGGCAGGTGGGGCGCTTGCGCGACACGCAGAGCGTAGCCGGGCCTGGACAGGCTGACCAGGAGCGTCTGCGTACAGTTCATGTTGGGCCTCGTGACATGCAACAACTCTGGTTCGCTAACGCGATCATGGCGCATTCCTGCGGGGCACGTTGACAGGCGAAGGCTGCTGCTCCCCGTGCTACCCTGCCGATGTAACCTTTGGCCCGCCGCGGGAGCGGTACTGAACTACAACGGCACCCAACCGTTCCCCTGCACCGTCCGCCCCCTCGGCAGGTGGTGGAGGCAGTCATCGCCCCCGCCTGCACCGCCTACGGCTGCCGGTATCCCGATGCGCCGGAGCCCGACGCAGGCCCCTTGCCCGCCTGCGGCCCCCAGCCCCCGCCCCCTGCCCCACAGCCGCCGCTGCCTCCCTCGCTGTCCGCCGCCTCCCCCGGCTGGCCCTCCTCCTTCCTGTACGTGGTGCACGCGTGGGACTGCTGCTTGGCCGACCTGGTGGCGCTGCTGGAGGCGCACGCGGCGGGCGTGCCGGTGGGTGGGGGCGGGCAGATCAAAGTACCTGTGCAGGGCATCAGGGAGCCACGTAAATGCGGGGGAATCGGGCGGGCTGGTGGCTGCCGCGGCGGGCAGCGCCACTGTGGGGCGAGTGGGCTGGGGCCAGGGGGGGGGGGAGACGACGCGTCTTGCATGGGACATTGGCAACGATAGCGGGTTGGCTTTAAATACTCGGGAGCGCATGTGCGCGTTGGCGCACATGCCACCAGCGACGGCAGGCAATAGCTGAAGGATCAAGATGACCAGCACGGCATAGCTGAAAGCGCTTTCCGGTCGCCCATGTGTTCCGCCCTGCAGGCCAACGAGGTGCACCTGTGGATCGACATCTTTGCCCACGAGCAGGAGCTGCCGCCACCACCATCCCCGTCCACTGCAGCCGCTACACCGCCGTCGCCAGGCCCCTGCCCCGCCTCCAGCTCCGCCACGTGGCGCATGGAGGAGTCTCGACGCGCCCTGCGCTCCGCCGGCGGCGTGCTGCTGTGCCTGCTGCCCGGCAGCGGCCTGTCGTACAGCACCACGGCAGGACACAGGGCGCGGCGAGGCCAGGCGTCGGGGCTGACGGAGGAGGCGCTGCTGCCGCTGCGGCGCTGCTGGTGCCTGTGGGAGCTGGCGACGGCGCTGCGGCTGCGGGGCCCGGGCGTGGTGTCCGTGCTGGGGCCTGAGGGGTGTCAGGTGGGGCGCAGCTGGGCGCGCAATTCATGGCCGCAGCCGGGCTGTGTATGGGCTGTGTGTGCAGAAGCGGGATGAGCGACATGCTAGCACCTGCACCACTGGCCTGGCTGTGACTTGACGTCGTGCCTTGCCCACCTTCCACCCGCCTCGCAGCTGTCCGCCACGGTCCTCCGCACCGTGTCGTACGCCCTGTCGTACAGTGCCTGCCCCGGCGACAAGCAGGCGCTGCTGGCAGACTACCGCGCCACGGAGCCCGACCCGCAGCAGCAGCAGCAGCAGCAGCTGGCCTCCGTCCTTCCGTCCTGGTCGCCAGGGGCCTCGTCCAGCGGGCCGCCGTCGCGCCGGGCTAGCGGCACCAACACTGCCACCGGAGGTGGTGCCGTGCTGAGCCCTGAGGCCATGGCCGCCGACAACGCCGTACAGCTGCTGCTGCTGCTGCGCCCCACGGGGTACGAGCACGAGCTGCAGGAGCTACGGCTGCGTACGGCACCCGAGAAGGCGGCGGCGGTGCGCGGGGCGGCGCCGACGCCTGGCGGCGGCGCCGGCGCAGCGGGGGCGGCGGCAGGCGCTGGCGGTGCGGCCGGCTCTGGCGGTTCGTGCTGGCAGCTGGATGGGCTGTGGGCCATGCTGCGGGCGCCCAGCGGGCCGCGGTGCGTCGTGGTGACCGGCCAGCAAGGTGAGCCGCGGGGGGCGCACCGCGCGTGGGGAGGCTGTCGCATAAGCAGTTGCACGCAGCGGCGTGGCCGGAGTCCCAAGGGGGTCCATGACTGTTAAATAAAAGTTCAAGAAGGCGTTGCAGGCCCTGTTCGGGTTGTTCAAGCCAAGGGGGCCATGAGCACGGAACGTAGAACGTAAACTTAACAGCTGTACGTGGCAGGTGACAGGACCTGCGAGTCAACTCCGTGCCAACTCCAATTCCAACGGTCAAGTGCGTTGCTCCGGTAGTGGGACAAGCGTCACAAATTCAGAGTGTTAGCTCAGCCAACTTATACCTTGACCCATGCAGGCAGCGGCAAGTCCACCCTGGCCGCGGCGCTGTATCAGCCGCCGCCGCCCCCGCCAGCAGCCTTGGCGGTCTCCGCCGGCATTCCCGCCACCGCCCCGCCCGGCCCCTGCCGAGTGCACGCCATCCACCTGTGCAGCCACGCCGACGCGCGCCGCCAGGACCCCATGCATGTCATACGGTCGCTGTCGTACCAGCTCGCCGTACAGCTGCCGGCCTTCCGCTCGGCGCTTGGCACGCCGTCCTCCTCGCTCGTCCCCAGCCGCCCCGGGGCCCCTGCCGCCGCCGCTTTTACCGGCGAGACGGCCAGCCCCGCCAAGGGGTGCCCACCAGCCGGCAGCGCTGGCAGTACCACCACTGGTGCAAGGTCAGTGACGCTGCAGGAGGTCGTGGAAACCCTGCTGCTGCGGCCGCTGCACGCGGCGGCTGCATCAGGAGTACCGGCGGCGCCCGACGCCTCGCCCATCGTAATCGTTATTGACGGCGTCGACGAGCAGGGCCCGCCGGGTCCGCCGCCGCCGCCCAGCACCGCCCCAACCCTTACCGCGGCTAGCATCAGCGCCGCCCCGCCGCCAGCTCCTGCCGCAGCCCGGCCGCCCAGCGGCGCCGCCGGCAGTAAGCGCCCCGCACCGCGGCTGTCCGCCCCGTCTGCGCAGGAGGCGCAGGCTGACGGCACCGGCAGGGCGGCAGCTGGCGGCGGCCCCCCGCTGGCCGAACTGCTGCTGCTGCTGCTGCAGGGCCTGCCGGACGGCGTGCGACTGGTGCTGACGGCCTCCTCCGGTCCGCGCGGCACTGCCTCAACGGCCGTGGCCGCTGCAGCTGCTCCTACGGAAGCCGTGCCCCCCGGCCTCTCGCAATCCACTCCCGCGGCGCCCTCCGCTGCATGCGTCGCGAAGGCCACGGCGGCTGACGTGGCAGCCTGGCTCGGCAGGCCCCCGCTGACGCCTGCGTCCTCGTCCTCCCGCGCGCCTGTGTCCGCCTCATCTGCCGGCGTCGCGACGGTCACGGCCACCGCATGCTGCGGTGCCCCGGCTGGCCCCCTGGATGCCCCGGACCACGCGGTCCCTACCTCCGCGCCGTGCGCCCCTCCTGCTGCAGCAGCTTGCCCCACGGAGGCCCCAGCTGACCGGGCGGCCGCCGCAGGGCCGCCGGCACCCAGCGTCTGGTCCGCCGCCGTGCTGCCGGTGGGTGCCCTCCGCGACGACGCCCAGCTGACGGAGGCGCTCCGGCAGCAGCTGGTGCTCCGCCTGGGCCCGGAGGCGGGTGCCCGCCTGCTGCGCGCCATGGTGTGGTACGGCAAGGACCTTCTGTCGTACTACGTCACGTGCATGCACATGCACAACCTGTGCATCGACCGGCTGCCGGGGTCGCTGGAGGGCGCGTTCGCGGCGGTGTTCGGGCAGGAGTGGAAGGGGCTGAGCCAGGCAGAGCGGACCGACGTGCAGCGGCTGCTGGCGGCGCTGGCGGCGGCGCAGGAGCCGCTGCCGCCGGGTCTGCTGGGCGGCCTGGGGCTGCAGCACGCGCTGCACCTGCTGCCCGGCTGGGGGCAGCTGTTCGTGCAGCGCGGCGACGGACACGTGGCCATCGCCAGCCCCACGCTGGCGGCGTGGCTGCGCTGCCCGGACGTGGCGGCGCGTACGGCAGGGTACGGCGCAGACTTGCTCGCCGGGCACGCGATGCTGGCGGCGCAACTGTACGGCGACATGTGCGGCACCGGCAGCAGCAGCAAGGGGGCCAGGCACGTGACGGCTTCGGTGGAGTACGGCCGGCGCAACCTGGCTGCCCACCTGGCGGCGGCGGTGGGGCTGGCGGAGGCGGAGGCCAAGGCGCAGGCCATCACAGGGTGCCATGCGGCGGCAACGGCGGTGGCGGTGGCGGTGGCGGCAGCGGAGGGTGGAACCGGCGGCGGTGGCGGGTCGGCGGCGGCGGCGGCGGCAAAGCAAGACGTCCGGGTGCGCGGCGGCGCAGGCGGCATGGCGCGGCTGTCGCTGTCCGGCGGGGCGCTCGCCAGCAGTACGAGTGCTGTACGGCAGGGCTTGCCGACGGCGTTGCAGCTGCGGGAGTGGCTGGTGCAGATGCGCGGAGGGGCGGCGTGCCCTGACAAGGGTGCAGCGCCGGACACGGCCACCCTGGTGCAGCCTGCCATGCCGCCCGTTCAGCCACCGCAGGCGGTGGTTCTGCAGCAGCCGAGGAGTGCGCCACACGGCACACCTGGGTCCCTCTGTGAGAGGCCTTCGCAGCAGCAGCGTGAGCAGGCGCGGCACGATGGCACTGAGCCTGGCCCGCGGCTGAGGCCTCCCACGGGGCGGCCAGCTGGGCCGCAAGCGGTGACGGTGTGAGCGGTGAGGGGCGGCCAGGGGCAGGTGAGGGTGGCAGAGAGATGCACCCCGACCGTTTGCAGACGCGTGGCGCATCTGTAAAAGACGCCTGCAGGTTATGCAGCAAGAGCTGACGCGTGTGGGACTGTGGGACTGTGGGTACTGCTGCCGGGAGGACGTGCTTTCTCTATTATTGGACCAGATTCTTGGATGCGCTAACACGACTCGGCCAACTATCTTACACACGACGTGAGCATGAATGACTGGGTTTTGGCGGGCAGCGCAGTCAGGCGCCATGGTGTGCGAGGAAGAACTCAAATGAGGTTTGACGTACTCGTCTACACAGTTTCAAGCTGTCGTAGGGCATGGGGCGCACTGCAGACACGCACGGAGCATGGCGCCACGTGCCAATGCTCAGCGGGTCCCCGCTGTTCGCGCTAGCACTCCTTTGTGCGGGCGACAAAACATTTTTGTAGTTTCATACCGCGCTATCTGACGGAACGGAATGTGGTGTGCTATGTGCAACTGCAGCTGCGGTTGGTTTGTCCAGGTGCAGCACCGCCCCATCATGGCATGCGCTGGTGCGGCCCATGCAGCATCGCCCGTGCCCCCAGGCTCCAGTGCTCACGGTGCGTACGCAGGAGCAGGCACGCGGCACACCATGCCATGAACCAACTGTGGCACATGCACGTGCAGGCATTTATGCAAGCTTTCCGATTCAATCAGGGCGCAGAGGGAGGCCGTGCGGTACGTGATGTTAGGAGCGGTTGTGGAGACGAGAGACAAGGGTGGTGAGCCGGCGACTGTGCCTACCCGTTTCATCGAGTTGTGAGAAGACAGCAGGTGGCGCCGCCATCGTGTGTTTGATTTTGGCAGCGGCAACAACCAGGGCGTTATACTGCTAGGCTTCATTCTTCTGTGTTGGATGGAATGGTCAACTTCTCCTGTCTTACTTTTTCGGGGAAGGCATGCATGCTGTTGCAAGCGGGTTGCGCTGGAGTAGGTCGGGGCCCGTGTGTGGCCCCGGTGCGACGGTGACCCGCGCAATTTTCCAGTTACCAAGTTTAGGAGGGGCCACACAACTGACAATTTTGCGCACCGTCCGGCTGGCACTGGCGCAGGTTGTTCATTGGAGGATGGATGCGTTGGTTGAAGTTGGCATTCAGTACGGCTTAGTGATTGCGCCGCGTTGTAGAGTCAGGGCAGAAGCCCAGTTGGCCCAGCTCTGCGTCATATGCGGCGACACTGCCCAGGAACAGTCAGTCTGATGAAAGTACGAGGAGTTTTTATGGCATCTGTGTCCAATCTCGTGTACACGGTGTGCCTGGCACGGCCTAGGTCAGGGGAGAACATTCGTGCAAATTTGCAGTCGGAATGGGCCCCACGTGGGCCGAGTTGCATACCCCTCTCCCCGGCTTGAGGCGCTGGCGCACATGTCAACAACAAGCATGGCCCACAGCTGGGTGCTTGCTGCAGCAGCATCGTATCTAACTGCTGTAAAGCTTTTGGTCACAAGTACCGATCCTAAGAATTGCTTGCTTGTGAGCCCAGGCCTCTGCAGAGCGCTCAGACAGCCAGGTGATGGGGGCAGGTCAGTGCGGGCGCCCAGGGGCGCCACACTACTCACGGAGAGGTTCCAAATGAGAGTGACAGGCTCCTCCTTCCAAGGGGCCGTGGAGTTGCGGGAACGCGAGAGCGCGCGGGCAGGCTGGCCGGGCGTGGGAGCAGCTGTGTACTTTGGCGCCAGTAGTGGCCACGCCCAGGACGCAGCGTGTGCAGGCAATGTTGAATGTGCTGCTTACAACGACCTTCGGTCTAGCAGTGGACTTTGCTTTGAGCAGGATCTCAAGTCTTGGTGGGACACTTCCTGCCCTGTTAAGGTTGGACGTTTCCTTGTTGCTGTTCAGCAGCAACGCAACGCTACAGGATAATAATTCCTGTTAGGTGTGGTCGGGACCAGTAAGGATCGTGTGGCCACATCAACCGGAATGTAACATAAAATGCCAAGAAAAACAGCTGGGCCGCATGGGCAGGAGGCAGGCCCAGTGCTGCATGGGCGGAGAGGCGGAGACCGGCAGCACGCAAATGTCGTAATGGATCGTAGTAGATGGCCCAGAAGCCAGTACCCTGAGCCAGTACCGTACCAATGTTGGTCACTACAGTGTGCAGCTAATGCCGTGCACCCCCACACTGTGCAGCGCCACACAGCGTAACAGGTCCACGGCATCAGTGATCACTGCCCAGCCGTCGTGCCAGCCCAGCCCTCATCAGCCTACGTGTTTTTTTTTTTTTTTTTTTTTTTTCAGGAGAAGGGTTATGGGATTATCGGAGACCTATTTTTTGCGG
>VFQN01002174.1_pt1 | contig 31044 bp, 42 predicted proteins | sample 3512371 | NCBI WGS metagenome assembly VFQN01 (sample SAMN10412370, study PRJNA504923) | tailings metagenome | isolation source: Replicate 2 from Balatoc abandoned mine | place: Philippines: Itogon, Benguet | collected 2017-08-28 | reverse complement strand
AGGCGATGCGGGGTAACACTCTCACCAACCGTGATGCAAGCCAATCGCAAAAGCTAAGGGTCATAGAAGGCAAGCTGGTGGGGGGGGGCGGGGGAGGGGGGGGGGGGCGGATGTGCAAGAAGCGCAACGGCGTCGGGGTGGGGTGCGGATGAGGGGCCCGCGAAGGGGTGGTGTCGGGGCCGCGCCACAATGCGGGGCAGCTGACAGTTGCTGTGCGTATGGCAGAGAGGCGCCGTGCGTGACGGGTTGCACCCAATCGTTCCCCGGGCTTCCCACCCAAGTGAGATCTGATGTTTAACGGATAGCACAGCTGGACATGCTTTGCGCAGCAGGCAAGTGCAGGGCAAGAGCGCGCGGCTGTCCGCTCCGCCAGCCTCCTCCTCGCGCGGCTAGCTAGGCCATGCCCCCCGCGCCCCCGCGCACCTGCACCACGTCGTTGAGGCCGGGGCACAGCCCACCGCACGTGACCACCGCGGCGCTGACCTGCGCGGCCGGGAAGCAGCAGCGGGAACAGCGCAGCAACAACAGCAACAGCAGCAGCAGCAGCAAGCAGGTTATGTGGCAACTCATGTAGCTTCACCAGGCAACGCGGAGGCGCATAGAGACCAGCCGTAACAGGGCTGGCAGGTCATGAGCCCGTATCCCAACTAAGTGCGTGCCAACCCTAACACTCCGAGGAAGAAGTCTACGGAGCACTGCTCGCTCGCTACAGCAACGAGCGGCCCAACCGCCCGGCGACATTGTGGAGGTCCCGCCCTTCCCATCGCAGCTACATCGACACCGAGGAAGGTAAGCGGCTCCCGCTGACCTGCGCCCGGTGTGCCCACCACGCACCTGCTTGGGGTCAAAGTAGATGGTTTTGCGGGGCCCGCAGCGGATGGCCCACTCGGGCAGCAGGATGCACGAGTCCTCGTCCATCTGCGTCACCACGCCCGTGGCGCAGAAGGAGCCTGCAACGCAAGGCGGCGTGCAGCGGCCCCGGCATAAATAGGTAGGCAGACCTCATTCGTGCGCCCGCTACCACTTCAACGAGAGCAAACGAGTGTCCCAGCAGGTTCTTGAAGGCACCAACACAGGCGGGGCGCGGCAGACGGGCGACGGCAGCGCTCACCCGCGGACTCAGAGGACTCGAACTCCACGGTGTGCAGCCGAATGCGGTCCTTGTCACCAACTGCAGCACGAGTGCATCACCACGTGGATCAGCAGGTGTGCAGTATTTGCCTGTCAGCAGAGTCGCTGACGGCTAGCAATAATCGGTCTGGCCTTAGTTCTGTGAAGGTCATAGTGCGACTCTGTGAGAGGTTGACGCGCTGGCTGAACAGGCTGATGCAGTAGAAGGCAGGCAGGCAGGTCCTGACTGGTCACGTTTGAAGGGAGCAAGCACAAGGGCGGGCAAAGGAGCAACTGTTTCGGACCACCCACCGAATCCGCCTCCGAAGTTGTTGGTGGAGATGAAGGGGCTGTCCCTGCATGTGCATGAGGGCGCCGGACCGACTTGTTGGTGCCCTGCTTCTGCACACCACCTTTCCTACACAGAGCTGTCAAGATAGCACGCCGCTCCGCTAGCTCACATACAACAGATCCATTGGGACTAAGAGACGTTGCAAGGCCATCTTGGGTTCACCGCACACCGCACTTCCTCGGGGTGCTACCAACTGCCGCACCTGGGCACAAGGTACTGCCGCAAGTCCTTCAGCTCCAGCACGTCTGTGCCACCACCATACAGCATAACGTCAGCAATCAGCAGAGTTTGCATATCGCCACGTTGCCATCAATCTGGAGGCCATGTTCGCATCCTTGCGCGACAGGCTACACGTACCTAGCTCGGTGTCGCCATCGTCCATCGAAACGCGCCCAGCCCCATACGGACTGTGGATGTACGGCTGCTTCTTTACTGGTGGCAGCTCTGAAACAGCTGCAGCTATTCCAGAAGGTGGGCATGAGTTGGCTGCCTTCTGAGCGCCGGCAGCTGGCGTCTGCGCAACGCACATGGGCCGGGCTGCGACCCGACGAGACAGCCTACGCACTGCAGATGGTGCTACATGTCGACTAGTCAACTGCATGTTCTGGTTGCTGTAGGTTTGAGCTGGACGCTGCAGACGCATTTTCCCGAAACTCTCGACTCTCGACTCTTTTCTTACGCACTGGCGCCTGACTTGCCTCGTTAGCAGAGCTCTACTCGCTAAGGGCAGCCTAAGAGTCTTTCTGCAGCTGGTGTTTGTTGTCACTGGAGTGGGCCTGGTCATACGATGGAATCGTGCCATATGCACATGCATGCATCTTCGGCTCGACAGGTACAGGGCGCCACACCATTAACCTGCAGAAATAAGCATTAAATTTGCTTTATGTTTGGGCAATGAGGAAGTCGGGGTCAAACGCAACACCCCAGACAGCTGGGCTGTACGCTTCCCCTGGAAACTAGTAGTTCTTCGACCGCGGAAGCCAGAAAGATTCAAGCCGAATAAGGTTCGCATTTAAAACCAGCGCTTATTTGCTGAAAGGGTTTCGGCCTGGGCAGAAGTCGTTGAGCAGGGGAGTGTCCTCCACTGCGCACAGCGGTCAAGTGCTCCTTAGCCAAACGCCCATTACAAGTGTACATGGCGGGCAATCCACTCCTGCCGCTGCCTCTCCAACTTGGCAAGGTACCGCAACAGCCTCAGCGCGTGGCCTCCGTCCAACTTTTCCACCGGCCGCCCCTGCGTAACGCCAACCGCACCTCCTGATGACCCACCCCACCACGCCGGCGCCGTCCGAAGCAGCCCCACGCACCGCCGCACCCAGCGCCGACTCCACGCCTCCCTCCTCCCCAAGCACCCAGTCCCCTGCGGATTCCCCTCCTCACGCTCTCTCACAACCCCCCCATCAACTGCTTTTCCCTCGCCTTTCCCAACGCCCTCTCCTTCCTGCATCCCGTACCCTTCCCCTCCAGCCCCGAGCTCCCTCCCCAGCCTCCCCTCCACCCGCCTCCTCACACCCTCCAGGTGCCCCCAGCTCCTCTGGTACGACAGCACGCACTTGGCGAAGTCCAAGTACGACAGGGACGGCCACAGCACGTCCAGGTAGCACAGCTGCGCGTGCGGGCTGGCCTGCCACAGCATGAAGTCCGACAGGCGGGTCTCCCCAGACGTGCGAATCAGCAGGTCCACGGGCGGGCACGAGGGCGGGGTGCGCAGGCTGGCGGCCAGCGCCTCCGGGGTGACGTCAGAGGGGAGCAGCTCCCCGCGCCGTACGGCGGCCTGCAGGGCGTCCACCGCCGCCACCGTCTCCTCACTAGAGCTGCGGGGGTTGAAGGTGAGTAGGGATAGGGCAGGAGCTAAGGGGACAAGCGGTGGCACGCGAAAGCAGGCAGCGGGAGGTTACACCACCACTCCCCCCCTCGCCCCACCCCCATCGCGTTCCCACCCCAGGCCCCCCTATCACTGTCTGTACTCTTCAAGTGAGTACCGGGGCGCAGTCGCACGAGCTCTGCCTGCCCTGTCGCTGTCCAAGGCGGACATGTCAACACCTCCGGCAAGCCCAAGTTCCGCTCTACAACGGCACGGCTTTCGTTTAGACTGGCCAGTCTACAGGCTGAGCAACAGCAACGACCTCCTGTTCCTCCGCCGCTTTGCGGTCACCCCCCGCCGCTCACGTGTATGAGAAGCACACGTTGAGGGTCGCACGTCGCCGCCGGAGCGCCGCCGTGTTGCGCATGAGCCGTGCCGCGGCGCCCTGCATACAACAGTGACCAGCGATACACCCAGTGCGTGGGCGGTACTATCGTCTTATTGTCGTGGAATCGTCGTGCGTGAGCGACAGCGCGATACTACGCTTTGCTCCAAGCACTCCAGGCGTCCTGCACACTACGGCCATTGCAGCACTCGCAATGTGGGCACGCTGTAGACGTGCTAATATGCCTGAGACGGCGTTCTTACGCTTGTTGGCGTGACCCACCTGCACGGGCGGCGGCGGCAGCTCCAGGTCTCCCACGATGTGCATCTGGATGCCCTCCCGCTCCGCGAGGCCGTCGTCCTGTGGGGTGGGTCAGGCAGGGAATTGGACGAATGGATAGGAGCTGCCTTTGAGAGGTGGTAGCGTGAGGCCCAGCAAGGCATGGATATGGGAGGCTGAGGATGCAGCGCAAGACAGGTAGGCATCAGCTTCCTCGATCGCATGTGGCCAGGGGACCAGTCCTCAACATGGGAGTGTTTCCCCTCGTACGGACAGCCCATGGCCCAGGGTCCAATGTGTGCCCTGCCCGGGGTCACACCCGCTGCCAACCACGCAGCCGCGTCCCAGGCCGTACGGTCGTACCCCTACCCAGTACTACATGCTTCCAGCCCTTCACCTGCAAGATCAGCCACACTGAGTCAACCAACCCACGCCCTTTCCTCACCTGCGCCAGTCAAGGTCATCCACCAGGTGCATCACCATGCCCACGCATGTGTCAGCTTACACACACACATTAACCCACACCCACACGCCCTGCCCCACCTGCGCCAGCTCCTCGTACTTGGCCTCCGCCAGGTGCATCAGCGCGCCCACCTCCTCCGGCGAGCGCTGGAAGTTGTCTATGCTGAAGGCGTACACGGTCATGTGCTTGACGCCCAGCTCCATGCACCAGTGGATCACCTCCACCATCTGGGGGGCGTGGGCAGGGGAACAGAATGCCGCATGGTGCGTACCGGTAAGCTCATGGAGGTTGGGGGCGTTACAACCGTGCTGCCGAGGATATGGAGTTCTACCTCTGTGGCTGCGGGCTGCGAGGAAGGGTCCTGAAAGTGGGCAGTGCCAGCCGTGGGCACCACGTACAGGCAGATGGTCGTCAGGTCGTCAGGGCTGAAGAACGTTGTGGTTTGGACCCTGCCCCTGGCTACACCATTTGCCAACATTCCCGGCGGAAGCGTTGGTGCTGAAAGCAGAAACGCCCAACTGTGCAAGGCAAAGCCATTGTGCCTATGGGTTACGGCTTGTGACCAGTTAACCCGCCTTGCCTTGCCATAGCCATGAGTGTGCCCTGTGGCTTTGTCCACGTGCTGCTGCTCCGCGTAGCGCCTGTTGCCATCCATGACGAACGCTACATGCCCTGGCACTCTTCCTGACATGATCAACAGGAGCTGGAACAGTCGCCGGAGAAAGGCGGAGAGCCTTCCGATTAGCCCCATGTCTCCCAGGTTGGCGAGGCCCCGGGGTCAAGCAGATAACCTACGCTAACTGTTGTGCGCGTTTGTGTAATTGGATGTTAACGTAAGCCATTGCGGCGCTCGTTCTGTCGATCTGTCCTAGGGCTGTTGCCGCCGTGTCCCAGCTTCACAAGGAGGACAGCGCAAGTTGGACTCGGCTTAAGGGTTAAGGCGCTAGGTGCACGAGTGCGTCTTCATGCACGCCGGTGGAAGCCTGCGTCGTCGATGCCGGACTCGTGCAAACCCCATGCCGGTGTCTCCCCTGCACCGTCCCGCACCTAGGCCTATCCCACGACCCATGCCTCCCCAGGGGGTGCTCACCTGTGCTACCTTACTCGGTTGGAGGGACCTTTGGCATGGTCTGCCTTGTTGTGGAAGGTCACTATCAAACCAAGGCATTGCGATGTACCGTCTGCTGCGTAGTGCAAATCGTGTTGACATCTCTTCTGGTGAGTGGCCCCAGACCAGGGGAGCACCCCGCCCCAGGCATGTCCAGGCCGGAAAGTGTTGCAGCACTGTCAGTGTTGTGCTGCTATATATCATACTCATAGGTGGTGTCGTGGTTATCACGTTGGCGCCACACACCAAGAGTGTCGAACACGGCATCGTGCTGGTAAGGCTGCAAGCGGCCCCTTGATCAAGCACAGGCACTCAGCTTATAGCATGTGAACATGCCCACCTAGTCCAACGGTCAGTGAGAGCAAATGCCTCAGGTAGAGCCCGTAAAGCACAACACACCGGCCCGCCATGCCACGCCCTGGACAGGACACTGCCAGGACACTGCCTCACAACACTGAGTCTCTGCTTGCCCTCGATCGCTGTCAATTCCTGCTGCAAGCTTTTAAGTGCCAACACAAGGTGCACATTGGGTGTCCTAATACTATGGAAGCGAGCGCTGCAACGTGAACGATATATATGCGCCATGAAGCGCCATGCGCCGTGCACCATCCACACACCCTACCTCAACTCTCCCCACGGCCTGTATCCAAATGCGTTCACGCACGCAAACTCGCATGCTCCCAGCCTCATGCTGCTACCCGTCCCTGCACGCAATCGCACTCCGTAGCCAGCCGCCTAGCGTGCATGCGCAGCGTCGCCTGGGGTTGGGCCTTGGGCGCCTCACCGGCCCGTCAGCAGTCGCCGGCCACGTTGACGGCAACCCTCATGCCCAGAGGGCAGTGCCCGGGAACAGAGCTGCACGCGGTGCAGAGGAGGAACGGGCGGTGTGCGGGCCAGCGGGCAGTCACTAATGAGGCATACACTAACGGCATGGCTTAAGAGCAGGGGTGCGTGGTGTGATCTTTACGCACCGTACCGCAGCGCTCGGTGGCAGTCAAGGGACATGAACATCTACGTTTGAGGTCTTGGCCATGCCAGCCCGGCTGCTGCAGGCGACGGTGCGATATCCCTGGCATGCTGGCGCTCCCTAAGCACGCCTGGTCATGCAAACCCACCAGATGTAGAAGAAGTGCCCGGGTGTGTTGAAGGTGAGGGTCTTGTTGCCCTTGACAGCCTCTGGTGTGATGGTCCTGACGTGTGACGCGTCGCAGCTGTCTGCACGGTACGGGCGGGACAGGGGGCGGCACCGGCGTCAAGGCTGGACGGGCGGCCATTTACCGGTACGGAGAGCACCTGTAAGGTGCAGCAGTGAGCAGCGAGTGGCGCAGCGTACCGACGGCCGAGTAAGTAGCATGGGGAAACGCTGCGAGCTTACGTGCGTGCGGACAAGCTGCCAACGAGTTGCGCCGTGCATGGCCATGGGAGGCAACGTTCGTTGCCTGCAAACCACAAACTGTAAGCCCCAACCTGCCCCAACAGAATTCCGTTGGACTGCTGTGCTGCTGTGGAGCTGTGGAAACGTGTGGAAACTTCGCGATGCCGCACAACGAGAACGAACAACAGCGCTAACTGGCAAGTGGTTGACCTGACTCCGGCGCCGATACATGCCATCTGCAGACCCTTTGCTACGGTTGCACTGCGGCCCGAGAGCGGCCAAAGCAAGCAGGCAGGCGATGGCCTGGGATTCAGCAATTGGCATGAGGTCGGGCGTGGAGCTCACTTGCCGACACCTCTGTGACGTCGTGCGGCAGGCCGCTGGCCGTGTCGTCCCACACCCACGTCACAGAGCCGCCGCAGGGGATGTTAACAGGCGGGTAGCCGTTGGGCGCAGGGCCCCACTGCACCACCACGGGCGAGGCGGCGGCGGAGGCAGCCCAGGGGCAGGAGCCGGGAGCGAGGGCGAGCAGGGCACAGGCCAGGGCTGCTCCAAGCAGGAGCATATGAGTGAGGGAAGAGCTCGTGCGACGCATTGTGGCTGCTGCTGTCAGTACTGGGCGTTAGCGGCGACTCAGGGACAATGCCTTATGGCGTTTCAACAGTAGCGGTGTTGATTAGGTACGTTGGTAACTGATACGACGTAGTATATTGTTGAAAGCTTTGCCGGGGCGTCGCTGGGGCGTGACGCTATAACTTTCAGCTCAGCACCTTGCTGGACGGGCAACGTTGAACTCTGGACGTCTGACCAGGATGAGACACGCTTACTGTAAGCATGCATTAGGTCGCATTACATATCTTTACTATTGTCTAGTCTGTTGCATGGTAGCCCCAGGCGCGATCGCCATGCGTCCCTGTCGGTCCAATGACCCATGGGTTCTTGCTCAGCGGTTGGTCGATGCGGGGTCGAAGTTTTGCCGTCATCATGATGCAAAATCTTTTTCCGGAGGCTAAAAAGAAAGTCCAATAAATAATTGCATAATTTGGGTACGGTAGGTGGCTAGGTGTGCTGGTGGTACGCCCAAGCCTCCAACCGTGTACTCTATATGCGACATTTACCCCTCTATGCCGCGCGTTCTGCCGCAGGCGACAAGGCCCCCCAAGACCGGGATCAGCTCGAACTGGCTCGAATGTAAGCATAGGTTTGAGGCGAAGAAGGTATACCAGTGAGGGCAGTACGATATGCGATGGCCAATACGGCCTGTTCAACATCGTTACACCAGGTTACACTCACAGACACCGCTTCCTAGTGCCCATGTTCAAAAGGCATGCCTGGCATTCGTCACCACGCCTGCACAGCTTTGCGTTAGGCGCTTCCTGCTGTACAACCCTTTTTCCACAGAGCAGCGACGCACCGTCATCATGACTAGTTGACAACACGTACGGAAGTTAGAAGAAAGCCTCCGCCCGAAAAACCGCTCAGTACAGGCAAGCTTGTCCAGGCATGACACAGGCCACATGGCGCATAGTTTGACAAGGCAGAGCGACACATGGGACGCAGCCGGTAAGGATGAAATGCTGCAGTACTGAAACTGCAGACAGCCGACGAGCACAACGCTGTCGTTATTTGCCGTACAGGATCCCCCGGATGTCATGCTCTGCAGCCCTACAGGGCGTGCACGGTTTACTTCTTCGTGGATGTATGCAGTATGGAGACGTAACAGCAACAAATGCACGTACTAGCCGATAGCAGCGAAGAGAGGCAGTCCCTTCCCACGTGTCTCACAAGGCCGCCTCTCGCAAGCGCAACCTCTCTCGCTCAGCCCACCCCGAAGCTCACTACTTAGCCATGCCACCCAACCCAGGCATCCTGCCATGCCCCCGCCCTCCTCCCATGGTGTACAATCCTGCCCCCCGCAGCCAACGCTCCTCTCTCCGTTTCTGTCCACCCCGTAACGAGCTGAGTCGTACCAGCTTCACAACCCTTTCGACTCCCACTCGAATCCAAACCACACTCGCAGACCCCTCCTGCATAGTTAACCCTCCAGCAGCCCCAGCCGCCTCCCACTCACAGCTCCCCCACTGGCCTCCTGCTGTCGTCCCCGCTGGCCCACAGCCCGTAGTCCCGCTGCAGCTGCTGCAGGAATCGCGGCACCATGGCGTTGAGCACGCCCTGCACCACGCCGCTGCCCACGCCGCTGATGGAGGACACCGGCAGGAAGGAGCACCAGGCGGGAACCTCGGCGGTCACCTGGCGGGTGGCGGAGGCGGCAGTGGCGTTGGGGGCGGGGGTTGGGGGCCACCGGCGGCCATGCGGACGTCGCGCCAGTGGTTGTGCGCTGTGTGCGTTCAATTGGCACTCATGTAGGGTGTGCGGCCACCAAGCAGGGGTGGAGTGGCAGAATCAGGCCGCCGGGCCGGTATGCCCCACTTGGTGGCCGGGAGCTTGCTCCCCAGCCAGCGAACCATAGCTCCCTCCGCTCGCCCCTATACCCCTCTCGTTCCCATGTGCTGCCCACCCTTGCTGTCATCGCGACACCTCACCCCCCTGCCCTGCAGGCCGCCTGCGCCCTCCCCGCCCTTCGGCCCCCTGCGTCGACACCTATCACCCACCCGGCCCCACAGGCCACGCACGCACCCTCTGTACGCTTAGGGCACCCCATGCACCCCATCGACCCACCTGGATGGTGGTGTCGCTGCTGATCTCCTTCATCACCGCGCCTCGCCCACCCTGAGCGCCCGCCTCCTGCCCTTCCCCTGCCTCCTCCTCGTCTGCCTCCCCGGGCTGCGCGTCCCTGCAGCGCACCACGTTTGTCATGGTAGCGGTGAAGCGGTCGTTGATGTCGTTGACGAAGGAGCTGCCTTGGAGCTGCGGGAAAGTGGGGGATAGAGAGGGGAGGGTGGGTGACAGGCGGGCAGGGCAAGCCGTGTGCGGGGCGAGAGCACCTCGGGTGGTAGGGTATGGAGATGCTGGTCTCTGGTATTGCCAGCGAAAGGGCAAGGCATGCTCCGGTCTGCAGTTTGCAGTTTGCTGACCAACCCAAACGGTCAGCAGCTATCAACAGCCGTGCCAAGGCACAACCGCTCCAGAAGCTGGTGCAGTAAACTGCCATGTGTGCTGCTGCTGCACTGGCTGTCGTGCCGCCACCTCTACATTGCATGGACGAAACTGGCCATTGCTAAGGCAAGCCGATTGCCACCCCATCGCCCCCCTCATGCCTTCGCCCCGGTTGTCTGTTGCCACATTTGCTACTCGTTGGTCTTTCCAGCATGGCCGATGTCCCCCATGCACCCTGGTCCCTGCCATCCCGATACCCTACGCACCCTGTAGCCCACAGTGCGGTTGCTGCCCACCTGTTTGGCCCTTCGCCCTTGCCAACGTCCTACCGAGGCCTCAGCTCCGCCGTACATCCGCACACAGGCGTACAACACCACCGCTTCCCCCTCCCTCCCCAAAAGACGCCCCACTGCTGCCCAGTCACGTGCATGCCCCCCACCCGTAACCCACTGTGCAGCTCCCATCCGCCTCCCACCCCCCCTAAGGCGTTCTACACCGCCCCGACCTGCCCTGCACCCCAGCAGCCTCAAAGTGTGCACCCACTTCCCTCACTCCAAAGCCCCCATCCCCTACCCGCGCCCTCACGCGCCCCCACCCGCCCCGCCCCTCACCTTGCACCCCAGCAGGCTGATGGTGCACCCCCGCTGCTCCGGCTCCACCTGCACCCGCACCGTGATGACCGGCTCCACCTCCCACGACAGGAAGCGCAGCTGCCCCACGTGGCAGCGGAACGTGGTGTCGTCCACGCGCTCTACCTTGCGCCCGTCCAGCACGGAGTACTGGGAGGCGGGCAGGCACATGTACTCCTCTGGGGGCAGGGGAGGAGCGGGGAGGGGAGGAGGAGCAGGGAGGGGAGGAAGGGAGGGGCTTGGGCGTGAGGGGACGCGTGGCGGGTTGGGGCGTGATGGGGCGTTGGGGCCATGCGCTATGGCACTGACATAGTGAGTTGTGGTAGGAAGTGGCCCAGCTGCGCAGTTTGGGCTGGGATGATGTGCGTCAGGGCCCTCGAGGCTGTTCGCAGGGCACCTGCGTTCCCAGGGGTGTTGCGACCCAGCCCTCCGCAAAAGCCACCAAGGCTTCCATGGTCGAAACCCACCTAGAGGACGCTGAGCTTCTGCTATGGGTTGCCGGGCCTGCTTGCTGGCTTTGAAGATGGCAATGTTCCGCCCAGACGTGGAAGGCGTCCCTGGTTCAAGCGTGCTGCGCACCTCGACAGGCGCCTGTCGTTCAACAACTTCCGGCTGCAGTGACAATGGCAAGCGCCCAGTTGTCAGCGAGTACCCAGAAGGTCTTTCTAGATAGGGCTAGCAGCAATCGCTGAGAGTGCGCTCTTGTTGGTGCCCTTGCCACGCCATCGTCACCCTGACGCGGTTGCTGGCAACCCAAAATCCCTCTTACCTTCGCTGCACACCATACGGGCATAGAACTGCGAGGATGCCGCGCTGTCCTCAAGCTTCCGGCAGTAGGCCCGCATTTCCGATGAGAAAGTTGCATGGTGGGGCAAGTGCTGGTGTATGACCACTGAAGAATATGTAGGGCGTTATAAAGTGCTTGTTGAGGCACGTTTGAAGCACAGCCGGACGCAGGTTTCAGTCCGAGGTTTGCTGCTTCAGAGCAGGTTCGTCGGCACAGGCCCGCTTAGCAACTGCAAAGCGCTCTTACTGATGTGCGTTTCCACATTACACAAAGAGGTATTCTAGATCCTAGCAGATCCAGGCTACTGCGGGTCGCCGTACTCGGTGGCCCTCTGGGGTAAAACCACCAGGTAGATGGCGCTCAAGGTGCTCGAAAAGCGTTCCCCAAGACCAGCACACTACTCTCTACGGTTATGTCAGGTTAATATGCGCTGAGACACAGCCAGCCTGCATATGATCACCCCTCCCGTCCAACGCTCGCTCTTGGACTCTCGTCACCCCACGGCGTTTGTGCCCCTCCTGAGACCCCCTACCTACAGTCCTTGAACACACTGCCGACTCGACCACATCTCTCAAAGCACCGTACTGCTCACACCCTCTCACCTCAAACCCACTCTGCGCACATCCCGTCCCCTCCCCGCCCCTCCCCGCCACGCACCCACCCTCCATCCCTCACCGCCCCGCATTCCCCCCGCCCTGCTGTTGCCCAGAGCACCTGGACTTAAGCCTTCCCCCCGCCCAGCAGCCCCAGCACGTCAGACGCCAGCACCGGCGCCCGGTCGTCGTTGACCGGGTCGGCCTTGACCCGCCGCTGACCGAAATGCCGCTCGAACCGCTTCCCACCGGCGCCCCCAGCAGCGCCCTCCTTACCGCCGCCACCCTCCGCCTTGTCACCCGCCAGCCCGTCCTGCTGCTTCGCTGCCGCTTGCGTAGCCCCAGCTCCTGCCCCCGCCTCTGCGCCCGTCTGCTGCTGCCCGGCAGCCTCCTTCTTGGCCTTCCGCTCCTTGATGGCCTCAATCGCCTTGGCCTTGTCCACCCTGGCACACAAGGAGGTGGTGTCAGTGTCGGTCTCGAGCACAGGGCCGTGTACAACAAAGCGTACGAAGGTGAATCCCGGCACAGCAACAACGATTCCCGCCCCAATTGAAGCCCCTTTTGGGCCCTTGACAGCTGCTGAATCGGGCCCGTCCTGACCCGACATTCCCACCCCGGGTCCCTCCAACCCCCGCTGCTGGACAGGACGCCATCTGCCCGTCCTGGATTCATACCCAGGCCACTGGGCCTTTCCGTGCACGAGAGGAAACCCTTAGGCACAGAATACTCTCACTACAAATACCCAGCGGCAGCACGTTGCTCCCTCCAGGCCCTCTGGCCCCAGGACGCAGACCCTCCCCCCTCGTCCCGTGCTCCACTCTGTCGCTGCCCCGTGTCCCACCTGGACAGGTAGAAGTCGCGCTCCCTCTTGGCTGCGCTGATCTCCGCCACCAGCCGCTGCTCACGCACAGCGCGCTGGTAGTTGATCTCCTCCGTAAGCGCGTCCCACTTGAACTTGGGCAGGTACCTGCAACGCGTTGTGGATTGGGGGGCAAGGCATACCACGTCATCACTGTGTTTGCAGTGCCGTGTGGGGCCAAAGTTTACACATGTCCGGTGTGGACGGAGGTCATGTGGTCTAGGTGAGCCACGCACTTCATCTCATTTCTCTTACATGCGCTTGTGTACGCATGTCACCTATGTCAGCATCATACATTTACAAAGTTTAACAACCCGTCTCACTTAATGTTCCACAGGTCGTAGTGGTAGGCTGACCGCTTGGAGCCGCCCATGGGCTGCCCGTTAAGCGCCAGTGCGGCCCGCTTGGCCCGCCGCTTGTCCTCAAACTCCACCCAGCCCTCCGTGAAGTTCTTGCCTGTGGGGCCGTGGCACAGCAGAGGCATGCAGGTTGGAGGTTCTGGGCAGTGCATGCCGTGCGGGCCTAGACGCTTGACCCCTGGGTAGCAAAAAGGCTGCCGAGGGTTGGCGGGCGGAGCTGCTTCAGGGAGCCTCCACTAAATCATGACGTAATGAGCCGTTACGGGCCCAGTCACCGCCACCAGCTGCTTGCAACGACTGCACCGGCAGCGCCGCCGCCGATAACCTGATGCCCCAAGCAACAAACCTCCACACCCGAATCTACCGCACCGATCTTTATGCCAGGCCTCTTGAGTCCCCGTGCGCCGTACACTTCACGGACCCGACGCCACCTCTCCCACCAGCACGCAACCACAGGCGCGTCACCCCGGGACACACGTTACCACGCCTTCCCGCTTCCCCGGCATCCCCCGGCCCTACTAGCAGTCTGTGTTCTGTTGCGTACCTAGCACTCTGTTTCCCCCCTTACCATCCCACCCTGGCTTAAGCAACCCCCAAACCCACCCAGCTCCGCCCCCACCGCCGCACCCCCCACCCACCGGAGTTGCCGCCCTTCTTCTTCCGCGCCCGCCTCATGGCTGGGTCCTCCGGCGCGCAGTACAGGCGGCCCAGCGCCCCGTGCGGCTCCAGCAGCTGCCGCAGCTTGTGCGGCTTCATGTGCGGCGGGATGCGGGAGATGTACACGATGCCGCGCCTAGGGGTGGGGGGTGGGGGTGGAACCAGGGCAGGGTGGCACTTAGCGAGGGAGTACTTGGGGAGGGGTGATGTACGACGGCACGGTGAACAGTTCGCTGGGACACAGGCCGTCAGGAGTGGGGGTTTTGAAGGTTGTTATAGGTTAGGACAGTGGGGCATGCGAGCCGCACCGGCCACACAGCTTCAAGTGTGTTCGTAACCCCAGCAATGGGGGCAGCGGGCAGGGGCGGGGCGACACACTCTGGCCCAAGGCGGCAATGTACGAGGCCTGTTGAAACCCCGTCGCGACCTCACCGCGGTACGCACCAGCTGTTGTCACCGCTACCGATGCCCGTGGTGCGTCAACGCAGCATTCTAGCAATTAGCCAGGCCATGCCGCCTTACACGACAACCACCAACCCTGTCCGCCGCCCAGTGGTGCCCACCTGTCCGCTGCCTCCTTGATCTCCTCGAGCCGCTTTCTGGACAGCACCTTCTTGAAGCCTCCCATGCTCGTCTGCCCGCCCCTTGATCCCATTAATGATGTTTTCCCCTTGTTCTGCTGCCCCCGACCCTGCCCCCCATCTGGGTCAGCCTCCCCGTCGCCGTCGCCGCTGCCGCCGCTGCCTTCCTTCAGGTCCCCCGTCCCGTCCCCACTGCCGTCATCCTCCTCGTCGCCGCTGCCAGTGCCTGTCCCCGTCCCTGTCGCAATATCGTCGCTTTCATCCGTTCCCAACTGGTCGTCGTGATCGCCGTCGTCCGTATCAAGAGCTCCCTCGTCACTGGACGGTTCGGCACTTGCGCGGCCCTTCGCCTCCGTTGCTGCTGCTCGCCCAGCACCTGACTGCTGCTTCTGCTTTGCCTGGTTTAATTGTGAAGCGGGCCGTTGCTTTGCGTGGCCAGCGGGTTTGGCGTCCGGCGCAGCGTCCTCGCCGTCAGAGTCTAGAAAGTCGGGTGTCAGTGTGAAGCGAGCATCGATTGTTCCTTGTGTCCCTTGCTTAACTGATGGCTTGTTATCAATTTTCCGTTTCTTCGCGGCTGGTCCGCTGGCAGTGTTTCCTGCCGACAAGGCGGCTTTGCCTTGAGGAAGCCGGTCTACAGGCCTCTTGCTAGCTTTAGCCATTGTGCTGCTGAAAGCAAGTCCGGTTGCCTGCAAAGTATCGTCCTGCAGGTAGTATCTGCCCAGCAGCTCCGAAACAATATGCATGAAGTAAAGGCATGCAACGTCAACAGAGCATTGTGCCCCCCTGCTTGGACTGCTAACCTATTTATCATGCATGCTTTACTCGATTGACTAAAAATATGGCAGCAGCTGAGGAGTCAATAGCGTCACCCTCGCAAGATGTTGGAGCGACAGCCTTTAGAGAACTGGACCGACGCGCCGACGACAGAGCTATATTTGTGTACTCGACATATAATGGAGATGCTGGGCCACCGGCCCCTGCACCGGCGCCTGCTCCACCCTTACTCCACGTGCCTGCCCCAGAACTGGCAGAAGAAGGCGCGTCAGGAGCCAGCGCTCTTAGCTCAGTGTTCGTCATGGCCAACACCACAGTAGGAGCTGGTGTACTTTCCCTACCGTTTGCTTTTCACGCAACAGGTAGGGTAACGGTTTGGTTGGGGCAAATGGGCGTTTCGGCATGTGCTCGGCAGGCAGCATAAAGGCCCAAACGCCAATGCATGACATGAGGGAAACGGACATCTTATCTCTGCAAGTGGCCAGTCAAGATGCATCCGGGTGTTTATCGTGCGCTCCCTTGTCGTCAAAGTGTTTTGAGCTGTCTGGTATTGGTCATAAGTGCATTACCCTTTTGATCCTTGGGGAGCTGTCCCCACAAGAGCTCACAGCCTTGCAGACAGCCGTGCATGAATCTCTAGCGGCCCCGCCTTTGCCTGTACCGTAATGCGCAAGTGGCCTCACGGCCTGCCCAACTTGCTCCGGAAGTGCAACAACCTTTTGCTACAGCCCCCGCCCTTTGCCCCTGATCCACCACAAGAGCCTCCTCCCCCTACATGCGCAACAGAGTGCCACAATGCGCGTCTGTAAGCTATACGGTGGCCACGACGCTGCCCATATTGATTGGCGAACCCCATGTCCACGCCCACCCCATCACGCAACCCCACCCCACCTCAACATCACGCATGCCTGCAGGACAGCATCCAGCTGAGCAGCAATCTAAACACCACACAGAGCCAACCGTGATAAAATATTAAACTGCTACTACCGTCTCACGTCCCCCGCACACGACCTCCCATCACGTTTGGCCCCACGCAGGCCTGGTGGGCGGCATCCTGCTGTGCATCCTGGTGGGCTACACGGAGGCCATGACGCTGTACGTGCTGTCCAAGTTCGCGGAGCGCTACGAGGCGCGCACCTACGTGGAGCTGGTGCGGCGCGCGCTGGGGCGCAAGGCGGCGGTGGTGTTGAGCCTGGTGCTGCTGGTGTCCATGGCGGGAGCGTGCATCGCGTACACGGTGAGGGGCGAGAGGCAGGGAAGGGCGACTGCCCAATTGCGTTCAGGCATGGAAGTGTATTTTGCCAAGCTAATGACAAAAGCCGCAGCGGTCTTGGACGGAACTTGGTCTTGGCGGAGTGACGGACTTGGCCGTCGTCGACTCCAGCAGCAGCAAACAGAGCTCGTGCGACTGCGCCCCAGGGCTCACCTGAATAGTACTCACCTTTGGTGTCCCATGGATAAAAAGCTGAGGGCTGCGTGGAAGTGTAGTAGCATCGGCGGTGGAGGTGGTGCTGGGCCACTGGCAGGGATGTGGATCGTATGCCGAGGGCCGAGGGGCTGGGAGTCCGAGGGGATTTCCAGCAAACGCCGGACAACATCCAGTGGCCTTCACTGCCACTGCACAACTAGCCTATTGCCATGGCCACAGAAAACGTTGCCGGTGCGAGCCTTGAACTGCAGCATGCCGACGCCTTCCCCGCTGCCCCTTGTCGCAACAGATCATCATGGCGGACAACCTGTCGTCGTTGGCGGCCGCGGGTGGCCTCCCGGCCTGGGCCGCCAACCGCCACCACATCGTGCTGGCCCTATCAGCGGCCCTCTTTCCGCTGTGCCTGCCAAGGTAGGGTACACCAATTTCACGACTACTCAACCCTGATACCAGAAGGATTGGGCAGGGGACCGCACTGTACTTGCGCTGTCGATGGTCCAGTCCTCGTGGTGCGTGACCAGGCGAAGTGTATCTGAGCTGCGGAGCCTACTCTGCTGCGGGTGGGCAGGCAGGAAACCGCATAATGCTGGTGTTGCAAGCTTTCCGTCTCCCGCCCTACCTGCCGTGTTGCGCGTGGAGCAAAACGAGGGACACGGGGGCCACGACTTCGCATGGCGTTCATGCACGCACCGGTACCCTATCTTCGCCAAAGGACCCGGACGTAGACGGCGCCACTAGGCCAGGTTGACGTGCATTTTACACCTGGTGGTTCATGTCCGCGGCTTTGATACGCATACGTGCTCCTTCTCCTGGTCTGGGTGGTAGTGGTACCCTGCGCCTGTGAGAGCCTCATCGCTCAGGGCAGGCTGAAGGAGCTTGATCTTTGTCCTTACACCAGCAGGATGCGAAATGCCCTTGCGTGTTCTGTACCTTATGCGACACGACCCTGGGTATGCTGGGGCTGGGTGTGCATGGGTGTAGGTCATCACACTTCGACTTAAGGCCATCATGTTCACGAGGAATGTCCTTCGCATCACCTGCGCCAGGAACCTTACCGCGCTGGACAAGCTGAACCAGGTGGCCATCATCGGCTTCCTGTTCGGCGCGGGCCTGGTGGTGTACAGGGGCTTCCAGGTGCGGCACGAAGGGCTGTGGGCTGGGGACATCGTGTGTCCGGTTGCGTCTGGGCGGGACGTGCACTGCTGCAGCAAACGGCAGTCCACGTACCGATGGACACGCAACAGACGTCTTACCCCCTCTGCGGCACGCGGGCCACGATTTTGGCGAACAGGAGCCTGGCATCACCAGCGGGTTACACCCGCCTCCGCCCACCGCACAGCGTTGCAAGCTGCACTGAGCGCCAGCACCTGACACACATAATTGCTCTTACTTGCGTGCGCATTTCGTCTCTGTTCAACGTTCCGGCACGTGGACTTGCCGCAGGTCGCCCTGGAGCGCGAGCACCTGCTGGAGGGCGTGTCGCTGTTCCGCTTCGACCGCCTCACGCTGCACGCCATTCCCATCGTGGTGTTTGGCTTCAACTGCCACAGCACGGTGGTGTCCATATACTCTGAGCTGGAGGTGGGTGGGCAGGGCTGCGTGTGTTTTGGCAGGTTTTGGCTGTCAGGGTGCGCGCAGGTGGGCTGTGCGTGCTGTGCGTCCGTATGCGGTTCAGCTGCAACAACACCGTGGTGTCCTTCTTACCGGGGCGGGAGGTGGAGCTGTTGGCAGCACCGACCATGCACTTGTTGATGTGGATGCGCGCGCTGTGCCTACTGGAGCCCACATCATTGCCAAGCAGCCGGTCCCCGCTTGACAACACCTCAATTCAGCCCGCCTCGCGCCTCGCACCTTGCTGCTGTTGGCCTGCGCTGCGATACCGCGCTTCTAGTGTCCCTCTCGCCGCAGCGACTAAGGAGTTGCGTGTACTATATCCCCTTTCCGCGCCTAAACTCCCGCATCGAGGTCCCACCCAAACGCCCTCGCGCCACCGTATGGACCACGCAACCCTACCGACCATTCTCCCTCCGTTCACCCTACCCCCGCTCGCGCCCTCCCCCGGGCTACAACCGTCCTGCAGGCGGTTCATGTTGCCGTTACGGTATCACTGACCGCGTTTGTTGTCCTCCCCGTCCTGCCTCCCCCGCTGCCCCTTCCCCCCGCAGCCCGCCCCCGGTCTGCTGGTGCCGGTGCTGCCGCCCAGCCCCTCCGCCTTCCGGCGCTACGGCCGCCTGGCGCCGCAGCCCGGCAGCCGCAAGCTGGTGGGCATGATGGGCGTCATCCTCACCAGGTGGGGAGTGACGTGGGGCTGCCGGTGGGCTTGACTGGCGGGGTGCATGCCGAGTGCTGCGGGGTGCGGAGGCATGACTGCGAGCGGGGACTGCTGCGCCTCCAGCAGTCACTCTGCGAGCTGCGCCTTGCGCACCCCGGACCCGACCCCCGTAAACCTGTTCTGCTGGCATGTGTCGCCTCCAAGTTGATGCCCGTCCAAGCAAAGCGCCCCGTCTGTTGCCGTACCAAGCCCTACTGCCCTGCAGTGCACTGCTTGCTCCCTGCCCTCTTGAACATGAAGAGGGCAATTGCTGCTGTCCCCAAAGCAGCTCTGCCGCACTGAATGTGACATCCTACACTGCACGACCGCAGCTTGCTGATCGCCCCCTGCGCTCCCCTCCCGCCCCGCCGCGCAGCATGACGTGCGTGGGCCTCATCTACATGGTGGTGGGCATCAGCGGCTACCTGGCGTTCCCGCAGCACGTGGACTCCAACATCCTGGTCACCTTCCCGGAGGACGACCCGCTGCTCAAGGTGACGCCGCGCCCGGTGCAGCGTGCATGCGTGAAACGTGTGTAGATCACCGCCGTCTGTGTGTTGCTGGTCAACGGGAGCATGGCAGCACGGTAGCGGTGCTTTTTATCACATTCCAGGAGGGCGACCGGTTGCGTGAGGGCAGACACAAGGAGTCCAGTCGGCATGGTGCACGGCTCTAGCATGTGAGTCCTACCTTCTTACCACCTCAGTAACAGTTTTGGGTGCACCACGGCGCTTGTTGCTGCCCCCTTGGTCCCTCCCGCCTTTGATCAGATCGCCCGCGGCTTCGTTGCGCTCATCGTGTTCGGCTCCTGGCCGCTAACCCACCACCCCGCGCGCGCTGGCTTCGAGCACCTCACCGCCGCATGGGTGCCCGACGGCAGCCCCTTGGAGCGCGTCGTGTCCGTGGGCTTCACAGCAGCCTTCGTGGCAGCCACGGCGGGCGTGGCGCTGGTGGTGACCGACCTGGGCATCGTGCTGCACCTGCTGGGCGGGCTGTGTATTAGCTTCATCATCTTCTTCCTGCCGGGGCTGCTGCTGGTGAACGCGGCCATCGTCAAATGGTCAAAGGTGGTGCTGGAGCAGATCGACACCGAGGCAATCCTGGAGGTGCGGGGGCTGTTGTGGGAAGGCGAGGGCTGCAGGGGCGATGCATTGCAGGAAGAGCGGTGCTCAAAGCCGTGGATGGAGTGTATCCACGCACCGTAATTCATTTCGTTGGCCTGGTGAGGCATGCTGATAAGGGTTGCAGTACGGCACAACTCCTGCAGCGTCGTACCTGTATAACCGCACCCTAACCCACGCGTTGTTGGTTACACGTGCGCGCAGGAGGAGGAGCACGCCCGCGTGCGGTACCCCTCCCAGACCTCCAAGCCGCTGGCGCAGCCGCTGCTGGAGAAGCTGCAGACGGCGCGCGACAAGGGCATCAAGAAGACCGGCATCATGTACGCGCCGCGCCTGTCGTGGACCTTCGGCGTGCTGCTCATCGCCCTGTCGGTGGCCGTGGCCTCCGTGGCGCTGTACACCGTGGTGTACGGCTAGGGGGGCAGTGTGCGGTATGGAGCCGCTGTCGCACGGGGTCTGAGCGCACGGGGGGACGTAGGGCTCGGGCAGGCTGTTACGGGGTGTGGGAAGCGGGGCTGGGATCGGTGCCGAGTGAGAGGGCTTGGAGGTGCCTTGATTGCTGTGGGTGAGGTGTGGCACTGGAGTCGGTATTACGTGAAGCGGTGGAGGGAGAGGCTGGCCAGGCTGGACGCGAGCGCTGGTGGGGGGAGAGGATTCATGCTGTGTGCTGTTGAGGGAGGTGGCTCAGAGGAGCACGCGGGCCTTTGATGTTTTCATGTGGCAAATAGAGATGACAGAGGCATTCGACAGGACAGGCGCGCACCGGACGGCATGATGCACGTACGGCGATACGTACGTATGTTTGCGTGACTCAGGTGACAGGAAGCTATTAAGCTAATTTTTTTTGTCGAAAGTGTCTACCAGTGACGAGCGGCCGGTCTTTATACGCGTTGACGTGACGGACGGACGGTGCCGGGTGCACGAGTCATTTCCGGAGGCACCGGGTTGTGGGCGGTGTCCCTGTGCCGGTGCCAGTTCCTACAGACCTGCAAGGACCTTGTCGTACTCAGAAGGCCGTTGCTAAGTGGGTAACTGTCTAACTGCGCACTCCTGTGTTGTAACTGTGTCGTTTACTTTTGAGAGTTCGGAGGATCGTTGCTGGCGAGGCTCGAGAGGCCGCACTCGCTCTGAGCCGGCAGCACATCGAAATGCTCGATGGCGGCACGGCCTCGTGCGGCCAGCCTGGGCCAGCACTGAGTTGCTGTATAGGTGTCCAGCAAGGGTCATGTGCAAGGAAGTCGACCAGCAAGAGTGCAGGGTGTTTGCGAAGGCACACAACTTCGAAGTGGAAGGCCCTTATCCGCCGCACAGTGCGGGCACCTTGGGACCACAAGCACCACTGCCATGCACAGGTGCCACCAGGGGAGGGGTCGAGGGGTCGAAGATGCCACCAGCCCACCGCCCGCCTCTTCCAAGCACCCGCTGCCACATGCAGCCCTGCCAACAGCCACACACATCCGCCCGACACCCAAACACCAGCATCGCCGCCTACGTACCAGTGCATGCCCCCTAGCCTCTGAGCAATTGCCATAAACCCCTTCAAACGATTGCGACACCGAAACAGCATGCCGCTTTGCCGCACCGGCGCCCGGCTACCCAGACCCACGCCTGCGCACCCCCCGCTACGCCCTCGCGTTTTACGCGTACCCCCGCTACGCCCTGCCGCCCATGTCCCTCAGCACCCGCTGGAAGGCCTCCTCGAACGCGTCCCGCTCCTCCTCCGTCTCCTCCAGCGAGGGGTACGGCGCGCCGCCCTCGCCCTCCAGCGCCCGCGCCAACGCCCCCTCGCCCATCGCCAACGCCAAGTCATGCTCGCCGCCACCGCCACCGCCACCGCCGCCACCGTTGGCGGCGCCGCTATCGCTGCCATCAGCGACACCACCACAACCACCACTGCCGAGACCTTCCAGGGCACCCTGACCCTCTGCCCCTTCGCCCTGCCCCTCGATCGGGACTACTGCCGCCGCGCCGCCCTCTGCCTCGGCCCCGCCAGCCGCTGTGGACGCCTCAAGCGTTGCTTTCCGCACCGTGCCACCAGGGCCCACCTCGCCGTTGCTGCTGCTACCGCTACTGCCGCTGCCGCTGCTGCTGCTCCCTTCGCCATGGGCACCGACTGCTCCCGAGCCGCCCACACCTGGCGCTACAGCAGAGGAGGTGCCGCCTTCTACAGTGTTGGCGGCAGTAACACCATGCCCTAGACCATCACCTGAGTCAGGTGCTCCCTGCCCGGCGTATCCTGGTGGTGCAGCCCCAGCTCTGCCACTGCCAGCGCCAGGGCTGCCGCAGGCCACCGCATCGCGCCCGGCGCCCACGGCAACAGCCGGTGCGTCGACAGCGTCGCACTCAGCCTCGCTGCTCATGTTCCCGCGGCGATGACCAGCGGCAGTGGGGCTGTCACGGGAGCTTGAGCGGGTGGCTTGGGCAGGTGGGAGGGCCCAGGGGCCGCCTGTGAGGAGGTGGTTGGCGTGGTCGCTGGTGAAGGCTCCTGACAAGGCTGTCCGTTTGCAGTAGTGGATTATGGCTGTTGATGGCGTGGAAATGCTTCAGGTTTTCCTCTGCACTGGGTAGTTGGCCGGGTGCCTGTAGGGAGGGGCGCTGTTGGGCAGCAGGGCCGCGACAGGAGCGACGCGGTGCTACGGTAGCTGTATCTTTTAGCCTTCGAAGATTTGTGCCACAAGAATACAATGCTTGGCAGCGCTGGCGTGCCGTCGCCAAACTACTGCAGCCGTTCGCAGTGACTGTCGCGGCTGGCACGAGCACGCTGACTCTGCGATAGCGCCACGCTAAGTGTTAGGTGTGAACTGAATGCCGAGAGCTTTTGCAACTAAGATGCGCCAAGGCATGGGAATACCCCAGGTCAGCTATCTCATGCCGTCATGGAGCCATGCCGCTGTGCAGGTTCGTTGGCTTGGGCCTCCCCTGGGCCTCTCCCTTGCCGGAGGGCCCCTTGGGCGCTGCCCCACAGGGAAAGCGTGATCAGTGCCAGGAGTAAGTCTACGCCTTGCGTGTGCTGCACTGATGACCAGCAGTGACTGGTCCGCACCAGCAAGGCCTGGGCCCCCGTGTGGCGCAACCCGCATGTGCAGCGGCAAGGGCCTCCCTGGCCCAAGTCAGCCGTCAAGTTTGCCACCAGGTCTGTCGCCAGCTTGCAGGTTACACCCTTCCATCGCATATGGAGCTTGCGTAAGCAGTCGTCAAGGTTACAAGTTGCTGACCTTTGTCTCCGCGTGGTGCACGCAGAAGCGTGGCGCCTGTGTACGGCACATTGCTTTTGCCCCCTGATACACGCACCGTACCAGCGTACCTCCTGTCTCCTCTTCCTTTACCTGGAACAGCCATAGGCCTTAGCTTTCGTCTTACAAGCGCTTATAACGGGTAGTGACCAAAAACAACCCCCACCTCCCTGCCCCTACCCCACACGGCTGTCCAGCAAAACCCAAGCTGTACCTCTGCAACGTGCAAGTGCCCCGTTTAGGCATAGGTGGATACCGATGTACTCTGTGCCGCATAGGTTGCCGAGGTAGCTTGGATTGCCCTATCGCGTATCGGACGCATCTGGCCAGGGATGTTTGTCCACCTCGGTGGCGATGAAACGTCAAAGCCAACATATTTTGAGGTTGTAGCGGCAGACCGTCTCGTTCCAAGCCTAAAAGCTGCGGTGGTGTACGCGCTGTCGGTAAGCAGTAGGCTGACGCATGGACGAGCTGTCCTAGCGCCCCGCGCAGCGTCTCTAAAATGGAAAAAGAGGTACAGAGCTATACTGTTCTGCTACGATGCATTCCGTAGGTATTGTCCCAGCGGCACCCATGGGTCCATCGCCTGCTTAACTACGAGGATGAGGTCTATGCGCTCGTCACCCTGGCCCTGGATGGCCACAGCCTGTGGACCTCCGATGGCACCTTTGCAGACAGCTTGTATGGCCTGCGGAGGAAGCCCCTCCGCCCAGCGTCGGGGCCAGGGGGTGACCGACTCACCCGGCGCCAGCGGTTGCTCATCCTAGCAGCGGAGGTAGGACCCGGGTCGCACCGGTCCCTGAGCATCCATCCACAGGAACTCCATGTCACTACAGTTCCATCACACTCACAGACGTACACGCTTGACGTCGTGCCGTCGTCATGCTGCCCCACCGTTTGCCTACACGCCCACTACACCAGAACGGCAACAGCCACAATAACCCCCGTGCATACCGTACGTCCCTCCCTCCGCCTTGTTTGGCACTTTGCCAATCCCCTTCCCGTGTCCGAGCCCCGCTCGCCCTTGTCCCGGAACCGTGCATGGTATTACCTACGCAGCCTGCACGCACCCTGGCCGCCTTGCGCCCCTCCAGGTACTGCTGCCGTACATTCGTACCAAGCTGGACAAAGCGTACCGCCGCCATGCGGCTGCCGTACAAGGCGGAGGCCAGGGCGTGTTGGGGCTGGCGCTACGGCGGTACAGCGAGGGAGGGACGGCGGAGGTACGCAGGGCCGAGGGACGGACGCGCGGCTGGGCCAGCAGCACGGCTGCATGGATGACATGTTGCGCACGGCGGGCATGAGGGTTATGGGCTCCTGACCAGTGAGACATAGCTCCGCTGCGTGCGCTGCACCGCCGCTGCACGCCGCGTGCTGCTGCTGTTTAGTACACGCCCAGACTCTGGCTCCCTGCGCTGCTTTTGCGCACTCCCGCAGGCGTCAACCACCAGTTCCGGATCCGGGTCGGGGCCAGGGCCAGGGTCGGGGCCGGGTGCGCGCGGCACGCTGCTCCGTGCCTGTGTGCGGTGCTACCCCTGGCTGCATGCGGGGATGGAGGTACGCCGGGGGAGGGACGGGAACGTCCAACTGGTACTGTGTTGTCGTGTGCTTAATTGTCGGTGGCGTTGTGAGGCGCTCCGTGCCCGTCGTATCATGTGAACCACATGGGGGCCCAGGTGTTATCGTGCTGCACCCCTGCAAGGCTACTGCCAAGGACGGCAGGATGGCAATCGGCAGAGCTTGCCACGCCGTTTTGCTGTCTGTGCCGTCCTGACGCAGCAGGCCGTCAGCCCTTGTTAGCCCACACCGCGCCATACGGGAACTGGGTACTGCGGATGTTCCGTAACCTTTCTTTGCATCAGCTGTGTGCGGTAACGAGGTGCTCTTGGACTCCAACCCCATGCCCAGGGCGCCACCTTCGCCTACCATCTACTGTACCTGCTGGGTGCCAGTCCCGTGCACCATCCCGTGCTGCAGGTGGGTGCTGTGCATTATGGGTCATGCAGGCCGCTTTGCATCGTGACACTGACTAGCAGCAGCTGAAGCCAGCTGTGGTGGATGCCGCTTTTGCCAAAGCTGCTCCGAATGCTGTTACCTTTGCTGTAGCTGCTGCACCACAGTCGCGAGCCCCAACCCGTATATGCGTTTTCACAGACATGTCTTTGCGTCACCTGCGCCTCTGTACCCGTGCAGCTCCGCTGCTGGCTCCCTGGTGACCCTCCCCTCTCACTTTCCACACCGGCCCACACACCGTCCTCCACAGGCGTTAGGCGTGACCATGGCCCGGGTCTCCGGACAGGACCTGGTGAGCGGTTGGGTAGTTGGGTGGTTGGCTGCACTCGGTGGGGCACTGCACGTGCCTGGGGCTTCTGGCAGGCGCGAAGGGTTAGGGAAGGGGCTTAGGGCCATATCGCGGATGTCAGGACCTCTGGGCCTGTAGACCGGGGTGGAGAAGTCAAGTGGGTGGGCGTGCGGCTGGTTGGACGGCGAGGGTAGCTGGGCGATGCACATGCAGGGCCCTATGCGTGCAAGGGGTGTGGTCGCAGCGTCTCATGTAGGATCATGGCCGACCCGAAATACCACATTGCACCCATCTGCACCCCACATCCCTACCCCTGTTACTATCCTATTCCTGCTGAGGGGCTGTCGTTGGTTGGTGTTCAACCGCCAACTGCCGCGCAGATGGCAGCTGAGCGCGCCAAGGCTGCCCGGCGCCAGGCCGCCCTCACGTCCCTGTCCGCACGGCCAGCAGCAGCAGCAGCAGCAGCAGCAGCGGCGGCAGCAGGGGCGTCATCACAAGCAGCAGCGGCAGCGGCGACAGCGGCAGCCGCAGCGGCCCCCTCCCGCCTGGCTGCCGCCCGGCTGTGGCTGCTGCGGCGGCTGCTGGCTGCGCGGTGGGCTGTGGAGGACAACACGCGTGGTGCGCTCATCCTGGCCGTGTTCGGGTTCAAGGTGGGGACGGGAGGGGCGGCGCGGTGGGAAGCACACAGTAGTGTACAGCAGGAGAGGGGAGTGGGAAGCGGGTGGACCGCACTGCGGCCCAGGCGATACTGCACAGCTGCTGTCTGCACAACTGCCGGGCTCGGGGTTGGTTTGGGTTTGGGTTCGGGCACAGAGTTCCTGTTATGGGGTGGGTGGGGTGCGCTGGTCGTACGGAGGAGGGGCCTTGGTGGGCGGGGCGGGCCAGTGCGCGCCCAGGCGGCCTGCAGGTGTAGGCAGGCGGCGGCGGGCCCTGGCCACCCTTACTACCAACACCCCTCACGCACGTACACCTGCGTGTGGCTCACGTGTCGCGCCCTGTCCAGGCCCTGGAGTGGTGGTACACGACGGCGGAGGACCAGGTGGCCCGCGGCAAGGCGCTGCCTCCGCCGCCTCCGCCTCCGCCCCCGCGGCCCTCCCCGCGCGGCGTGGGGCTGCCCGCCGACCCCTCCCACTGCCCCGTGTGCAGGTGGGAAGGAACGGCAGGAAAGAAGGAGAGGAAGGCTAGGAGAGCGCCCCCGTGCAGCATGTATCATACCGACGCGAGTTGTTTGTGGTTGTCCCGCTCTTGTGCACATGGCGGGTAGTCAACAGCAGCGTACCTTGTGAACCTGGGTACCGTCGCGTGCGCGCTGTAGGCACAAACGTAGCTGGTTGTCCTGCCCCCCTCACGCTTCCCGCACGTCCCGACCAACCCCTCCCCCTGCCCCGCTCCCCCCGTGCCGCCCCCACCCCCAGGCGCCGCACCACCAACCCCGCCACCATCGCCACCAGCGGCTACGTGTTCTGCTACCCCTGCGCCTTCAACGCCGTGATGACCCACGGGTCGTGCCCCGTCACGCTGCTGGCCGCCTCCCTGGACCACGTGCGGAAGCTGTACGAAGCTGGGTGATGCGCGGGCCGCTGGTGCACGGACTTGGGTTGGCTGTGACCCCGGTGGGTGCACGAGGAGGGGCGGGCTGGTGGCTCATCCCGCATGGTGAACAGCAAGCCGGAAGCTCGCAACCCCTCGTAAGGACGTGCGGCTTGTGCGTGGTACCTTGGTAGCTGGCACGGAGGTGCGACGGCGATTGGTGTTTCCCAAGGAGCATGGAATTAGCCATAGGTATGCAGTGCGCGTGGACTTGATGCACCATCAGATCGGGCCAGGGTTGTGGACGCGGGACACTCTGGATGCAGCTTTGCGGTGTGTTGTAACTTTTGCCGTAATTGCGGCGGAGGTCTGCTGCTGAAGCTGTGGCCGACATGCTATATTGTGTCCTTCACTGAGCTGTGTTGTGTTTCCTGGGCCTGTGCGGGAGAACACGAGTGAGACGCATCAGATGTGTTCTGCTGTTAGCGAGAGGGTACGTGTGGGATGAGTTGCAGGGGGCTGACCCACATGCTCGGCCTGCTGCTAGCCGCCCCTTTCTGGCAAACATTAACACCCTGGCAAGGAGAGGTGCCCTGATCGTGACCACGCCACGGGCCCATTGCCACAATTGCGGCTCCCGGCATTGTCCATGCTAGCACAAGCACGTCATGAAAACCGACAGAAGGCCTTCATGCTTTTCTGGCATACCGCTGCTATCATATAGGTGCACTAGAGTGCTAGCCTTCTTCCGCTCCCGCCCCCTCCGAGAGGATGAGCACAACGCGCCTCCACAGCTGCATTGTCGCAAGGATATTATTGCTCGCACTTCTGCTTTCAAGCCCTGGCGGTACAGCTTGCAAGGACACCGCGCATCCGAGCGAACAACTTGGCAGCGTGCGGCCAAGCGATCGGCCTACTAGCAAGTCGGGAAGCCCACAGCCGTCTCAGCAAACTCTTCACGTCAATACCGCTGTGCTCGTTCACGGGTAGGTAACAATGCCGTCTAGTAAAGCGCAAGGGGTTCAGTTGGCGCCAAAAGCTTTCGACCCATGGGACAGCTGCTGTGCCACGCCCAAGCCATGTTGCAAACGTCATAAAATATCTTTGCCTAATCAATCCTACTTGGATGCCTTTTGCAGGGAGCTGCGCCTCCATCGCTCCTTGCTGCGACGCCTCGCGCGCCCGCGTCCCCAGCCAGGGCAGCAACGACAGCACCAGCATCGACGAGCTGCACAAGGCAGCCAATATGCAGAGCAACGTGATATGGGCCACGGTGCTGAACCTGGCGGACAGGCCCCCGGCCCTCAGCTCCATGGCGACGGGGAGCAGGGCCCAGCCTCGGGAGCTGGTGCTGCCGGCGTCCTCACCGCCACACTGCTGTGCGGAAGCGCTGGTGTTGCGCAGGTGGGTTGCACCCAGCAGGGAGCAGGCAAGGACGCGGCGTTCCCGCGCGGGCCTTCCTCGGAGTACGGTGCGTGTGCCACGTGCTGGTGCATATTGCGCTTGGCCCACTTCGCCTGGGCCAGAGTGTGTCCCGGTCTCCCTGCGGCCTGCGCATCCGGGGCGCGTGTGCCCCTACCACTGCAGCCCTGCCACCATGTTGCACCAGGGGCATGCTCAGCGCTGGGACCGCCAGGCAGCTCGCTACCTTGCTTAGTCTGCATGCCCTGAAGCCAGGGGACGCCCCCGGCCCGACCGGTACCCGTACACCTTGCGCCTGCCTCGTCAACGTGTAAATCAAGCCCCGGATATTGCAACTTCAGGACAGCACTGAACCTTTGCAAGCAAGGACAGGGTGCTGAGAGCCTTACCCCACGTGCTCCTTCCTGTAGGCCACAAAGCCCCTGGCCGTCAGGGTGCCGGACTGCGTCACCGATGGCAGCGGTTCCGGAGCTGAGCCCCTCGACCCACGCTGCACGCCGGATGACCCACGGGTCCTGCGGCTGCCGTACGCCCTGCTCCTGGACGCGGACGAGCTGAAGACCAACGAACGCCGCCGGAAGGATGGTCAGGGATCTGGGGAAAATGGAGAGGAGGACCTCGGTATGCAGTCTGCAGGGCGCGACGCAGTGGCGGAGGCGCAGGGCGGCAGCCATACACAAACACCAGGCTGCACAGTGGGGGCCGGCTCAGGCACAAGGCTGCTTTCGGAGCCTCATGAGGGGCGTGTACGGGAGGACTCCACGCCGTACCGCGTGAGCCTGTCGCTGCAGCTGTGGGCTACCCGAGAGGAGTCGGTGGGCAAAGGCGGAATTGGGCAGACGGGGCAGCAGCAGCAGCGGCGGCTGCAGCAGCAACCTGGTGTGGAGCAGCTGGTATTGCTGACCTATGTGGCATCGGGGAGTACCGCAGGTGCGTCAGCCGCCAAGCGTTGCGAGGTGCTGGAGTGCGAGGGGCATGCACTGCGCTGGAGAAGCCTTACTAATAGCTTTTCATCCCGGCACATGATGCAGCCTTACGAAGTGGAGCACGTGCCAAACACGGGGCTGCTCTGTATTATCTGTCAGTGCCGAAGCGCTTTGACCCTGCGCTGCACCCCACGCCCTGCCCCATGTCCCCTGTCCTTTGCTGCCCCCCATCTGTCCGCAGGAGGCTACGCCGTACAGCTAGAGCTTGATGCGGACTTGGGTCTGGGTGCGGAGGAGCCGCGCGGGCGTGAAAATGTGCAGACTTCCGGAACCGCAGCCCCGCTACCCCCTCTACCAGCAGGCTGGGAGGCTGCAGCAATGCACCGCCAGCCAGACGGCACCAGCACACCACACGGCGCCGCCACATCAGCTGCCGGGGCAGACCCAGTCCGGACTGCGAGCAGAGCGCAGGGCGTTCCCTGGCAGCCATTCCAGCTGCCTGCAGCCAGCTCTGGTGCTGTGGGGAGCAGTGGTAGCGCCAGCAATACGGCCGCTGCTGTTGCCCCTGGGCCCCAGCGACGGGGCGCACTGCACAGGGAGCAGATACAAGCCAGCGGCGCTGGCCCCTCAGGCCTGCAGTCAAAAGGCTCCATGGAACTGCTGCAAACGCAGCTCACCCAGGCGCCTGAGCAGCAGGACGACGAGCTGCTGGTCGACCTGGCTGGCCACTGCTCCGCGGCGGTGTGCCACCACTGGGCCGAGCAGCAGTGGCATCAGCAGCACCTGCTTACCGACACCTGTGCGGTGTACGACGCTGCCGGTTTCCTGCAGCTGGCCGCCCTCGCCTCCCCGGGCATACGCCGCACCCTGACCGTGGGCGCACACTCGGTGGCCGGCGCATCGATACAACGGAGCAGCATTCACGCTTATGATGAAGCCTTCATCAGTGCAGCAGGCGTCCTGGGCACGGACACATGCCCAGCTATCCATGTGTCTCTGCTGCAGCAGCAGCAGCGGAAGCCCGGCGGTGTGTTTCCTGGGTCAGGACTGGCCGTGGGTACGGGTGAGGCGGAGCCAGAGGTGTTGGGGGCGCACCAGCCTGTGCCCACCGCCAAGGGGAAGGGCAGTGGGGACAGCAACGGTAGCCCGTGGATGGCCGGGCTGCTGGTTGGGATTGCGCTTGGCTGTGTGTTAGGCGGTGGTGCTGCGGGTGCGCTGTTAAGCAGGGCTCGGGTGCGGAGTCCTGGAGCACATGGACACACGATAGGCGCCGTGGGACGCCCGGGTGGCATTGCCGCGGAGCCGGCTGCGGCTTACCTGGGCATGGAGTACGATGGAGGCATGTACGGCAGCATGGGTGGTACGGCAGAGGAGCTGGCGGGCGTGGCCGGCGGGCCGGGTGCTAGGCCCAGCAGGAGCAGTCAGTCGCGTGGGGGCGTGGGGGCCCTACTGCAGCGGACCCTGTCGGGGGTGGAACGGGTGCTGCAGACGCCCAGGAGGCAGCGGGGTGCGGCGGTGGGCGGCAGCCCGGGCAGTGGCGGCGGTGGGGCCAGGCTGGGCAGCATCGGGGAGGAGGATCAGGAGGGTGGTCAGGGGCT
>VFQN01002173.1_pt1 | contig 31053 bp, 32 predicted proteins | sample 3512371 | NCBI WGS metagenome assembly VFQN01 (sample SAMN10412370, study PRJNA504923) | tailings metagenome | isolation source: Replicate 2 from Balatoc abandoned mine | place: Philippines: Itogon, Benguet | collected 2017-08-28 | reverse complement strand
TGGCGATGGTTTTCCTGGGGGCGCGCACCTGAAGTGCGCTGAGGGTGCCTTCGGCCGCGACCGGACCGAAGGGCAAGAGCGCTGTAGCAGGGCTGGGCTCACGCAGGTCCTCGCAGCCGGAACGGGCTCAGTCCCCCTTGAGTCCCCGCAGCCGGAACGGGGTCAGGTTCACTTAAGTCCTCGCTGAGACTTGCACGGCCAAAGCGCGCGTTGTTTCAAGGCGTGCCCCGGCCAGACGCCCGGCCCCAGCGGAAGTCGGGCGGCGTCGGGAGCGTGCAGGGGGAGGTCGAAGCGGAGGGCAGGAAGCCCGTAGCGGCCGCCCGTGAGTTGGGCAGGACGCCGCTTACGATCGGGCGGTCGAGCCTCCCCCTGCACGCTCCCGACGGCGCAACGACCAAGACGCGAAAGCCCGTGCAAACGGAACCCGGCGCGCCCGCACGCCCGCCGCGCCGGCCAGTCTCAGCGAGGACTTAAGTGAACCTGACCCCGTTATGGCAGGCCGGCGGCGTGGCGGTAGAGGGCGCGGGTCAGCGGCGGGATCCGACCGGCGAGACCGAGCAGCGGGCCGCGCAGCAGCGTCGGCCACATCGACGCGTTCGAGAATGCCCGGTTGATCGCCTCGAATGCATGCGCCGACACCGTCGCATCGCTGCGCCGCCCGCGCTCCCAGCGCGCCAGCCGGTGGCCCGCGTCGAAAGCGGTGCCGCGCGACTGCGCCTCGCGCCAGGTCGCGCGCAGCGCCGCCACGTCGCGCAGCCCCAGGTTCACGCCCTGCCCCGCCAGCGGATGCACCGCGTGCGCGGCGTCGCCCAGCAGCAGCACGCGGCCGGACACATAGGATTTGGCCAGCTGGCGGCGCAGCGGGAAGGCCACGCGCGCCGACACGGCCGTGCATTCGCCCAGGCGGGCGTCGAAGGCGCGGGTGAGTTCGCGCAGGAAACCCGTCTCGTCGCAGTCGCGCAGGCGCCGGGCCTCGTCGGCCGGCAGCGTCCAGACGATCGAGCAGCGACCGTCGGCGAACGGCAGGAAGGCCAGCGGGCCGGTGGTGAGGAAACGCTGCCACGCGGTGTCCTCGTGCGGCCGCTCCGTGGCGACGAAGGCGACCAGGCCCTGCTGCCCGTAGTCGTGCGCGTCCACGGCGATGCCGGCCAGCTCGCGCACCTTCGAGCGCGCGCCATCGGCGCCGATGAGCAGCCTGGCCGACAGCACGCGGCCGTCGGACAGCGTGGCCTGCACGCCCTCGCCGTCCTGCACGAAGGATTCGACCGTCGCCGGGCAGGCGACCTCGAGGCCGGCCTGCGCGCGGCAGGCCGCCCACAGCCGGTCCACGATCAGGTCGTTCTCGAGGATGTGGCCCAGCGCGTCGCGGCCCAGGCGCGTGGCGTCGAAATCCAGTTCGCCGCCGCCCGCCGCGTCCCAGACGCGCATGCGGCGGTAGGGCTGGGCGCGCGCGGCGCGGATCGCGCCGCCGACGCCCAGGTCGTCGAACAGGGCCAGGCCGTCGGGCGCGATCGCGAACACGCGCAGGTCGGGCGCCTCGGCGCGCCAGGGCGCCGGCTCGCGCGCCTCGACCAGCACGACGCGCAGGCCGTCGCGCGCCGCCGCCAGCGCGGTGGCGGCGCCGACGATGCCGGCGCCGATGACGATGAGGTCGTGGCCCGCGCGCCGGCTCATGCGCGCGGCCTCGCCAGCGCCGGCACGTGGCCGCGGTAGCCCATCGCGCCGGACACCAGCGGCTCGGCCAGCCCCGGGACGTGGCCCAGGGCCAGCAGGCCCAGCGATCGCGCCACGTGCATCGCGACGCCGGGCGTCGCGGTGGCGCGCGCCAGGCCGTCGCTGAAGGCGATCGTCTGCGCGCGGTCGTCGGCGCGGCGGGCCGCGTAGCCGGCCAGCAGGGCGGCGTCGCCGGGGTCGGCCGCGTCGGCCGACCGGGCCCGCGCGCCGGCGGTGAGTTCGGCCAGGGTGAGCGCATCGCGCAAGCCGAGGTTGAAGCCCTGCGCACCGACCGGGTGCACGGTCTGCGCGGCATTGCCCATCAGCACGGCGCGCGGCGCGGTGAGCCGCTCGGCCAGCACCGCCGCGATCGGATAGGCGCTGCGCGCCCCGACCCGGCGCACGCGCCCGGCGCGCCAGCCGAAGCGCTGCTGGAAATAGTCGGCATAGGCCGCATCGTCCATGGCCAGCACGCGCGCGGCGTCCCCGCGCGGGACGCCGCAGATGCTGCCGTAGTGGCCGCCGTGCATCGGCAGCAGGGCCACCGGGCCGCTGTCGGTGAAGCGCTCCCAGGCCGTGCCGTCGGGCGCACGCTCGGTGGCCAGGCTGCAGATCACCAGCGTCTGGCCGTAGTCGTGTTCGCGCACGCCGATGCCCAGGGCCGCGCGCGCCAGCGAGCGGGTGCCGTCGGCGGCGACCAGCAGGCGGCAGCGCAGCGTCCGCTCGCCCGCGGGCCCCGCGATGCGCACGCGGTGGCCGTCGGCGTCGGTCAGCACCTCGAGCACGCGCGCCGGCCGCAGCCGCTCCAGCCCCGCCACGCGCGCGACGCGGGCCTCCAGCGCCTGCCCCAGCTCGCGCGCCAGCACCACGCCGCCGAAGGCCTCGACGCCACGTTCGGCGGCATCGAGCCGCACGCTGCCGAAGTCGCCGGCGCGGCTGACGTGCAGGCGACGGATCGGCGCGGGCGGCGTGGCCAGGCCGGGAAGCACGCCCAGCGCCAGCAACGCATCGAGGCTGGCGCGGGCCAGGGCCAGCTTGCGCTCGTCGAAACCGGGCGCGCCGGCCGCCGGCTCGCTGGCCTCGACCTGGCCCAGGCGCCAGCCCTGGCCGTCGAGGGCGCAGGCCAGGGCGCTGCCGACCAGGCCGCCGCCGAGGATGAGGATGTCGTGGTCGAAACCGTCGCCGCCGTGCATGCCGCACATGATACGCGCCGCCACCGGAAGGTTGGCCCGCCCCGGCCGGGGATTGGCTAGAATGCCGGCCTGCCCTCCGGAAGCCGCACCATGACCCCGACCCTCCGCACGCGCCTCGTCCTCTTCACGCTGCTCGCCGCCGCGATGGCCGCGACGCGCATGAACCACTTCGGGGCGATGCCGGATGCGTCGTGGGCGGTGTTCTTCCTCGGCGGCGCCTGGCTGGCCCGCGACACCCGCTGGGCCTTCCCGGCGCTGATGGCCCTGGCCGTCGTCGTGGACTACCTGGTGATCCGCGCCGCGGGCCTGGATTTCTGGAGCCACTACTGCGTCTCGCCGGGCTACTGGTTCCTGCTGCCCGCGCACCTGTCGCTGTGGGCCGGCGGCGCCCTGCTGCGCCGCTTCGCCCACCTGCCGCGCCCGGCCTTCCTGGCCGCCGGCGCCGGCCTGCTGGTCGCCAGCGTCGCGCTCTGCCACCTGTTCGCGCAGGGCGGCTTCTACTGGCTGAGCGACGTCGTCGCCGCGCCCACCGTCGCCGGCTGGGCCAAGAACTACGCCGACTGGTTCCTGCCCTACCTCGGCACCGCCACCGCCTACGTGGCCGTGGCCGGCCTGCTGCAGCTGGGCGTGGCCGCCGTGGCCCGCCAGGCCCGCGCCGCCGCCCGCGCCGAAGGCTGAGGCCGGCGATGGGCAACCGCCTGTCGAAGATCTACACCCGCACCGGCGACGACGGCAGCACGGGCCTGGGCGACGGCTCGCGCGTGGCCAAGGATTCGGCCCGCGTCACCGCCTACGGCACCGTGGACGAGGCCAATTCGGCCATCGGCATCGTGCTGGCCCAGGACATCCCCGAGGCCGTGCGCGAGGTCCTGGTGTCGGTGCAGCACCAGATGTTCGACCTGGGCGGCGAGCTCTGCATCCCGGGCCATGCGGCGGTCTTCGACGCCGACATCCAGCGCCTCGAGGACACGCTCGACCGCTTCAACGCCGACCTGCCGGCGCTGAAGGACTTCATCCTGCCCGGCGGCGGCGCGGCCGCCGCGCACTGCCACCTGGCCCGCACCATCTGCCGGCGCGCCGAGCGCGAGGTCGTCACGCTCTCGCACCACGACGCCGTGCGCCCCGAGGCCATCCGCTACCTCAACCGCCTCTCCGACCTGCTGTTCGTACTCGCCCGCGTGCTCGCGCGGCACAGCGGCCACGGCGAGGTGCTCTGGAACCACGATCGCCGCAAGGGCTGACGTGCTGGCCTACACGCACCCGGCCTGCCTGGGCCACGACCCCGGCCCCGGCCACCCCGAGGCGCCGGCGCGCCTGGAGGCGGTGCTGCAGGCGGTGCGCGGCGCCTTCCCCGCGCTCGAATGGCGGCAGGCGCCCAAGGCCCCGCGCGACGCCCTGCTGCGCGTGCACGGCCGCGACCTGGTCGCCCGCGTGCTCGACCTGCCCACCGAGGGCCTGCGCCGCCTCGACGAGGACACCACGATGTCGCCCGGCTCGGCCGAAGCCGCCCTGCGCGCCGCCGGCGCCGGCCTGGCGGCGGTGGACGCGGTGATGGCCGGCCCGGTGCGCCAGGCCTTCTGCGCCGTGCGCCCGCCCGGCCACCACGCCACCCGCGACCTGGCGATGGGCTTCTGCCTGTTCAACGCCGCCGCCGTCGCCGCCGCGCACGCGGTGCATGCGCACGGGCTGGCGCGCGTGGCCGTGGTGGATTTCGACGTGCACCACGGCAACGGCAGCCAGGACATCTTCTGGAACGAGCCGCGGGTGATGTACCTCAGTTCGCACCAGAGTCCGCTCTACCCCGACACCGGCCTGGCCAACGAGCGCGGCGCCGGCGGCGACGGCCACATCGCCAACGCGCCGCTGCCGCCGGGCACCGGCGGCGAGGGGTTCCGCGCGGCCTGGGCCGGCACCCTGCTGCCCGCGCTGGACGCCTTCGCGCCGCAGCTACTGGTCATCTCCGCGGGCTTCGACGGCCACCGCCTCGATCCGCTCGCCGACCTCGAGCTCGAGGCCGAGGACTACCGCTGGCTCAGCGCCGAACTGGCGGCGCTCGCCGCGCGGCATGCCGGGGGCCGCGTGGTCTCCCTGCTCGAGGGCGGCTACAGCCTGGCCGCGCTGCGCGCCTGCAGCGTGGCGCACCTGCAGGGCCTGGGCGCCTGAGGCTCAGGCCGGGTCGAAATCCAGTGCCGCGGAATTGATGCAGTAGCGCAGGCCGGTCGGCGCCGGACCGTCGGGGAAGACGTGGCCCAGGTGCGAGTCGCAGCGCGCGCAGCGCACCTCGATGCGGTGCATGCCGTGGCTGTCGTCCATGTGCTCGGCGACCGCGGCCTTGTCCCGCGGCCGGGTATAGCTGGGCCAGCCGCTGCCGGAGTCGTACTTGTCGGCCGAGGCGAACAGCGGCGCCCGGCAGGCCGCGCACAGGTAGGTGCCGTCGGCCTTGTGGTTCCAGAACCGGCCGGTGAAGGCGCGCTCGGTGGCCGAGCAGCGGCAGATCGCGTACTGCTCGGGCGTCAGCTCGGCGCGCCACTGCTCGTCGGACTTGCGGACCTTGTCCATGCGGGCTCCCGTGTTGCCCCGCCCCGGGGCCATGGGCCAAGCTTACACGTCCATTCCCGGGTTCCCGCCGTGCACCCCATCCCCCGTTTGCTCCCGCTTTGCCTGGCCATCGCGTGGTCGCTGTCGGCCCAGGCCGCCGACGAGACGCCCGCGGCCACCTGGGAACGCTGCCCCGCGCCGGGCACGATCCCGGTGTTCCGCGAGCCGCCCGCGGCCCCGGTCGACCGCGCCAGCGCCCCGACCGACCTGCAGGCGCGGCAGGCCGACCTCAGCCAGGAAGACCGCACGGTGCTCAGCGGCGACGTCGAGCTCGAGCGCGGCGACCAGTGGCTGGGCACCGACCAGATCACCTGGGAGCGCGAGAGCGGCGACTTCCGCACCGACGGCCCGGTGCGCTACCAGGACCGCGGCGTGCGCCTCACCGCCGATCGCGCCGAGGGCGACGGCGAAAGCGGCGACGTGCGCCTGGACCAGGTGCAGTACCAGCTCAACGACCAGCTGGGCAACGGCAGCGCCGACACCGTGACGATGCAGGGCGAGACCGGCCGGCTCGAGGGCGCGACCTTCTCGACCTGCCCGCCCGGCCAGCGCCAGTGGGAGTTCGCCGCCAGCGAGATCACCGTCGACCAGGCCAAGGGCATGGGCACGGCGCGCAACGCCACCCTGCGCCTGGGCGGCGTGCCGGTGCTCTGGCTGCCCTGGGTGGCCTTCCCCACCGACGACCGCCGCCGCACCGGCCTGCTGGCGCCCAAGATCGGCTACGACGACCGCAACGGCTTCGACTACGCCCAGCCGGTCTACCTCAACCTCGCGCCCAACTACGACGCCACGCTGACCCCGCGCTGGCTGGCCGAGCGCGGCCTGATGCTGGGCACCGAGTTCCGCTACCTGCTGGAGGGCGGCCACGCCGGCACGCTCGAGGCCACCTGGCTGCCCGACGACGACCTGGCCGGCCGCGACCGCGGCCTGGCCCGCTGGCGCCACTTCAGCTCGCTGGGGCCGAACTGGTACGCCTCGGCCGACCTCAACCACGTCAGCGACGTCAACTACTTCACCGACTTCGGCGATTCGCTGGCCAGCACCTCGATCACCCTGCTGGGCAGCAGCGCCGGCGTCTACGGCCGCGGCGACGGCTGGCGCGCCAGCCTGAGCACCCAGGACTGGCAGATCGCCAGCCCCGTGGTCGCGCCGGGCACCGAACCCTACCGCCAGCTGCCGGCCCTGCAGGCGCGCTGGAGCAAGGCCCTGCAGCCCTGGTTCGAGCTGGGCCTGCGCGGCGAGGCGATCCGCTTCGACCATCCCGACCGCCCGGGCGGCGAGCGCGTGGACCTCGAGCCCTACCTGCGCCTGCCCTTCGGCGGCGCGGCCTGGTACGTCACCCCGCAGCTGGCCTGGCGCTACACCAGCTATTCGCTCGACGCCGGCCTGGCCCTGCCCTCGGGCGACACCTCGCCCGACCGCAGCGTGCCGATCGCCAGCCTCGATGCCGGCGCCTACTTCGAGCGGGATTTCGAGTGGGGCGGCGAAGGCCGCATCCAGACCCTCGAGCCGCGCCTGTTCTACCTGAAGGTGCCCTACCGCGACCAGGACGACCTGCCGCTGTTCGACACCCAGCCGCTGACCTTCGGCTGGCCCGGCCTGTTCCGCAGCAACCGCTTCGGCGGCGGCGACCGCCAGGGCGATGCCGACCAGGTCACGCTGGCCCTGACCACCCGCATCCTCGACGCCGACGACGGCCGCGAGCGCCTGAGCGCCGGCATCGGCCGCATCCATTATTTCGACGCCCCGCGCGTCACCCTGCCCTCGGCCCCGGCGCTGTCGGACGAAGGTTCGGCCTGGGTGGCCGAGGCCCGGCTGGCCCTGACCGACGACTGGAACGTCGGCGTGGCCCAGCAGTGGGACCCGGACGGCGAGCGCACCTCGCTGTCGGCCGTGCGCAGCCAGTGGCGCTTCGGCGAGTACGGCGGCGTGGTCAACGCGGCCTACCGCTACCGCGCCGACCTGCTCGAGCAGACCGACCTCTCCTTCGTCCTGCCCATCCACCGCGACTGGCGCCTGGTCGGCCGCTGGAACTACTCGCTTCGCGACAACCGCAGCCTCGAGGCCCTGGGCGGCATCGAGTGGAAGAGCTGCTGCGTCGCCCTGCGCGTGCTGGCCCGCCGCTACGTGCGCGAGTTCAGCGGCGAGCAGACCTCGGCCATCTATGTTGAGCTCGAGTTGAACGGCATCGGCGGCTTCGGCCGCGACACGGCCCGCCTGCTCGATGATGCTATCCTTGGCTACTCCCGCTGATCCCGTGGCGCCGCCTGCCGGCGCCGGAGACCGACCCCGCATGAAGACCCGGTTTTCGCTCGTCCTGGCCGCCCTGCTCGGCGCCTTCCTGGCCCTGCCGGCCGCCCCCGCCCGGGCCCAGGCCACCAGCCCCGTGGACTCGATCGTCGCCATCGTCGACGAGGACGTGATCCTGCGCAGCGAACTCGATCGCGCCGTCGGCAACATCCTGACCCAGTACGCCGACCAGCCCGGCGCCCTGCCGCCCCGCGACGTGCTCGAGCGCCAGGTGCTCGACCGCCTGGTGGTGATGCGCCTGCAGCTGGCCCGCGCCCGCCAGTCGGGCATCCGCGTCAGCGACGCCGAACTCGGCCAGGCCGTGCAGTCGGTGGCCCAGCGCAACCGCATGACCCCCGACCAGCTGCGCGAGCGCCTGCAGGCCGACGGCCTGAGCTACGAGGAATTCCGCAACACCCTGCGCGAGGAGATGCTGGTCGAGCGCCTGCGCCAGCGCTACCTGCAGAGCCGCGTCCAGGTCAGCGAGGCCGAGATCGACCAGCTGCTGGCCGTGCGCGAGGTCGGCGGCCCCGAGGTTCGCCTGGCCAATATCCTGGTCGGCCTGCCCGACGGCGCCACCCCGGACCAGATCGCCACCGCCGAACAGAAGATCCGCGGCATCAAGTCGGTGATCGAAAAGGGCGAGCTCGACTTCCGCGCCGCCGCCATCCGCTACTCCGACGCGCAGAACGCGCTCGACGGCGGCGAGATCGGCTGGCGCGGCTACGACGCCATCCCGCCGGCCTTCCTCGGCCTGGTGCGCAGCCTGCAGCCGGGCCAGGTCAGCGAGCCCATCCGCGGCCCCAACGGTTTCCAGCTGATCCAGGTCATCGAGACCCGCGAGGCCGGCCAGCAGACGGTCACCGAGTACAACGCCCAGGGCCTGCTGATCCGCGTCACCCCGACGATGCCGCCGGAGGCCGCGCGCCAGAAGGCCGAGGAACTGCACGCGCGCCTGGCCGCCGGCGAGGATTTCGCCGCCATCGCCCGCGAGCACTCCGACGACACCCTCAGCCGCGCCCAGGGCGGCGACATGGGCTGGTTCCCGGTCAACGCCTGGGGCAATGCCGTGGGCAACGCCCTGACCCAGCTCGCCGATGGCCAGCTCTCGCAGCCCTTCCAGTCCGACGTGGGCTGGCACGTGATCAAGCGCCTGGGCACCCGCGAGCAGGACGTGACCGAGCAGAACCGCCGCAACCAGGCCCGCGAGATCATTTCCCAGCGCAAGGCCGAGGAAGAGTTCGAGCGCTACCTGCGCCAGCTGCGCTCCGAGGCTTTCGTCGAGAGCCGCCTGACGGCCTCCTGAGCCATGCGTCCGCGGCTGGCCCTGGTCCCCGGGGAGCCCGCGGGCGTCGGGCCCGAGCTCTGCGTCCGCCTGGCGCAGGAGCCGCAGCCCGCCCAGCTCGTCGCCTTCGCCGACCCGGCCGCCCTGCAGGCGGCCGCCGACGCGATTGGCCTGCCGCTGCGGCTGCGCGCGGCGGGTGACGCCACCGCCCCGGGCGAGCTGGCCGTCGAGCCGGTGCCCCAGGCCGCGCCCACCCGCTTCGGCCACGCCGACCCCGCCAACGCCGCCGCCGTCATCGGCGCGCTCGTGCGCGCCGGCGCCGCCTGCCTGCGCGGCGAGTTCCAGGGCCTGGTCACCGGCCCGGTGCACAAGGCCAGCATCAACGAGGGCGGCATCGCCTACTCCGGCACCACCGAACTGCTGGCCGCGCAGGCCGGCGCCGACGTGGTGATGATGCTGGCCAACCCGACGCTGCGCGTCGCCCTGGCCACCACCCACCTGCCGCTGCGCGCGGTGCCCGACGCCATCAGCCGGGACGGCCTGGCGCGCGTGCTGCGCATCCTGCACGCCGCCCTGGTGCGCGACTTCGCCCTGCCCGCGCCGCGCATCGCCGTGCTGGGCCTGAACCCGCACGCCGGCGAGCACGGCCACCTGGGCCACGAGGAGATCGAGGTCATCACGCCCGTGCTCGAGGCCCTGCGCGCCGAGGGCCTGGCGCTCGAGGGCCCGCTGCCGGCCGACACCGCCTTCCTGCCGCGCAAGCTCGCCGGCGTGGACGCGGTGCTGGCCATGTACCACGACCAGGGCCTGCCGGTGCTCAAGCACGCCGGCTTCGAGCAGGCGGTGAACATCACCCTCGGCCTGCCCTACCCGCGCGTGGCCGTGGACCACGGCACCGCGCTCGACCTGGCCGGCCGCGGCCTGGCCGACCCGTCCAGCCTGCGCCACGCCATCGCCTTGTGCGCGACGCTCGGCGCGCGGAGACTGCCGGCATGAGCCCATTCAAGGCGCCGCCGAAGAAGTCCCTCGGCCAGCACTTCCTGGCCGACCGCGGCTACATCGAGCGCATCGTCCAGGCGGTGTCGCCGCAGCCGGGTGACCGCCTGGTCGAGATCGGGCCCGGCCAGGGCGCCATCACCTTCCCGCTGCTGCGCCGGCATGGCGAGCTGACGGTGATCGAGTTCGACCGCGACCTGATCACGCCGCTGATGGAGGGCGCCGAAGGCCTCGGCCGCCTGACCATCATCCACAAGGACGTGCTGCAGGTGGATTTCAGCAAGCTGGCGGCCGACGACGGCCACCACGCCGCGCGCCGCATCCGCCTGGTCGGCAACCTGCCCTACAACATCTCCTCGCCCATCCTCTTCCACGCGCTCGAACACGCCGCCGCGATCCAGGACATGACCTTCATGCTGCAGAAGGAAGTCGTGGACCGCATGGCCGCGCCGCCGGGCAGCAAGGTCTACGGCCGCCTGGGCGTGATGCTGCAGGCCTATTGCCAGGTGGACGCGCTGTTCGACGTGCCGCCGGGCGCGTTCCGGCCGCCGCCGAAGGTGGATTCGGCCGTGGTGCGGCTGGTGCCGCGCGACCCGGCCACGATCGGCATCGCCGACCCGGGCCTGTTCGAGCGCATCGTGCGCGATGCCTTCGGCCAGCGCCGCAAGACCCTGCGCAACGCCCTGCAGCAGGTCTGCAGCGGCGCCGACATCGAGGCCGCGGGCCTGCGCCCCGACGCCCGCGCCGAGCAGCTCGAGGTGGGAGCGTTCAAGCAGCTCGCGGCCTTCCTGCATTCGCGCCCCGCGGACGCCGGCCCTGCGTAGAATGGCGGGCATGGACTCGCCGTACGCCATCCAGGTCAGCGTCGCCACCCGCTTCCTCGACGACCAGTCGATCCCGGAGGACGACCGCTACGTCTTCGCCTACACCATCCGGATCGAGAACACCGGCGGCGTGCCCGCGCGCCTGCTCGGCCGGCACTGGCTGATCACCGACGCCAACGGCCGCGTGCAGGAAGTGCGCGGCGAGGGCGTGGTCGGCGAGCAGCCCTGGCTGCGCCCCGGCGAGAGCTTCGAATACACCTCCGGCGCCGTGCTCGAGACGCCGATGGGCACGATGCAGGGCAGCTACGACATGCTCGCCGACGACGGCACGCGCTTCGACGCGCCGATCGCGCCCTTCACCCTGTCCATCCCGCGGACCCTGCACTGATGGCCACCTACGCCATCGGCGACGTCCAGGGCTGCTACGACGCGCTGCAGCGGCTGCTGGAGAAGATCCGCTTCGACCCGGCCATCGACCGCCTCTGGTTCTGCGGCGACCTGGTCAACCGCGGCGGCCAGTCGCTCGAGACCCTGCGCCTGGTGCATTCGCTGGCCATCCACAGCACCGTGGTGCTGGGCAACCACGACCTGTCCCTGCTCGCGATCTCCACCCGCCGCGAGGCCGACCAGCGCAAGGTCAACCCGGACCTGCAGCGCGTGCTGTTCGCGCCCGACGCCGCCGACATGATCGGCTGGCTGCGCCAGCAGAAGCTCTTCCACGTCGACCGCACGCTGGGCTTCGCGATGGTGCACGCCGGCCTGGCGCCCAAGTGGACGATCCCGATCGCCGAGGCCCGCGCCCGCGAGGTCGAGGAGAAGATCCGCGGCGACGGCTTCTTCAAGCTGGTCAAGCACATGTACGGCGACAAGCCGGCCTGGTCGCCCAAGCTGACCGGCGTGGACCGGCAGCGCGCGATCATCAACGTCTTCACCCGCATGCGCTATTGCACGCCGGGCGGACGCATCGGCTTCGAGGACAAGGGCCGGCCGGGCACGCAGAAGCCGGGCATGTACCCGTGGTTCGAGGTCCCGGGCCATTCGCCGCGCGAACTGCCGCTGGTCTGCGGGCACTGGTCCACGCTGGGCCTGTTCATGGGCCTGGGCGTGTACGCCATCGACACCGGCGCGGTCTGGGGCGGCAAGCTCACCGCGCTGGAACTGGGCCCCGAGCTGCGCCTGCACCAGGTGCCGGGCCGCGACGTGCCGGCCGGCGGCCCGCGCGGCGACGACTGAGCCCGGGGCGACCGGCGGGCGCGACTGCGGTATCGTCGGGACCAAGGAGGTCCCCATGAACCGCATCGCACTCGCCATCCTCGCCACCGCCCTGGCCGTCCCGGCCCTGGCCCAGGTCGCCGACCCGTCCCGCGCCGCGCCGCGCCTGCAGGCCCTGCAGGCCGCCGTCGCCCCGGGCAAGCAGATCTTCATCGCCCGCCAGCTGCAGCTCACGCCGGCCGAGGCCGCCGATTTCTGGCCGGTCTACGACAGCCACCAGGCCGAGCTGGCCCGCATCGACGTGCGCCGCGGCGAGATCCGCGCCGAGCTGGCCACCGCCACCGGCGAGGACGCCGTGGACCTGGCCGAGGACTATCGCCGCCTGGCCATCCAGGAAGCCGAACTGCTCGAGCGCACCTTCGACCGCCTGGCCCGCGACCTGCCGGCCGAGAAGGCGATCCGCTACGTGCAGCTGGAGTCGAGCCTGCGCGCCCTGCGCCACTTCGAGCAGGACGCCGCCGACGGTTACGCCGGCGGCTGAGCCCGCACGTAGTCGACGAACTCGAAGGCGAAGGCATGCCGCGGGTCCGCGGCATGCGGCTCGCGCGCGGTGACCTGCCAGCCGGCCGGGTCGACGGCCGGGAAGAAGGCGTCGGCGTCCGCCACCACGGTGTCCACGTGGGTCAGGAACAGATGCGTGGCGCGCGGCAGCGCCAGGGCGTAAACCTCGCCCCCGCCGATCACGAACAGCGGCCGGTCGCCGGCCCGCGCCACGGCCTCGTCCAGCGAGGCCACCGCCTGCATGCCGTCGAAGGGCACGCGGCCCGAGCGGGTCAGCACGAGGTTGTCGCGGCCGGGCAGCGCCCGGCCCAGCGACTCGGCCGTGCGCCGCCCCATCAGCACCGGGTGCCCGAGCGTGAGCGCCTTGAAGCGCCGCAGGTCGTCGGGCAGGCGCCAGGGCAGGTCGTTGCCGCGGCCGATGCCGCGCGCGCGGTCGAGCGCGGCGACGAGCGCGATCACCGGCTCAGTTCGCCGCCGGGTCGGCCGGGGCCGCCGGGGCCTCGGCGGGCGCCGCCGCCGGCAGGTCCCCGATGCCGCTGGCCGGGCTGCAGGCGAAGCGCATCGCCTTGAGCTGCGCCTCCAGCTTCACCTGCTGGCCGCGGCTGTTCATGCGGTCGATGCGCACCATGTAGCTGCGCTCGCCGTCCTCGGCGTACCAGCGGCTGACGTCGGTCATGATGCCGTAGCTGCCGGGGATGCGGATCACGTCGCGGTCGGCGGTCACGCCGCCGATCGCCTCGCGCGTGCGCGACACCCGCACCGTGCCTTCGTCGAGCGTGCGGAAGGGATTGCGCAGGCGGGCGCGCTCGGCCTCGTCGGCGGGCAGGCCGATGCTGCAGGACACGTTGACCGCGAAGTTCTGCACCAGCCAGAAGCCGACCTTGTAGAACCCGAAGGTGTGCGAGGCGCCGACCAGCTTGCCTTCGCCGTCGTAGCTGGCGGTGGCGGACAGCAGCCGCGCGTCCATGCCCTTGGGCTCCTGCAGCGTACCGACGACGGTGCGGAACTGGTCGGTGCCGATCACGCGCTTGGACTCGGCGTCCAGGCGCGCGCGCAGCTTCAGCGTCCGGGTGAAGTCGAAGCGCAGGCCCGACAGCACCGGCACCAGGTCCGAGGGCTGGCTGGCATCGCCCGGGTCGGGCAGGAAGAGGTTGACCAGCGAGCCGTTGACGTTGCCCATCAGGCGCAGCGTGCGCACCATCTTGTCGCCGTCCTTGATCCAGGTATCGGCCACGGTGAAGTCGAAATCGTCGATGCGCAGCGGCTTGATCACCAGGGTGCGCGGGTCGGCGGCGAACTTCTCCGCCTCGGCGCGGATCGCCGACTGCACGAACCCCGCCTCCACCTTCTCCGGCGCGATGTAGCGCAGGCGCAGGTGCAGCTCCTGGCCGGCGCGCGGCCCCTCGGTCGGGATGAAGCGGATCTCCTGGCCGGCCGACAGGCCCAGGGTGGTGGAGATCGACAGGTCGCTCGACACCACGCGGTAGGCGAAGGGCAGCGCCAGCTCGCCGATCATCAGGTCCAGCGGGGTGCCGGCCGGGTAGTCCTTGCCGGCCGGCAGCGGGCGCGGCGCAGGCACGTCCATCATCACCGGCGCCGGGGCGTCGGCGGCCGGCGCGGCGGCGGGTTCGGCGGCCATGGCCGGCAGCGTCGCGGCCACGGCGAGGACCGCGGCGAAAGTGCGGCGGAACATCAGGTGCATCGTTTTCCCCTGGGTCAAGAAATCAGACCGCCACCGGCGCCTTGATGGCCGGGTGCGGGTCGTAGCCTTCGATGGCGACGTGCTCGAAGCGGAAGGCGAACAGGTCGCGCACCGACGGGTCGAGCCGCAGCCGCGGCAGCGGCCGCGGTTCGCGCGCCAGCTGCTCGCGCACCTGGTCGAAGTGGTTGGAATAGATGTGCGCGTCGCCGAAGGTGTGCACGAAGTCGCCCACGCCCAGGTCGCAGACCTGGGCCACCATGTGGGTGAGCAGCGCATAGCTGGCGATGTTGAAGGGCACGCCCAGGAACAAGTCGGCCGAACGCTGGTAGAGCTGGCAGCTGAGCTTCCCGTCGGCGACGTAGAACTGGAACATCGCATGGCAGGGCATCAGCGCCATCTCGGGCAGGTCGGCCACGTTCCAGGCGTTGACGATCAGGCGGCGCGAATCGGGATTGCGTTTGATCTCGTCCACCACCCAGGCCAGCTGGTCGATCTCGCGGCCATCGGGCGCGCGCCAGCGCCGCCACTGCTTGCCGTAGACCGGGCCGAGCTCGCCGTCCTCGCGCGCCCACTCGTCCCAGATGCTGACCTTGTTCTCGCGCAGGTAGGCGACGTTGGTGTCGCCGGCGATGAACCACAGCAGCTCGTGGATGATCGAGCGCAGGTGCAGCTTCTTGGTGGTGACCAGCGGGAAGCCTTCGCCCAGGTCGAAGCGCAGCTGGCCGCCGAACACCGAGCGCGTGCCGGTGCCGGTGCGGTCGGCCTTGTCGGTGCCGTGCCGCATCACGTGCTCGAGGAACTCCAGGTAGGCGCGCATCAGCCGGCCTCCGCCTTGCGCAGGGTGGGCGCGCGCCGCGACAGCCACAGCAGCACCAGGCCGATGCCGACCAGCGGCAGCGACAGCACCTGCCCCATCGTCAGCCAGCCGAAGGCCAGGTAGCCCAGGTGGGCGTCGGGTTCGCGCACGAACTCGACCGCGAAGCGGAACAGGCCGTAGAGGATGGCGAACCAGCCCGATACCGCGTAGCGCGGCCGCGGCTTGCGCGAGTACCAGACCAGGGCGCACATCATCACCAGGCCCTCGAGCGCGGCCTGGTAGAGCTGCGAGGGATGGCGGGCGAAGGCGTCGAGCGCGCCGCTGGCGTGCAGCTCGCGCAGGGCCTCGGCGGGCAGGCGCGCGTACTCCGCCGGCAGCGCGTCCGGGAACACCACGCCCCAGCTACCGTCGGTCGGCTTGCCCCAGAGTTCGCCGCCGATGTAGTTGCCGATCCGGCCGAAGCCCAGGCCGGCCGGCACCAGCGGCGCCAGGAAGTCGATCGTGTCGAAGGCGTGCAGCTTGTGCTTGCGCGTCCACCAGGCGGCCGCCGCCATCACGCCCAGCAGGCCGCCGTGGAAGCTCATGCCGCCCTCGTTGATGCGCAGCACCGACAGCGGGTCGGCCAGCGCGGCGTCCAGGCCGTAGAACAGGATGTAGCCCAGGCGCCCGCCCAGCACCACGCCGAGCATGCCGTAGAAGATCAGGTCGCCGAAGGCCTCGTCGTTGACGCCGGGCAGGAAGCCCTGGCGCACCCGGCGCCGGCCCAGCCACCAGGCCGCGCCGAAGCCCAGCAGGTACATCAGGCCATACCAGTGGATGCCGTGCGGCCAGAAAGGCAGCGGGACGGCGATGGGGTCGATGTCGTGCAGGATCGTCATGCCGGCATTCTGCCCGCCCGCGCCGCGCCCCGGCTAGGCCGGCAGCACCCGCGCCAGCACGCCCTTGAGGTATTCGGTCTCGGGGATGGCCGGGTGCACGGGGTGGTCGGCCGACTGGGTCATCGGCTCGAGCAGCTGCACGAAGCGGTCCTGGGCCCGCGCCGCCGCCTGCAGGCCGGCCACCAGGTCGGCGCGCGGCATGTGGTGGCTGCAGGAGCAGGTGACCAGGAGGCCGCCCGGCTCGAGCACCTGCAGCCCGGCCTCGTTGAGCCGGCGGTAGGCCAGCGCGCCTTCCTTGAAGTCCTTGCGCCGCTTCACGAAGGCCGGCGGGTCGAGCACCACCACGTCCCAGCGCCGGCGCGCGTGGCGGGCGTCGCGCAGGAAGTCGAAGGCGTCGGCGACGGTGGCCGTGGCGCGGTCGCCCAGCCCGTTGTGGGCGATGTTCGCGCGGATACCCTCGACCGCGCGCGCGGAGACGTCCACGCACTCGACCTCGGTCGCGCCCAGCTCCGCCGCGCGCAGGCCCCAGCCGCCGAGGTAGCTGAACACGTCGAGCACGCGCGCGCCCTTCACCCAGGGCGCCAGGCGGTCGCGGTTGTCGCGCTGGTCGTAGAACCAGCCGGTCTTCTGGCCTTCGCGCAGGTCGCAGAGGAACTCGAGCCCGCCCTCGCGGGCGATGGCCGGGCCGTCGAGCGTGCCGTGCACCAGCTCCACCGATTCGGGCAGGCCCTCGGCCTTGCGCGCGCTGGAGTCGTTCTTCCACAGCAGGGCCGAGGGCGCGAGCGCCGACAGCAGGGCCCCGGTCGCGACCTCGCGCAGCCGCTCCATGCCGGCGGTGGTGGCCTGGGCCACGACCACGTCGCCGAAGCGCTCGACGGTCAGGCCCGGCAGGCCGTCGGATTCCCCGAACACCAGGCGGTAGTGCGGCGTGGCGTAGCGGCGCGTGCGCAGGGCCAGCGCGGCCTCGAGCCGGCGGGCGAACAGCGCGGCGTCGAGCGCGCCGCCGGCGCGGTCCACCAGGCGCGCGGCGATCAGCGTGGACGGATTGGCGTAGCCGCTGCCCAGGCGCTTGCCGGCATGGTCGAGCAGCAGCACCGGCTCGCCCGGCGACAGCGCCGTGAGCGGCGTGCGCGCCACGTCCACCTCGTTGCTGAACACCCACAGGTGGCCGGCGCGGATGCGGCGCTCCTCGCCCTTGCGCAGCACCAGCGGGCGATAGTCGGGCGCGGCCATGGCGCGGCTCAGGTCCGTCGCCGCTGCTTGCGCCGGGACAGGATGTTGAGCGCCTCCACGCCGGCCGAGAAGGCCATGGCGAAGTACAGGAAGCCGCGCTCGATGTGGTAGTCGAAGCCGTCGGCCACCAGGGCCACGCCGACCAGGATGATGAAGCTCAGCGCCAGCATCTTCACCGTCGGGTGCCGGTCGATGAAGTCGCCGATCGGGTTGGCCGCGAACAGCATCACGCCCACCGCCAGCAGGATGGCCGCGACCATGATGGCGCGGTTGTCCACCATGCCCACCGCCGTGATCACCGAATCGAGCGAGAACACGATGTCGATGATGGCGATCTGGGCGATGACGTAGCCGAACACCGCCGAGGGCTTGGTGCCGATGTCCTCTTCCTCGCCGCGGCCCTCGACCGAGTCGTGGATCTCCATCGTGCCCTTGACCAGCAGGAACAGGCCACCGGCGATCAGCACCAGGTCGCGCACCGAAAAATCCTGGCCGAACAGGTGGAACAGGTTGGTCTGCATGCTGGCCAGGAAGGCCAGCGAGAGCAGCAGCAGGATGCGGGTCACGCAGGCCAGGGCCAGGCCGAAGCGGCGCGCCTTCGGGCGCTGCTCGGGCGGCAGGCGGCTGACCGCGATCGAGATGAACACCAGGTTGTCGATGCCCAGCACGATCTCCAGCGTGGCCAGGGTCAGCAGGGCGACCCAGATCTCGGTGCTGAACATCCATTCCATCGCGGGAAAACCTCAGAAGTAACGCGGGAGCAGGATAAGCCCCCAGCAGGCCAGCACGTTCATGTCGGCCAGGAAGACGGCGGCCGAGCCCATGTCCTTCGCGCGGCCGGCCAGTTCGTGGTGCTCGGGGCCCCAGCGGTCCACGACCGCCTCCACCGCCGAATTCAGCACCTCCACCACCAGCACCAGGATCATGCTGCCGACCAGGATCGCGCGCTCGACGCCATCGGCGCCCAGCCACAGCGCCAGCGGCGCCAGCACGACGAACAGGTAGACCTCGAGCCGGAACGAGGACTCCACCGCCCAGGTCGCGCGCAGGCCCTGCATGGACCACAGGAAGGCCTGCCAGGCCCGGAACGGGCTGCGCGGGGCGTGGCTGCCGTGGCTGTCGGCCATGCGTCGGGACCGGTCGGTGTGAAGGCCGCGCATTCTGCCACATCCGCCCCCGCGGCCCGGCCTGACCGCCGGCCCTTGCGCCCGGCCCGGACCGCCCGCACCCTCGGATCGACCCCCACACGGAGCCCGCGATGTTCGACCCCGAACGACTGCTCGGCCAGATGCTCGGCGACGCCCTCGGCGGCCAGCTCGGCGGCCGCAAGCGCAAGAAGACCTCCGGCCTCGGCGGCCTCATGGGCGGCATGTCCACCGGCACCAAGGCCAAGCTCGGCCTGGGCCTGCTGGGCGTGGCCGTTGCCGCCTACCAGCACTATTCCTCGCAATCCGGCGGCTTCGCCGGCGGCGCCCAGGGCGTGATGGGCGGCGGGCACGGCGGCGGCCAGCCGGTGCCGCCCCCGCCGCCGCCCGGCCCCGCCGTCGCGCCGCCGCCCCCGCCGGGCGCCCTGCCCGCCGCCATCGGCCCGGCGCGCACCGAAGAGGCCATGCACCTGCTGCGCGCCATGATCACCGCCGCGCACGCCGACGGCCTGATCGACGCCGAGGAGCGCGAGGCCATCCTCGGCCGCGCCCGCGCCGCCGGCCTCGACGCCGAAGAAGTGCAGGCGCTCGACGCCGAGATCCGCGCGCCCTTCACCCTCGAGCAGCTGGTCGTGCGCACGCCGCCCGGCCGCCAGGCCGAGGTGTATGCGGCGGCCCTGCTCGCCATCACCGCCGACACCGAACAGGAGCGCGCCTTCCTCGACCGCCTCGCCGGCCAGCTCGGCCTCGACGCGGCCGCGCGCGCCGACATCCACGCCCAGCTCGGGCTCGCCTGATCCCCTCCCCCCGCACGGAGCACGCCATGCACCAGTGGTACCTCAGCTACAACGGCCAGCAGATGGGCCCGCTCGACCACGCCGCCGCCGTCGCGCAGGCGGCGCGCAACCCGAACGGCCACTGCTGGCGCCAGGGCTTCGCCGAATGGATCCCGATCAGCGCCTGCGCCGAGCTGCGCGCCGAGTCCGCCCCGGGCGCGATGCCGGCGCCGGTGCCGCCGCCGGCCGCGGCGATCGGCGGCCAGCGCGCCGACGTCATTGATTACAAGATCTACGGCGAGGACATGCAGTTCGTCGAGATCGAGCTCGACCCGGGCGAAAGCGCCGTCGCCGAAGCCGGTTCGATGATGTACAAGGACGCGGTCGTGAACATGGAAACCGTGTTCGGCGACGGCGGCCCCAGCGACGGCAGCGGCTTCATGGGCAAGCTGGTCGGCGCCGGCAAGCGCCTGATCACCGGCGAGAGCCTGTTCACCACCGTGTTCTCGCACGCCGGCGGCGCCGGCAAGGCCAAGGTCGCCTTCGCCGCGCCCTACCCCGGCACCATCGTGCCGATGACGCTCTCGAACTACGGCGGCACCATCATCGCCCAGAAGGACAGCTTCCTCTGCGCCGCCCGCGGCGTGCAGATCGGCATCTTCTTCCAGAAGAAGGTGATGACGGCGCTGTTCGGCGGCGAGGGCTTCATCATGCAGAAGCTCACCGGCGACGGCCTGGTGTTCGTGCACGCCGGCGGCACCATCGTCGAGCGCGAGCTGCGCCCGGGCGAGCGCATCGACGTGGACACCGGCTGCGTGGTGGCGATGACCAGCACCGTGAACTTCGACGTCAAGCCGGTCGGCGGCGTGAAGTCGATGCTGTTCGGCGGCGAGGGCGTGTTCCTCGCCACGCTCACCGGCCCGGGCAAGGTCTGGATCCAGTCGCTGCCGTTCTCGCGCATGGCCGGGCGCATGCTCAGCGCGGCCTACCAGAAGGGCGGCAGCCGCGACGAGGGCTCGGTGCTCGGCGGCCTGGGCGGCATCCTGTCCGGCGACCGCGGCTTCTGAGCAACGCGGGCGGCGGCCACGCGGCCGTCGCCCGCCCCGCCCCGCCCCCCCCCGCCCCGCCCCGCGCCGGCTCAGCGCCGGCGCGCGGCGCCGGCCGGCTGGTGCAGGCTCAGCACGTTGCCGTCGGGGTCGAGGAAATCCAGGGTCAGCCCGCCATCCGGTGCTTCGCTGACCGGCACCACGATCTCCACGCCCTGCCGGGCGAGGGCCTCGGCGACGTCGTCGATGCCGCCCTCGAGCCCGAACACCACCACCGGGCTCTCGCCCGGCCGCGCCGGCCGCGGGATGAACACCAGCGACAGCGCACCGAGTTCGGCGACGGCGAAGGGCCCGTCATGGCCCTCGACCGCCTGCACCGGCAGGCCGAGGGTGTCGCGGTAGAAGGCCAGCGCGCGCTCGAGCGCGCTGACGAAGAACACGATGGCGCCGACCTGGGTGTTGCCGAGCATGGGAAGTCTCCTGTGGGTGGTCCCACCCTAGGCGTTGCCGCCGGGGCCGCGGGTGTGAGCGCCGCGGCGGCCGATCACCAGCAGGTGGCCGTCGGCGTCGTGCGTGCCCAGGCCTTCGCCGGCCACCATGGCCGCCTTCAGTGCGCGCCGCACCAGGCCGAACTGCAGGTCCAGGCGCCGGGCCGGGTCGCGCACGCCGGCCAGGGCCAGGGCCTCGCTGCGCTGCGGTTCGGGCAGCTCGCCCAGGGCCTGGCGGATGCGGCTCAGGCGTTGCCGGAAGGCGGTCGGCGCGATGCCCAGGATCCACTGGATCTCGTCCGCGCCCAGGCCGTGCAAGGCCAGCACGGCCACCCGGCGCGCTGACGGCGGCAGCGCGCCCAGCAGGGCCGCCGCCGATGGCGGCGCGGGCGCGGGCGCGGCCAGCACCGGCGGCATGGCGGCGCCATCGGTCAGCGTGGCGGCCTCGTCCTGCGCGGCCACGGCCTCGCGCCGGCGCCGTCGGATGGCGCTGCGGGCGTCGAGCGCGGCCATGCGCCGCAGCGTGCCCTCGATCCAGGCGGCGTCGCCCAGGCGGTCGGCCTCGGCGGCGGCCAGCAGCGCCGACTGCAGCAGGTCCTCGGCCTCGTCCGGCACGCGCGCATGGGCGCGGGCGCGCTGGCGCAGGCGGCGGTAGGCGGGCAGGTCCATGCGCGCATCCTGCCACGCCGGCAGGCGGTTCCGGCGGGGTGGCCGGCGGGGCGGCCAGGGCGGGCCCGGGGCCGGCCGGGGACGCCCCGGGGTCGCTCAGTCCCGGCCTTCCAGAGCCAGGTCCAGGCCCAGCCAGAGGGTCCGCCGGGGGCCGGGTTCGAACCAGCGGCCATTGCCGTCGTTCACGATCACCGAGCCGACGTGGCGGCGGTCGGCCACGTTGTCCAGCCGCAGCCAGGCCGTGGCCGGGCCGATCGCCCGGGACAGGCCGACGTCCAGCAGGGCATGGCCGGGCGCCCGGGCGCTGCCCAGGTCGTCCACCACCACGTCGCCCACGGCCCGGGCCTCGGCGAACAGGGCCCAGCCGGCGGCCGGGCGCCAGTCCAGGCGCAGCTGGGCGGCCTGGCGCGGGATGCCGGCCAGGCGGCTGCCGCGGTCCACGATCCGGTCGGGCACCGGGCAAGGCGCGCCGGCGCAGGCGGCATAGTCCTCGCGGACCCGGGCGTCGAGCGCGGTCCAGGCCAGGCGCAGGCCGAGGGTCTCGTGCAGGCGGCCGTCCACCGCCAGCTCCAGGCCCTGGCGGCGGGTGCGGCCGGCGTTGGCGAAGCTGGCGCGGCCGCCGAGGTTGGTGGCGACCACCAGTTCGCCGCGGGTGTCGATCCGGAAGGCCGCCGCCTCCAGGCGCCAGTCCGCGCCGGCCTGCCACTTCAGCCCCAGCTCGGCGTTGCGGCTGCGCGCCGGGCGCAGGCCCAGGTTCAGGCCCGATCCGCCGTCCGGCCGGTAGGCCAGTTCCACGAGCGTCGGGGTCTCGAAGCCGGCGCCGAGCGAGGCGTGCCAGGCCAGCGCCGGCGAGGCCGCGAAGCGCAGCCCGGCCACCGGCGCCAGGCGCGAGTACGCCACTTCGCCGCTGTCGTCCGGGTTGTCACCGGTGACGTAGTCGTCGCGCGAGCGGTAGCGGATCGTCGAGTGCCGAAGGCCCGCGAGCAGGGACCAGCGCGGGGACAGCGGACCTTCGACCTGCAGGTAGGGGTCGAGGCTGGCGACCCGGTTGCGCTCGTCGCGGCGCAGGCGGCCGCGCACGCCGAGCGTGGCGCCGTCGAAATTCTCGAACCCGCGACGCTGCTGCCAGAGCGCGTCCCAGGCCAGGCCGGTGGTCCAGCGCCAGTCGCCGGCGCCGGCGCGCCAGCCGCCGCCCAGCTGCAGTTCGACGCCGCCGTAGTCGCTGGCCAGGTCCACCACGCCACCGGACTGCAGCGGATTGGCCTGGGCCGCCACCGGCACCGACAGGAACTGCAGCACCTCGCGCCGGCCGGCGTGCGCGACCAGCTTGGCCTCCAGCCCGCCGACCCCGCGCGTCCACACCAGGCCGGCCTGGTCCTGGCGCACGGTCTTGCGGGTGTCGAAGGCGAGCGCCGGCGCGGCGGTCTGGAAGGGATCGGCGGCGAACTGCGCGGGCGTCAGGCCGAGCGGATCCTCGGCCAGCGGCGAATCGAAATGGTTGAACACCAGGGCCAGGCCCGGGCCGTCGAGATGCAGGCGCGCGTTGAAGGATTCACGCCGCGCCGCCGACTGCGGCCGCTGGCCGTCGCTGCGGAACACCGAGGCGCCCAGCACGGCGCCGCCGCCGTTCCAGCGCGAGCGCAGGCCGGCGGAGAGCCGCCGGTCGCGGCCGCCGCCGCTGGCGAAGCCCGCCGTGGCCAGGAACGGGTCGCGCCCCTCGCCGCTGTCGAGCCGGATCACGCCGCCCGAGGACAGGCCGTACAGCGCCGAGAACGGCCCGCGCAGCACCTCCACGGTTTCCGCGCTGGCGAGGTTGGCGTGCGAGACCTGCGATTGGCCGTCGGGCTGCGTGGCCGGGATGTCGTCGATGAGCACCCGCAGCCCGCGGATGCCGAAGCTGGCGCGCGTGCCGAAGCCGCGGATCGAGACCTGCGTGTCCTGCGCGTAATTCTGCCGGTCGCGCGCCAGCAGGCCCGGGATGCCACCGAGCCATTCGGACAGGTTCACGCCCGGCGAGGGGCCCGGCGCCCCGCGCACGCTGACCGAGGCCGGCACCTGCGAGGCCGGCGTGCCGCGCCGGGTGGCGGTGACGACGATCGCATCCAGCCGCGCCGGCGTGGCCCCGCTGCCTGCTTCGGTCCGCGCATCCGCGCGCACGCCGGGCGGGGCCTCCGGGACATCCGCCGGCGTCGCCGCGGCCAGCGCCCCGGCGAGCGGCAGCCAGGCCGCGCCCATCACTCCGCGGGGTCGGCGAAGACCGCCGTGCCGCGGGTGCCGTCCGCCTTCACCCAGCCGCGGTACATGCCCGGCGTATTGAAGGGCATGGCGATGTTGCCCTGCGCATCCATGGCGATGGCGCCGCCGTCGCCGCCGTAGGCCGGGATCTCGCCGTTGATGACGCCGTGCGCGGCGATGTCCAGCGACTCGCCCTTCAAGGCCACGCGCGCGCAGACGGTGCGCGCGGCGGCGGTGCGGAGGTAGAACTCGCCCCAGCCGGTGGCGGACACCGCGCAGCCGGCCTCGGCCCAGGTGCCGGCGCCGATCACCGGCGCATCGCCGATGCGGCCCCAGCGCTTGTTGGTCATGCCGCCGGTGGAGGTGGCGGCGGCAAGCCGGCCCTGCATGTCGAGCGCGACCGCGCCGACGGTGCCCCAGCGGCTCTCGCGCGCGCTGGCCTCCTGGCGGCGCTCGCGGAGCTTCGCGGCCTCGAGCTGCTGGCGGCGGCGCTCGGTGTCGAACCAGTCGGGCCGCACGCGCCGGATCTCGGGACGGGTGTCGGCGAAGGCTTCGGCGCCCTCGCCCGCCAGCATCACGTGCGGCGAGTGCTCCATCACCGCGCGCGCCAGCAGCACCGGGTTGCGCACCGTGGTGACGCCTGCCACCGCGCCGGCCCGGCGGGTCGGGCCCTCCATGATCGCGGCGTCGAGTTCGTGGCCGCCCTCGGCGTTGAACACGGCGCCCTTGCCGGCGTTGAACCAGGGCGAGTCCTCCAGCACGAGCACCGCGGCGGTGACCGCGTCGAGCGCATTGCCACCCTTGGCCAGCACGGCGTGGCCGGCGTCGAGCGCGCGGTCGAGGTCGGCGCGCACGGCGCGCTCGTCTTCGGGCGACAGCGCGTTGCGCTCGATCACGCCAGCGCCGCCGTGGATCACCAGGGCGATGGGAGACGGCGGCGCGGGCGGCGGTGCATCGATCGCGTCGGCGGTGGGAATCGTCGCGGGCGGCGCGGCGGACACCGGCAGGGCGAGGGCGAGCAGCACGGCGGACAGCAGCAGGCGGGACATGGCGGGCCTCGGCGAAGGGACGCCCCTGAGTCTAGCCGCGCCCGGCCCCGGCACGGCGTGAAGCGGGTCCCCGGGCGATCGATGCGGCGGTTCGCGCCGGCGGCAGGCCCGCCGGCGCCTTCGCGGCATCAGCCCTGGTGGCGCAGCGCCTCGATCGGGTCCAGCCGCGCCGCCTTGCGCGCCGGGTAGAACCCGAAGAACAGGCCCGTGGCCACCGAGAAGCCGGTCGCCAGCGCGATCACCTGCAGGTTCAGCTCCACCGGCAGGGCCACGAACTTCGCGGTCAGGAAGGTGCCCGCCACGCCCAGCCCGATGCCGATCAGGCCGCCGCCCAGCGAGAGCATCATCGCCTCGGCCAGGAACTGCAGCTGGATCTCGCGCGGCCCCGCGCCGACGGCCATGCGCAGGCCGATTTCGCGGATCCGCTCGGTCACCGACACCAGCATGATGTTCATGATGCCGATGCCGCCGACGATCAGCGAGATCGTCGCCACCGCGCCCAGCAGCAGCGACATCAGCCGCGTGGTCTCGGTGCGCGCGCTGACCAGCTGGGTGAGGTTGCGCACGGTGAAGTCGTCGTCGGCGCCGGGCTGGATCTTGTGCGTCTCGCGCAGCACCTCGGCCACCTGCTGCTCGACCTTCGGCATCACTTCGACGCTGGCGGCGCCGATGGTGATCTGCATCACCGTCTTCGGCGGCAGGCCCATCTGGCCCATCAGGCGGCGCCGGCCGGTTTCCAGCGGCACGAAGATCACGTCGTCCTGGTCGCCGCCCCAGGTGCTCATGCCCTTGGGCTGCAGCACGCCCGCGACGGTGAAGGGCACGCGGCCGACGCGGATGGTCGCGCCGGTCGGGTCGGCCTCGCCGAACAGCTTGTCGCGCACCGTCTGGCCCAGCAGCACCACCTTGGCGGCGCCGCCGTAGTCGCGCTCGGCGAAGAAGTCGCCGTGCGCCAGCTTCCAGTCGTTGATGGCGAAGAAGTCGGCGTGCACGCCCTGCCAGCCGGTGTTCCAGTTCTGCTCGGCGTTCACCACCTGGGTCTGGCCGCGCAGCAGGCCGGTGATGTACTGCACGCCGTCCACGCGCTCGCGGATGGCATCGATGTCGTCGTCGGTGAGCGAGAAGATGCTGCCCGCGCCCATGCGCACCGCGCCCTGGCGGCCGAAGTTGGGGCTGACGTCGATGCGGTTGGAGCCGAGGCGGGCAATGGTGCGGTCGAGTTCCGACTGGGTGCCCTGGCCCACCGACACCATCACGATGACCGCGGCGATGCCGATGATCACGCCCAGCGCGGTCAGCACGCTGCGCAGCCAGTTGCCGCGCAGGGCGAACAAGGCCATGCCCAGGATGTCGGAGACGCCGGCCTCGGTGCGGATGAAGGCGCCGATGCGCGGACCGCGCGCGGGGGTGCCGTCGGGGCTCATGCGGCCTCCTGCAGCTCGCCGTCGCGCATGACCAGGGTGCGGTCGGCGAAGTCGGCGATGTGCTGTTCGTGGGTGATCAGGATGATGGTGTGGCCCTCGGACTGCAGGCGCTTGAACAGGGCCATGATCTCGTCGCCGGTGCGCGTGTCGAGCGCGCCGGTGGGCTCGTCGGCCAGCAGGATCGGCGGCGAGTTGATCAGGGCGCGGGCGATGGCCACGCGCTGCTGCTGGCCGCCGGAGAGTTCGCTGGGCGTGTGCCCGGCGCGCGCGCCCAGGCCGACCTCGGCCAGGGCCTTCTCGGCCAGCGGCCGGCGCTGGCCGCGCGGCACGCCGGCGTAGGCCAGCGGCAGCATGACGTTCTCCAGCGCGCTCTGGCGGGTGAGCAGGTGGAAGCCCTGGAACACGAAGCCGATCTTCTGCAGGCGCAGCTTGGCGCGGCCGGCCGCGTCGAGCGCGGCGACGTCGACGCCGTCGCAGCAGTAGGTGCCGGAGGTCGGCGTGTCCAGGCAGCCGATCATGTTCATCAGCGTGGACTTGCCCGAGCCCGACGGGCCCATGATGGCCACGAACTCGCCGTGGTTCACGGTGAGCGACACGCCGCGCAGCGCCACCACCTCGGCCGGCGTGCCCTCGGCATAGACCTTGCGCAGGTCGCGGATCTCGATGACGGGCGCCGGCGACATCAGGCCTTGGCCTCCTCGCCGACGATCACCAGGTCGCCCTCGGCCAGGCCCTCGCCGCGGATCTCGGTGTGGGTGCTGTCGGACACGCCGGCGCGCGCGGGCACGGCCACGGGCGCGCCGTCCACCAGCTTCCAGACGGTGACGCGGCGCGCGGCCAGCAGTTCCCGCAGGGCGGCGTCGAAGGCGCTGCGCTGCTCGTCGCGCAGGCTGGCGCGGAAGCCGGCGAAATTCTCCTGCATGCGCTTGGCGATCATCTGGGCGATGGCCTCGGGAGAGGGCATGCCGCCGCCCGGGCCGCCCGACATCACCACCGCGCCCGCCGGGGGACCGCCGGCCGCGCCGGCCGGGCGGCCGCCGCCCTGCGCCGCCGCGGCGCGCGCGGCTTCGGCGCGCTCGCGCATCTTCGCCAGGTCGGCGTCGAAGGCCGCCTGCTGGGTCGCGTCGAGCTGCAGCGGCGCCACCAGGGCCGGCAGCTCGGCGGCGAAATTGCCGCCGCCGAAACGCATGCCGCCGGCCGCCGGCGCCTCGGCCTCGGCGCCGGCCGGCGTGTAGCGCAGCGCCGCATTGGGCACGCGCAGCACGCCTTCCTTGCGGCTGACCTCGATCTCGGCGTTGGCGGTCATGCCCGGCAGCAGCACGCCGTCGGGATTGTCCACGGCCACGACCACCGGGTAGGTGATCACGTTCTGGGTGTTGGTCGCCGACAGCCGCACCTGCTTGACCCGGCCGACGAAATCGCGGCCCGGGAAAGCATCGACGGTGAAGCGCACCGGCTGGCCCTCGCGCAGCTGGCCGACGTCGGACTCGTCGATGGCCAGCTCGATCAGCATCTGCGAGAGGTCCTCGGCGATCTGGAACAGCACCGGCGTCTGGAAGCTGGCGGCCACGGTCTGGCCCGGCTGCACGGCGCGGTTGAGCACCACGCCGTCCACCGGCGAGGTCAGCACGGTGTAGCGCAGGTCGAGCTCGGCGTTGGCGATGGCGGCCTCGCGCTGCTTGACCGCGGCTTCGGCGGAGCCGACGCGGGCGCGGGCCTGGTCGCGGGTGGCAATGGCCTGGTCGCGCTCGCTGCGGGCCACCAGTTGGCGCGCGGCCAGCTCCTGCTTGCGGGCGTGGTCGGCCTCGGCGTTCTTCAGGGTGGCGCGGGCCTCGTTGAGCGAGGCCAGGGCGCTGGTGAGGTCGGCGCGGGCCTGGCTCAGGCGCGCCTCGAAGTTGGCCGGGTCGATGCGGGCGATCACCTGGCCGGCACTGACGCGGTCGTTGAAGTCCACCTCGACGGTGAGCACCTGGCCCGAGACCTGCGAGCCCACGTCCACCGTGGACAGTGCGCGCAGGCTGCCGGTGGCCGAGATGGCCACGCGCAGGTCGCCGCGTTCGACCGGCGCGGTGCGGAAGCTCGCCGCGGGTGCGGCATCGCGACCCAGCCACCACCAGGCGCCCAGGCCGAGCAGGCCGGCGGCGATCACGGGAACGAAGAAGCGGGCGCGGGATTTGACGGGGGTGGCCATGCCGGTCACGGGGCTCCAGGAAACGGGAATCGGGGTGTCAAACGAGGCGGTAACGCAGGCGCGCGCGATCGGTTGACTGGCGCGGCGCCGGGCTCAGGCAGGGGATGCGCCGGGGAAGCGGACCGTCGCAACGGTGCCGCGGCCGGGTTCGCTTTCCAGCGTCACCGGCCAGCCGTAGCGGGTGGACAGGCGGCGCACCAGCGACAGGCCGATGCCCTGCCCGTCCTTCTTGCGGTCGCCGACGCGCACGAAGGGCTCGAACACGCGGCCCAGTTCGTCGGCGCTCATGCCCACGCCGGTGTCGGCCACGGCGATCGCGCCGTCGCGCAGCGTCACGGTCACGCGGCCGGCGTCGGTGTAGTGGCAGGCATTGCGCAGCAGGTTGCCCAGCAGCACCGACAGCACCCGCGGCGGCGCCAGCAGGCGGAAATCGGCCTGCTGCTCGAGCACCAGCTCCACCGGCTTGCCGGCCAGCAGCACGCGCGCCTTCTCGACCTCTTCGGCCACGACCTCCGAGACGTTGAACTCCTCCTCGGGCAGGCCGGTGTCGCCTTCGCGCGCCAGGATCAGGAAGGCCTCGATCAGCGCCTCCATGTCGCGGCCGGCGGCCTGGATGCGGCCCAGGGCCTTGCGCGACATCGGCGAGAGGCCGTCGTCGCCGGCCATCATGTCGCCGGCCACGCGGATGACGGTGAGCGGCGTGCGCAGCTCGTGCGAGGCGTCGCGGGTGAAGTCGCGCTCGCGCTGCACGAAGGCGTCGATGCGGCTGGCGAAGTCATGCAGCGAGGACGCCAGCACCAGGGTCTCGCCCTCGACGTCCACCGGCAGGTTCTCCGGGTGCAGGCGGGTGGCGTCCGGGCGCTTGGGGTCCCACTTCTGCACCTGGTTGGCCAGCCAGATCACCGGCGAGACCGCGCGCTTGGAGCTTCGGTAGGTGGTGAAGGCGATCACGTAGACCACCACCAGCACGATCGCCAGCGGGAAGATGCCGAACCAGAAGGCCAGGCTGTCCACCTGCTCCTGCTTGAACAGCAGGTAGAGCGTATGCCCCTGGGGATCGCGCTCGACCCAGACCAGCGAGCCGCCCAGCGCCCGCGGCAGGGCATGGAAGCCCGGCGCCAGCGGCTGCAGCTCGGCCGGCAGCGCCGCGCGCGAGCCGCCGGCCGGCACCAGGAAGCCGGTCATGTTGTAGGTGTCGGGCACCTGCGCGTCGGGCGTGCGCGCCAGGCGCTGCCAGTAGTGCGCGGCCTCCTCCTGCAGGGCCTGCTGGATCAGCACGTGCTTGAGCACGGCCGAGGCGCCGTAGACGCCCAGCACCGCCGCGAAGCTGATCGCGGCGCCCTGCAGGATGAAGGCGACCCAGATCTTGCGTCGCAGGCCGGTGCGCTGGTGCGGCATGGCTCAGGCGGCCGGCGGCGCGTCGAGGTCGGCGATGCGGTAGCCGGCGGTCTGCACCGTGTGCAGCAGCGGGCGGTCGAAGGGCCGGTCGATGGCCTTGCGCAGGTTGTACAGGTGGCTGCGCAGGGTGTCGGAATCGGGCAGGCCGTCGCCCCAGATTTCGCGCTCGATGTCGCGGCGGGTGACCACGCGCGGCGACTCGCGCATCAGGATGGTCAGCAGGCGCAGGCCGATCGGCGAGAGCTGGATCTCCTGGCCGGCGCGGGTGACGCGCAGGCTGGCGGTGTCGAGCACCAGGTCGGCCACCTTCAGCACCTCGGCGCTCACCTGGCGGCGGTCGCGGCGAATGAGCGCGCGCACGCGGGCCTCGAGTTCCTGGATGGCGAAGGGCTTGACCAGGTAGTCGTCGGCGCCGGCCTCCAGGCCCGTCACCTTGTCGTCGAGGGTGTCGCGCGCGGTCAGCATCAGCACCGGCGTGGACTTCTTGGCCTCGTTGCGCAGGCGGCGGCAGACCTCGATGCCGTCCATGCGCGGCAGCATCAGGTCGAGCACGATGACGTCGTAGCTGTTGTCGGTGGCCAGGCGCAGGCCGTCGAGGCCGTCGCCGGCGTAGTCCACCCCGAAGCCCTTGGATTCGAGGTACTCACCGACCATCTCGGACAGGTTGCGGTTGTCCTCGACCACGAGGATCAGGCCGGCGGGGTCGTCGCGTCGCATGGGAAGTCTCCGGGTGCGGAAGGGGGTCTTCAGCTTTGTGAAGAGTACACGCCCGGGCCGGTGAGGCCGCCGTGAAGCCCGCGCGAGCGCGGCGTCACGGCCTTAAGCTGCGCGCGACCCGGCCCCGGCCGGCCCCCGCCCCACCCGGAACCCCTGCATGGCCCCGCTCAGCGCCTACCTCACCCCGATCCTGCTCCTGCTGGCCTCGAACGTCTTCATGACCTTCGCCTGGTACGGCCACCTGAAATACAAGGCCAGCCCGCTCTGGATCGTCATCGCCGCCAGCTGGGGCATCGCCTTCTTCGAGTACTGCCTGCAGGTGCCGGCCAACCGGCTCGGCCACGCGGTCTACACGGCGCCGCAGCTCAAGGGCATCCAGGAGATCCTGACCCTGCTGGTCTTCGCCGGCTTCTCGATCTGGTACCTGGGCGAGCAGATCAAGTGGAACCACGTGGCCGGCTTCGCGCTGATCGTGGTCGCGGCCTTCCTCCTCTTCCTCGAGTAACGCGCCCGCGGTCCCGCGGCCGGGTGGCTTGGCGGGTGGCGGCGTGGCGGGTGCGTCGGCCCCGTGGCCGGGGAGCTTGGCGGGTGGCAGCGCCGCGATGCGAAGGGGA
>VFQN01002172.1_pt1 | contig 31064 bp, 30 predicted proteins | sample 3512371 | NCBI WGS metagenome assembly VFQN01 (sample SAMN10412370, study PRJNA504923) | tailings metagenome | isolation source: Replicate 2 from Balatoc abandoned mine | place: Philippines: Itogon, Benguet | collected 2017-08-28 | reverse complement strand
CTGCGCGGCTCCGACGCGCGGCACGCCGCGACCGTCGCGCGCGTGCGCGTCGGCGAGCAGCTGCGGCTGGGCGACGGGGCGGGGCTCGTCGTGCACGGCGCCGTCGTGAGCGCCGAGCCGGGCGAGGTCGCGCTCGCGGTCGACCGGGTCGAGCGCTCCGAGCGGCCGCGGCCGAGCATCCACCTCGTGCAGGCGCTCGCGAAGGGCGACCGCGACGAGCTCGCCGTGCAGGCCGCGACCGAGCTCGGGGTCGACGGCATCATCCCCTGGCAGGCGGCCCGCAGCGTCGCGCGCTGGGATGCTGCGAAGGCGGCGAAGAACCGCGAGCGCTGGCAGACCATCGCGCGCGAGGCGACCAAGCAGTCGGTGCGGCCGTGGATGCCCACGGTCGAGCCCCTCGCCACGACCGCCGACCTGGCGGCGCGCGCCGCGGAGGCGACCGTGCTCGTGCTCGAGCCCACGGCCGAGCACGCCCTCACCGCGCTCGACGCCGCCGCGCTCGGGCACGGCGACGTGCTCATCGTCGTCGGCCCCGAGGGCGGGGTCGCCCCCGAGGAGCGGCAGCGGCTCGTCGCGGGCGGAGCCCGCGCCGTGCGGCTCGGCGCCAGCGTGCTGCGCACCTCGACCGCGGGCCCGGCGGCGATCGCCGTGCTCTCGACCCGCCTCGGCCGGTGGTGAGCGGCCCGGAGCACCCGGCACGGCCGCAGGCCCGCGCTCTAGACTGGGTGTCATGACCAGCGAGCACCCGGGCGCCGAGCCGTCGATCTTCAGCCGCATCATCGCGCGCGAGATCCCGGCCGACATCGTGCACGAGACCGAGACGGTGATCGCCTTCCGCGACATCGCACCGCAGGCTCCCGTGCACCTGCTCGTCGTGCCGAAGACGTCGCGCTACCGCGATGTCGCCGAGCTCGCCGCGGGTGACCCGGCCCTGCTCGCCGACGTCGTCGCGACCGCGCACCAGCTCGCCAACGAGCACGCCGACGGCCACTTCCGGCTCGTCTTCAACACCGGCCAGAACGCCGGGCAGACCGTCTTCCACGTGCACGCCCACGTGCTCGCGGGAGGCCTGACCGAGGGACACCTTGCCCACTGACGATTCCGCGCGCACGCCGCGCGCCCACGAGCAGCTCGACGTCGACGGGGTCGCCATGGTGCGCCTGCTCGGCCCGCAGGACCGCCTGCTGACGACGCTCGAGAAGCAGTACCCGCTGGTCGACGTGCACGTGCGCGGCAACCAGATCACCCTCGAGGGCGACCCCGCGCAGGTCGCCGCCTCGAAGCGGCTCATCGACGAGCTTCTCGTCATGGTGCGCGGCGGGCACGAGCTCGGCGAGGTCGAGGTGGCCAGCTCGGCCCGCATCATCGACCAGGGTCAGGGCAGCCCCGCGGAGGTGCTGAGCCAGGCGATCCTGACGAGCCGGGGGAAGAGCATCCGCCCCAAGACGCTCGGGCAGAAGGCCTACGTCGACGCGATCGATCACCACACGATCGTGTTCGGCATCGGCCCGGCCGGAACGGGCAAGACCTACCTCGCGATGGCGAAGGCCGTGCAGGCGCTGCAGCGCAAGGAGGTCGACCGCATCATCCTGACGCGGCCCGCCGTCGAGGCGGGGGAGCGCCTGGGCTTCCTGCCCGGCACCCTCACCGACAAGATCGACCCGTACTTGCGGCCGCTCTACGACGCGCTCAACGAGATGATGGACCCGGAGCTCGTGCCGAAGCTGCTCGCGACCGGTGTCGTCGAGGTCGCGCCGCTCGCGTACATGCGCGGGCGCACGCTCAACAACTCGTTCATCGTGCTCGACGAGGCGCAGAACACGACGCCCGAGCAGATGAAGATGTTCCTCACCCGCCTCGGGTTCGGCTCGACGATGGTCGTCACCGGCGACATCACCCAGATCGACCTGCCCACCGGCGCGAGCGGACTCCAGCTCGTCACGCGCGTGCTCGATGACATCGACGACATCCATTTCGCGCGCCTCACCTCCGACGACGTCGTGCGGCACTCACTGGTCGGCCGCATCGTGGATGCGTACACCAAGTACGACGCCGAGCAGCAGGCCCGGCGCCACGCGCGCGAGAACGGCCTTCCCGACCCGGTCGAGGGCGCCAACCGCGAGGAGCGGCGGCGCGGGCTGCCGCGCGACCGGCAACCGCGGCGACCGCGGCCCGGAGCGGGAGGGCGCTAGGCCATGGCGGTCGAGATCAACAACGAGTCGGGCATCCCGGTCGATGAGGCGGCCCTGCAGCGGCTCGCCCTGCACGCCTTCGATCACCTCAATGTGCACCGCGACGCCGAGCTCGCGATCGTGCTCGTCGACGAGGCGGCCATCGAGCAGCTGCACGTGCAGTGGATGGACGAACCCGGCCCCACCGACGTGCTGAGCTTCCCCATGGACGAGCTGCGGCCCGGCAGCGACGACGAGCCGACTCCGCCCGGGCTGCTCGGCGACATCGTGCTGTGCCCGCAGGTGGCCGTTCAGCAGGCGCAGGCCGCCGGCCACTCGACGCAGGACGAGCTGCTGCTGCTGACGACGCACGGCATCCTGCACCTGCTCGGCTTCGACCACGCCGAGCCCGACGATGAGAAGGAGATGTTCGGCATCCAGCGCGACATCCTCGTCAGCTTCGCCCTCGATGAGCGCAGGCGCCGCCGGTGACGGCCACCCTCGTCTTCTTCCTCGTCGCGCTGCTGCTCGTCGCGGTCGGCGGTCTGCTCGCGTCGCTCGACGCCGCGCTCGGCGTCGTCAGCCGCATCGAGCTCGTCGACATCGCGTCGACCCGCAAGCGGCCGAAGCGACTGCACGCCGTCGCCGCCGACGTGGGCGCCCACGTCAACGCCCTCAATTTCCTCCGCATCGTCGCCGAGACGATCGCCGCCGTGCTCGTCACCATCGGATTCGCCACCCTCATCGACGAGTGGTGGTGGGTGCTGCTGATCAGCGCGGGCATCATGATCGGCGTCTCGTTCATCCTCGTCGGGTCGAGCCCGCGCTCGGTCGGCCGCGCGCACCCGCGCGCCATGATCGGCACCTTCGACGGGCTGATCCGCGCCGTGCGCGTCATCACCGGGCCGCTGGCGGATGCCCTCGTCGCGCTCGGCAACCGTGTCACGCCCGGGCGGCCGTCGAGCGCGAGCTTCTCGAGCGAAGAGCAGCTGCTCAGCATGGTCGACGAGGCCACCGAGCTCGATGTTCTCGAGGAGGAGGATCGCGAGCTCATCCACTCGATCTTCGAGTTCAACGACACGATCGTGCGAGAAGTGATGGTCCCCCGCACCGACATGGTCGTGCTCGAGCAGGGCGCGACGGTCGGCGACGCCATGGCGCTCTTCCTGCGCACCGGGCTCTCGCGTGCTCCGCTGGTGGGCGAGGACACCGACGAGGTGCTCGGGGTGGTCTACCTGCGCGATGCCGCCCGTCTCACGGTCGAGCACCCGGCCGAGGCCGCAGCGACCCCGGTCGACGGCATCGCGCGCCCCGCGCTCTTCCTTCCCGAGTCGAAGAAGGCCGACGACGCTCTGCGGCAGCTGCAGCTCGAGTCGAATCATCTGGCGCTCGTCGTCGACGAGTACGGCGGTATCGCGGGGCTCGTGACGATGGAGGACCTCATCGAGGAGCTCGTCGGCGAGATCTCCGACGAGTACGACCGTGAGACGCCCGACAGCGAGCGGCTCGATGAGTCCCGGTACCGGGTGAGCGCCCGCATGCCCGTCGACGAGCTGGGCGATCTGTTCGGCATCGAGCTCGACGACGACGACGTCGACACCGTCGGCGGCCTGCTCGCCAAGCACCTCGGCCGCCTGCCGGTACGCGGGTCGACCGTCACGGTCGACGGCCTGCACCTCACCGCCGAGCGCACCGAGGGGCGTCGCAAGCAGGTCGTCACCGTCATCGTCGAGGCCGATCAGGCGCTCGTGGATGCCCGCATCGCGTTCGCCGGAGACCGCGAGGCGCAGGGCCCGCGCGAAGCCGAGGGCGACGGGTGAGCGACCGCGCACCGCGCGCCGGCGCGGCCGCGCCCGCGGAGGAGCCCTTCCGCGCGGGCTTCGTCACCTTCGTCGGGCGGCCGAACGTCGGAAAGTCGACGCTCACCAACGCGCTCGTCGGCGAGAAGGTCGCGATCACGAGCTCGAAACCCCAGACCACGCGGCGGGCCATCCGGGGCATCGTGCATCGAGCATCCGGCCAATTGATCGTCGTCGATACGCCGGGCATGCACCGGCCGCGAACGCTGCTCGGCGAGCGCCTCAACGCGGTCGTGCAGGAGACCCTCGGCGACGTCGACGTCATCGGCTTCTGCGTGCCCGCCAACGAGCCGATCGGGCCGGGCGATCGCTACATCAATGAGCAGCTCGATTCGGTCGGCCGGGTGAAGAAGGTCGCGATCGTGACCAAGACCGACACGGCGGGGGGCGCGAAGGTCGCGGAGCAGCTGCTCGCGGTGTCGGAGCTGCGCGAGTGGGATCTCGTGATCCCGCTGTCGGCGCTCACCGGCGACCAGGTCGACCTCCTCGCCGAGCAGCTGATCGCGCTCATGCCCGAGTCGCCGCCGCTGTACGAGGCCGATGCGGTGACCGACGAGTCGACGGAGGACCGCGTCGCCGAGCTCATCCGCGAGGCCGCCCTCGAGGGCGTGAGCGACGAGCTGCCGCACTCGCTCGCCGTCACCATCGACGAGATGAGCACGCGCGACGACGGTCTCGTCGAGATCTACGCCAACGTGTGGGTCGAGCGCGACAGCCAGAAGGGCATCATCATCGGGCACAAGGGTTCGCGACTGGGCGAGGTGGGTGCCCGCGCCCGCGTCGGCATCGAGCAGCTGCTCGGCGCGCGCGTCTTCCTGAAGCTGCACGTGAAGGTCGCCAAAGAGTGGCAGCGCGACCCGAAGCAGCTGGGCAGGCTCGGCTTCTAGGGCCGCGCCGAGGTGTTCGGCGCCGCTCAGTGCCGGTCAGCCTCGCTCAGCGACGGGGCAGCAGCCCGTGGTCGTGGGCGTAGAGCACCACCTGCACGCGGTCGCGCAGGCCGAGCTTCGCGAGAATGCGACCGACGTGCGACTTCACCGTCGCCTCGGTCACGAACTCGCGGGCGGCGATCTCGGCGTTGCTGAGCCCCTCGGCGACGGCGGCGAAGATCTCGCGCTCGCGCTTGCTGAGGGCGGGAAGCGCCGCGTCGCGCGCCGCCGAGAGCTCGGCGGGCGTGCGGGCGCGGCGAGCATCCACCGCACCGTCGCCCGGGCGGCGCACGCCGGACGCGCCGTCGCCCGCCCCGACGTGCGCGAGCAGGTCGGCGATCGCGCCGGGCGCCACAACCGCGTGGCCGCCGTGCACGGCGCGGATGGCCGCGAGCAGAAACTCGGGCTCGGCATCCTTCAGCAGGAAGCCGCTCGCTCCCGCCCGGATCGCCCGCAGGGCCGCGTCGTCGAGGTCGAACGTGGTCAGCACGATGACGCGCGGCGGCGTGCGCCCCACCTCCGTGGCAGATCGCAGGATGCCCGCCGTGCCCGCGATGCCGTCAGCGTTCGGCATCCGGATGTCCATGAGCACCACGTCGGGCAGCGTCTCGGCGGCGATGAGGGCGGCCTGCTCGCCGTCGCCGGCCTCGCCGACCACGGTGAGGTCGGGCTGCGAGTCGACGAGCATGCGCACCCCGCGCCGGAACAGCGGCTGGTCGTCGACGAGCAGCACGCGGATCGCGCTCACGGTGCGCTCCACGGCAGGGCGGCCGGGTCGAGCGGACGGCGCGGCACGGTCACCAGCGTGATCAGCACGACCACCGGCGCGGGGGCGGCGGGGGCGGTCATGCGAGCACCTCGGCGGCCGCCCGCTCGCCGGTCGGCATGGCGGGCTCGCCGCCGGCGGTCTCGGGCTGCGCATCGGTCGGCGCGTCGGGCCGCTGCTCGAGGGGCAGTCGGGCCCGCACGCGGAACACCGGCCCCTCGTGCACGCTCAGCTCGCCCCCGGCGAGCGATGCGCGCTCGCGCATCCCGTCGATGCCATGCCCCCGTTCCGTGGATTCGCGAGTATCCGATCCGTCATGCCCCGCGGCCGCCGTGTTGGTCACCACGAGGTCGACGGCCTGCTCGCCCCACTCGAGCTCGAGCGTCGCGGCTCCGTCGCCGTGCCGCAGCGCGTTCGTCAGCGACTCCTGCACGATGCGGTACAGCGCGAGCTCGCGCGCCTCGGTGAGGTGCCCGCGGTCGCCGAACTCGCGCACCTCGAGCGCGAGCCCGGAGTCGCGCATCGACTGCAGCAGGGCGTCGAGGTCGTCAAGCCCCGGCTGCGGGCCGGCCTCCTGCGTGTGCCGCAGCTCGGTGAGCAGCACGCGCACATCGGCGAGAGCATCCCGCGCGGTCTGCGCGATCGTCTCGAAGGCGTCGGCCGCCGCGGGGGAGTCGCCCGCCGTCGCGTACCGCGCCCCGTCGGCCTGCGCGATCACGACCGTGAGCGAGTGGGCGACGATGTCGTGCACGTCGCGGGCGACCCGCGTGCGCTCGGCCTCGAGGTCGGCGCGGGTCAGGGCCGCATCGCGCTGCGTGCTCACCGTCGCGACGGTCGCGCTCAGCTGGCGCCGATTCCGGATGCTGCGCACGAGCTCGCCGAGCACCCACGGCAGCATCGGCACCACCGTCCAGAACAGCAGCGCGATGCCGTGCTGCACGACGTAGCCCAGACCCACCCCGTAGTACGTGCCCGCCGAGATGATGACAGTGACGAGCATGATCGCGGCGACGAAGAGTGACAGACCCAGCGCGGTCCATCTCGCCGACGATGTGCCGTAGGCCGAGGCCCCGAAGAGAACGATCGCAGCCGCCAGGAAGACGAAACCGTTGTCGGGGTACCCGCCGACGAGGAAGCCCGCGACCGTTCCGAGCCCGCCGGCCACGAGGGCGGCGAGCGCGATCGCCGGTCGCGCGCGATGCAGCGCGACCGCGAGACCGAGGAGCACCGCGACGCCGCCGTTGATCAAGCCCAGGGCGATCCCGCCCCACCACTGCTGGTTGAGCAGGATGGCGAGTGCGAGCCACGCTCCGAGTGCGATCTCGAGCGGGAAGGCGATGCGCGCGCGGCGCTCGGGCGTGAACCACGTGATGAGTCGATCGAACATGTCCGCCACGGTACGGGCCGCGCGGCCCGCACCCGAGCGAAACTCGCGCCACTCACCCGAGCGGATGAGCCTTTTCATCCGAAAGGCTGACGGCACCGCATCCCGAGCCGCATTCGCGACCCCGCGCGGAGCGGGTGTACCCTGAGAGCGTGTTCGGCCAGCTCCTTCTTCGCTGCCGCGACGAGGCTTAGACCCATAGCCTCCCTCGTCGCGGAGTTCGTCGTCGGCTAGAGCCTCTCGAATCAGGCCCTTCGAACCAGACCAGCAGGAGAACACCATGGAGAACCGCCAGCAGCCCTCGGGCATGCCGATCCACAAGTACCAGCCGTACCACGAGCAGTTCGCCGTCGACCTGCCCGACCGCACCTGGCCGAGCAAGCGCATCACCGAGGCGCCGCGCTGGTGCGCGGTCGACCTGCGCGACGGCAACCAGGCCCTCATCGACCCGATGAGCCCCGAGCGCAAGCGCATCATGTTCGACCTGCTGGTGCGCATGGGCTACAAGGAGATCGAGGTCGGGTTCCCGTCGGCGAGCCAGACCGACTTCGACTTCGTGCGCACGCTCATCGACGAGGATCTGATTCCCGACGACGTCACCATCCAGGTGCTGACCCAGGCGCGCGAGCACCTCATCGCCCGCACCTACGAGTCGATCCGCGGTGCGAAGCGCGCGATCGTGCACTTCTACAACTCGACGAGCGCGCTGCAGCGCGAGGTCGTGTTCCGCACCGACGTCGAGGGTGTGAAGGAGATCGCGCTGCAGGGCGCGCGCTGGTGCCAGCAGTACGAGTCGACCGTGCCGGGCACGGAGATCTTCTACGAGTACAGCCCCGAGAGCTACACGGGCACCGAGCTCGAGACGGCGCTCGAGGTCTGTAACGCGGTCATCGAGCAGATCGCGCCGACCCCCGACCGCAAGATCATCATCAACCTGCCCGCCACGGTCGAGATGACGTCGCCGAACGTCTACGCCGACTCGATCGAGTGGATGAACCGGCGCCTCGCCCGCCGCGAGAGCGTCATCCTCAGCCTGCACCCGCACAACGACCGCGGCACCGCCGTCGCCGCCGCCGAGCTCGGCTACATGGCCGGCGCCGACCGCATCGAGGGCTGCCTGTTCGGCAACGGCGAGCGCACCGGCAACGTCGACCTCGTCGCGCTCGGCATCAACCTGTTCACGCAGGGCATCGACCCGCACATCGACTTCAGCGACCTCGACGAGATCAAGCGCACCGCCGAGTACTGCAACCAGCTGAAGGTGCACGAGCGCAGCCCCTGGGCCGGCGACCTCGTCTACACAGCGTTCAGCGGCAGCCACCAAGACGCCATCAAGAAGGGCTTCGAGGCGATGGATGCCCGGGCCGAGGCCGAGGGCAAGCACGTCGACGAGCTCGTGTGGGGTGTGCCCTACCTGCCCGTCGACCCGAAGGATCTCGGCCGCACCTACGAGGCGGTCATCCGCGTCAACTCACAGTCGGGCAAGGGCGGCGTCGCGTACCTGCTCAAGACCGACCACAACCTCGACCTGCCGCGCAAGCTGCAGATCGAGTTCAGTCACGTGGTGCAGGCGAAGACCGACGCCGAGGGCGGCGAGGTGACGAGCGCCGAGATCTGGGCGATCTTCCAGGACGAGTACCTGCCCTCACCCGACCCCGATGCGAAGTGGGGCCGGTTCGAGCTGCTGTCGACCCGCACCTCGAGCGACATGTCGGGCGTCGTGCAGCTCAGTGCGACCCTGCGCGACGGCGAGGACATTTCGGCTATCGAGGCGACCGGCAACGGACCCGTCGCGGCATTCCTGAACATGATGGAGGGCCAGGGCATCGCCATCCGCCTCTTCGACTACGTCGAGCACGCGCTGTCGGCGGGCGGGGATGCCCACGCCGCCGCCTACGTCGAGCTCGAGGTCAACGGCCGCACGCTGTGGGGTGTCGGCATCGACCCCGATATCTCAACCGCGTCGCTGAAGGCCGTCGTGTCGGCGGTCAACCGGGCGATCCGACTCGAGAGCCCCGACCGCACGCTCGTCAGCGCCGGCTAGCCCGCCGCGGTCGCCGCCCAGTCGGCGAAACGGATGCCCGGCCCGGGCCGCCCGGTCGTGTGCCGTCCGGCCCGGTACGCGCCGACGAGCCGGCCGGGCGCGCGCCACTCGACGACGCGACGGCGGGCGGCCTCGGGGTCGGCGCCGCGCGCTTCGAGCCACTGCTGCGCCAGCGCGCGCATCGGCAGCACCTCGGGGCCGCCGAGGTCGTCGACCCGTCCGCCTGCGGGCGCAGCCGCGACGAGCTCGACGAGCCGCGCGGCCACCGCGCCCGTGTCGATGGGCTGGAACGGCACGTCGACGGTGATCACGCGCGGCAGCCGGCGCTGCGCGCGGAAGGCCCCCGCGACGAAGTCGTGGAACTGGGTGGCGCGCAAGATCGTGTGGGCGACCCCCGACTCGGCGATGATCCGCTCGCAGGCCAGCTTCGAGCGGTAGTAGCCGAGCGGCACGACGTCGACGCCGACGATTGACAGATACACGAGGTGCTGCACACCGGCGGAACGGGCGGCGTCGACGAGGTTCTGGGTCGCGCGGGCATCCGATCGCCGGTTGGTGGCCAGGTGCAGAACGGTGTCGACGCCCTCGAGCGCGGCGGCGAGGCCGGCTCCCGACTGCACGTCGGCGATCGCGTGCGAGGCGCCGGGGCGGCGGCTCAGGATGCGCGGCTCATGCCCGGCCGCGCGCAGGGCGGCGACGGTGGGGCGGCCGAGGGTTCCGGTGCCGCCGGTGACGAGCAGGGTCATGGTGTCCTCTCCGGGGCGCGCGGGTGCGCCCTCTCAGAGTCGACCGGGCGGTGAGTCGTTCTGTGACAGGTCGATCGGGGTCAGCGCCGCCGCCGTGAAGCGCGCGAGCTTGAGCGGCGTGCGCACGATGTGCACGGCCCGCACGCCCCCGGCGCCGATATCGAGCGACCACAGCGCGACGGGCTCCACTCCGTCGGGCGTGTCGGCGACGGCGAGGAAGGCGAGCTCGCCGTTCGCCTCGACCGGGATGCTGCGCACCCCCTGACCGAACTTCTCGAGCACCCCGAGCACGAAGCGCGCCACGTTGTCGGCCCCGTGCACCGGTCGGCGCGCCGCGCTCGCGACCCCGCCTCCGTCGCTGATCGCGACGGCGTCGGGAACGAGCACGGCTTCGAGTGCGGTGAGGTCGCCGCCCTGGGCCGCGGCCACGAAGGCGCTGAGCAATCGTGCCCGCTCGGTGTCGTCGACTCGCTGCCGTCGATGCCCCTCGAGCGCGCGACGCCCGCGCGAGACGAGCTGCCGCGCGGCGGACTCGCTCGTGCCGAGCACCTCGGCGAGGGCGGAGTAGTCGTACGCGAAAGCCTCGCGCAGCACGAGGGCCGCGCGCTCGGGGCCGCTGAGCCGCTCGAGCAGCAGCAGCGTGGCGAGGTCGAGCGCCTCGGCCCGCTCGGCGCCGAGCGCCGGATCGGCACGCGTGTCGACGGGTTCGGGCAGCCAGGGCCCGACGTACTGCTCGCGGCGCACGCGCGCCGAGTCGAGCGCGGTGAGGGCGAGCCGCGTGACCATGGTCGTCAGGTACGCGTCGGGGTTGACGATGCCGGCGGCGGCCGGGTCGGGCTGGGCGGCGGCGCTCCACTTGGGCCACGCCTCCTGCACGACGTCCTCGGCCTCGGCCCACGAGCCGAGCAGACGGTAGGCGAGTCCGGTCAGCCGCGGGCGCGCGGCCTCGAAGGTGGCGAGGGTGCCGGCCATCGCTCAGCGCCCGCGACTGGCGCCGGGGATGGGGGAGCGGCGGCGCAGGCGCGGCTCACCGGCCTCATCGCCGACGACCGGGATCGCCGCCGTCGTCGGGTGGAGGTGGATCACGCCGGTGGCGGTGGTGACGGTGCGGCCGCGCTCGGCGGCGGCCTCCGCATCCGCCCCGCGTCGGCCGCGCCCGGGCAGGGAGGGCAGGCTAGGCAGCTTCGGCAGTCGGGTGATCGCGCGCTGCTCGGGCAGGCTCCAGCCGAACAGCACCGAGGCGATGCGCACCCCGAAGGTGAGGGCGACGCCGATCGCACCCGCGAGCAGCACGTCGACGTCGACCGCCAGCAGCACCGCGATCGAGCCCGCGCCGGCCGCCGCGGCGACCGCGTAGAGCGACCCGACGTGCATGAGCGCGATCGGCAGGTTCAGCAGCAGGTCGCGCAAGATCGACCCGCCCACCGCGGCGAGCACGCCGACGAACACCGCGGCGACCTCGGGCAGCCCGAGCGCGAGGGCCTTGGTGGTGCCGATCGCGCCGAACAGGCCGATCGTCAGGGCGTCGAGCACGGTGATGAGCCTGCTCAGTCGCGAGAAGACCCGCTCGAGCAGCATGCCGAGCAGGGCCGCGGCCGTCGCGACGATGACGTACCAGTTCGACTGCAGCGGCGCGAGCGGAACGTTCAGCAGCAGGTCGCGCAGTAGACCGCCGCCGAAGCCGACGACGATGCCGATGATCGCGACGCCCAGCCAGTCGAGCCGACGGTCGCGGAACTGCGCCGCGAACAGGGCTCCCTGCAGCGCACCGATGCCGACGGCCAGCAGGTCGGCCCAGAGGGGGATCACGAACAGCTCGTCCACACGCCCATTCTGGGGGCTGGATGCGCGCGCGCGGTTCGCTCCCGTGTTCGTGTCACCCGCACCCGAAGTGCTAGACTCTGTTCAGGTCGCAGTGACTTTAACAACCGGGATCGAGGGAGAGGAGCACCGGTGATCGCCAACAGCGCTGCCGGGACGGGCTCTCCGTCAAACATCGGGCTCGCCGTCTCGACCGTCATCTTCGCTCTGCGCCGCGACGACCGCGGGGCCCCCACCGTGTGGCTTCCCCTCGTGCGCCGCACGCGCGAGCCGTACCTCGGCCGCTGGGCGCTGCCGGGCGGCATGGTGCGCGTCGACGAGAGCCTCGAGAGCGCCGCCCGACGCAACCTCGGCGAGACCACCCACCTCGAGCCCGCGTACCTCGAGCAGCTCTACGCCTTCGGCGACGTCGACCGGTCGCCCGAGCAGCGGATGGTCTCGATCGTCTACTGGGCGCTCGTGCGCCCCGACGAAGCAGAGCGCGTGAGCCTGGGGGAGAACGTGCGGTGGTTCGCAGCCGACGAGCTGCCCGACCTCGCCTTCGACCACAACCTCATCGTCGACTACGCCCTCTGGCGGCTGCGCACCAAGATGGAGTACTCCGCGATCGCCCACGCCTTCCTCGGGCCCCGGTTCACGATCGCCGAGCTGCGCGAGGTCTACGAGGCCGTGCTGCGCAAGCCGCTGGACCCGGCGAACTTCCGGCGGCAGATGGAGACCAGCGGGGTGATCGAGCCCACCGGCGAGGTCGTCACGGGCGGCCGGCACCGCCCGCCGCGCCTGTACCGCTACACCGGCGATGTCGCACTCGTCGACGTCGGCCCGCTGAGCCGCCGCACCGCCCCCGACACCCGCACGACCCCCGAGCACCTGAGGACCAGCGCATGAGCACCATTGACGCCTCCGTCGCCACGACCATCCGGCTCATCACCAACGGGCAGGCGCCGGGCGACACCTGCACCCCCGAGCTCGACAAGGGCCCGTGGGAGTTCGACACCGTGCCGGGCTACGGCCCCGGTTCGTCGATGCACGACGTCATTCCGACCGGCTCGCCGCGCCAGGGCGCCCTGCCCGCGGAGTACCAGGTCGCCACGAACGACGAGCTGCACGCCCGCATCCGTGCCGCGAAGGATGCCCTCGGCGACCGCCTCGTCATCCTCGGCCACTTCTACCAGCGCGACGAGGTCGTGCAGCACGCCGACTTCCTCGGCGACTCGTTCCAGCTCGCCAACGCCGCGCTGACCAAGCCCGACGCCGAGTACATCGTGTTCTGCGGCGTGCACTTCATGGCCGAGACGGCCGACATCCTCGCGCGCGACGAGCAGCGGGTGATCCTGCCGAACCTCGCCGCCGGGTGCTCGATGGCCGACATGGCCGACATCGACTCGGTGCAGGCGGCCTGGGACGAGCTCATGTCGGTGTACGGCACCGAGCCCGATGCCGAGGGGCGCGCGCCGGTCATCCCCGTCACGTACATGAACTCCTCGGCCGCGCTCAAGGCGTTCTGCGGGCGCAACGGCGGCATCGTGTGCACCTCGTCGAACGCCGCCACCGTGCTCGAGTGGGCGTTCGAGCGCGGGCAGCGGGTGCTGTTCTTCCCCGACCAGCACCTCGGCCGCAACACCGCGAAGGCCATGGGCGTGCCGCTCGAGCGCATGCCGATGTGGAACCCGCGCCGCCCGCTCGGTGGGTCGACCCGTGACGAGCTGCTCGACGCCCAGGTCATCCTGTGGCACGGCTTCTGCAGCGTGCACAAGCGGTTCACCGTCGAGCAGGTCGAGCGGGCACGGGCCGAGCACCCCGGGGTTCGTGTCGTCGTGCACCCCGAGTGCCCGATGCCCGTCGTCGACGCCGCCGATGAGGCGGGTTCGACCGACTACATCCGCCGCGCCGTCGCCGGTGCGACCGAGCCGACCACCTTCGCCATCGGCACCGAGATCAACATGGTCACCCGGCTCGCCGCCGAGTACCCGCAGCACACGATTTTCTGCCTCGACCCGGTGATCTGCCCGTGCTCGACGATGTACCGCATCCACCCCGGCTACCTCGCCTGGGTGCTCGAGGAGCTCGTGGCCGGCCGTGTGGTCAACGAGATCGTCGTCGACACCGGCATTCAAGCGGATGCGAAGCTCGCGCTCGAGCGCATGCTCGCCGCGAAGCCCCGCGACTAGGAGCACCCCATGGCCCACATCCTCGTCATCGGCAGCGGCATGGCCGGACTCGTCGCCGCGCTGCGCGCGGCCCGGCGACACGACGTCACCATCGTCACGAAAGACGTGCTCACCGCCGGGTCGACCTCCTGGGCGCAGGGCGGCATCGCCGCCGCGGTGTTCCCCGACGACTCGGCGGCGCTGCACGCGCGCGACACGCTCATCGCCGGAGCCGGGCTGAGCGATCCGGCCGCCGTCTCGATCTTGTGCGAAGAGGGCCCTGCCCGGGTGCACGACCTCGTCCGTCTCGGTGTCGCGTTCGACCCGGCGCCGGGCGCCGTCGCGCCCTTCGACGAGGTGAGCGACTGGGCCCGCGGGCTCGAGGCGGCGCACTCGATCGCGCGCATCCTGCACGCAGGCGGTGACGCGACCGGCCGGGTGATCGAGACGGCTCTGGCGGCCGCCGTGCGCGAGGGGCGCATCCGCGCTCGCGAGTTCGCGCGCGCCGCGTCGCTCATCGTGCGCGATGGCGCGGTCGTCGGGGCGCTCGTCGAGAGCCCGGGAGACGAGCCGGGCACGGCACGCGTCGACGAGGTGGCGGCCGACGCGGTCATCATCGCGACGGGCGGCAACGGCCGGCTCTACCGCCACACGACCAACCCGCCGGTCGCGACGGGCGACGGGGTCGTGCTCGCCTACGCGGCGGGTGCGGCGATCGCCGACCTCGAGTTCGTGCAGTTCCACCCCACGGTGCTCGCCGGGGGCGGGCTCGTCTCCGAAGCCGTGCGCGGCGAGGGTGCCACGCTGCTCGACGCCGACGGCCGCCGCTTCATGCTCGACGTCGACCCGCGCGGCGAGCTCGCGCCCCGCGACATCGTCGCCCGCGCGATCGCCCGGCAGATGCGCGCGCAGGGCGGAGCCCCCGTGCTGCTCGACGCGACGATGCTCGGGCGCGACCTGCTGCAGCGGCGCTTCCCGACGATCGACGCGCTCGTGCGCGCCTCGGGCGTCGACTGGGCGGTGTCGCCGGTGCCGGTGACGCAGGCGGCGCACTACGCGATGGGCGGCGCCCTCACCGACATGGATGGCCGCACCACCGTGCCCGGCCTGTTCGCGGTCGGCGAGGTCGGGTCGACAGGTGTGCACGGCGCCAACCGGCTCGCCTCGAACTCGCTGCTCGAGGCCCTCGTCGTCGGCTGGCGCGCGGGCGACACGGTCGGCGCCGCGGGCTCGGTGCCCGCGCTGCCCCTGCCGCTGCCCGCCTCCGCCCGCACGCTCGTCTCCACAATTCAGGAGTCGGCGGGTTCCGACCCGCTCGAGATCGCCGTGCCCGTCGTGGCGCACGACGCACCCGACGCCCTGGCCCACGGACTCGTGCCGTGGACCGCCGACCGCCTGCGCGACCGCGCCTGGGAGGCCCTCGGCCTCGAGCGCACGGGCGACGAGATCGCCGCTTTCACCCGAGAACTCGCGGATGCTGACCCCGCCGACGACGAGGCCCGCTCGCTGCTGCCGCTCGCGCGCCTGACCGCGGCGGCCGCCCTCGCCCGCACCGAATCACGGGGAGCGCACTGGCGCGACGACTTCCCCGACACCGACCCCGGGCAGCGTGTGCGGCGTGTCGTCGTGCGCCCGTCGGGCGGATCTCCTGAATTGTGGAGGGCGGATGCTCGCGCGGAGGTGTCCGCATGACGCACGAGCTGCAGGGCGCGACCCTCGCCGCCGTGACGGCGATCGTCGATCGCGCGCTCGAGGAGGACGCCCCCTGGGGCGACGCCACGAGCGAGGCGGCGATCCCCGCCGACGCGGGCGCCACGGCGCGGGTGGTGAGCCGCGTGGCCGGCGTATTCGCGGGCGGCCTCGCACTCGAGCTGGCCTTCACGCGCGTCGACCCGACGACCCGGGTCACGCGGCTCGTCGCCGACGGCGACCCGCTGACCCCCGGAACGGTGATCGCCGAGATCTCCGGCACCGCGCGCGCGGTGCTGCGCGGCGAGCGGGTCGCGCTCAACCTCAGCCAGCGGCTGAGCGGCATCGCCACCCTCACCCGCCAGTACGTCGACGCGGTCGCGGGCGCGGCCTCCGCATCCGGCCTTCCGGTGCGCATCGCCGACACGCGCAAGACGACGCCGGGGCTTCGTATTCTCGAGAAGGCGGCCGTGCGCGCGGGCGGTGGGCACAACCACCGGCATTCGCTGAGCGACGCCGTGATGCTGAAGGACAACCACCTCGCCGTGCTGCAGCGCGAGGGGCTCGATGTGACCGCGGCGATCCGGGCGGTGCGCGCGCGCATCCCGCACACCATGCACCTCGAGGTGGAGGTCGACCGGCTCGAGCAGCTGCCCGCCGTCATCGCCGCCGCGCCCGACACGATCATGCTCGACAACTTCATGCTCGACGACCTGCGGGCGGGGGTCGCCCTCATCGCGGGCCGCGCGGTCGTGGAGGCGAGCGGGGGCGTCACGCTCGACACCGTGCGGTCGATCGCCGAGACCGGGGTCGATGTGATCTCGGTCGGCGCGCTCACGCATAGCGCGGCGGCCCTCGACCTCGGGCTCGACATCTCGGTCGGCGAGTAGCAGCGAGCGGGCATCCGTGACCCTCATCGATCTCGATCAGGCGGCGACGACCGCGATGCGGCGGGCGGTGCTCGAAGAGATGTGGCCGTGGCTGGCCGGCGAGCACGGCAACCCCTCGTCGACGCACGTGCTCGGGCGGCGGGCCGCCGACGGCCTCGCGGATGCCCGCGCGCGCATCGCCGCGATCGCCGGTGTGCGCCCGGCGCAGGTCGTGCTGACGAGTGGCGGAACCGAGAGCGACAACCTCGCGGTCATCGGCCTCACCCTCGCGGCGATCGCGGCCGGGCGCGACCGGCATGTGGTGGTGAGCGCGATCGAGCACGAGGCGGTGCTCGCCTCGGCCGACTATCTCGCGCGCTGGCACGGTGTCGAGGTCACGCGCGTGCCCGTCGACGCCGACGGCGTGCTGGATGCGGAGGCCTTGCGCGCCGCCCTGCGACCCGGCACCGCGCTCGTGAGCGTGCAGGCCGCCAACAACGAGGTCGGAACCCTGCAGCCCCTCGACGCCGTGGTCGCCGCCGCACGCGCCGTCGGAGCCCGCGTGCACACCGATGCCGTGCAGTACGCCGGGTGGTACCCGCTCACCGAGTTGCCGCCCGTCGACGCCGTGACGATCTCCGGCCACAAGCTCGGCGCCCCGAAGGGCATCGGCGCGCTGCTGCTGCCGACGAGCGCGCCGGTCGAGCCGGTGATCCATGGCGGCGGGCAGGAGCGCGAGCGCCGCTCGGGCACCGAGAACGTCGCCGGCGCGGTCGGGCTGGCGCGCGCCCTCGAGCTCGCCGAGGAGGACCGCGCCGCGCACCCCCTGGCCGGGCTGGAAGCGCAGCGCGACGCGTTCATCGCCGCCGTGCTCGCCGGTGTGCCCGGCGCGCGGCTGACCGGGCACCCCGTGCGGCGCCTGCCCTGCCACGCCTCGTTCGTCGTGCCCGGCATCGGCGGCGAACCGCTGCTGATCGCGCTCGACGACCGCGGCATCCTCGCCTCGAGCGGGTCGGCCTGCGCCGCGGGCCGCGACGAGCCCTCGCCCGTGCTGCTGGCGATGGGCGTCGACCCCGACACCGCCCGCACCGCGATCCGCTTCACCTGGGGCACCTCCACAATTCAGGAGTCGCTCGAGACTGCCGCGCGTGAGCTCGCGGAATCAGCGGCCTCGCTGCGCGGGCTGGGCTGAGCATCCGCCGTTTCTCCTGAATTGTGGAGACGCCTAAATTGTGGAGACGCCGCCGCGCCGCCCAGCCGCCACGAGCCCGCGCGCGGGATACTGGAGCCGTGCCGACCTACCGTGACGAGATCGTCGTGCTGCGCACTCACAAGCTGGGTGAGGCCGACCGCATCGTCACGATGCTGAGCCGGCAGCACGGCAAGATCCGCGCCGTCGCCAAGGGCGTGCGGCGCACGTCGAGCAAGTTCGGCGCGCGCCTCGAGCCGTTCATGGTCGCCGACGTGCAGCTGTACCAGGGCCGCAGCCTCGACATCGTGCAGCAGGCCGACACGCTCGGCGCGTACGGCGCCGAGATCTCTGGCGACTACGCGCGCTACACGGCCGCCACCGCGATGGTCGAGACGGCCGACAAGCTGACGGGCGACGACGGCGGGGGCATCCAGCAGTACCTGCTGCTGGTCGGCGCGCTGCGGTCGTTGGCCCGCGGCGATCATCCGCCGAGCCTCACCCTCGACAGCTACCTGCTAAGGGCGCTATCGATCGCGGGATGGGCGCCGACCTTCGGCGACTGCGCCGTGACCGGCGCGCCCGGCCCCCACAGCGCGTTCGTGGTGCAGCTCGGAGGCATGGTCGCCGACGAGGTCGCCCCGCCCGGGTCGCCGCGCGTCTCGGACGAGACGCGCGGGCTGCTCGCCGCCCTGCTCACCGGCGACTGGGCCGCGGCCGAGGCGAGCGGGCCGGCCGCGCGCGCGCAGGCCACCGGCATCGTGGCGGCCTACACGCAGTTCCACCTCGAGCGCGGGCTGCGGTCGCTGCCGCACGTCGACCGGTCAGAGCCTGCGCCGCGGGCGGCGACGGCGTGAGCATCCCGCCCGCGACCGCGTCGGCACGCCCCGCCGTCGTCTCCACAATTCAGGAGTTGTGATGGCCCGAGAGCCCCGACACGCCGAGCCGCTGCGCCCGATCGACTGGACGGGCGAGCAGCCTCCTGAATTGCGGAGAGAAGTGGTGCCGCAGCACGTCGCCATCGTCATGGACGGCAACGGCCGCTGGGCCAACCGCCAGGGCCTCACGCGGGTCGAGGGCCACCGCGCGGGCGAGGCGAGCCTGCTCGATGTCGTCGCCGGGGCCATCCAGATCGGCGTGCGGCACCTCAGCGTCTACGCGTTCAGCACCGAGAACTGGAGCCGCAGCCCCGACGAAGTGCGGTTCCTCATGGGCTTCAACCGCGAGGTGCTGCGCCGTCGCCGCGACCAGCTCGACGCGTGGAACGTCCGCATCCGCTGGGCCGGGCGTCGCCCGCGCCTGTGGCGCAGCGTCATCAGCGAGCTGGAGGAGGCGCAGGCCCGCACGGCCCGCAACACGGGCCTGACGCTGACGATGTGCGTCAACTACGGGGGCCGCATCGAACTGGTGGATGCGGTGCGCGCCCTCGCCGCCGACGTGCAGTCGGGCCGCCTCGACCCGGCGCGCATCACCGAGCGCACGATCGCGAAGCACCTCTACGAGCCCGACCAGCCCGACGTCGACCTCTTCGTGCGATCGAGCGGAGAGCAGCGCACGAGCAACTTCCTGCTCTGGCAGAGTGCCTACGCCGAGATGGTGTTCCTCAACACGCTGTGGCCCGACTTCCGGCGGCGGCACCTGTGGGCAGCGATCGAAGACTTCGCGCAGCGCGACCGCCGCTTCGGCGGGGCGGTGGATGCTCCCTCCGCCTAGCTCGAGAGCGCGCGGCCGCGCGACGCGCGCTCAGTAGACTTCTGCCTTACGTGCTACTCGGCCCCGGGCATCCAGCTCGGGCGGAACAGGAGATCCCCACCGTGGCTGCCCCCTCTCGGCTCGACAACGTCATCGCGCTCGCCAAGCGGCGCGGCTTCGTCTTCCAGGCCGGTGAGATCTACGGCGGTTCGCGCTCGGCGTGGGATTACGGGCCCCTCGGCGTGGAGCTGAAGGAGAACATCAAGCGCCAGTGGTGGCGCGCGATGGTCACGCGGCGCGACGACGTCGTCGGGCTCGACTCGAGCGTCATCCTTCCGAAGCGCGTGTGGGAGGCCTCCGGCCACGTCGAGGTGTTCAGCGACCCGCTCGTCGAGTGCCTCAGCTGCCACAAGCGGTACCGCGCCGACCACCTCGAGGAGGAGTTCGAGGAGAAGAAGGGGCGCGCGCCGGTCGGCGGGCTCGCCGAGATCGCCTGCGCGAACTGCGGCACGCGCGGCCAGTGGACCGAGCCGAAGGAGTTCTCGGGCCTGCTCAAGACCTACCTCGGCCCCGTCGATGACGAGTCGGGCCTGCACTACCTGCGCCCCGAGACCGCGCAGGGAATCTTCGTGAACTTCGCCAACGTGCTGAACGCCGCGCGCATGAAGCCGCCGTTCGGCATCGGGCAGATCGGCAAGTCGTTCCGCAACGAGATCACGCCCGGCAACTTCATCTTCCGCACGCGCGAGTTCGAGCAGATGGAGATGGAGTTCTTCGTCGAGCCGGGTACCGATGAGGAATGGCACCAGTACTGGATCGACACGCGCCTGCAGTGGTACATCGACCTCGGTGTGAACCCCGACAACCTGCGGCTCTACGAGCACCCGGCCGAGAAGCTGTCGCACTACTCGAAGCGCACGGTCGACATCGAGTACCGCTTCGGCTTCTCAGGCTCGGAGTTCGGCGAGCTCGAGGGCATCGCCAACCGCACCGACTTCGATCTCTCGACGCACTCGAAGCACTCCGGCGTTGACCTGTCGTACTTCGACCAGAGCAAGGAGGAGCGCTGGACGCCGTACGTCATCGAGCCGGCCGCCGGCCTGACGCGCTCGCTCATGGCCTTCCTCGTCGACGCGTACTCCGAGGATGAGGCGCCCAACACGAAGGGCGGCGTCGACAAGCGCACGGTGCTGCGTCTCGACCGTCGTCTCGCTCCGGTGAAGGCGGCCGTGCTGCCGCTGTCGCGCAACGAGCAGCTGTCGCCGGTCGCGCGCGAGCTCGCCGACCGCCTGCGCCAGCACTGGAACGTCGACTTCGACGATGCCGGCGCGATCGGCCGCCGTTATCGCCGGCAGGACGAGATCGGCACGCCGTTCTGCGTCACGGTCGACTTCGACACCCTCGACGACCAGGCCGTGACCGTGCGCGAGCGCGACACCATGGCGCAGGAGCGCATCCCGCTCTCCGCGCTCGAGGGCTACCTGGCGGGCAACCTGCTCGGGGCCTAGCCGCGCGGCCCTCGCCGCACGACCCTCTCCCCGCGTCGGTCTCCACAATTCAGGAGGCGCGGCGTGCGGAAGGGCATCCGCGGGCCCGTGTCGGCGTGTCGGGCCCGCTCGCCGTCGCCGCCTCCTGAATTGTGGAGGCGCGCCGGGGTCGGGGCGTCCCTCACACGGCGTCGGTCAGCCGGCCGTGCGCGCGGCAGCCGCGCCCGTTGTCCCCAGGGTGCGCGCACCGGGCATCCTGCGCCGATGGATGCTGCGCACCTCGTCGCCCGTCACGGCGGCGCTCTCGACCGACGCCGGCTGCACGACCTCGGCGCGACCGACCACGATCTGCGCCGCGCGCTGCGGGCCGGATCGCTGAACCGTCCCCGTCGCGGCTGGTACTCGACCTGGCCCGAGAACGATCGGCGCTTCCGGGCGATGCGCGTCGGCGGCCGACTCACCGGCATCAGCGCGATCGCCGCACTCGGCGGCTGGGCGCTCGGGCGCCACCCCCTGCACGTGGCGGTGCCGACGAACGCCGCACGCCTGCGCAGTCAGTGGCGGCGCGAGATCCGGCGCGCGGATGCTCCCGCCGACGACGTCGTCGTGCACTGGGTCGCTCCGGCGCATGATCGGGGGTCGTCGACCGGCATCGTCGCCCTCGCCGAGGCGATCGAGCTCGTCTGCCGCATCGAGCCCGCAGAGCAGGCCATCGCCGTGCTCGACTGGTCGCGCCGCACCGGCCGACTCGATCGCATCGAGCTCGCTGCGCTGCGCGAGCGGCTGGGGCCGTTGCGCTGGCTCGTCGACGCCAGCGTCGACGACTGCGACTCACCGCCCGAGAGCCTGGCGCGCACGCGCCTGCGTGCCGCGGGTCTGCAGGTCAGCACCCAGGTGAGCTTCACCGACGGCACCGAGCGCATCGACCTCGTGCTCGAGGGCGCGGTGGCCGTCGAAGTCGACGGCGATGAGCACCACCGGGATCGGTTCGAAGCCGATCGGGCACGCGATCTCGTCATCACCCGGGCTGGCCTGCACGCGGTGCGGCCGAGCGCTCGGCACGTGTTCACCCGCTGGCCCGAGGTGCAGGCGGCTCTGGAGCGCGCGCTGCACGAGCGCGGCATCCTCGTCGTTCTCCACAATTCAGGAGTGGCGCAGCTCGCGAGGCCCGCAACACGCCGTGAGAGCGCGCCCCCAGGCCTTCTGCCACGCGCAACTCCTGAATTGTGGAGACGAAGCCCGGCCGCAGGGGTCGGGCCAGGGGAATAACCAGGCCGACGGCACGTTGACTTGAGGGTGAGCAACCCGAGCAACCCGAGCAACCTGAGCAACCCCATCGACGTGCAGATCTGGTCCGACGTTCAGTGCCCCTGGTGCTACATCGGCAAGCGGAAGTTCGAGGCTGCGGTCGCGCAGTTCGACGGCGAGGTGTCGGTGACCTACCGCAGCTTCGAGCTCGCACCCGACACTCCCGTCGACTTCGAGGGCACGCCGATCGACTACCTCAGCCAGCGCAAAGGCATCAGCCCCGAGCAGGCGCAGGAGATGGTCGACCGCGTGAGCGGTATCGCGGCGAGCGTGGGGCTCGAGTACCACTACGACCGCATCCACCAGACCAACACCGTGCTCGCGCACGAGCTGCTGCACTTCGCGAAGGCGCACGGCAAGCAGGTCGAGCTCAAGGAGCGTCTGCTGCGCGCCTACTTCACCGAGGGGCGTCACATCGGCCGTGCGGATGACCTGGCCGACCTCGCCGCCGAGGTGGGGCTCGACCGCGATGCGGCCGCGGCCGCGCTCGCCGAGCACACCCACCTCGCGGACGTGAAGGCTGACATGGCGCAGGCGGTCGCGTACGGCATCCAGGGCGTGCCCTTCTTCGTCATCGACGCGAAGTACGGCATCTCGGGCGCCCAGGAGCCCGCGGCGTTCCTGGCCGCGCTGCAGCAGGCCGCCGTTGAGCGCGCCGCCGTCGGGGCCGACGCCTCATGACCATGGATGCGGCACAGAAGCCGTTCGCCATGCTCGGCGACCCCGCCGCCGAGGCCTGCGAGGGCGATGCCTGCCTGATCCCCGGCTCTGCCCCCGCTCCGGTCGCCTCCACAATTCAGGAGTAGCGGCCGCCGCAGGCGCTCGACACGCCGTGCGAGCGCTCCCACCGCTATCCCCGCTCGCTCGTCTCCTGAATTGTGGAGACGAGCACGGGCTAAGCGAGCACGGGTTCAGCGCGGGGCGACCGGCTCGCTGATGTCGGCGACGACGGCGCCGAGCGCCGCGATGAGCTCGTCGGCCTGCACGAACAGCGAGTAGCCGTGCTCGCCCGCGCCCATCGACACGCGCCGCCCGACTATTCCGGCGTCGGCATACACCGGCCAGGCGGTTGTCGAGCCCAGGGGAGTGATGGTGCCCCGCTCGTAGCCCGTTGCCTCGAGCGCCGCTTCCGGCGACGGCAGCTGCAGCTTGTTGACACCGACGAGCGCTCGCAGCTTCGGCCAGGCGATCTGCCGGTCGCCGGGGATCAGCGCGAAGAGGAACGTGCCGTCGCTTCGCTTGACGACGAGCGATTTGACGATGTCTGCCGGCGTGATGCCGAGCAGCGACGCGGCCTCCTCGAGCGAGCTCGCCCGCATCCGCTCGATGAATTCGACCTGCAGCCCGCGCGCCGCCGCGTCCGCAGCCACCCGCTCCCGTCCACCCTGCGTCATGCCTCCATTGTGCGCGCCCTAGGCTGACCCCATGACCAACGGCGCCCCCCTCCGCACCGGCATCATCGGCTTCGGGCTCGCGGGGCGGGTGTTCCACGCGCCGTTTCTTGCCACCAATCCGGCGTTCACGATCACCGCGATCGCCACGAGCGACCCCGGCCGTGCCGCGCAGGCAGCGGCCGCGCATCCCGACGCCGCGATCATGTCGACGGATGCCCTCCTGCAGCGCGCTGGAGACCTCGACCTCGTCGTGCTCGCGTCGCCGCCGCACGTGCATCGTGAGCAGGCGGTCGCGGCGCTCGAGGCCGGGGCGGCCGTCGTGATCGACAAGCCCTTCGTGCCGACCGTGGCCGACGCCGAGGCGATCATCGCTGCCGCCGAGGCCGCACAGCGCCCGCTCACGGTGTTCCAGAACCGGCGGTGGGACGGCGACTTCCGCACCGTGCGCGCCCTCGTCGAGAGCGGCGCGCTCGGCACCGTGCACCGCTTCGAGTCGACCTTCGAGCGGTTCGGCGCGCCGAAGCGCGACCAGTGGCAGGGGCAGATCAGCCCGGCGCAGGGCGGCGGCATCCTGTTCGACCTCGGCAGTCACCTCATCGACCAGGCGCTGACGCTCTTCGGCCCCGCGACCCTCGAGGCGGCCGAGCTGCGCGCGGTTCGCGACGGCCTGGGCAGCGAAGACGACGCGTTCGTCTCGCTGCGGCACGACAGCGGCGTGCGCAGCCACCTCACGATGAGCCGGGTCGCCGCGCAGAGCGGCCCGCGCTTCCGCGTGCTCGGCGACCAGAGCGGCTACACGGTCTACGGCCTCGACGGGCAGGAGCCCGACCTCAAGGCCGGCCGCTGGCCCGGCTCCGACGGGTACGGCGAGACGCCGAAGGCCCAGTGGGGTCTGCTCGGCGTCGACAACGGCGAGCAGCCGCTCGTGCCGGTGCCGACCGAGCCGGGCGGGTACCCCGAGTTCTATGCGCAGGTCGCGGCGAGCATCCGCGACGGCGCCCCGGTTCCGGTGGATGCCCGCCACGCGCTCGAGACGGTGCGCATCATCGAGCAGGCCCACGCCCTGAACTCGCGCTGACGCGCGCCGCGCGGCGGCCTGAGACACGGTCGCGCCGCGACCTGGGAGAATGGTCGCACCATGTCGACCGCCACCCTGCCCGCGCCGCTCAGCATCGGCCCGATCCCGCTGAGCGTGCCGGTTGTGCTCGCGCCGATGGCGGGCATCACGAACACGGCGTTCCGGCGGCTGTGCCGCGAGTACGGCGCGGGGCTCTACGTGAGCGAGATGATCACGAGCCGCGCGCTGGTCGAGCGCACGCCCGAGAGCCTGCGGCTGATCCGCCACCACGAGAGCGAGACGCCGCGCAGCATCCAGCTCTACAGCGTCGACCCGGTGACGGCGGGGGAGGCGGCGCGCTTCCTCGTCGGGGAGGGGCTGACCGACCACATCGACATGAACTTCGGATGCCCGGTGCCGAAGGTCACGAAGAAGGGCGGGGGAGCCGCCCTGCCGTGGAAGCTCGAGCACTTCCGGAGCATCGTCGAGGCGACGGTGAAGGCCGCGGGCGACATCCCGGTGACGGTGAAGATGCGCAAGGGCATCGACGCCGACCACCTCACCTACCTCGAGGCGGCGCGTGCCGCCGAGGGCGCCGGTGTTGCGGCTGTTGCCTTGCACGCCCGCACCGCCGCCGACTTCTACAGCGGGAACGCCGACTGGGACGCGATCGGCACCCTCAAGGAGACGATCAGCAGCATCCCGGTGCTCGGCAACGGCGACATCTGGTCGGCCGAGGACGCCCTGCGCATGGTCGCGCAGTCGGGCTGCGACGGCATCGTCGTGGGGCGCGGCTGCCTCGGTCGACCGTGGCTGTTCGGCGACCTCGCTGCCGCCTTCCGCGGCGAACAGCACAAGGCCATGCCGAGCCTCGGCGAGGTGGGCGACGCCTTCCGCCGGCACGCCGAGCTGCTGGTCGAGTTCTTCGACGACGAGGCGAAAGCGTGCCGCGACATCCGCAAGCACGTCGCCTGGTACTTCAAGGGCTACCCGGTCGGGGGCGAGCTGCGCGCGAAGCTCGCGGCCGTGGAGAGCCTGCAGCAGATGGACGACCTGCTCGGCGAGCTCGACCGCGACGAGCCGTACCCGGGCGCCCCGGCCGAGGGCCAGCGCGGTCGTGCCGGCACCCCGAAGAAGCCCGCTCTGCCCGATCGCTGGCTCGAGAGCCGCGAGCTGACCGGCGCGAGCCGCGCCGAGGTCACCGCCGCCGAGCTGCACCACTCGGGCGGGTAGCGCGTGCACGAGCACCTGACACCCGGCTACACGCCGGCCGACACCGAGCGCTGGCTGCCGGAGGAGCATTCGAGCCGCCGCAGCGACTTCGCGCGCGACCGCGGACGCCTGCTGCACTCGAGCGCCCTGCGCCGTCTCGCCGCGAAGACGCAGGTGCTGAGCCCGACCGCGGGCCTCGATTTCGCCCGCAACCGCCTCACGCACTCGCTCGAGGTCGCGCAGGTCGGCCGCGAGCTCGCCGCGAGCCTCGGGCTCGACCCCGACGTCGTCGACACCGCCTGCCTCGCGCACGACCTGGGCCACCCGCCCTTCGGGCACAACGGCGAGCGCGCCCTCAACGACTGGGCCCGCGACATCGGCGGCTTCGAGGGCAACGCGCAGACCCTGCGCCTGCTGACCCGCATCGAGCCGAAGGTTCTCGGCCCCGACGGCCGCAGCTACGGCCTCAACCTCACGCGCGCGAGCCTCGACGCGAGCACGAAGTACCCGTGGCCGCAGTCGCAGGGCATCCCCGATCCGAGCGGGCGCAGCAAGTTCGGCTTCTACGACGATGATGCGGCCGCCTTCGAGTGGATGCGCGCCGACGCCCCCGACCGCGTGCGCTGCATCGAGGCGCAGGTCATGGACTTGAGCGACGACATCGCCTACAGCGTGCACGACTTCGAAGACGCGATCGTCAGCGGCTACCTCGACGTGCCCGCCCTCGGCGCTCGCGTCAACCACGACGAGCTGGTCGACGCCATGTTCGAGTGGATCGGCGGCGAGATCAGCCACGACGAGCTCATCGCCGCCTTCGACCGCCTCGACCACCTCGATGCGTGGCTCGACAGCTGGGACGGCTCGCGCCGCGACCTCGCGCGCCTCAAGAACCTCACGAGCTCGCTCATCGGCCGCTTCGCCCACGAGGCGGTGCACGCCACCCGGGCGGCGCATCCGGATGCTCCGCTCGCCCGCTTCGGCGGCCAGGTGGTCGTGCCGCGCGCGACCCAGGCCGAGATCGCCGTGCTGAAGGGCATCGTGGCCGCCAACGTCATGTCGACCAACGCGCGGCAGCCGATCTACGCCCGGCAGCGTGCGCTGCTGGTCGAGCTCGCTGACGCGCTGTGGGTCGCCGGGCCCGCCGCCCTCGACCGCGCCTTCGCGGACGACTTCGTCGCCGCGCCGAGCGACGCCGCCCGCAAGCGGGTCATCGTCGACCAGGTCGCCTCCCTCACCGACCAGGGGGCGATGAGCTGGCATGAGCGGCTCGTCGCGTGACGGTCCGAGCCTCAGCGCCCCGCGCCTAGAATCGGGCCTGTGCCCGGCCTCATTCGACGAAGCGACATCGACGAGGTCCGGTCGCGCACGAATCTGGCCGACATCGTCGGCGACTACGTCGCGCTGAAGAGCGCGGGTGTGGGGTCGATGAAGGGCCTGTGCCCCTTCCACGACGAGCGCAGCCCGAGCTTCCACGTGCGCCCCCAGGTCGGCTTCTACCACTGCTTCGGCTGCGGCGAGGGCGGTGACGTCTACTCGTTCCTGCAGAAGATGGACCACGTCACCTTCCAGGAGGCCGTCGAGCGGCTCGCCGCCCGCATCGGCTACACCCTGCACTACGAGGACGGCGCACCGGCGGCCGATCAGGGCAACCGCAGCCGACTGCTCGCCGCCAATGCCGCGGCCGAGCAGTTCTTCCGGGCGCAGCTCGCGACCCCCGAGGCCGAGCCGGCCCGCCGGTTCCTCGGCGAGCGCGGCTTCGACGCGGCCGCCGCCGAGCGCTTCTCGATCGGCTACGCCCCCAACGCCTACGACGTCGTCGGCGCGCACCTGCGCGGGCTCGGCTTCACGGCGGAGGAGATCCTCGCCGCGGGGCTGCAGGGCCAGGGCGACCGCGGGCCGTACGACCGATTCCGCGGGCGTCTGATCTGGCCGATCAAGGATGTCACGGGGCAGACCCTCGGCTTCGGGGCGCGCAAGCTGCTCGAGACCGACCAGGGCCCGAAGTACCTCAACACCCCCGAGACCCCGGTCTACTCGAAGTCGAAGGTGCTCTACGGCCTCGACCTGGCCAAGCGCGACATCGCGAAGGGCAAGCAGGTCGTCGTGGTGGAGGGCTACACCGACGTCATGGCCTGCCACCTCGCAGGCATCACGACCGCCGTCGCGACCTGCGGCACCGCCTTCGGCAGCGACCACATCACGATCATCCGCCGCGTGATGGGCGACGTCGACAACCGCGACTCCCACGGCCTGGGCGAGGTGGTCTTCACCTTCGACCCCGACGAGGCCGGGCAGAAGGCGGCGAGCCGGGCCTTCGCCGACGAGCACCGCTTCGCCGCGCAGACCTTCGTCGCCGTGGCTCCCGACGGTCTCGACCCGTGCGACCTGCGACTGCAGCGCGGTGACGATGCGGTGCGGATGCTCATCCAGAGCCGCCGGCCGATGTACGAGTTCATGGTGCGCCGGCAGTTGGACACCTTCGACCTCGAGACCGTCGAAGGCCGCGTGGCGGCGCTGCGCGCCACGGCACCCATCGTGGCGGGCATCCGCGACGAGGCTCTCGCGATCGGCTACACCCGCACGCTCGCCGGGTGGATCGGCATGGATCCCGCCGAGGTGACCGCGGCGGTCCGGGCCGCGCGTCGTGCCGGCCCGGCCGCCCGGCGGGGAGCTCCGGCCGGCGGTGCCGGGGTGTCGCCGGCGGGGGGCGGCGCCGCAACGAGCATCCCGCCCGGTGATGCCCCGGCCGCGATGGGCGATTCTGCCGCGCCGACGATCGGCATCGCCCAGCTTCCCAACGATCCGGTGACGCGGCTCGAGCGCGAGCTGCTGATGGCGCTGCTGCAGCATCCCGACCAGATCGACCGCGCGACCGCCGAGCGGTCGCTGCACACGGCTTTCGGTCAACCCGCGCTCGCCACCGTGCGCGACGCGATGCTCGCCGCATTCGACGCCTACGGGGGAGCCGACTGGGCTCGCCGCGTCACCGAGGAGGCACCGGGCGCCTTCGAGCCTCTGGTCACCCAGCTGGCTATCGCGCCGCTGCCCCTGCGCGCCGGGTTCGAAGCGGAGTACTGCCGTGGCGTGACCACCTCGCTCATCGAGCGTGATCTGCTGCGGCGCAAGACCGAGCTGCTCGGAGCCCTGCAGCGCACCGACGCCGAGAACGACCCGGAGCGGCACCGAACCCTGCAGCGCGAGCTCGTCGAGCTCGAAGCCGAACGACGGCGTGTGCGCGGCGACTAGGCTCGAGGCCGTGACCGAGTCGGCAGTTCGCGCACGCGATCTCACCCTGCGCTACCGAGCCGGGCTGGGCCGCGCCGCCGTCACGGCGATCGCCGGGCTGAGCCTCGACATCGCGCCCGGTGAGACGCTCGCCGTCATCGGCGATGCCGGCAGCGGCAAGAGCACGCTCGCGCGGGCCATCGCCGGCTACACCTCGCGCAGCGTCGACGGCGGCGTCGAGATCGCCGGAGGCGCTCTCGACGTCCTCGGCGTCGACGTGCGCCATCTGGGTCGCCGCGGCGACAACTCCCTCGCCCTCCGCGTGGGGTACGTGCCGCAGGATGCCGGGCTTGTGCTCGACCCGCACCTCACCGTGGCCGAGAATGTCGCGCTGCCCCTGTTCCTCCGTGAGCCGAAGTTCTCGCGCGCGGCGGCCGGCGGCATCGCCGCTGAAGCGATCGACGCCATGCACCTGACCCTGGCGACCATGCCCAAGTTTCCGCACGAGCTCAGCCGCGGGCAGCGGCAGCGTGTCGCGATCGCCCGCGCTCTCGTGCTCGAGCCCGAGCTGCTCGTCGCCGACGAAGCGACCGCCGGCATCGATGCGACCGTGCGGGGGATGATCCTCGCCCACCTTGCCGAGGTGCAGCGGCAGCGCGGCTTCGCCGCTTTCGTCATCAGCAGCGAGATCGGCGAGGTGCGGCGGTTGGCCCAGCGGCTCGCCGTCCTGCACCGCGGCGCGATCGTCGGTCTCGGGTCCGTCGACGAGGTGCTCGACGACCCGCGGCACCCCTACGTCCACCGCCTGGCCGAGCTCGCGCGCTCGCGCGCGTGACGGCCGGGCCTCGCCGAACCCGGCAGGAGCATCCGTGACCGACCCCGACCGCATGACCGCCTCCGCGACGTTCGCCGCGGATGCGCAGTTCACAGTCACCGACCAGCACCGTGACCCCCTGGCGGGGCATGGTCGACAGCCCGAGCGGCTCGTTCCTCCGGGACCGATCGCCGTGCTGCCCCAGGCCTCCGACTTCTTCACCGCCGCCGTCACCGCCGGCGGGGGAGAGGTGGGCCCCCTCGACGAGCGCACGCGGGGCCTGGTCTGGCTGAGCGAGAAGCGCGCCGACGAGCTGCAGCAGATTCTCGACGCGCACCCGGCGATCGGCTGGGTTCAGCTTCCGTGGGCGGGCGTCGATGGATTCTCGTCGGTGCTCGAGCGCTACGCCGACGGTTCGGGGCCCGTGTTCACGAGCGCGAAGGGCGCGTACTCCGAGCCGGTCGCCGAGCACGCCGTCGCGCTCGCGCAGGCGGTGCTGCGCGAGTTCGCGCCGAAAGCCCGTGCGGCAACGTGGGCGCCCGTGCGCACCGGTCTGTCGCTGTACGGCCGGCATGTCGTGATCGTCGGTGCGGGCGGCATCGCGGCGGAGGTGCTGCGCCTGCTGCAGCCGTATCGGGTGCGTACCACGGTGGTGCGTCGCGGCACGGAGCCGATGCCGGGGGCCGACCGCACCGTGACGACGGATGCTCTTCCGAGCCTGCTGCCGTCGACCGACGTCCTCATCCTCGCCGCCGCCTCGACCCGCGAGACCCGTCACCTGATCGGCGCCGACGAGCTGGCGCTGCTGCCCGCGACGGCCGCGCTCGTGAACATCGCCCGGGGCGCCCTCGTCGATCAGCTCGCTCTCGCCGCAGCGCTGCGCAATGAGCGCCTCCTCGGCGCCGGGCTCGACGTCACCTCGCCGGAGCCGCTCGAGCCCGACCACCCGCTCTGGGGCGAAGCGCGATGCCTCATCACCTCGCACTCGGCCGACACCCCCGAGATGACCGCGCCGCTGCTGGCGGGGCGCATCACCGAGAACGTGCGCGGGTTCCTCGCCGGAGGGCCGCTCGTCGGCATCGTCGATCCCGTGCTCGGCTACTGAGTGCGCCGCCGGTCGGTGCGACGACACCCTCCGATTCTGCTACCGTAGAAGCGCTGTTCCAGCGATCCTCGATAGCTCAATTGGCAGAGCAGCCGGCTGTTAACCGGCAGGTTCTTGGTTCGAGTCCAAGTCGGGGAGCCACACCTCCCTCCGCTC
>VFQN01002171.1_pt1 | contig 31086 bp, 58 predicted proteins | sample 3512371 | NCBI WGS metagenome assembly VFQN01 (sample SAMN10412370, study PRJNA504923) | tailings metagenome | isolation source: Replicate 2 from Balatoc abandoned mine | place: Philippines: Itogon, Benguet | collected 2017-08-28 | reverse complement strand
GGATGGCGCGCGAGATGGCGGACACCGCCTCCTCCTGCCCGATCACGCGGCCGTGTAGCACCTCCTCCATCTTGATCAGGCGCTCCGTCTCGTCGGAGGACACCTGCAATTGCAGTAGGAGTGTTAAGTGAGGTGAGCTGCGTGGGAGGACCCTGTCTGGCAGTACCAGTGGCCCCTCCCGCCGTAATGGCGAGGTGCGTGCCGAAGGCTTGCACCCTGTCGTCGGCCCCGCAACGCTCGCGTTTGGTATGCATCAGGGCATTGCAGAACTATAGCAACGGAGCACGCCATACGGTGCTCCATGCCAGCTGGTGCCCCAGTCAAGTCCCAGGTGCTGCCACCAACGCGATGACGAGCTCCCCAGTCACAAGCCCCTGCCTACCTTCTCAATGGGGATGCCGGTCCACTGGGCCACAATGGAGGCAATGTCCTGCTCCGTCACCTGCGCACACAGGGCAAGGAGCATGGAGCAACAATCGAGTCAAGTCCCTGCCTACATGCAAGGTCGCGCTGCCGGCCTGACAACTTGCTGCACACCTCCCTCAGCACTCTGAACGTCACGGTGCAAGGTGCTCGTCGGCAACCTCAGCCCACACAGTTGACAGACCGCCTGCCTCATGGCCGCCCCACGATCGTGTATCCCCACGCATACCGTTCCCTGCACACGCATCCTTGCACGCACCATGGGGCCGCCGCCCTCCACGCTCTCCGCCTCCGCCTTGGACGCCTCCTTGGCGCCCGCGATGATGGCCTGGATCTTGGCCTGCGAGGAGGGGAAGGAAGCGGGGAAGAGGGGTACGGATGGGATGGTAGGGATGAAGTCGTGCGCTATGAACATGTGGATTCAGAGGACAGCCCAGCCACGACGCCCGCAACTCCGTGGCCATGGCCTCCTTCCTGGGCAGGGCGAACACGAGTTGCCGCGGGAATGTTTGGTAGCGGTCCGCCCAGAGCTCGCTCGCCCGAACACGGTCTCCATCGTAAAATGACCTCTTTCCCCCCCCCCCCAGAGCGCGGGGCTTGCATGTCAGCCCCCAGCCACGCCCTGCGCTCCGTTGCCCTGCCCCTCCTATTAAACTCATCAGAACCCTCCGTTTCCCATCGCGCGCTGCCATGACGTCCTGTATAAGGGCATCATCTCAGCATGGACAAGGCTCCTGCTCACCTTGAGCTCCATCTCGCGGTCACGCAGCTGGCCCGCCTTCTCGAAGTCCTGGGCCCTGCAGGGCACAAGGGAAGCTCCTCAGTCAGCATATATACACCGACCCGTGCAAACCGCGAGCGCCGTCCTCGCGTTCCGATCCGCAGTCCCCCAAAAGCGCTCTGGTCCTAACGCCGATGGCCGCACCAGCGGCCCTTCGCATTAGACACCCTGGTTTGCCCGGCCCTACCCGTCACAGTTGCCACCCCGCAAGGATCCATCCATGGATCAGACCACCCACCTGACGCTGGCCCTTGGTGACTGGCGCAGCTGCTTGTCCAGGTCGTAACCCCACAGCACCACCCCTTGTTAATACACACCCCTGCTACCTTGCTATTACACATGCACCCACCTGACGCTCGCGTCCTTGTCCTTGGTGACCTGGCGCAGCTCCTTGTCCAGGTCACGCGCCTCCTCGGGCAGCTGGATGTGCCGCAGCCGCACGCGGGAGCCGGCCTCGTCGATCAGGTCGATGGCCTGCAGGAATGCACAGGGGGCAGACAGTGCACAGGGGACCTGAGTTGTAGCGTCCTTGGTGTCCTCGTCGCACCCCAGCAGCTCGTTGCCGGGCCCATTCCTACTCCGCCACGGGTGGAGAGCTACCCAGAACCCGGGAGCCCACAACGCCCAAAGCTCTGCTACTAACGCCCACCAAGCCCACAACCGTCCTCGTACAGGTATGTGAGCGCCATAGCCTGCCTGTCCGCAATCTTCCCCCTCCCCGTGCCCTTCAGCACGTTCGTACAGCCGGCCGTACCTTGTCGGGCAGGAAGCGGTCGCTGATGTACTGGCTGCTGAACTTGGCGGCCGCCATCAGCGACTCGTCCGTGTAGCGCAGCTTGTGGTGCGTCTCGTAGCGCTCGCGCAGGCCCTGGTGAGAAAACAGCGCGGAGAAGAGACTTGCTTGGCTTCCCGATAAGCAGAGCTCACATTGACAAAGCAAACGCGTGCTCTTACTACGTCGTATGGCGCTGGCTCAGGCCCTAATGCGTTCAGAGGGACAGTACGCCGTCCCAGGATGGAAACGAAAGCTGACGCGGTCTCCTGGTCTTTATGCCTCAGCGTGCAATTGGCAAACTCCCCTGTACCCAATGGTGCGACGCATGGCCGTTTGCGCTCTGGGTGCGCCCTGCGAGCCCCAGGTCCCGCAGGTGCGCCCAGGGCCCGGCACTGCCTGCGCCGTTCCGCCCCGTGACCAAGCCGGTGGCCCCTTGCACCACCCCAGCTCCTTGCCCAAGCAGTTCAGCTCTCCTTCGCTGGCCGCACCCCCCGTTGCCCCACCTGCAGGATCTCGAACGTCTCCTCAATGGTAGGCTCCGGCACCGTCACAGGCTGGAAGCGGCTGCGAGCACAGGAGAACGCACCACGGGAACCAAAGCGTCAGCAAACGCGGCCCCTCGTCCGCCATACAGGTGTGCAACACGGCTCGCGGGCTACGATCTCTAGCCTTACTGGCGGCCCGTTGCGCCTCCTGCTCTTGCTTCACAGGAGCATACTGCCGAACCACTTGTGGCGGACTCAGGCTGTCCGCAGAAGACCGCTGCCTTCCGCCCCTCCTCCGCTCGCAGGACGCAGCTTAACCTAGTGTGGGCTAAAGCTGCAACCCATGCGGTCCTGCTCCAGCGAACCGCCTGGCCCCAGCGTTCCGCCGGGCTGTACAGCTCCACTGCACCGTCCCCAGCGCCGCCGCTGGACCGCAGAACCCTTCGCCGGCTTCGAGCCCTTCCTTGCGCCATGTTGTTCCCGAGTAGCAGTACCAAGGGCGCTCTGACTGACATGCTGCTGACGTGCCCGCCCCTTCCCCTGGCCCCCGCGGCCTATCGGGGCCCTCTCCTATATGCCTTAGCCCAGTAGCGCCCCTTCCCCAAACGGAGGCGCAACCAGTGCGGTGCTTGCGCCACCCATAAAACAAGGTCCGGTACACGCTCACCGCTCCAGCGCGGGGTCCTTCTCGATGTGCTTGCGGTACTCGTCCAGGGTGGTGGCGCCGATGCACTGCAGCTCGCCGCGGGCCAGCGCGGGCTTCAGGATGTTGGCGGCGTCGATGGCGCCCTCCGCCGCACCCGCGCCGATCAGCGTGTGCACCTCGTCAATCATCTGCGGGAGGAGGAGGAGGAGGAGGAGGAGTGCGCAGGAAGGTGCGGGAGCGTGAAGGAAGGTGCGACAAGGTGATGTGCAGAGGGGTGCATGGTGCTGGGCGGCGGCTTCTGTCACTTGCCCCTCGTCAGCTCAGCAGGGTGTTGCTGGGCGTTGACGGAGATGGAGGCTGGAGCGGAGAGCAGTACAATTCCACGCGTGCACCCACCAGGATGATGTCGTCGTTCTGCTTGATCTCGTCCATGAGCTTCTTGAGGCGCTCCTCGAACTCACCGCGGTACTTGGTGCCCGCCACCAGCAGACCCATGTCCAGGGTCACCACCTGGCAGAGGCAGAAATGAAGGTGGTGCGGAGTGCTGTTTGCGGCAAGTTTGGCGGAATCCGGGTCAGCGGTGGGCCGGAGCAGCAGCAGCAGCAGCAGGAGCACAAAGCGTCCGCTCCCGTACACAGCCATCCAAGGACCCTCATGTGCCCATTTTTTTGCCGACCTCCGCGGCCAAAAACCAAGCACTTGTTGTTCGCACATGCCACCCCATCGACATTCACCGTAACAGCTCCCTACCCAAGCACGCTCCATTCTCTTGCTGCTGCACCCCCCTCCTCCCCGCCAGCCCCGGCCCCTGCAGGTGCTCCTGCACCCACGCACCTGCTTGCCCTCGATGGTCTCCGGCACGTCCCCGGTGGCGATCTTCTGCGCCAGGCCCTCCGCCACCGCCGTCTTGCCCACACCGGGCTCACCGATGAGGCAGGGGTTGTTCTTGGTGCGGCGGCCCAGAATCTGGATCACGCGCTCAATCTGCTTCTTGCGGCCAACCACGGGGTCCAGCTTGCCCTGTAGAGCAAATCGCGCAAGAGGAGGCGCATATGCGTCAAGGAACCGTCGCCGTTAAGGCCGAGAGGGCTAAAGGAGGCATGCGTTGCGAGCGCTGCCCCTGGGAGGTATTAAAGGCTACGAGTGATAAACATGGATGTGTGCCCAGGAGTGATGCGGAACCGTTGACCACTCAGCGTAGGCGCTGCTCAGCTCCTTTGAAAGCACGCTGGCGGACACAGAGTACTGAAGAGGACAACTGCCCTAGTCGGACATGCAGTGCAGCTGGGTTGGAAAAGCCGTCAACGGCCAACAACCAGTCTGTTGGAGGTTACTGGCCGTTCCCCCGCCCTTGCTAATGGCATGAGACCCAGTGCCCCTGCGCCAATGCACGAGCTGCCCTTTGTCGCACGCCCTGCAGCCCTCCTTCCATCTCTTCCTCCCTTCCCAAGGCTATCTCCACAGCTGCACACTAAAGTGCGTGCCAGTGGAAGCACACCGCCGCCTGCTCCTGCATGCTGCTGCTGCGGCACTGACCTCCGCGGCCTGCGTCGTCAGGTTGGTGCCATACTCCTGCAGCGTGGGCGTCTTGTTGGTGCCGGCAGCCTGGCTGCCACCCACACCAGCGCCCACGGGCTCCTGGCTCTCGCCCACCATGCGGATGACCTGCAGAGGCCCGGGCAGTCAACGTCCGGAGGTCCAAGGTCAAAGGTGCGGTGCTGTAGGGCTGTTGCAGGGGAGGAGCGCAGGTGAGCTAGGTCATCAGTCCATAAACCACATTCCATATCATTATTTCTGTCACAAAGGGAGAGAAGCTACTGTGGCTAAGAGAGTAGTTGTCCATCGCGGGGCTGCTGCCACCGGTTGAGTAGGACTACCCACGCCGTCAGGCCCCCTTCCGCACCTGCGTGCGGATCTTGGCCGGGTCTGCGCCCAGGGTCTCCAGCACGCGCGCAGCGACACCCTCGCCCTCGCGCAGCAGGCCCAGCAGGATGTGCTCAGTGCCAATGTAGTTGTGGCCTGCGATGGGGCACGCCACCGACTCAGTCACTACAACACCGCCCGCACACGAGGAGAATCCATGGCAGCAATATAATTTGTGTGCAGCATCAAGTTGTATGGCAGCGGAAGCGTCGAGCAGCAGCGCATGCTCCTGCACGCCGAAAACAAACCCTACCCGGCGGCCCCAGGCGAGAAGCGGATCCCAGAAGCCATATTGTATTTCATCGTCTCAATTACTTTAGCATGTGCTTACCAAGCTGGCGGGCCTCCTCCAGCGACATCTCCAGCACACGCTTGGCGCGAGGGGTGAAGGGGATCTCCACCGCCACGAAGCCCGAGCCGCGACCGATGATCTTCTCCACCTCAACACGGGCATCCTTCAGGTTCACGCCCATGCTCTTCAGGACCTTGGCAGCAATGCCAGTGGACTCGCCGATGAGGCCCAACAGCAGCTGCTCCGTGCCCACAAAGTTGTGGCCGAGGCGACGAGCCTCCTCCTGAGCCAGCATGACCACCTTGATAGCCTTCTCGGTGAAGCGCTCAAACATGCTCTTCACGATCAGGCGACCAGAGCGGCCAGCCTTGCGGGCGGCGCCAGGCGCAGCGACGTGCACCCGGCCGGAAACACGCTGGCCCAGAAAGCCCGAAGATAGGCTGGCAGAGCATTGAACCGCCTTACGGGTGCGCCCACCAATACGCTGGGCTGGGATAAGGGTGCGACGTCCGCTGCTGGTGCGGAACGCCTCGCCCAGGCGCCCAGGGGCGGTGAGCTGCTGCATGCTGCCTACTTCTTTTACCAGAGGTCAGCAGACAAATTATGACTCTAAATCCAACAGTCAGTGACAAGTATAAAATGCCCTTCTTGTGAGTTAGGGCTTCACAGGTGTCGCAATAATCGCAGTTGTCGTGGGCGTCGCCTCTTGGTGTACCGTCAGCGCCTGTAGGTGATGCTGATAGCTCTGTAGAAAATGACCTACAAATGAATGGTAGCCAGTATGCCGGTGTCGTTTGGCAATCCGCATGCCACGCAATGCCAGGGGAGCTCCCACGTTGTCATCACCCAGCACCACCTCACCGCCCCAAAGCAAGGCACGGCTGCGCTTGCAAGTCGCCCCTACGCAAGCTTCTGCAGTTGCATTACGGTTAGATTGTAGTGTAGCATTTTCAAGCAATCAAACGTCCCCGGGACGGGGCCTCGTTCAGCCAAGCAGGTGGAGCCTTTGGGCAGAGCCCCATTTGGGTGCACCTAGACGGCTGCAGGTCGACCCTGGCACCAGGCCTCTGCCTGGCACGCTACTTGTACATCCTGGCGGACCTGCTCTTGTCATCTATTTCTCGCCCACCCGCCCGGCCGCAGTGCGACCAGGTGCGACCCGTGGCACTGTCCTTGCTGGTTCAGGCTGGTTCTTGTGGGCATGTGGGCGCACTGCTTGGCCAAGTGCTTGTCCATCCAGGCTAGATGGAACCATGACCAGCTGAGCGGTATGCCTACCTTCTGGAGAGGTGTCAGTCCTCTGCTTACTGCGAGAGAGAGAGCCGGAGGCAGCCTTCATGGCAACACACGAGGAACCTATGCCCGCCATGCCCGCCAGGCCATGCCTACCTGCAGTGTACGTGCCCTTCCGAGTGTACCTGTAGTGTCAGGTCACGCCTTCCTGGTGTGTTGCTGTCCCTTGGCAGCCCCGGCAGCATCCAGCCCCAATCCCAAACGTCTCCGGGTTTTGCGTGCGGACCCGGACTGGCCTGGACTGGCCGTCTCCTGGGCCTTCGGCGAGAGTTTCAGGCCATCAGCCAAGGAGGCTCGTCCCTGACACCGGTGTATACGTACGTCCGAGTCTGCTGCTGGCGGCAGGAAGGCAGGAAGGGCACTGCAAGTACCGTACACTGGCATGCAGCCGTGCTTGGTACCGGTCATCCCGGTACACACACACTGGCCTGGAGCCGTACCGTTACCGACCCCTGGTACCGACTGACTGACATCCAGCCCCTCATTAGCAAGCCGACCAAAGTACGCGGCAGTTGCAGGACATGACAACGTGCAGGCCGTTGATTATTGTTGTGCGGTACCTGACTGTCCCTGCACGTACGCCAACGGCGCGTCGGTAACGGTGCATCAGCTTGCACACAGCAACATTACGACAGCAGACTAGTTGTGAGGCACGCCAGCAGCAGCAACGAGACCTACCGTACGGTACTTGCTTATACACCAAGCTGGCATGGCATCACGCAGCAAGCAGCGAACCCTAATGTGCGACCCGCGCTTGCAGCAGCCAACCGTACTCGTCAACGCTTGAAGCATATCCATGCTTGGCAAAAGACCAGCCAAGCAACACCAATCGCCAACTGGCTCACGTAAGTCACGCCTGCTTGCGTGCACTGTGCCTTCTGCGACTGTAACAACAACAAGAACAACAACTTCTCAACATGCCATGACATGTGATCAATGCTCATGCACACGTACTGGTACGTGCAACCTGAGCTGTCCTTCCTACGTGCCATAATACTAACACACGGTGCCATGGCTCACAAAGAAGCGCAATTAAAGCATGCCATATTTCTGCAATGAGTCGAGTCGCATTACCTACAAATTGCACCCGGTGCTCACCCACAATGCAAGCGCAACGTGAGTACAAGGCAGCCGTACGGCGACGCCCAGACTAGCACCTGAGCACTCGGGTGTTTCCTATCCGCAACAGAGGTGCAGGAACGGTCAGGGTCACCTTCTAAGCATGTCTTTGGCACGCGGATACAAGCACGAATGCTACTACAGTGCAACTTTGGCATGAATCACCGCCTCTTATCAGCTAGCTGCGGCCCTAAACCGCCTACCGTGATGACTACAAGTGGATAACAGGAACCTCTGCCAGTACCTGCTCTGCAGTTGCCACATGCACTCAACGCTACTACAAACCATCCGATCCTACGCCGCAGGCTAGCCCACACGCTGCAGGTATATCGGGAAAGGTGTGCACAGCACGCGAGCGGTGCAGCATGGATCATTCTAGGCCATTTGCCACATATGTTGTACAAAAAGCAGCTGCCCGTCATCAGCGCCTTGCTGACCGTGGGAACCGGCATGGCTCCGCAACCCTCACGGCGCCTGCGGCTGGCATATGTCCACCAGCCATGGGTTAAGCGCGCGGTTGGTGAGGCGGGCCGTCACCTCGGGCGGCTCGAAGGTGGAGCCGCCGGGGTAGAAGATCCTGCGGGGAGGAACGACCGTTGCGGGATGGGTGTGAGGGCAGCAGTAATGGGCACAATGGTGGTATGCGCTAAGGACGCCCACCTCCCGTAAATACTTGTTTCGGTCCGCATCCACCTTGACAGCTGCCAGATCATGGCTTTTATGTGGGTTAACGACGCTGGGCAAGGAGCTGCAACATCATGTGCAGGTACTTGAGTACCCATAGGCTGCATGCTTGGGATCCCGGCCAAGCCGCCACGTCGCAGCGGCACCCAAGCTCGTCTTATCTTGCTTAAGAGCCCACCGGCCCGCCCGGGGGAGTTCCCGTCGCCCTTGTGCATGCCCCTGCGGGGCCACTGCTAACCCACAAACACTCGCGCCAGCCAGGGTGCCCTTGTATGGCAAACGCCACACGCACAAGAGCTCCAAGCTCCCAGTTGTTAGCCCGCCCACCTGTAGATGCCCCCGTCCAGGCCCTCGGCGATGATGGCGGGGTCGGTGACGGGCGGCAGGCCGGCGGTGGGCCGCGGGCCGAAGTCGGGGCGCACGGGGTCCGCGTACCTGTGTTGCAGCAGGCAGGGGGCCGTGTGGTTTGCGTTAGTGACACCAGCTTGTGGAAAGAGGCCAAAACACGACTAACCCAGAAGCACGGCGGTGAAACGAGAATGCCCCTCGTGCACTTGAAGAGCGCCGCGTGTCCGCGTTAGACCCAAATACAGGTACGCTGCCCTTTAGCGGGACTGCCCCCTTCATCCATCCCGTAGCAGGTCACATGGCCGAGCCCTTGTCCACCCCATTCCAGGACAACGCACAGAAGCCCGGATGCCACCGACCCAAACTGCATGGGGGCATGGTCAGCGCTGGGGTGCGTGGCGGCCTTGCGGACCGCCCGTATCGTATGACTCACAGGTCGTACAGAACGTTGAGGTTCTCGATGAGCGTTGCGTCGCGGTTTAGGGCTAGCACAGTGGCGTTCATGCGCGCCTCAGGCGAGCGGACCACCCGGAAGGATCGCATCATCTCGAAGTCCTCGTGCACCAGGTTGTGGCAATGGAACATGTACTCGCCGCGGTGGGGGCCGAACCTGCGCGGGGGTGGCATGCGGGGCCACGTGGGCTGTTCAGCCGTGTGCGAGGGTTTGCGGGCCCTCGGGCTGAGGAAGGTGGGCATGGAAGTGGCGTTGGGACCAGGGCCACAGCCCGCACCCTGTTACTGCAAATGTGGACATGTGGTGAGGGGGTACGCGGTCAGAAGGCACGGACGCGTCTCACCCACCTGACCAGGATTGCGAGCTCCGCCCCCTCATCCAGCTGGAACATGTCCTTGGGGGTAAAGCGCTCGTAGTCACGGACCTGGGGTTAATCAGGGTACACAAGCACGTGATGGTGACTGAAGAGTTGCTGCCGTGCAAGGACGTTATGCACTGCACTCGCACAACCACATTGGTACTGCGCTACACGACCGTCGTGGAACAATGTGGCACGAACGGGCACCACGAGGGTACGGCAGTTGGCCTTACAAGTGCGTCATTGCCACCCGTGCGCTAAGACACGCGTACCTGGCTGAGCTCCCTGTTGCGCGCAATCAGGTACCCATCCACCAGGTGGATGTGGATGGGGTGGAACCAGCCGCCGCCGGTGTCCAAGCACCACACCTCCCAGTTGTTGTGCCCCACGTCCCCAGCAGCAACACGGGCGGACTTCCACGTCTCGCCGTTGATCACCCTGCGCGGGCAGGAACGAGTGCATAGTTTGAGACAATTTGAGTTGGTGGCACGTACAGTGACGCACGGAGGCCAAGAAAGTGTTACAGTGCATCACCCTCACAGACCAGCGCTGTACGGCGGTGCGTGTCAGGGTGAGGGCCGTTCAAGAGCCGTGACGAACAGCTGCTAACGGTCAGTGGTGCGTTAATGGCGGCCAAGCCGGGGATGGGTGGCAAACGTTTCGGATAACAAGCCCCGCCTTGCTGACACCTGTGATGGTGCACGGCAGAGGGCTGCATGCCGCACCTTGGCCCCAACGGTAAGGGTAAGGTACAGGCAACCACGTAGACTCCCAGCACTTCCCAGCAAACGGATATGCCTCCAACGGCTACCACCGAATGCTGTCAGTACCTCGCCAGAGAACCACAAGGCAAAGCGGTCCCCAGCACCCACCACTGTCCCCTCCTGCGTCCGAAGCGGAACTCCCTTGTGCACTCCCTGTTGGCCACCATGCGCTCCGCAGCAGCAATGTCGTCTGGTGTCAGCACGGCGTCCAGGGCGGGCATGTACGGGCCGTCGAACACAAAGTCCGTGCCGGCGGGGGCGCACGTGGGGGCTCCGCCGGGGCACAGGGACACCTGGGGGCAAGAGTCAATGCCGTTGGACGGGCGGTAAGATACCGGTACATGCGTCCAGGCACCTGTGCTCCTCCCTTCAATGAGCACCCAAGTCACGACACGGCATGTCCCTCATCCTCGCTACTGCCCACGGGAGTGTGCCGTGCTACTGCCCCGCACCTCGATGCGCATGACCAGGTGGCTGAAGCAGAAAAAAGGGACATCATCCATGCGATCCTCGTCCTTGGCATTCCACAGCGTCAGGCGGCGGCCGGCCAGGGCGGTGAAGTCGCACACAACCTGCAGGCATGGCGGCGGGGGAGCGACGGGGCGGGAAGAGGGTCGATGCACGGAAGACATCCAGGCCGGGCAGCTGCACGGCAGCACACGGGGCAAGGGCGGTATTCACCTAAGCCAAAGAGAGGCAGTGCATGACCTTGGAGTAGTAACTCCAGACCGCGGCGGCGGTCGCAGCCCCAACCCACCTCCCAACGCTCTGCGACAGCGATGAAGATGCCCGCCGCTGGGTACGCAGCCGGCTCCCGGCGGAAGCCACCATCACCCGCAATCACGCGGCAAATGCTGCCGCTGATCGCCGTGCCGGCCTCGTCCACAATCAATAACTTGTACGGCCTGGCAGGCGAAGAGTTCACCCACGCAAAGCGCTGCCAGCGCGGCTCGACAGTGAACACACGCACGGATTGCCCGTCGAGCGCGTTCATGTCGCCATACAGATTCTCCTCGTGGCTTTCAACACTGTCATGAAACAGCAGGAATTCTCTTTCCAGTACGGCGTCCTTGAACTGCATCTCGGTGTACGGCACGTTGTCCAGGTTCTGTGGCACGTGTTGAAGGAGGTTGGGCACGTGTCAGTGGTGCCTGCCGGTGTGAATGCTTCGGTGCGCTTCTGGTACGGTACGCGTCCAGGAGCCCCAAGCGCACCCAGTTTCGCACCGATGTTGTGCAGGAGCGTGACACATGCGATAACAGCCTTGACTGTTGCATGCAAGGTATGCAAGGGTCCACGGCTGACGACGCTTCAAGGACAGGGCAAAGGGTCTACTCCGCCAGCATGCTGCAGAAGCGCGCACTAGAGACCGCCTAATACTTGGGAACATACTGCAACGGACTGACACATGGTTGCAGGAACATGTAACTGGCCCATGGTCAGTCGTACTGACGGGTGGTTGCAGGGACATGTAACTGACCCATGGTTCGCCGCAGCCTCCATCGTTGGCGTTGTCGTGGACGGTGTACATGCCCGACAGACCGTAGTACGAGTTCTCTGTGGTGCGCAAGCAAGAAAGCGGACGGAACGGCGGTGCGATAAGGTGCAAAATAGTTTCAATCACAGCCTCACCTCCTACCATCCACAACGCGGCTGCAGGCTGCTGTTTCATGACGCTTGGCTTACCGGTTGTGATCTCAAGCACGTGGTCGTGGTACCACTCTAGGGCAGGGCGGCGATTGGCATAGTAGTAATCCTTGGACTCCCCGCCGCATGACACGTCTTCCGCCCAGCCATCGTAGGGGGCGAGCGAGGCGCCGCCGTGAAGGTGCACGGTGGTGGGACGGCCCTGTGCAACCGTGAAGCAGGACACAGACACACACAGCGCAACTCCGTCAGGCCACAGTATGGGTTTAGGCACCGTGCATACGGCCATAGGGCATGGGTAACGGCACACAGCAGGCAGGACGACTCTGTGTCAGGGACCCCACCACCTCCAAGACAATGCATGGCAACGGTCCTGTCGCACCTGGCGGCTTGGTCCGCTTGTGTCGCACGGCGTGTAGGGGTCAAAGCCGCCCAGGTTGTCGGCGGTTAGGAGGTTGTTGAAGCGGACCAGACTCTGCCGGCCCTTGAGCTGGCGGAAGGTGGGGCCTGGGGGCAGGTGCGTTATCGGGAATTGGGCAGAGGATGTACGGCACGGCCTCTGGTATCAGGTTACACACTTCTATGCTTCTATGCTATCGTGCGTACCGGGATATGTGCAGTCGTAACGCGATGGGAGTATGCATCCGCACCTGGTGTTGTGCCGTTGTAGGTCAGCACGCGCGTAGGCCCCGCAGGACAGCCCAGGTCGGTGGTGGTGTGGTTGATGAAAATCTCGTACGCGTCCACGCAGTACGTGTCACCGGTCGCCGTACTGGGCCTGCGGGATGCATTACAGAAGTGATTCGTAGCAGGGATGCAGTACGAAGTGTTGGAAGAGGCTAGTTCCGACTGGGCACAGTGCTGAGTACAAACGGTGACCTGTCAAGCGCCGGCGGACAATGACCTGTAGCAGCGCCGCGATTGGTGAGGCATCAGGACACGAATGCCTGGCATGCCCGGTCGTCTGTTGCCCCAGGTACGCGCTCGCTTGCAAGCCGCGCTCCACTGTCCTCGCTCGCCCCATGGGGTGGTATCCCACCATGTGGGGTGCTAAATGCGGCTAGACGCCCGTGCCCTTGCCCAAGGGACACCTGTATGACAGGGTGTGCCGACGGGTGCCTGGAGGCACGGCGCCCCACCTGCATACGCTGCCCGACTGCTGTGCGCGCTCCGGACGACGGAAGGGGCGCGTGAACGGCGTCCACACCCAGGGGCTGGAGGGGTAGCCGTCCACACGGACACCCACGCCGTCGGCTGGGGGGCACACCTGCGGTGGGGTACAGCAACTTCAGTGTTTGATGCTGGATACAACTCATTAGTGTAGAGCGGTAGGTGCGGTGCCCTTGGTGTTGCCTGTCACTTGTCTTTGCAGCGCACATTTTTCACTTTCACTGGTTGCGTGCTGCGGCTGCAATGATCGTGATGTACTGTGCATGGAGGCTGGAAAAGCTTTTTGTGGTTTGTGCCGTACCCACATCGCTGGGGTCCTCGTACGGCGAGGAGGGCGGGGAGGTGCGGAAGGAAGCGGACAGGTCGGGGGCGATGCCTGCAGCAAGTACGGCAGTCGTAGCTCAAGTGCATGAGCAAAGAAGCGTGTTGTGTGGATTGGCCCGCATTTTCTGCCCGTACAGACGCAAAAATACCGTTGCCGTACAGGTGCACGTACCGCAATCCCGTACAGCAGAACGTTATGAGGGGACCTTGCGTCTTCGTGTGGTGTTGAGGAAGCCAGGAAGTAAGTGGGCACAAGTGGCTACCCTAGCTGTGGGTCAGCAGCAGGATCAACTCACGGTCCAGTGCGTTTACGTCATCGTCATCGACATCATCCACCTCCACGGGCGGTGCGTCCGGCGCGGTGGGCAGCGGCCCCAGGGGCCTCTCCCACGTGGCCAGGTCGGGGAAGCGCACGGCGGCCGACATGGCAACCAGGGAGCCGCTGGTCTCGTTGAGGGCCAGCCCGCGGAACGAGGTGGCGCACGTGCAGCAGGCGGAGCTGGTCAGCTTGGCTGCGGGGGCAGGGGAAAAAGGGACAGCAGGGGTGCGGGTTAGCGGCCGGGGGCATAGAGCAGCAGGCGGAGCTAGACAGCCGGGATGCGGGGGCAGGGTTGTGGCTGGGTTAGAGCCTTGGGTTGCCGGGCCGGGGAAGGATGTTTCGCTGGTGGAAAAGCAGTAGCTGGTCAGGCGGGCTGTTGAGGTTGGGTTATAAGGGCGAGGAGCCGAAGGGCGGAGCGGCTGCGGTTCAGTGAGTTCAAATGCCCTTTTGAGTGAGCTGCTCAGGCAGAACGTTCTTGGCGGGGGTAGGAAGCAGGACCAAACGGCGTGTTTGGTAACTAACGACGGGAACGGCGCCAATGCCGTGTGTGCGTACCCGTCCGGGGGTGCCGTTACTGCAGGACACCGCTACTCACGGTTGCCCCTGATGGCGGGGTGGTTGAAGCACTGGCAGCAGGTGTTGTAGGGGCAGCCGTCTGCGGCAGTAGGGTAGGGGCCATGGTTGGCATATTGGCACTATGTTGGTCCTCTGGTAGCCCCTTTAGCCCCGAAGGTCCCTAAATGAAGCCTGCAAAGGAAAGTTCCATCAGCACCAGTGGCACTGCGCACGCCACCGCAATCAATGGCACCAGGCCCCAACCACTCGCGACCCACCGGCGGTGCAGCTCTTGCAGCTCTTCCACAGAGTGGCGGCCTCGTGGCCCATGGGTCCGGGGCCGTCCTGCGCGCAGGCAGGGTCGATCACGGTACCGCTGGCGCACTCGTGTGCGCGCCCGTAGATGGTGTGGGGGCGGGCCCACGCGGCTGGGGACCAGGTGGCAGAGGCGGTGACCAACTTGATGTAGGCCCCCTTGAAGTACTTGTCCCACATGTGCTGGTCCAGGTACTTGCGGGCCGCGTGCTGCACGTCATGGTGGTGGCCGGCGGCCTGCGAGCGGAGCAGGAGAGGGTGAACACCATGACGAGGCTTCCATATGGGTGTCCACTGAGTGTACGGCAGGAAGTACTCCATGCAGCGCACGTGCGCTTGCGTTAGGGGGCGACTAATAGGTGTCATGCCTTCAGTGCTGCGACCGTTCGCCTTGCCCAACGTGCAATGCCGCTGCAAGATCATGTCCGCATGCAATCAGTCACGCTGCAGGGTAACGGGCTTGCAATCAAGCTCTCGGCCCTTTAGAGGGCGAGATACTGCAAGGGCTCTCCTTAGCTCACCTGAGCTTTCTGCACCCCCTGGCCCCCAACCCACCTGGCATGCAGAGCCCAGGAATGCGTCATTGATTGTGTAGAACCAGGTGATTGGGTGCGGGCAGTTGGAGGGCACAGGGCCCTCCATGCAGCCGCGGTTGGTCCAGAACACATCTGGCGGGACAGCAGCGGGAAGGCGGGAGGGCAATGCATCCGTTGTGCAGAGGCAGAACATGAGCAGCTGGCAAAGTGTACAGCGTCCATGTGTGGCCAAGTCAAGAACACAAATGTTTCCTTAACATGAGCATCGGTGCAGGAGGTGCCATGGAGTTATGAGGGCAAGCGCCCGCCCGGCAGCTGCACGGTGCCGGTGCACGCAGCCCAGGCGCAGTCAGCTTGGACTGAGCTGACGGTGTGTGCTAGGCGCTCACCGTGCGTCTCGGGCGCCTCGTCGAGCTCTGGATCCCTCATCTGGCCGGTGTGGATCATTTGAATCTTGTTGGCCTCTTGGGAGCGGAACTCCGAGCTCGTGAACTGAATACGGTAGGAAAAGGAAGCGTCACGACACGTGGCAGCACGCTGGCGGTGGAGGAAAGTCGTGGTCATGATGCATGGTGCGTTCCTATATGCTGCTGCAGCTACTAGGCGGGTCGCAGGTATAACTAGAGAGGCGGAAGGGGGAAAGGCAAGGTGCAGGGCCACATTCCGTCCGGGATCACCTCGGCCAACGCGGTCGCAGCGATGGCCCGGTACGTTATGCATTTTGGTTTGGTGCAGTGATAATGGAGTCGTGAAGCAGGCGAATCGGGAGTTCCTGGTAAAGCTCAACCGCTTTGCCACGCCACGGCAAACGCCACGCAAAGAAACCTGGAGAAATAGTATTGAATATTTTGTGATAGACCACACGAGCATGTTGCATACTTTGCTCTTGTGTACATTTGTGTAGATTGGCATGCTACAGCCCACGACAGCCGACGAGATGAGGCCCCTGAAGGGCCCCGGTGTTGACAGCACGAAGCGGCCCCCACCAGCCCCCACATACCTTGCAGCTCTCCACCTTCACCTCCGCGTCCAGCTCCCCCTGCCTCATGCCCACAATTGGTGTGTCCAGGGGCTCGGGGTGGTCAGGGGCGGCGGGCTTGACGGTGAGGTTGCCGGAGCAGATGTCCCGGTAGTAGTGGTTCTCCCACCTGAAAGAAGGGAGGAAAGCAACAAGGCGGTAGCACAATTGGCTGCCCAGCTTTGGGGCCCAGCTTAGGAAGCTGCCGAGAACGGTACACATCCAAGTTCGGTACACCGGAGTGTTACTCAACCCACTTGAACATGCGGACGTCCGTGCAGCCTTCGCCGAACGGGTCTTGGCAGTAGTCCCGCGGCGTGGGGCCGCGAAAGCAGGCCTGCATGCAGCATGGGGCCATCCGGCACACACCTGAGGTCTTGAGTAACCCGTAGGCGGTTGCCGTACATTAGGTTACACGAATACCGTTATGAGCAGCCGCCAGTGACACAGCGGTAATTGCTGACCTTGTAGGGGTTGCGACACAGGGCGTAAGATGATGAGCGCCGGACCACATGCGCTGATCGCCTGGGGACAACGATTGCCTGGGCGCCTTGCGTACGGCCAGGCTCGGGCTCGGCAGGAGCCTGCCGCACGACATGCCGGGGTCTTGGTTCTGCCGGTCCTGGACCCGCCGAACGTCCCACAACCCCTCACCTGCTCGTCAATGAGGGCGTGGCTGCCCATGAGCGCCATGGCCTCCGTCAGGTTGAAGCCCCTGGCCTTCCAGAAGATGGCCCAGGCATCCAGGTCGGCGTTCTCAGGGAGGAGCTGGCCCTCGGGGGCGGGGGCGATGGAGTCCAGGCGCCCCACCCTCAGGCCGTGGTCCAGAATCTTGACACGGCCTGCAGACAGCACCTCTACAGCCACTGCGCCGCCGACCTGTGAGCGGGCAGCGGGCAGGGCACGTGAGCAGGGATCAGTGTGCAGGGATAGGGACAGGGCTTAGGGTGGAGGGCGCATGGCCACAGGCAGGGAACAGCTGGCGGCGGCAAGTGGGCTGTGTGGGATGCATGAAATGTGCGCCTGCGGAGACCAGTGACCATGTGTGTTGTGCGGGGCCCTCTCCCGTGCAACTTACTGCGAGGACGTCCGCCACGGAGACGTCAAAGAAGGAGGCCACCTTCTTGGCCACGCGGGCGGTGCGGAGGGCGAACAGGTCGTAGGCGCTGCGGGGGAGGGGAGGGCGGGGGCGCACGCGGGGTTGGATGGGTGGCAGTTGGGTCATAACGCCAGGCGGGGCCACAGAAGTACCACAAGTCAGGTCAAGACGCGCGTGCGACAAGGTTGAGTACAAGTCAGGGAATAGTAACGCACTCACTTTTCCGGGCGCACCAGCTCTTCCAGCGTGAGCAGCAGGGACGAGTCCGCCCCGCCGCACCCCGCCCCGGGGCACTGCGACACGTCCACGGCCAGGGAGTCGTGGAAGGCGGAGCGGATGAAGAAGTTGGCCAGGCGCTTCTCGTGCTTGAACACGGCGCGAAGGAGGGACACCACCTGCGAAAGCACGAGATATAACCGTAAGGTCCCTGGTCGGCCTGCTAGTGCATGCGAGGCAGGGTGGCAAAGCCCCGGCAATTGTGGAGCCTGAGCCCAGAGGGGGACCAGACAGTTGCTGCGAGCGTGTGCCCTTGCGTTGACCTTTAAAGTGGCCTATCAGGCGAAACCCATGACAAAGCACGTACACCCCGGCAACCCACCGATGCCCAGTCCTTGGTCCTGGGGTCGTACTCGTTACCCTCCTTGGTGCCCTGCAGCTTGGGCCCCCACAGCACCACCTTTGCCTGAGCCTCGCCGGCCTTGTGCTCGGGATGCGCCTTGGAGTAGGCCTGTGGCAAGTACCGCATACATGTAGGACACTGAGCCATCAGATAGAAAGCGCAGCGTGTGTAATAATGTTGCAACGTGAGCTTTCGTGTAGCTCTTAGGCGAAGCACAATACCGTGCGGCAAGGCAACGTGAGCTTGTGTGGTGTAGGTATGCAGGGGCAAAGGCACGTGGGCAAATGTCTGGATTCTTGTCAGTCCATGCAGCGTGGACGGCACTGCCAGGCAACTGCGTATAGCCCCCCAGCACGCAGGCTGTGAGGCGGCCCACAACTCACAACTGGGCGGCGACCAACTTGTAACGCGCGTGTGGTGCACCGGTACGCAAGCCCTCGCTCCCTAATTGTGTCCGCTGCGCGCATGCCCTACACCAGCCCGCCTGTAGCTAGCCGACCCTACGACGCCCTCCGCTACGCTACCCGGTCCTACCCCAAGTAACAGGTAATATTACCAATCTTGCACACTCCACAGCATTGCTGCGTCAACACGCATCACCAGTTTAGCACCCGCACCCACCTCAAGGTCAGCGCACAGGCGGCCGCTGCAGGTGTGGGCGTTGCGCAGCTTGGCGGTGACCTCAGTGACCTGGCCGGTTACGGAGCTGATCCAGCACGTGCCGTCGGGGCGGACCTGTGCACCCATGGCTTCCAGCGCAGCAGGGGCCACCACCATGAAACCGCCGACCGGAGCTCCGCCAACCCCGCCGTTGTTGCTGTTGCTGCCCTTGTCGTGGCCGCTATCCTGTGAGCCGTGACCATTGTCCTTGTACTTATCTTTGCCGTTGCCGTTGCCGTTGCTGTTGCCCCAGCTGTGGCCACCGCCGTGCTTGCTCTTGTCATGGCCGTTTGCATGGCCGTTGCTCCAGCTACCGCCCTTGGAGTTGCCCTTGCCGTTGTTGCCATTATCCTTGTGGGACTTGTCGTAGGTGCTGTTCGCAGGAGAGGGTAGTGAGGCAAGCAGGAGGCATCCCAAAAGGGCCACCGTGAGGGTCACGCCGGAACGGCACGGCCCACGGGAGCGCTGGAAGCCCATGTGGGCGATCAAGGCAGCTGGCACCACGAGGGTCCCTGCTGCACGTTTGGATCTCGGATCGGTCAGATCCGGGCTGGCTATGGCAGTGTAGGAAAAGGCCGGGCGGCGCGAGGGGTTTTATGGGGCCAAAGGTGCATGCGTGTGTGAGTGCCGAGACCCCTCTTGGGTTGGTTGACTACTGTCTCCGCATCCGAGGCAGACCACAAGGCTCCTGCGCTGGCTGGGCCCCCAGGCACTCGGTGCAACGCCCGCAAGCCGATAAGTCACGGCGAGCTAAAAAGCAGTCATTGCCAAATACTACTGGGGTAGGTGCGTGTTGCATACGGGCACACGCTCGCATAGGAGCTGCCATGTGACTAACCGGCTCGCTCGTCCAGAACCCCCGAGGCAATCGGGCTGCGAGTGTGAAAACTTTCTGCCTGGTCCGAGAAGGCGCCCCACTCACAGTCAGTCTACGGCGGGCGATGTGGCCACGTACACCCCTTGGGGCTGCAACTCCAGGGCCAGCGGTGAGGGTCTGGGACCAAGCAAGACCCTGTCGTTCACCGTTATTACCCTCGTGCGAGAGCACCACGCTGCGTTGCGTTGCTTGCGCTGTTGCAGGGCTCGCTCGAAGCAAGGTACACACGCGATACCTGGGCACAGAGCCCCGCTGCCTCGCGTGCGCAGGGCGAAATGCACATGTCATAATCATATGAAGATAATGGTAGCCATGTGTGCATACAGCACACGCACCGGGTGGGTTCCCAGCCGCGGCGCGAGGCAGGGGTGGACAAGCAACCGCCGCGCGCGCAGCCTACTCCCTCACTGTGTGCAGTCTAACAGCGCGTCTGCGGGTCCTCGCTATGGTGCACCACATGACAAAGCACACAGTGATTGCCGAGTAACGCACGTTGATGTGGCCAGGCGGACCGAGGCGTGACCGCAAGGAAGGCCACCCGCAGCTGCTTGCTTGCTTGCCCGACCGACCGACCGACAGGTGCGAACGTAAGCGCCAGGCCCAGCTTACGCTGCTGCCGCCACATCCATAAGCTTACACGAACCTCACACCTACAGGGCTAATATTTCAAGCTGCGATGGCACAGTCCAAGCGGCGATGCCTGGTCGAGGCGCATGAAGTTGGTTGGTTTGGGCTGGTCCATGGGTCCCCAGCCAGGCCCGTAGGCCGGCGTGGCTAAGCAAGTCCAGGGTCCACTGGTCCATGAGCCCATGCGGCTCCTGTCTTGTGCTGCTCCCCACCCCGTACTCCGGCCCTTCTTGCTGTTCGGTTTGGTTGCGTTCGTTTTCCTTTCGTCCGTTTGAGCACCGAAGGCACAAGGGAGGAAGCTCGTTGGCAGTGACATGCACCTCCGTCCAACACTCGCACCGACTCGCACCATCTGCAACCACCATTACGCAGGGGTGCCATTAAGCGGCACGCCTTGCCCAACTACGGCACGTGCTCTCCCGTTGCAATGCGGCCCTCCTCGCGCTGCGTTACACACTACGGCAGTTACTGGCAGTGACCACCCGATTCCGCCCATCCGTCTGGTGGGTCCCCGACCCCTGGCAAAGAAAATCCATCCATCCGACGCAAAACATGTGTTTAGCTTCATCGTGCTGTTGCGCAAACAGTAACTTGCCGGCGCAGAGGATGATATGCGCCAGCTCCCGGGCGCCAAGGTTCAGGCCTCCGCGGGGTTCAAGTCTCCAGTGAGTTGATTACGATTCGGCTGCCCCACGGGACGTTTGAAGTGGTTGATGTCTGGCGCAGGAGCCGCAGGTGTACCAGGCGGTCGCAGGCATGAGGACTACGGCACCACCAGAAGGTCTCGGCTGGTCTCGGCTTCCGTTTACCCAGCTCCCCAATTTCAGTTACCCCTCCGCCAGCGCCTTAAGAACCCACGTGGGCTTTACCACCGCTGCCTCGCGGCACGCCGCCACCGCCATGCATGTGCCGTGCCGCGTACCCGGGCAGAAGCCACGGCAGCAGCTCCCTGCCTCCCTCGTCCCTACCCACCTGTTTCACCTCACGCATGCCTAGAGCCCTACACAAAGGCTGTGCTGCTGGCGCACAACGCCGAGGGCAAAGAGTGTTCCACACCCAGGCCAGGCAGCGGTGACGTGCCATCGTGGGGCGGCCGGGACTGGGCGATGGCGGGGCACGACCGGAGGCGTGCCGGCCCACTGGTTCCCTCGGTAACGCGGTGCAACCGTGCCGATGCCGCAATTTAACCTGGGCAGACAGGCCAGGTATTCCACTGCGCGCTGTCCACCTGGGCAGCTTTGGGCGGGAACTCCGCCTGGCACGCCTTGTGAAGGGGACTAGCCTCCAGCTGATGCTCGACGCAATGCCAGGGGGTACACTGGCTTCGGAGCCAGTTATCCTCCACTCTGTTACAAGTACAGTTTGCTGTTTTAGGAGGGACACACGTCTAGCAGCTGGCAATCATCAGACCTCAACGCACACCACGGGAGCACAGCGAGCCCCAGGTTACATACGGTATGCCCTGCGCTACCACCCTGCGTAGCACAACCTCATTTATTACGGAAACACTCCTGCGAGCTAAAGGCAGAACAGCTGCCAATTCGCGCACTACCACACTTGCTCACGAAGCTTCTTCATTGTGCAACGAACCTAGAAAACGCAACGGAAGTCTCACGTGCACAACGCCTAGATGCCTGCATAGGAACCTTGTTCTTCCTACATCAGATGGTGCCATGGCTCACGAAGCAGTGCTGACCTGCCAATAATCACTAGTGACTTGAAATAATATGGATGATACTTGGTGCTCACGGGGAATGCATACGGGCTGGCGCCTTGCGCACCTGACACGTGTGCAAGGACGGCCAGGGGAGGCCCTGAACACGGGATTGAGCTTGGAAGGATAACTAGTGAGCAACATTATGAACTGCAGTACTGCGTGCCTACTCAACTGGTCTGCGCTGCATTGGCGCTGCGCCCACACTCAACGCCGCTATGAACTACTCTACCTTGCAGACTGGGCTACATGCTACATGCAACTTCGGGGCATGCAAATCCGCATGAGCATTGGGACGCAATATGATAAACGGGTGTCACTGCTGCATACGTTGCAGAAAGAGCAGGCCCTTGTGATTGACCGTGGGAACCGGCAATGCTTCCCCCCTCACGGCGCCTGCGGCTGGCAGATGTCCACCAGCCAGGGGTTGAGGGCGGGGTCGGCAAGGCGGGCCGTCACGTCGGCGGGCTCCAGGGGGGAGCCGCCGGGGTAGAAGATCCTGTGGGAACGACCGTTGTGGCATGGGTGTTGAGGGCAACCGTCAGGGGCAGACAGACGGTGGCGTGGGTCAAGTGGAGGGCGCACACCACCACCGTATTGCTTGTTTGGTCCCTATGCAGCTGGTTGACAGCCCGATCATGGCCCCCGTGTGAAGGTAGCCATGGGGAACACGGAACCGCGAACGCCCCGTTGGGTACTCTTGTCAGGTCGACTGGCATCGCTTCGCCACCGCATGGACCTCAGGGTACCTAGCCCTGTCCGTCCGTGCACCGCAGGCCGCCCACACGCCCTGTGCTGTTCCTCTCGTGTACACCCCCGCAGGACTGCTGCTAAACCACACCGACCCGCACCGACATCGGTAACGCCGTACACCGGATGCATGCCAGGGCCGAAGTGCCATATTCTGCGCCCACCTGTAGATACCACCGTCCAGGGCCTCAGCGATGATGGCGGGGTCGGTGACGGGGGGCAGGCCGGCGGTGGGCCGTGGGCCGAAGTCGGGGCGCACGGGGTCGTCGTAGCTGCAGGGACAACGGAAGGGGACATGGGATGGCAGTGTGTCAGGCGCTGTCCGTGAGATGCCACGGGGTAAACGCGGCTGGGGCGCAGAAAGCCCGACAGGTTTTGTGGCTTAAAAACGACACTGCACGTGTGGGACAGCCAACCTGGGGGCGCATCAAACTCGGGTTAGGGTAGGTGTGCGCAGTGACATCGAGGCATCACCGGCGTATGCATGCTCCCATGGCACGGTCGGCCACCAGACGCGCTTAGTCTATTGGCACCACCCATTACGACCTGTACACCAACGCACTTATCCACACCCTTGCCAAGCCCCTCATTGCCGGCTGCAGGGCATACCCTCATGAGCCCCACTTTCAGGAGTCCACAGTGCAAACCGATGATGACTAAGTTGCCATCGCGGTGTGTGCAAGCCACTTAGGGTCCACCGACGCTGGCCCGAACGCTTAGCAGGCGGCGTCCATCGCTACAGTAGTTTATGACTCACAGGTCGTACAGCACGTTGAGGTTCTCGATGACCGTAGCGTCGCGGTTGAGTTCCAGCACGGTGGAAGGCATGCGCGCTGCAACCGCACGGACGACGTCGAAGGATCGCATCATCTCGTTGTCCTCGTGCACCAGGTTGTGGCAGTGGAACATGTACTCGCCGCGGTGGGGGCCAAACCTGCGAGGTGAGTGGCACGGGGGCACGTGGGGCCGCACAGGTGAGGCGTGTGAACGCCGAGGCACAGCCAGACAGCTGAGTTAAAATCATAGAACGGATGGACCTAGCGCTTGGGTACGGCCGAGCACGGGGCAGGATCCGCGGTGCACCGCACGTGGTTAAGGTGCGCGGCTGGAGTGGTGACGCAACCACTGTGCTAGGGCTTGGGGTCACGGCACCCACCGCTGTTGCTTTGTGTGGACGAGTGCACAGGAAGTTACCGCTGGAGGGATAAATGAATGGTATGAAATGCCAAGGCGACTGGGGATATTTGCCCTGCGCGTGCATGACCAGCAGGGACGACAAGGGACGTGCCCTACCCACCTGGCCAGGACTTGCACCTCCGCACCCGGATCCAGCTGGAATACGTCCTTGGGGGTGAGGCGCTCGTAGTCGCGGACCTGAGGGGCAGGCCGGGGCTGTTTTTGACGGTACCGGTGCCTGGCCAGACCTTTTTTGCCACGCGTGCGGCGGGGGCGTCAGCTGCACCGCATCCTGACCCAGCGTCGGTGTGCGGTGGTGCACAGGTGTGCCGAAATAGAGGTACCTCCGCTCCCACGTGCTCCGCTCCCCAGCCCCGTGCCGTGGGCCGCGTTGGATCACAGCGCAGGGCACAGTTGGGAGTGGAAGCAAGACCTAGCCACGGCGTTGGCTACGACAACCAACTGAAGCGTGTAACAGCAACCCAGTCAGCAGGCCCTAGGCTTAAGCATACGGGGTGCATCTCATCCAGCAGGGCAATGAGAGACTCGTGGTGTGGTCTTCATGGCAAATCTCAACGTGGGTCGATCGCAGTATTTTACAGTGCAAGGCAGTGCGCCTGACGGGTGCGCACCTGCTGTGCGTGCGCTGAGATATTACGCACCTGGGCGAGCTCTCCATTGCGTGCGAGAAGGTATCCGTCAATCAGGTGGATGTGGATGGGGTGGAACCAGCCGCCGCCGGTGTCCAGGCACCACAGCTCCCAGGTGTTCTGGCCCACGTCCCCGGCAGCAACACGGGCAGAGCTCCACGTCTCACCGTTGATCACCCTGCGTGGGCAAGGAGTGAGGATGAAACATGCTGGCGGTGGCGGCTGTGCGTGTATGGAAAGTGGTGTATGTTGGACAAGAAAATGGGTCATGGCAATTGAGAGCCGTGGAGACGAGCGGACAGCGGTTGAGAGAGCGGTGTGTGGCAGCCAAAGCGGAATTGTGCGACACAGGCCGCAAGGCAGTATTAGCATTGGAAGGAAACCGCCAACGGACGACAGCTCGGCCTTCCCCCGACGAGTTGGGGTGCCATTTCAACCGAGACCTGTAAGGCCAAGGAACGGACATGGCCCCAGGCGGCAACTACCCCATGCGTTCAGTTCCCCACCAGAAAGCACCATGGCAGCCAGGCGCCCAGCACCCACCACTGGCCCCTCCTGCGTCCAAAGCGGAACTCCCTTGTGCACTCCCCGGCGGCCACCATGGCCTCCGCAGCAGCAATGTCCGCGGGCGTTAGCACGGCGTCTAAAAAGGGCGTGGCGGGGGCGTCCACTACAAAGTCCGTGCCGGGCGGTGCGCACGTGGCGGCGCCGCCGGGGCAGGGGGACACCTGGGGGCAACGGGGCACCAGCAGACAGACTCCAAGAGTCACTGGAGGTCATGCGTCGATCTCGGCTACCGTTCACATTCCAAGCACCAAAACCAGTGTCAAGGAATTCATTCGCTTGTGTAGTAACACGCAAACCCGAAGCAGCACCACCAGCAGCCACACTCCTCCCCGCACCTCAATGCGCATCATCAGGTGGCTGAAGCAGAAGAAGGGCACGCCGTCCATGCGGTCCTCGTCCAGGACGTTCCACAGCGTCAGGGTGCGGCCGGCCAGGGCGGTGAAGTCGCACACCACCTGCAGGCAGGGCGGGCGGGGGCCAGGGGCAGACGAAGGGTACGAGACTGGTTGAAGACGGGTGCCTTCTGTATCTAGATATCCTGGTGAGGCTTCGTTGACGCCTGAGCATGAACGTCCTCGGGAACAGGCAAGGGGCGCACGATAGATCAACCTATGCCAGATAGCAGTGGCATTGGTGCATAAGGCTCTAACCCACCTCCCAGCGCTCCGAAACGGCGATGAAGAGGCCGTCAGCTGGGTACGCAGCCGGCTCCGAGCGGAGGCCACCATCACCCGCGATCACGCGGCAGATGCTGTCGCTGATCGCCGTTCCGGTCTCGTCCACAAGCAGCATCTTCCACGGCCGCGAAACAGCAGAGTTGAGCCACGCGAAGCGCTGCCAGCGCGGCTCGATGGTGAACACGGGCCACGGCCGACCGTTGACCAGGTTGATGTCGCCGTAAAGGTTGTTCTCATGGTCGCCCAGCCTGTCGAAAAACAGCTGGCACTCGCCGTCCAGTAAGGCATCCTTGAACTGCATCTCGGTGTACGGCACGTTGTCCAGGTTCTGTGGCATGTTTTCAGGGTGGTTGGACACGTGTCAGTGGTGCCTGCCGGTGTGAGGCTCAGCTTCAAAGGATCACTGCACGTGCATGAGCCCCGTCGCCCAGGCAAGCGGGGGTGGCACCAGCGTAATAGCCAAGTTATATGCGCGCTATAATACCAACCCCGTTTTCGGGGTATCGGTCGCGGTCACGTTGTAAGTGTAAAGCGCAGACGCACTGGGGGCAAGCAACCACTTCAGGGAACGGCATTACGTGCGATGGGTACGGTGGAATGGTACCTTGCCGTGCTTGCTGCGAGGGACACGGGCAATGCTGGTTGCAGGGACGGGTGAAGGGCGGACGCAGACTTGTTGGGTTCTCACGACCGGTGGCGATTGTCCGAAGCACGGTCAAGGGGAACAAGAGAAAGGAGCGACAAGGGACTGACACGACACGACACGTGCCTCAGGGAGGTCCTACTGACGCACAGTTCGCCGCAAGGCCAGGGTACTGTGAGGGACTGACACGTGGTTGCAGAAACACGTGACTGACCCATGGTTCGCCGCAGCCTCCCTCGTTGGCGTTGTCGTGGATGGTGTACATGCCCGACAGACCGTAGTACGCGTTCTCTGCGGTGGCAGCATCCGGTCTTAGCAATGACGGCAAGCAGCTTTACCAAGACTTACGGCCAAGGACTGCAAGCTCTTATGCAACACATTGCGGTCCATTCGACAACAAGGCTCGACTCACCGCTAGTAATCTCAAGCACGTGGTCGTGGTACCACTCCAGGGCAGGGCGGTTGTTGGGGTAATAGTAGTCCTTGGACTCCCCGCCACACGTCACGTCCTCGGCCCAGCCGTCGTAAGGGGACAGGGAGGCGCTGCCGTGTAGGTGCACGGAGATGGGGCGGCCCTGTGCAGCCGTGGGGCAGGACACAGCGCGGCTGATCGTATCAGGTCAAGCAGCAGGGTTTGGGGTGGTGCGTTGCCTTGCACGGTGGTGGGGCGGCCGTTAGGGTACGTTGTGGGCGGGGGCGTGAACGCTGGGTGCACCCATCATAGATGTGTCTGCAACAGGTGCTCCTGCACCTATGGTGGGCGTAAGAACAGCAAAGGCACTGCAAGAGTGGTCAACATGATCGGGCCTTCTGCATACAGACGCACGTGTTACGAAAGTTGCTGACGAGGAGTTTTACCACACCTGGCTTATGCCAAGGCGATCCCCACGTCATACCTCGCGGGTGGGCGTTGTGTCGCAGGGCTCGAACGGCGCAAAGCCGCCCAGGTTGTCGGCGGTTAGGAGGTTGTTGAAGCGGACCAGACTCTGCCGGCCCTTGAGCTGGCGGAAAGTGGGGCCTGGGGGGCAGGGCGTAATGACACGCAGGCACGTAACACCCGGCCGTGGGTACTGCACACACCTTGCTGCTGCGTTGGTAGAGCTATGTAGGTGTAGCGCGCGACGGGATGCATGCGCACCTGGTGCAGTGCCGTTGTAGGTCAGCACGCGAGTTGGGCCCGCAGGACAGCCCAGGTCGGTGGTGGTGTGGTTGATGTTGATCTCGTACGCGTCCACGCAGAACGTGTCACCGGTTGCCGTACTGGGCCTGCAGGATGTCGTGCAACAGCAGTACTGCAGCGTTGACTCTGGCCTCCTCGCGTCGCCCAAGAAACACATGCAATGTGCCCAAAACAGCGCGGAGAATAAGCGCAGCTGTGACAGGTAACTACCAACACGCGTTGACGCCTGACAGGCAGGTGTGTCGACGTGCATGCGGGCGGGGCCCAGTGGCTGCCTACCTGCACACGCTCCCGGACCTCTGCGCACGCGGTGGGCGGACGAAGGGGGTCGTGAACGGCGTCCATACCCAGGGGCTGGATGGGAAGCCGTCCACACGGACTGCCACACCGTCGGCTGGGGGGCAAATCTGCGGGAGGGCAGTCAGGAGTTGCGCAGAGGGCGGTGAGGCTGTGGGAGCGCAGCGGCCATATGCCATCCGTTGGCACAGCAGGCAAGCCGTCCCTGGCACTGTCCATCATCGCTCGGTGCAGTCACTGCCCAAACAACGGAGTACCCCACACATAACTGTCAGAACTGGCCAACGTGGCTCCTTGAGGCTGACTAGTTCCGGAAGGATAAGAGCACGCTTCGCTGCTGCGCGCGCAGGTGGCATGGGCCCTTATGCCGTACCCACATCGCTGGGGTCTCCGTACGGCGAGGTAGGCACGGGGGTGGTGAAGGAGGCGGACAGGTCGGGGGCGACGCCTGCGCGCAAGGCAGGGCACCCGGAGCACAAAGCAGAAGAACAAAGCGAGCATTAGGGTGAATGGCCTGGGCAACTTCCGATAAAATGCAGCGCCTATGGGCTTGCCCTACAGGCGCGGTAATTCTGTACCGCCGGCAGAACGGACACCAGTGTGGAATAACATTAAAACGCTGTTGAGAATGCGTGTTTACGGGGCTGAAAAATCTGGGTCCGCAGGGCCCGCCGGACTTGCCATCCAGGGCGGGCCCTTCGCCACTATCCACCTCCACGGGCGGTGCGTCCGGCGCGGTGGGCAGCGGCCCCAGGGGCCTCTCCCACGTGGCCAGGTCGGGGAAGCGCACGGCGGCCGACATGGCAACCAGGGAGCCGCTGGTCTCGTTGAGGGCCAGCCCGCGGAACGAGGTGGAGCACGTGCAGCAAGCGGAGCTGGTCAGCTGGGCTGCGGGGGCAGGGGCAAAAGGGACAGCAGGGGTGCGGGTTAGCGGCCGGGATCATAGAGCAGCAGGCGAAGCTGGACAGCCGGGCTGCAGAAGTTGGGTAACAGGGCGGGGAGGGCTTAGGATGGAGCTGCAATCCACACCGGTCGTTGTTTACCGTATGCATTAAAGCACAAATGCCCCCCGAGAGACGCGTTGCAGGTAAGCACTACTCACGCTTCTGCTTGATGGCGGGGTTGTTGAAGCACTGGCAGCAGGTCTCGTAATGGCAGCCATCTGTGGCAGCAGGTCGAGGGGCACAGGCGATGGTTGGCACCTTGGCACTGAGCTGCATTGTGACCCGCACTCCTCCATCAGCACCAGCGGCACTCGCACGCCATCGCAACCCATGGCAACAGACCCCAACCACTCGCGACGCACCTGTGGTGCAGTTGGTGCACGTGTTCCACAGCGTCGAGGCCTCGTGGCCCATGGGGCCGGGAGCGTCCTGCGCGCAGGTGGGATCGATGACGGTACCGCTGACGCACTCGTTCCCGTAGATGGTGTACGGGTGGGCCGCCGCGGCCGGGGACCAAGTGGCGAAGGAGGTGACCATCTTGATGTAGGCGCCCTTGTAATACACGTCCCACACGTGCTGGTCCAGGTACTTGCGGGCCGCGTGCTGCACCTCCTGAGCGCGGGGGAGCAGGCTGCCAGCGGCCTGCGGGCAGGAGAGGAGGGTGGAGGGAATGGGGCACAAGAGGAGAGACGCGCCGGTGGGTTTTCCGGAGGTCGCACAGAACATGCTGGATGGCATCGCAAATGGGGTCGAGGGCAATTGGGGCCAGGGCGAGTATGGCTGTGACCGCTGTCCTGGTGGCCTGCATGCACAGGCGAGGCCCCGAAGCGCCACAAGCAACCAGAAAAGAGCGGATTACCGTCTTAGACTTGCGGTTCTGAGACGACTTCAGTCCAACTCCCTGGCCGCCTGCCGTGCACATCTGCACCCCCCCCCCCCCCTCCGCCCCCCCCCCCCCCCCCCCCCCCCCCCAAACACACACCTGGCACGCAGAGCCCAGGAATGCGTCGTTGGTGGTGTAGAACCACGTGATGGGGTGCGGGCAGTTGGAGGGCACGAGACCCTCCGTGCAGCCCTGGTTCCTCCAGAACACGTCTGGCGGGACAGCAGCGGGAGGGCCAGCAGGGACAGACGTGAGGGGCCATCTAGGGCGCGAGCACACCAGGATATGCTCACATGCGGCAGGGTATGTTGTGCCATGAAGGTGCGTTGTGGACGTACCTTATAAGGCTGGTACCTCTACATGGGGGTCTTCATAGGGGCAGTGAGACTGGTTGTGGTGCTAGGCTCGGGAAGAGGTTATGCAGGGCTGAGCCCCCAGCTGCATGCAGCACCAGCGCATGCAGGCACACCCAGCGCCACTTGCTTAGCGCTCACCGTGCGTCTCGCGTGGTTTGTCGAGCTCTGGGTCCCTTATCTGTCCGGTGTGGATCATCTGGATCAGGTTGGCCTCCTGGGAGCGGAACTCGGGGCTTGTGAACTGCGCGGGAACGGTGGGAGAATGAAGGACCGGAACATGGAGTAGCGCGCTAGAGGAAGGTAATCGGCAACGTTGCCACTGCAGACACATGTTGCAGCACTATCGTCTATGGTCTCTCTGCTCATGGGCGGGTCGGAGTTGCAGAAGTACTGACGGAGGGCAACATGGCGTCGGGTGCAGGGCCATAGCCAGTCGAATCCCGGGAACGCCTGGCCGACGCAGCTGCAACGATGACCCGAGATGTCTATCATAGTTGATATCACGAACAAGCCAAATGCATTCAACGCTTCCTACTATGCAAAGCGACTTGCCAAAATTGCGTTGCAATGAATCAGAGGTTTGGACAACATAGTTGGAGCTACCCCAACGAAACATGAACATATCGTAGATGACCATATCTCTCTTCCGAGACAGGACTGAATCCTTGACTTGGGAGAGTGCAGGATTGACATGCTACAGCCGATCCGGACCTGCAAGTTGCAAACCCCTCAGCTCCAAACCCTCCAGTATAGTCCAGAATGCAACTGAAGTTACCTACATCGCCCCCGTCTCCCATTGTTGCAGCTGCTCATGTAGCAGAAGGGCCAGCATGCATGGCACGTACACGCCACGTACCTTGCAGCTCTCCACCTTGACCTCTGTGTCAAGCTCGTCCTGCCCCATGCCCACAATCGGCGTGTCCAGGTAATCGATGCGATCGGGAGGGTTGGGCTTGACGGTGAGGTTGCCGGAGCAAATGTCCCGGTAGTAGTGGTTCTCCCATCTGAGGAGCGAGGAACGCAACAGGATGTTGTCATTACCAACCTAAGGTAAGGATCGGGGCGCGAAAGTTGGTTCTTAGACCGACTTTCCCGGGATTTCCAACCCGGGTTCGAATCCTACCTCAGGCGAGATTCC
>VFQN01002170.1_pt1 | contig 31092 bp, 22 predicted proteins | sample 3512371 | NCBI WGS metagenome assembly VFQN01 (sample SAMN10412370, study PRJNA504923) | tailings metagenome | isolation source: Replicate 2 from Balatoc abandoned mine | place: Philippines: Itogon, Benguet | collected 2017-08-28 | reverse complement strand
CGGACGGCCGGCAGGCGCCGGAGTGGGTGACGCTGACGCGCGGCACTGAAACGATGCGCTTCCGGCTCGTCGCGCCGACCGGCGGGGCGGGGACGCCGGCGCCGTTCTACGTGGCGGCGTCGAAGGTGTGGAACCAGTTCCACCAGGAAGGCTGCCGCGAGGCGGGCCTCCCCGACCCGGTGCGCGAGCAACCCGGCGGCCCGCACGCGCCGGCGGTGAACCTGACGGCGAACCAGGCGGCGGCGTTCGCCGCGGCGGTCGGCGGTCGGCTCCCGTCGCCGGACGAGTGGGACCACGCCGCCGGCTTCCACGACCGCGGCGGCCTCGCCGGCCCGCTCCGTGCCGGCGGTAGCGCGCGCGTCGGGTTGAAGGAGCCGGCGCCCGCGACCGGCCCGGACGCGGAGAAGACGGCGAACGCGCTCGGCCTCCTCGACATGGCCGGCAACGGCCGCGAGTGGACTGCCGCGGTCCTCCCCGGCCGCGGTCAACTGCCGAAGATGGTCGATGGTGCCGCGTTCCCGCCACAGACGCGGGCGGTGTTGCGCGGCCGGGCGTACTCCCTGCGCACGCCACTCACGTTCGCCGACATGGAGTACGAGCGCGACGAGCCGCAGACCCAGCTCGCCGACGTGCCGAGCCCGTTCACCGGCTTCCGCGTCGTGCTGCCGGTGCCGTGATTACTACTACGGTACCGCGGACGCCGCCCGGGGTTGTCACCCCGGGGGCCTGAGCCGTGTCACAAGACGCTGCGCACCTTGATCCGCGCCCGTCGCCCGGGGATACTCCCACCCATCCCCAGCACCGGCGGGCGCCCCCCATGACGACGGTCCTTCAGCCGCACTTCGCGCTCACCGACCACCTCGCGCCGGGCAAGACGCCCACCGTCACCGACCTGCTCCTCACGTTCCGCGTCGAACGGCTCGGCGCCGTCCACGGCCCGGGGCCGCGGCTGCCGCTCAACCTTAGCGTCGTCATCGACCGGTCCGGGTCGATGGGCGGGAAGCCGCTCCAGCAGGCGATCGCGGCGGCGGAAACGCTCATCGACCAGCTCGACGGCCGCGACACGGTGTCCGTCGTCGTCTTCGACAACACGGCGAAGACGATCGTGGACCAGCGGCCGGTCACCGACCGCGACGCCATCCGCAAGCTGATTCGCAAGGTGCATCCGGGCGGGGCGACGAACCTGCACGAGGGCTGGAACGAGGGGTGCGACGAGGTCGCCACCGTTCGCTCGGAGCGCGCCATCAACCGGACGCTGCTCCTCACCGACGGCGCGGCGAACGTCGGCGTTACCGATCCGAAGGAGCTCGCCGAGGCCGCGAAACTGTGGGCCACGCGCGGGATCTCGACCACCACGCTCGGGTTCGGCCGCGACTTCGAGGAAGACCTGCTCCTGAAGATGGCCGAGGCGTCGGGCGGGAACTTCTACTACATCGAAACGCCCGAGGACGCCTGTCAGGTATTCCAGATCGAGGGCGAAACCCTCACCTCGGTCGCGGTGCAGAACCTCGTCCTTACGCTGCGGTCCGCGGACGGGAACGGCGTCGTCGTCAAGGACGTGGTGAACCGCTACCCGACCGAGCAAACGGCCGACGGGCTGAAGGTGACTGCCGGCGACGTGTACTCGGCCGAAGACAAGCTGATCGGCGTCGAGATCGAGGTGCCGCCGCAGGCGCGCGGGAAGAAGGCGCTCGCGCTCGTCGAGGTGAACTACTCCTACGACCTCGTCGTGACCGACGGCGCGGACCGCGGCCGGACCGAATCCGCGGGCGGATCGTTCACGGTCGCCGTGCCGGTGAGCAAGGACGCGGCGACGCGCGACGTCGACGTGGTGCGCCAGTCGGCGCGGTTGCGCGTCGCGGCCGCAAAGGAGGACGCGGTTCGGTTCTCCGACGCGAACCAGATGAAAGACGCCGAGGCGGCGATGCGCGGCGCCGCCGACGGGCTCCGCCGCCAGCAGCTCGACGACGAGTTCGACCTGGCCGAAGAAGCGGCGCAGCTCGACTACTTCGCCGACCGCTTCGCCGCCGGCGGGCTGAGCGGCCCGGACCGCAAGACGCTCCGCGACCAGGCGTACCAGGGCCGCACCCGCAACCGCGAGGACCTGAACGCCCGCGGCGGCGGGGGCGGCTCCGCTCAGTCGCTCCCCACGGCGACCGAGGTCGGCGGCGGGGTCGAGGTCCGCTGTGTGCGCGACGGCGGCAAGTTGCGCGTGCAACCGGTGAGCCCAGGGTATGAAGCGGACTTCCGCGTGCTGTTCCCGCGGGCGGTCCGCGAGCCGGGCGTGCATTACGTCGTGGACGGGCTCGAACTCTCGGCCAACGGCACGTTCTATAAGCCGGTCGGCGCCATCAAGCGGCTCACGAAGCCGACCGCGGCCGGCGTCCCGTTCGACCCGTCGGCCGACCCCGCCGACCCGCTCAAACTCACGGAGCTATTCGCCGGTGGCGGCGAGCCGTGGCTGCCGGTGCTCAAGCCCGTCATCGAGGCGCAGCCGCGGGCGGCCGAGTTCATCGGGCCGAAGCGCGACTCGAACATCGTGCCGGTGCGCGAACTCACGTTCCAGGCGCTCAAGCCGAACCCGCCGGAGAAGTGGAAGGTGGTGGTGTTCGGGCAGAACCCGTACCCGCGCGTCGAGTCGGCGACCGGCATCGCCATGTTCGACAACACGTTCGCCGACTGGGCCGACAGCAAGTTCGGCAAGGTCACGTCGATCCGCTGCATCATCAAGGCGGCGGTGATGTCGAAGCACGGGCTCCCGAAATCGACCGGCATCGCCGACATCCGCAAGCTGCTGGCGAAGGAGAAGACGGTCCTGCCGCCCGAGTGGTTCCAGGCCATGCTGACGCAGGGTGTGCTCCTGCTCAACGCCGCGCTCACGGCGAGCAGCGAGAAGGGCGCCGCCGCCGACCCGCACACGGCGTTCTGGCGGCCGGTGGTCGAGAGGCTGGTCGAGGAGATCCTGAAGGCGAAACAGGAGCGCGCCGCGCCGGCGGACAAGGGTATCGTGTTCGGGTGGTGGGGTGCCCACGCGCGGAACCTGCGGGCGCTCGTGGAACGGCTCCAGAGGAAGTACCCGGACGTGAAGGTGCGGCACGTCGACCACTGCAACCCGGCGGCGCAGGGCGACATCTTCTGCGACGGCGACCACTTCGGGAAGATCAACACCGCGCTCCGTGGCGTGGGCGCCGGCGAGGTCGACTGGCTCCCGAGCGTCGGCTGGAACGCGGCCGGCGGCGGCGCCGACGAGGCGGCGCGGATGGGGGCGTTCATCACGCAGACGCAGGAACTCCACAAGCTGTACCTGGAACGGTTGCAGGAAGTCGCCGCTGAACTCGCCGCGCCGCTGCCGCCGCTCCTCGGCATCCTCGCCTCGCCACTGATCCCGTTCCCCGACGCCGTCGGCCCGCTCGCGCCGCTGGTGCCGGGGCTCGACTTCTACCTGAAGCGGGCGCACCAGTTCGGCGTGCTTCAGGCGGCGAAGCCCGGAACGACGCTCACCGCGGACGAGATCGCGGCCGTGTACCTGTACACCACCGAGTCGTCGTTCTACCGGCGCCTCAACGCCATCCTCCGCGACGCGAACCGCGAGCACGCGCGGCCGTACGTCGGTTACCTCCGCCTGCTCCTCACCGCGCTGCCGAAGCTCGCCGGCTACACCGGCAGCCTGTGGCGCGGCGTCGCGACCGACCTGCGCGGCCAGTACCCGAAGGACGCGACGGTGACGTGGTGGGGCGTGTCGTCGTGCACCGCGAAGCGGTCCGTGGCGATGAGCTTCATGGGGAGCGTCGGCAAGCGCACGCTCTTCGAAGTGTTGCCGGCGCAGGCCGTTGGCATCCGCCGCTACTCGGCGTTCACCGGCGAGGACGAGTACCTGCTACTCCCGGGCACGCAACTCAAGATCATCGAGGTGAAGACCGAGCCGAGCGGGCTGGCAACGATCCGCCTCCAAGAGCAGGCGGGCGGGCGGCTCGTCGGGTAAGGGTGGAGGCGAAGGGATGAAGGATGAACCGGGCGAAGCGACTGGACGGTCGTCCGTCTGCCCGCGTCGGCTCATCCTTCATCCTTCCGCCTTCACCCGCTTCCTGAGCCACCAGTCGAAGTCGGCGAGCGTGGCGACGAGCGCGGCGGGATCGGCGGGCTTGGTCAGGTGCATGTTAAACCCCGCCGCCGCCGTGCGCCGCATCGCGTTCGGGTCGCTCACCCCGGTGACGGCGACGAGCAGGATCGGTCGGTGGCCGGCAGCCGCACGGGCACGCAGGGCCAGCTCGCACCCGTCCACCTGCGGCATGTTCACGTCGAACAGCCCGACGTCCGGTTTGAAGTCGGTCGCCACCTGGGTCGCCGCGGCGCCGTCGTAGCAGACGCGCACGTCTGCACCGCACAGCATCAACAGGGCGCCGAGCGTGTCGGCGGCGTCGTGGTTGTCGTCCACGACCAGCACCTTGAGCTTCAAGGCGGGCAGGCCGTTGCGGCGTGGCACGGACGGGGATGCAAAGGTGATGACCGGCGGTTCGACCGCCGGATGAGAGACAGGCACGGGTGAATCCTCGGTGTCGCGGCCGGGCGTGCCACGTCAGGTATCGGATCAGCCGAGACATCCGTGTCCGGGAATTCCCTCACCCCTTGCACCTCGGATGCCGTTGCATCACTGGCCGCAGATTAGACAGTTGTCCGGGGTCGTCTGGCCCAGTGGTTCCATCCGGCACACCTGCAAGGGTTTGGAGAGGAAGTCGTATTCTCGGCAGGCGTATCAAATTACTCATTCGCCGGGGCGGATGGCGACCGAGGGGGTCAGTCTCGATCTGGCCGGTGGAACCACCCTCGTTTTCCGGCTTCCCGGAGCAGCACGACCGGGAGAAGTAGCACCGCACCGCCGGCCGCGAACCGCCACGCCGCCCAGAAACCGGACACGGGTCGCTCGAACCCTTCCGCCCAGAGAAACCAGCCCGCCCCCGCCGCACCGAGCACCGCGACCGCGATGAGCCACCGCGACGTCGGCTCGTTGCTCAGGAGTGACCGGGCCGTGACGGCGAGGAGGATGAACGGCCCGAGGAGGAACAGGGGCAGGAGCAGGCACGTAACGTAGGTCGGGCCGAACGGCCCGCGGCTGGCGAACAGGGCGAGGGCTGCGGTGGGCATGGCACTCATCCTACGGACGGGCTCAGTCGAGCCCGAGCAGCGCGAGGGTGTCGCGGTAGATCAGCCGTTCGACCGCGGCCGGGTCGAGTCGCGGTAGGGCCGTCCCCTCCAGCATCGCGTTCAGCTTCCGCAGACCCTCTACCGACGCCGTCACCGTGGTGAACGGGTAGTCGCTCCCGAACAGCACCTTGTCCCACACCCCGTACTCCTGCACCAGCATCAGGCTGTGGTACAACTGGAACGGTCGGTAGTGCAGCGCGCTCACGTCGGCGTACACGTTCGGGTGCTTACGGGCCACGGCCACGCACTCGCCCTCGAACGGGTGCCCGAGGTGGGCCATGATCATCGTCACCTCCGGCCAGCGGATCGCCGCCCGGTCGACGTGGCGGGGCAGGGTGCAGTCCAGCGGCGCCTGGGCGACGAACGTCGTGCCGGTGTGCATCAACACCGGCAGCCGGTAGCGGGTGGCGTAGGCCCACAGCGGGTCGAGCCGCGGGTCGTCGGGGGTGAACCCGGCGTACATCGGCATCAGCTTGACACCGCGCAACCCGAGCCGGCGGTGCCCGTCCTCTAGCTCCCGCTCCCACCCGGGCTGCGTCGGATCGACCGACAGGAACCCGACGAGCGTGTCGGGGTGGGCGGCGACGTACCGGGCCACGTAGTCGTCGTCCACCCACACGCCGCTCAGCCGGGCCTTGCCGCCGAACACGACGGTCCGCGTGCCGGCGGGCGCGGCCCGGCGGTACTCGTCGTACCGGACGGTGAGATCGACCTCGACCCCGGCCCGCGCGCGCCGCGCCTGCGCGCGGAAGTCGTCCCCGAAGTGGGTGGGGTATTCCCAGGCGTGGCTGTGGACGTCGACGATCACGGGTCGCTCCGAGGCGGCGAGGACAGTTGTTGTAGCCGCGACGCGCCCGGCGCACCGACGCCCGGCTTGAAGGCCGGACGCCCCGGCGTACTTCACGCGGGCGCTGAACGCCGTTGCCAGTCGACTCAGAATCGACGCGCGGGAGACTGATTAAGGATTGCCCGGACGGTCGCCTCGACTGGATTTCTTCCCGCGCTTGTCCGCAGGCAGCTCCCGCTCGCGTTATGTTGGTAGCGCTCGCCGCGCCGGCCGCCCCGGGGCGGCCGGGCACGGGGCGTGGCTCACGACCCCGGGAGCTTCATCCATGCGCCGCTCGTGGTTCGCCCTGTTGCTCGTGGCGGGGGCGGTGTTGGCCGCGCTGCCGGTGGCGCCGGCCGTCCAGTCGAACGAGTCGACCCGGCGGGCACTCCTCGTCGGGGTCACCAACTACCCGAACCTGCCGGCGAAGCTCCACCTCGAAGGTCCGGCCAACGATGTTGTTTTGATGCGGGCGACGCTCACGACGCACTTCGGGGTGCCGGCCGGGAACGTCGTCACGCTGTCGGAGGCCGAGGGGACGAAGAACCCCGCCCTGTACCCGACCCGGGCGGCCATTGAGCGGGAGTTCAAGCGGCTGGCCGAACTCGCCCGCCCCGGCGACGAGATCGTGATCGCCCTCGGCGGGCACGGCAGCCAGCAGCCGGAGAAGGCCGGCGCCCCCGACCCCGAGCCGGACGGGTTCGACGAGATCTTCCTGCCCCGCGACGTCGGGAAGTGGGACGGCGGCACCGGGGCGGTCGCCAACGCGATCACCGACGACGAACTCGGCGCCTGGGTGGCCGCCGTCCGGGCCAAGCGGGCGTTCGTCTGGCTGGTCGTCGACGCCTGCCACTCCGGCACCATGCTGCGGGGCACCGACGACGTGGAGCGGCCGCGGAAGACCGACCCGGTGGCGGACCTCGGTATCCCCGAGAAGGTGGTGGCCGAGGCGGCGACGGCGCGGGTCGGGCTCCCGCCCAAGGGCGGGCGGCCCAAGACCCGGGGTGGGGAGGAACGCCCGGCGGTCATGGGAATCGGCGGCCAGCCGGGGGTGTTCGCCCTGTACGCCGCCCAGCCGACCGAGACCACGCCCGAGCGGCCGATGCCGATGGACGGCGCGACCCGGACACAACACGGCCTCCTCTCGTACACCGTCTGCCAGGTGCTCACGCAGTCGAAGACGGCCGGCGTGCCGGTCAGCTACCGGGAGCTCGCCCAGCGCGTCCAGGGGCAATACGCAGCTTGGGGGCGGACCAGCCCGACGCCGATGATCGAGTACCCCGACACCGACCCGGACCGCGAGGTGCTCGGCCCCGGGGTGTGGAAGGACCGGGCGAACATCCTCGTCGCGCCGGCCGGCGACCATCTCCGCATCAACGCCGGCCGGCTGGTGGGGCTCACCCCCGGATCGGTCCTTGAGGTCCGCCCACCGGCGGGCGTGGGTAACGACCCGGTCGGGTTCGTGCGCGTGACCGACGCCCGCACCGTGGACGCCGACGTGGAACCGGTCGCGTACGGCGGCAAGGCGGCGCCAGCGGAGGAGGAACTCCCCGCCGGGGCGCGGTGCAAGATCGCGTTCATCGACGGCGGCGAGGCCCGGTTGCGGGTGGCGGTGGCGACGCACTTCCCCGGGACCGGGACGACCCTCACCCCGGTCCCCGCCGCCGCCCGCGACCCACTTGTCGCCCGGCTGACGAAGGCGGCCGACCCCGGCCTCCCGTACCGGCTGGTTGCTGACCCGAAAGAGGCATCCTGGGTGGTCGCACCGCTCTCGGACGGCCGGGTATCACTCCTCCCGGCTGCCGGGTGGGCCGGGTCGGCCACGGCCGGTCAAGCGAAGGGGTACGGCCCGGTCCCGACCGACGAGAAGCTCGAACCGTGGCTGGCCGACGCCCTCGGTCGCATCGCCCGCGCCGAGGGGCTGGTGAAGCTCGCCGCCAGCCGCGACGCCGAGTTGCTGGCCGCCGGCGACCTGGCGCCGAAGCTCAAGACCGACCTGTTCCGCCTCGATGACGCCACCAAGGAACTCACCCCGCTCCGCTGGCCGGCGACCGACCTGGAGGTGTTCGACCGCGACCGGGTGCGGATGAAGGTGACGAACACCGGCCGGGTGCCGTTCGACCTGACGGTCCTGTACGTGGACACCGACCACGCGATCGGCGGCCTGTTCCCGACGCGGGGGGCGTCCAACCGGGTTCCGGTCGGCGGGTCGCTGACGGTGCCGATCGGTATCCAATCGACCACCGTCGGGCCGGAGCACGTCGCCCTGATCGCGGTCAAGGCCGAGGGGCTGGAGACCGACTTCCTCAGCCTCGCCCAGAAGGGGCCGGAGCGGATGCGGGGCACGGCGCAACGCGGGGACGACCCCGCCGCCCGGACGGCCAAGCGGTTCGCGTTCGGGGTCTACGGGCTGACGGACTCGCGGGAGGCTACCCGCGGGGCGGCGGCCGACGTGGCCGAGGACCACGCCATGATGCTCATCAACTGGACCGTCCGGGCGACCCCCCGGTCGAAGGACGGCCGGAAGTGACTGGTGCGAACGACCCCGGTCGCACCGCCGACTACCCGCCTCCCTTCCGTCCGCCGGCGCCGCCGCCGCCCGACCTGGCCGCCGCCCGCCTGAGCATCGAGGAGGAGTGGGGGCGCGGCAACCGGGTGCCGGCCGAGTGGTATCTCGCCCGGGTGCCGGGCGCGGACGCGAACGTCGTTCTCGATCTGGTGTACCTGGAGTACGTCCTGCGGGAGGAGGCCGGCGACCCGGGGACCGCGGACGAGTACGCGGCGCGGTTCCCTGCCATCGCCGCCCCGCTCCGCCGCTTGCTCGCCCTCGACCACGCCCTGAGCGGCACCGCCAACCGGACAGCCGACCCGTTCGCCACCACCGCCTCGCCGCACCCGGCCGACCGCCCCGTGGGGCCGCCGGCGATCGGCCGGTATCTGGTGGTCGAGGCGCTGGGAAGCGGCGGGCAGGGCGAGGTGTTCGTCGCCCTCCACTCGGGCCTCGGGCGCGAGGTGGTGGTGAAACGGCTCCGCGGACACGCCAGCGCGGCCGAGGCGGACCGGCTGGCCGCCGAGGGGCGGGTGCTGGCTGCCCTCGACCACCCGAACCTCGCCCGGGTGTACGACGTGGACGTGGCCGACGGCCGGCCGTTCATCGTCATGGAGTCGGTCCGCGGGCGGAACCTGGCGGACGTGCGGCGGACCGGCCCGGTCGCCCCGGCGGACGCCGCCCGGTGGGTGGCGGCCGTCGCCCGGGCGGCCGACCACGCCCACACCCGCGGCATCCTTCACCTCGACATCAAGCCGCGGAACGTGGTCCTGGGCGAGACCGGGCGGCCGGTCCTGATCGACTTCGGACTCGCCCGGGTAGAACGGGCGCACGCCCCCGCCCCGGTCGATATGTCCGTCAGCGGCACGCTCGCGTACATGGCCCCCGAGCAGGCCCGGGGGGAGAACGACCGCCTCGGCCCGGCGGCCGACGTGTACGGCCTCGGCGGGGTGCTGTTCCACCTGCTCACGGGGCGCGACCCGATCCCCGGCCGGTCCGCCGCCGACATCCTCGGCCGTGCCCGGGCCGGCGACTGGGATCGGGAGGCGCTGAAGGCGTGCCGCGCCCCGGCTGCGCTGGTCCGGGCGTGCGAACGGGCGATGGCGCCTGACTTGGCCGTTCGGTTCCCGTCGGCGGCCGCGTTCGCGGACGCCCTTGATGCTGCCGTCCGCCCTCGCGGCCGGGTGATTGCGGCCGCAGTCGGACTGGTCGCCGTGGCGCTCGCGGTCGCGGTCTTGGTGTGGCCGCGCGACCGGGGCGGGAGCGACCCGCAACCTGCCGAGCCTGCCGTCGCGCCTGCACCCGCCCCTCGCCCCGACCTGCGATTCACCATGCGGGTCTACCGACCGGCCTTGAGGAAGGCGTTCGACAACCCGCCGGGGCCGTTCGCGGTCGGCGAGGGGGTCCGGTTCTCCGGTATCGTCCCGGCGGGTCGGCACGCCGCCTTCGTGCTGGTGACCGAGGCGGGTGGGCCGAAGGTGCTGGCGGCCGCCCCGCCGGCGGACGACGAGCGCACCCTGGCGTGGCCGGAGTCGCGCGCCGGGGCCGTGGACTACTCGAACCTGACCGCACCGGGCGGGACGCACGTCGTCCTGCTGGCGGTCTCCGCGTCCGGCCCGGTGACGCCGGACCGACTCGGTCTCGCGGCCGGCGAGCCGTGGCCGCGACTCGCCGCGGAGTCCCTGCTGAAACTGGCGGGAGGGCGGGCCGAGATTGTCGAGAAGGGCCGCGATTTCGGCACGGCGAGTGCTGTGGACGATCCCGAGGAAGCGGTCCGCGAGCGGCTCACCCGGCTGAGCCAGACGTTGCCCGCGGGCACGGCCGCGGAAGGCGTCGCCTTCGCCGTTCGGGAACGCCCGTGACCGGTCGCAAACAGTGATTTGCAGCATTTCCGGTGCTGGCGAGCTCAATTCAATGCCCGCTCAGATCGCGCTCAGATCAGACAGGCGTAAAACCGGTGTCTGCTTAGTACAATGGGGTTATTAGTCGTCCTCTCCTGCAAAGCGAGTCGTGTTCACCAAATAGTCAGGCATGGCCGCATTCGGGTCGTTCTCTGAGACCACGTCGCCACGGAAGCGCCCGACGCCAGGAGTCGCCTCGTGCCCACAACCGCCCCTCCCGCCGCGGCGACCGTGCTGATCGTGGAGGACGACCCGGGGATTGCCCAACTCGAGCGCAGCCGGCTGGAGGAGGTCGGTTATTCGGCCGAGGTGGCGGGAACCGCCGAGGAGGCGCTCCGGGTCGTGTTGCGGGGCGGGATCGATCTGGTGCTGCTCGACTACCGCCTCCCGGGGGGAATGGACGGGCTCGAGTTCTACGCCCGGGTTAAGGGCTCGGGGCACGACTTGCCCGTCATCCTGGTCACCGGGTTCGGCACCGAGGCAACGGTCATCAAGGCTCTTCGGGTCGGCGTCCGGGATTTCGTCACCAAGTCGATCGAGTACCTCGACTACCTCCCCGAGGCGGTCGGCCGGGTGCTCCACCAGGTCGGGACGGAGCGGCGGCTGGCCGAGTCCGAAGCCCGACTGGCCGGGGTCATCCAGTCCGCCAAGGACGCGGTCATCGTGGTCGAGGCGGACCGCCGGGTGAGCCTGTTCAACCCGGCCGCCGAGCGGATGTTCCGGTGTTCCGCCGCCGCCGCGCTCGGCCGCCGGGTCACCGAGTTCATCCCGGACGAGCTCGTTCCGCCGGCCGGGGCGGACGGCGAGGCGGTCACCCTGAGCCAACGGCTGCGGACGGGGACCGTCGGGGTCCGGGCGGGGGGCGAGCGGTTCCCGCTGGAGGCGTCGGTCGCCCGGGGAGATGCCGGCGGCCGGCGGTTCTACACGGTCGTGGTCCGCGACATCACCGCCCGCCGGCGGACGGAGGCGGCCCTGACCCTGTTCCGCGCCCTGATCGACCGGGCGACCGACTCGATCGAGGTGATCGACCCGGCGACCGGCCGGTTTCTGGACGTGAACGAGACCGCCTGTTCCGCCCACGGCTACTCTCGGGAAGAATACCTTGCGCTGAGCGTCCCGGACCTCGACCCGGTCGTGGCGGCCCGGTCGTGGGCGGCAATCGCGGCGGAGCGGCGGGCCGGCGGGCAGGTGATCGAGAGCGTTCACCGGCGGAAGGACGGGACCACGTTTCCGGTCGAGGTCAGCCTGACGGCCGTGAGCCTGGACCGCGACTACCTCGTCGCCGTGGTCCGCGACACCACCGAGCGCACGCGGGCCGAGGAGACGCTGCGCCGGAGCGAGGCGCTGCTCCGGCGGGCCGAGGGCATGGCGCACGTCGCCGGCTGGGTCTACGAGGTCGAGAGCGGGCTCTACGTCACCTCGGAAGAGGGTAGCCGGATCTGCGAGGTCGCGCCCGGTCCGCACACGGGCGAGGAACTGGCCCGGTCGGTCCACCCGGACGACTGGCAGCGGTTAGAGGCCGCCCTCCGGGGGGCCCGGGCCGGGGTGCCGTTCGAGGTCGAGCACCGGCTCGTGTTCGGCAACCGGATCAAGTGGGTCAACGTTCGAGCGGAACCCGAGACCGACCCCGACGGGCGGGTCGTCCGGCTCATCGGGGTGACCCAGGACATCACCGCCCGCCGGCAGCTGGAGGAGCAGCTGCGGCAGGCGCAGAAGATGGAGGCGGTGGGCCAGCTCGCCGGCGGGGTGGCGCACGACTTCAACAACCTCCTCACCATCATCAACGGGTACAGCGACCTCCTCCTCGAGGGCCTCCCTCCGGACGACCCCAGCCGGGAGCTACTGGGCGAAATCCACAAGGCCGGGGAGCGGTCGGCCGGGCTGACCCGCCAGCTCCTGGCGTTCAGCCGGCAGCAGGTGCTGGCCCCCCGGGTGCTCGACCTGAACGCGGTCGTGGCCGACACCACCAGCCTCCTCCGCCGGGTGATCGGGGAGGACGTGCGCCTCGCCACCGCCCCGGCCCGCGCCCTCTGGCCGGTCAAGGCCGACCCCGGGCAGATCGAGCAGGTGCTGCTGAACCTGGCGGTGAACGCCCGCGACGCCATGCCGACCGGGGGCACGCTGACCGTCGAGACCCGTAACGTCGAGCTGGGCGCGGGCGACGCGGCGGCGTACCCGGGCGTCCGCACCGGGCCGCACGTCTTGCTGGCCGTGTCGGACACCGGGTGCGGGATGCCGCCCGAGGTCCTGGCCCGGATCTTCGAGCCGTTCTTCACCACCAAGGAGGTCGGGAAGGGGACCGGCCTCGGGCTCGCCACGGTGTACGGGATCGTCAAGCAGTCCGGCGGGCACGTCGCGGTGGACAGCGCGGTCGGGCGGGGCACGACGTTCAAGGTCTACCTCCCCCGGCCCGAGGTCGAGGCGTCGGCCGGCGCGTCGGGCGACCGGTCCGTGACTCCCGCCCTGCCGCGGGGGACGGAGACGGTCTTGCTCGTCGAGGACGACGACGGGGTGCGGGCGCTGACCCGCCACATCCTCCGGGGCGCCGGGTACACGGTGCTGGAGGCGGGCGACGGGGCGGGGGCGGTGCGGTCCGCGGCCGGCCACCGGGGGCCGGTTCACCTGCTGATCACCGACGTGGTCATGCCCGGCGAAGGCGGCGGGTCGGTGGCCGAGCGGGTCCGGGCGCTGTGCCCCGCGGTGCGGGTGCTCTACGTCAGCGGGTACACGGACGACGCGGTGGTCCGCCACGGGATCCTGTACGAGGGGGTGGATTTCTTGCAGAAGCCGTACACCCCGGCCGCCCTGGCGCGGGTGGTACGGGAGGTGCTGGACCGATCCTGAATACCGGTCGCCGCCCTCCCTCCGGCCCACGAGACTCATCTACCCACGCCCCCACGTTCGCGCCGCGCGGGATTCCCAGGAATCCGGTCCGGGCAACTACGCGGCGGGAGGTTCGATCAAGTATCGTCGGGCCGTCCGGGGAGTGAGGCGTGGCGTGAACACTTCGGTCCTGTGCGTGGACGACGAAAAATCGATGCTCGACGCCTACCGGCGGTTCCTCGCGCCGGTCCACGAGATTACGACCGCGGCCGGCGGCGAGGAAGCCCTCACGCTGATGGCCCGCTCGGGGCCGTTCGCGGTCGTCGTCTCCGACCTGAGCATGCCGGGGATGGACGGGATCGCGTTCCTGGGCGCCCTCCGGGAGCGCCACCCGGACACCGTCCGCGTCCTGATCGCCGGCCAGCCCGACCTCGAGCACGCGCTCAAGGCCGTGAACGACGGCCACGTGTTCCGGTTCCTGACCAAGCCCTGTTCGCCCGCGGCCGTGCGGACGGCCGTCGCCGACGCCATCGAGCAGTACGAGCTGATCCATTCCGACCGCCGCCGCGTCGCGGACGCCCTCCGGCAGAGCGAGGAGCGCTACCGCCAGTTGTTCGAGCACAACCCGTACCCCATGTGGGTCTACGACCGCGAGACGCTCGGCTTCCTCGCGGTGAACGCCGCCGCGGTGCGCCAGTACGGCTACACCCGGGACGAGTTCCTCGGGATGACGACGCGCAACGTCTCGCCCGACCCGCCCGCCCGCGGGCCGGTGCTGTCCGGTCACGGCACGGCGGTCCGCCACTGGCTCAAGTCCGGCGAGGTACGGCTGGTCGAGACGGCGGCCAACCCCATCGAGTTCGATGGCCGCGACGCGCACCTCGTACTGGTCGTGGACGTGACCGACCGGAAGGTGCTCGAGGACCAGCTCCGGCAGGCGCAGAAGCTGGAGTCGATCGGCCAGCTCGCCGCCGGGGTCGCGCACGAGATCAACACGCCGATCCAGTACATCGGGGACAACACGAACTTCCTCGCCGGCGCGTTCCGGGACGTGGGCGCGGTGCTGGCCCGCTACCGGGCCGCCGGCGGGGACCGGGCCGCCCTCGCGACGGCCGAAGAGGAGGCGGCGGCCGCGGACCTGGACTACCTGCTGGAGGAGGCTCCGCGGGCGATCGAGCAGACCCTGGAGGGCGTGCGGCACGTCGCCCGGATCGTCAAGGCGATGAAGGAGTTCGCCCACCCGGGGACCGAGGAGAAGGTGCCGGTCGACCTGAACCACGCGATCGAGACCGTCGTCGCGGTGGCCCGGAACGAGTGGAAGTACGTCGCCGACGTGGCCCTCGACCTCACCCCCGACCTCCCTCCGGTCCCGGGGCTGGCGGGCGAGCTGAACCAGGTGTTCCTCAACCTGCTCGTCAACGCCGCCCACGCGGTCGCGGCCGCCCCGGCCGGCGACGGACAGAAGGGGACGATCACGATTTCCACCCGCTGCGCCGGGAACCTGGTCGAGGTGTGCGTCGCGGACACCGGCTGCGGCATCCCCGAGGACGTCCGCGGGCGGGTCTTCGACCCGTTCTTCACCACCAAGCCGGTCGGCCAGGGGACCGGCCAGGGGCTCGCCATCGCGCACGCGGCGGTCGTCAAGCGCCACGGCGGGGCGATCACGTTCGAGTCGGAAGTCGGGAAGGGGACCACGTTCGTCGTCCGGCTCCCCGCCGGGGGCGACCGGCTCACCCGGTCCGAGGTGGTCAAGGTGGTGAGCACGCAGCGTCGGGTCATGCCGGGTTCGAGGGGGGTGTGATGGTGCGGCGGGTGCTGTTCGTGGACGACGAGCCGAACGTGCTCGACGGGCTCCGCCGGACGCTCCGGCCGTTGCGCGGCGAGTGGGACATGCGGTTCGCCCCCGGCGGGGCCGAGGCGCTGACGCTGCTCGCGGCCGAGCCGGCCGACGTGCTCGTGACCGACATGCGGATGCCGGGGATGGACGGGGACGCCCTCCTCGCCGAGGTCCGCCGGTGCCACCCGCACACGGTCCGGGTCGTGCTGACCGGCCAGTGCGCCCGCGGGGCGATGCTCCGGCTCGTGCGGCTGGCGCACCGGGTGTTCGCCAAGCCGTGCGACCCCGAGGCGCTGCGGGACGCCGTCCGCCGGGCCTGCGCCCTCCAGGACCTGCTCCACAGCCCCGCCCTGGCGGGGCTCGTCGGGCGGCTCGGCGCCGTCCCGACCCCGCCGGCGCTGTACGACCAGATCCTCGCCGAGTTGGAGAACCCGGACGGCTCGCTCACCGTGATCGGCGACCTCGTGGCCCGCGACCCGGGGACGTCCGCGAAGCTGATGCAGATGGCGAACTCGTCCCTCCTGGGCCTGCGCAAGCCGACGACCAGCCCGGTCCAGGCCGTCCAGGCGCTGGGGTCGGAGGCGACGAAGGCGCTGGTGCTCGTCTCGGACGCCCTGGCGCGCTACGACCCGGCGCCGCTCCGGCCCGACTCGATCGACGACCTGTGGGACCACAGCCGCGCGGTCGCCGCGCTGGCCGGGAGGATCGCGCACGCCGAGGCGGGGCGGGCGGCGGCCGCCGACGCGACCCTCGTCGGCCTGCTCCACGACGTCGGCCGGCTCACGCTCGCCAGCCAGCAGCCGGGCCAGTACCGCGACGTGTTCCGGCTGGCGCGCGCCGACCGGCTGTCGGTCGCCGACGCCGAGCGGGCGGTGTTCGGGGCGACCCACGCCGACGTCGGCGCGTACCTGCTCGGGCTGTGGGGACTGCCCAACCCCGTGGTCGAGGCCGTCGCCTGGCACCACGCGCCGGGCGGGTGCCCGGCCGGCTCCTTCGGCCCGCTCACTGCCCTCCACGCGGCCGAATCGCTCCTGGCGCCGGGCGAGGGCGGCCCGCCCGACGCCGCGTACCTCGCCCGGCTCGGCCTGGCCGACCGACTTGCGGTCTGGGGAGAGTTCCACACATAGGCAGCCGACGCCACGGGGGCGGTGTGAGCGAGAAGATCCTTTTCGTGGACGACGAGCCGAACGTGCTCGCCGGGTTCGAGCGGCAGCTGCGGAAGCGGTACGCGCTCGAGACCGCGCCCGGCGGGGCCGAGGGGCTCGCCGCCCTGGAGGCCCGCGGCCCGTTCGCCGTCGTCGTCTCCGACATGCGGATGCCGGGGATGGACGGCGCCCGGTTCCTGGCCCGGGTGCGCGAGCGGTTCCCGGACACGGTCCGCGTGCTGCTGACCGGGTACGCCGACCTCCGCAGCGCGATCGACGTCGTCAACCACGGCGGCATCTTCCGGTTCCTCACCAAGCCGTGCGCGGGGGACGCGCTGACCGACGCCCTCGACACCTCCCTCGCCCAGTACCGGCTCGTGACGGCGGAGCGGGAGCTGCTGGACCGGACGCTCCGGGGCAGTGTGCAGGTGCTCGGGGAGGTGCTGGGGCTCGTCAACCCCGCGGCGTTCGAGCAGGTGGCCCGGGTCCAGCGCCTCGTGCGGGAGCTGGGCGGGGTGCTTGAGGGCGCGGGGGCGTGGGAGGTGGACGTCGCGGCGGTGCTGTCGCGGCTCGGGTACGTCGCGGTGCCGGAGGCGGTCCTGACCGCCGCCGACCGGGGGGCGAACCTCACCCCCGACGACCTGCGGCAGCTGCGAGAGGTCAAGACGGTCACCCGGAACCTGCTCCGCCCGATCCCGCGGCTGGAGCGGGTGACAGAGATCATCGACCACCTGGACGCACCGTTCGGCCCCCCGGGCACCCCGGCCCTGCCGCTCGGGGCACGGGTGCTGCGAGCGGCGTTCGACTTCGACACCCTCGTGGCGCGCGGCATTCCCGCGCCGGAGGCGTTGACACACCTCCGGTCGCGCGACGGGGCCTACGACCCGGCCGTCCTCGCCGCCCTGGAGGGACTCACCCGCCGCGCGGACGCACCGGAGGTCCGTGAGGTGTCGGTCGGGGCGCTGGCCGTCGGGATGATTCTCGCCGATGACCTCCACAACACCGCCGGCACCCTGCTCCTGTCCCGCGGCTACCCGATCACCGAAGCCCTCCGCCACCGGCTCGCGGCGATGGCCGCGTCCGGCCAGACGGCCAAGCAACTCCGCGTCCTCGTCACCCCGGCCACGCCGGGTCGCCCGCCGGCGTAACAGGTTCCTCTCTCGTGGTCGGGCGCGCAACCCACTGGCAAAGCCGGCCGACCCACCGGATGATGAGTGGCGCCCGCCGCGCCGATCCGGAGGTTGGTCATGTTCCGCCGCGCCGCCGTCGTCCTCCTGGTCCTCACGGCTCAAACCGCCCGCGCCGACGAGCCGGATCTGCGGGCGCAGGCAGCCGCCGGCCTGCGGCGGGCCGTTACTTTCTACCGCACGTCGGTCGCCACCGAGGGCGGCTACCTGTGGCGGTACAGCGACGACCTGGCGCGCCGGGAGGGCGAGGCGAAGGCGACCGCCACCCAGACCTGGGTGCAGCCCCCGGGCACGCCGGCGGTCGGGCTGGCGTGCCTCGGCGCCCACGAGGCGACCGGCGACCCGTACTACCTGGAAGGCGCCGTCGAAGCCGCCCGGTCGCTGGCCCGCGGGCAGCTGCGCTCGGGCGGGTGGGACTACCGAATCGAGTTCGACCCGAAGCTCCGCCGCGACCACGCCTACCGCGCCGACGGCGGGACGGGCGGGCGCAACGTCACCACGCTCGACGACAACACGACGCAGGAGGCGGTCCGCTTCCTGATGCGCGTCGACCGCGCCGCGAAGCAGAAGGACACCGTAGTCCACGACGCCGCCGTGTACGCGCTCGACTCGTTGCTCAAGGCCCAGTACCCGAACGGCGCCTGGCCCCAGCGGTACGACACGTTCCCCGACCCGGCCAAGTTCCCGGCCCGCAAGGCGAGCCTGCCCGAGACTTGGGCGCGGGACTACCCGGGCAAAGACTACCGGTCCTACTACACGTTCAACGACAACTCCCTGTCCGACGTGATCGACGTCCTATTCGAGGCGGCGCGCGTCTACGGCGACGGGAAGTACCGGCAAGCTGCCGAGAAGGGCGGCGACTTCATCCTCCTCGCGCAGCTCCCCGACCCGCAACCCGGGTGGGCGCAACAGTACGACGCCGACATGCACCCGGCCTGGGCGCGGAAGTTCGAGCCCCCGGCGGTCACCGGCGGGGAGGCGCAGGGGGTGATGTTCACCCTGCTGCGCCTGTACCGCGAGACGGGCGAGAAGAAGTACCTGGAGCCGCTCCCCCGCGCGCTCGCGTACTACCGCAAGTCGCAGTTGCCGGACGGCCGGCTCGCCCGGTTCTACGAGTTGAAGACGAACCGCCCCCTCTACTTCACCAAGGACTACAAGCTGACCCACGCGGACGACGACCTGCCGACGCACTACGCCTTCAAGATCTCGAGCCGGCTGGACGCGATCGAGAAGGAGTACGCCCGCGTGAAGAGCCTGCCGCCCGGTGGCGGGAAGGAGCCCCCGGCGGCCCCGCCCGGGAAGGCAACCGCCGCCCAAGTCGCGGCAGTGAAGGCGGTCCTGGCGGCGCTGGACGACAAGGGCCGGTGGGTGGAGTACGGCCGGCTGAGGTACCACGGGCCGGACGACCCGACGCGCCGGGTCATCGACTCCGGGACGTTCGTTCGCAACGTTCGACTGCTCAGCGCCTACCTCGCCGCCACGGCACCCCGGCCGGGCGACGCTCGCAAGGAATAGCCGCGTTACGGGATCATCACCACCGAACCCGTCGTCTTCCGGCCCTCCAGGTCGCGGTGGACCTGCGCCGCGTCCTTCAGCGCGTAGGTGTGGCGGACCTCGACCTTCACGGCCCCCGATGACACCACGTCGAACAGGTCGTTCGCCGTCGCCTCCAGGTCGGCGCGGGTCGCCGTGTACGTGGCCAGCGTTGGTCGGGTGACGTACAGCGAGCCCTTCTGCGTGAGCAGGCTCAGCTCGAACGCCGGCACCGGGCCGGACGAGTTGCCGAAGCTGACGAACAAGCCGAGCGGCCGCAGGCAGTCGAGCGAGGCCGGGAACGTGCTCTTCCCCACCGAGTCGTAGACGACCGGCACGCCCCGCCCGTCGGTGAGCTCGCGCACGCGCTTGGCGAAGTCTTCGCGCGTGTAGTCGATAACGTGGGCGCAACCGTGCGCCCGCGCAAGCTCCGCCTTCTCGGCGGAGCCGACCGTGCCGATGACGGTGGCGCCGAGCGCCTTGAGCCACTGGCAGGCGATGAGCCCCACGCCCCCGGCCGCGGCATGGAACAGGACCGTCTCCCCCGGCTGCACCTTGTACGTGCGGCGGATGAGGTACTGAACCGTCATCCCCTTCAGCATCATCGCCGCGGCTTGCTGGTCCGACACGCCGGCGGGGACGCGCACGAGGCGGTCGGCCGGCATGACGCGGACCTCGGAGTACGATCCGGGCGGTCCGCCGGCGTAGGCCACGCGGTCGCCGAGCTGTATCCCCTCGACGCCCGAGCCGACCGCCTCGACCACCCCGGCCCCCTCGCTCCCGAGCCCGTTCGGGAGCGGGATCGGGTAGAGGCCGGAGCGGTGGTAGGTGTCGATGAAGTTCACCCCGACCGCGGTGTGCCGCACCCGCGCCTGGCCCGGCCCGGGCTCGCCGACCTCCACGTCCGCCCACTCGAGCACGTCCGGCCCGCCGGTGCGGAACAAGCGAATGGCCTTCGGCATCAGCGCTCTCCTTCTCGTGGTTACTCCGGGTCATTGTCCGACTCCGGCGAGCGGGGCGAACGGCCGCGGCGGGTCTTGACCCGAATTCCACCATGATGGACAATACGTCCAGTATGAAGGACGACGCCCCAGACCTGAACCAGCGCATCGCCGCCCACGTCCGCGACCTGCGGGCCGCACGGGGGCTCTCGCTCGACGGACTCGCCCGCGCGAGCGGCGTGAGCCGGTCGATGATCTCGCTCGTCGAGCGGGGCGAGACCAGCCCCACCGCGGTCGTGCTGGAGAAGCTCGCCCGCGGGCTCGGGGTCACGCTCGCCTCGCTGTTCGACGAGCCGCGGTCGCCGGCCAGCCCGCTCGCCCGGCGCGGTGATCAGCCGGAGTGGCGGGATCCCGCCTCCGGCTACGTCCGGCGGAACGTGTCACCGTCGGGCGTGGCCCAGCCGATGCGGATCGTCGAGGTCGTCTTCCCGCCCGGCCGGCGCGTGGCGTTCGAGAACGGCGAGCACGACATCCGCGTGTACCAGCAGGTCTGGGTGCTCGACGGCACGATGGAGGTCACCGTGGGCGAGGACCGCTACCGCCTCACCGCGGGCGACTGCCTGGCTATGGAGCTCGACCGCCCGACTGAATTCCACAACCCCACGCGAGCGCCCGCGCGGTACGCCGTGGTGATCGCGCCCGAACCCCCACCGAATCGATGACGACTACTCCCGCCTGGGCCGTGCGCCGACTGCACTCCGTCGACGAGTCGCACGTCGAGGCTCTCGCCGACGTGCTGATCGACTGCGTTGAGGGCGGCGCCTCGGTCAGCTTCATGCTCCCGCTGACCCGCGACCGGGCGGTCGCGTTCTGGCGCCGCGTGGCTCAGGGTGTGGCCGCCGGCGAGCGGGTGTTGCTCGTCGCCGAGGACGAGGCCGGCGTGTGCGGGACGGTGCAGTTGATCCTCGACCTGCCGGAGAATCAGCCACACCGGGCCGACGTGGTGAAGATGTTGGTCCACCGCCGCGGCCGCCGGCGGGGGCTCGGCGCCGCGCTCATGCGCGCGGCGGAGGCCGAGGCCCGCGCGTGCGGGCGGACGCTACTGGTGCTCGACGCGGTGACGGGCGGGGACGGGGCGCGGCTCTACGAACGGCTGGGCTGGGTCCGGGTCGGCGACGTGCCTAGATTTGCGCTCATGCCATACGGCGGGCCGTGCGGCACGACGTTCTACTACCGTGACCTGGGCAACTAAAGCGGGCTTCGGGTGGGTAAAGTGGGTTCATCCCGGTGGGACCGGCGTCCCGCCGGTCCGAGTTACGACCGGCGGGACGCCGGTCCCACCAGACCGATCGCTCCACCCTCCCGACGTCCGCCCCAGCCCGCTCACGCCGTCAGGTCGCGGATCGGCCCGGTGCTGTCGCCGAAGCGCTCGGCGGGGACGCCCATGCACTCCAGCATCGACACGTAGAGGTTGCACAGCGGCGTGTTCCGCGGCGACGCGATGTGGCGGCCGCCGCGAACCCGGCCGCCGCCCTTCCCGCCGAGCAGGATCGGCAGGTTGTTCGGGTCGTGGCGGTTGCCGTCGGACAGGCTCGACCCGCACATCACCAGGGAGTTGTCCAGGAGCGTCCGCTCGCCCTCGCGGACGTCGCGCAGCCGGCCGAGCAGGTACGCGAACTGCCCGACGTGCCAGCGGGTGATCGTCTTGTAGGCGTCGATCTTCGCCTGCTGGTTGGCGTGGTGCGACGACGAGTGGTGGTTCTCCCGCACCCCGTCGAGGAACGAGAAGTTCCGCGGCGACACGTCGTTGGCGAACAGGAACGTGACGTTCCGCGTCGTGTCCGTCCAGAACGCCAGGACGATCAGGTCGAGCATCAGCCGGACCAGTTCGGGCGGGTCGATCGCCTGCCCGCCGGCCGCCGGTGCGCCGTCGCCGCCGTTGTCCCGGCTGGTGAACAGCACGTCCGGACGCGCGAGCGCCGGCGGCGGGGTGAGCCGATCGGGGTGCGTCGGCGGGCGCCACCCGGTCGCCGCGCTAGGGGTCGCGGGGCCGAGCCGGCGTTCCACGCCTCGGACCGCGTCGAGGTACTCTTCGAGCTTCTGCTGGTCGCCGCGGCCGAGCCGGCGGCACAGGTCGTGCGCGTCGTCGAGTGCCGCGTCGAGGAGGCTGCGGTCGGTGGTCTGCGCCGGCCGCGGCAGCGGGCGGCCACTCTCGTCGCGCGGGCCGAACATCCGCTCGAACGCTGCCCGCGGGTCGATCAGCCGGGGGAGCGGCAGGTCGGGGCGGCGCCAGGCGATGTGCGACCCGTACATCCGCGTGTAGTTGACGGCGCGGTCCAGCCCGTTGATGACCGGGTCGGTCGCCAGTTCAAGCGACGACAACGGCGTCAGGTGGCCGTGGTGTGCCGCGGCGACCTGGTCGACCGATACTCCGCCGGCGTTCAGGTCCTGCCCGGTCGTCTTGCGAACTGGGAGGCCGGTGAGGAAGTTGGCGGTCTTGGCATAATGCCCGTCACCGCTGCGGCTGTTCGGCTTGTCGAGCCCGCTGAGGACGGTCACCGCGTCCTTCACCGGCGCGAGCGGCGTGAGGCTGAACGGCAACTCGTAGTCGGCGCCGGTCTGCCGCGGAACCCAGGCGTCCATCCACGCGCCGTTCGGGAAGTACAGGTACGCCGCCCGCACCGGTGCCGCGGCGCCACCCGGCTGCGCGCCCGCCCGAGCTGGCAGCATGGCGTCGAGCAGGGGGAGGCCCAGCGCCACGCCGGAGCCGCGGAGGAACGTGCGCCGCGAGAGCGGCCGGGACTTCGCGCTCATGGGGTTCGGCTCACGACTTCTGGTTGCGGTGGGAGAACGGGACGCTCAGCACGATCGTTTCCAGCAGACGAGACGAGCGAAACCCGCCCTGCTCGAGCGCCCTCACGCAGTCGCGGACGACGGTCATCCCGGCCCGGTCGATCTCGCGCCCGAGCCCGTATCCTAACATCTTGCGACTGAGGTTCCGAAGGTATTCCGGCCGCCGCTTCTCTGCGAGCAGCTTCTTCAATTCGACCGGCCCGCTGAAGGTCTCGCCGGTCGGCAATACGCCGGTGCTGTCCACGGGGCGCCCGCCCTGCTCGGTGCGCCAGCGGCCGAGCACGTCAAAATTCTCCAGCCCGAAGCCGAGCGGGTCCATGCGGGCGTGGCACGCCGCGCACTCCGCCTTGCTGCGGTGCTTCTCTAGCTGTTGCCGCAGGGTCAGCGGGTTGTCACCGCCCTTCTGCCGCTCGTTCAGCACGGGCACGTCGGGCGGCGGCGGCGGCACCTCGGCGCCGAGCAGTTCTTCCAGCACCCAGCGGCCACGAAGCACCGGGCTGGTGCGGTGCGGGAACGACGTGACGGCCAGGATGCCGGCATGCCCGAGGACGCCGCCGCGGGCCGGGTCGGTCAGGGCGACGCGGCGCATCCGCGGGCCGGTCACGCCGTCGATCTTGTAGAGCGCGGCGAGCCGTTCGTTCACGAACGTGTAGTCGGCGTCGACGACCTCCATCACGCTGCGGTCCTCGCGGATGATGGCGTCGAACAGCAGCGCCGGCTCCTCGCGCATCGCCGCCGCCAGCTCGTCGTCGAACTCGGGGAACGACTTCGTATCGGGGCGGACGGTCGTGCCGAGCGGCCGGATACCGAGCCACTGGGCGGCGAACCCGTCCGCCAGGCCGCGGGCGCGCGGGTCGCGGGTCATCCGCCGGACTTCCGCGCGGAGCACCTCGTCGTCGTGCAGCCGGCCCCGCGCGGCCAGCGCGAAGAGGGGCTCGTCGGGCATGGACGCCCAGAGGAAGTACGACAGGTGCGAGGCGACCTCGTAGTGGTCGAGGCGGTAGACGCCGGGGCGCTCGGCCGGCGTTTCGACCAGGAAGAGGAAGCTCGGCGAGACGAGCACGCCCTTGAGGGCGAACCCGATCGCCGGCTCGTAGGCGGCGCCGCGCTTACTCGCGTCGTCGAAGAGACCGAGGTAGCGCTCGACCTCGCGTGAGGTGGCCGGCCGGCGGAACGCGCGCGGCAGGAACGCCTCGATCACCCGGCGGGCGGCCGTGCGGGGTGGTGTGTCCGGACCGGGCGCGGCGACCAGCACCGCCCGCCGCGCCGCCTCCAGTCGCTCCGCCTCTGGCCCCGTTGGGCGCGGCGCGCTGTCGGTCGGGAACAACTTGCCGACGACGAGTTCGGCCGCCTCCAGATACTTCTCCAGGAGGACGGGCGTGGTGAACAACGTGGCGCCGGCGGTGTCGAACCCCTCGCCGCCGGCCCCCTCTGTCGGGAGCAGGTCGCCGGCCCGCAGGTCGAGCCCGCCGAACAGGTCGCGGAGCGTGTTGTTGTACTCGACCCGATTCAGGCGCCGGCTCCGCGGCGGCGCGGCGAGCGCCTGGCGCAGTTGTTCCGGGGTCAGCGCGTCGGGGTTCACCTGCGACTCGGCCGCGTGCCGGACCCACGCCGCCAGCCGGCGGCGCTCGGCCTCGGTCGGCTGCGGGCTCGCCGGCGGCGGCATCTCCCCGGCCCGCACCCGCTCGCCGACCTGCTCCCACAATTCGCCCTGCTTGAGCGCCTCGGTGGGGGTGTCGATCTGCTCCAGGTCGAGACCGCCCTTGCGCTTCGCTGTGCTGTGGCAGTTGAAGCAGTACGTCTTCAGCAGCGGGCGGATGTCCGCCGCGAAGTCGTGGCCCGTGGCGGCCGGGCGCGGGGGTGGTGCCTCCGGCTGGCGGGCGGCGGTGCGGTGTGCCGCGGCGGCCCACGCGAGAACCAGGCCGGCGAGCACGGTCGGGGGAACCCAGCTCATGGCCGGGACTCCGGCGGGCGGTGTCTGCGGGGAATCGTAGTCGAGCGTACCGCCGTGCTTGGCGGCGGTCAACGCCCCCGCCGCCGGGTTCTTGGGTCGAGTTCATCTACCGGGTGGTCTGACGGTGGTAGGCCGGCGCCGTCACTCCGTGTCGGTTAGGTAGAGGGTTACGAATCGCTCGGCCGCGGCCACCGCGGCCGCGGCCGCGGCCTGCCGGGCCGGGGTCCGGTAGTCGCCGCCGAACTCCAGCTGGATGGCGTCGATGCCGAAGTCTCCGCCCCCGTAGGTCTGGGCGATGTTCCCGCCGTTGAGGCTGGCGTACTCCTTGTCCGCTAGGTTCGTCGGGAACACCTTGCACCCGTTCCGGGCCAGCAGCCCGAAGAAGCTGTCCGGACCGGTGTGGGCCTTCGCCCCCTACCGCTGGACTAGCAGCGCGACCGTCTTCCCGTCCTTCGTCCCGCGGATCACCGCGTCCTTCATCGCCCCCTGCCCGTGGACGTCGAGCAGCAGCCCGCGGCCATAGGTCTTCCGCACCTCCCGGCAGTAACCGGCCAGGGTGTCGCGGTAGGCGTCGTAAACCGGCTTGGCCCGCGGGTCTTCGTAGGCGATGTCCGGGGGGCGGTTGGCGTCGATGTACTTGCGGTGGAACCGCGCCGCCACCAGGTAGGGGGCTTGCCCGTCCGCTTCTCGATCGCCGCGGCGATGGCGTCGGCCAGCTCCTCCGTGCCGGTGTCGCGCCCGGCGAAGAACCCGCTGCCGCCGACCGGCAGCCCGTCCCCGCGGCGCGGGGCCACCCCGGGCACGTCCTTCGTCCCGCCGTGCGGGGCGGACGGATGACCGGCAGCGTGCCGCGGCGAGCAGTGACGAGCCCGCCCGCCGCCGGGCCAGCCTCGCGGGGTGGCGGAGCTTGTGGCACCTGGGCTGGTGCGCCCGCGGTCACGGCGCTGAGGACAAGGGCGGCTGGGTGGGAACTCCGGTGGTGGGTGGGGTAGTGCGACCGGATCAATAGTCCGGCAGAGCCTTACCGTTGTTCCGCGTGACGAGGGCGGTCATGACCCCGACGGTCACCGAGCTCCGCAGGGAGTAGGCCGACCCGTCGGCCCGCGGGACGCTGGTGGAGCGGCTCGGGTGGTGGAGCACATCCTTCGTGCCACCCACACCGACCTACCGGAGTACGTCCCGCCGCGGTCGTACTAGCAGCACGAGGACCACGGACAGAACGGCCGTTCCGGCGAACGCCCCGAAGATCAGGTCGAGCGGGACTCGGGCGTCGCGGAGGGCGCCGAAGCCCCAGTCGGCGAACCCGCCGCAGCTGATGCTCACCAGGTTCATGACCCCGTAGCCCGTCGCGCGCAGCTCGGGGCGGACGATCTGCGCCAGGATGGGCATGTTGTTCGCGTCGAACACGCCCCAGCCCAGCCCGAACAGGATCAGGAACGCGACCGCGACGCCGAGCGTCGGGGCGTGGCCGATCCCGAACAGGGCGGGGATGAGGAGGGCGATGCCGACGGCGCTGACGTACACCCGCCCCCGCGTCGCACGCCGGGCGGCCCGGTCGGCGGCCCACCCGCCGGCGAACGCCCCGGCGAGGGCGGCGAGGTTCACGAACAGCGTGGCGTTCACCCCGGCGGCGCCCTGCCCGAGCGCGAACCGGTCCTTGAGGATTGCCGGCATCCAGTCTCGCACCACCCAGCCCGCGATGGCCGGCAGCGTGAACACGAGCACGAGCAGGATGAACGACGGGTTCCGCACCAGCTCGACGAGCGCGACGCCCGGCCCCGGTCGGTCGGCGGGCTCGGCGGCGTGGCGCGGGGCGTCCTTCAGCAGCACGACGAGCGGCAGCGCGTAGGCGATGCCGACGAGGCCGATGACGGCGAACGTGGTGCGCCAGCCGAGTTCGGGGGCGTCCGCGGCGTAGCCGCCGAAGCCGCCCAGGATCACGCCGAAGTAGATCGCCGTCTGGTGGACGCCGACGGCGCGGGAGCGGGTGGCGCCGGTGTGGTAGTCGGCGATGAGCGCGAGCGCGGCGGGGATGTAGAACGCCTCGCTGACGCCCATGAACGTCCGCGCCCAGAGCAGACCCGAGTACGTCTCGACGTGCCCGGTCCACCACGTCACCGCGGACCACGCGAACAGACTGGCAGCGACCACGAACCGGCGGCTGAACCGGTCAGCGATGTACCCGCCGAACGGACTCAGGACCGCGTATACCCACTTGAACTGGGCGAGCATCTTTCCCCAGTTCTCCTCGGTCCCCACGTCCGCGATGTCGGCCATGACGGAGAACTTCATCGCCGCGAGGAGCTGCCGGTCGAGGTAATTGAGCAGCGCGACCGGCCAGAGGAGGGCGACGGCGAACCAGGCGGTGCGGATGGGGAGAGGCATCCCGCCAGTATGGAAGCGACGGGGTCGGGCGGCGAGGTGGGTCGTCTGAGCCTGGAGCGTGAGCGACAGGGTAGCTACCCCGGTCTTACGCCTTCGTGGGAGGCCGGGGCGGCTACTCCGTCGCTCACCAGTCGTTTCAAGTCCGGCGGCGGTGGGTTTTCAGGCCGAAGGCCTGGAAGCCCTCAGCCCAGGGCAACGCCCTGGGTTCACAGCGCGAATCACCCTGCAGGCTGAAGGCCTGCGAGCCGGCTCGCAGGCCTTCAGCCTGCACCGCACCTCTACCCCGTTCCCAGGGCGGCGGTCGCTGCGCTCCCTGGCTCTGGGGCTGAGGGCTTCCAGGCCTTCGGCCTGAAAACCGACCATCGCCGAACCCGAAACGACTGTCACGTTCCAGGCTCCGACGGCCGGGTCAGTTCCGCGGGAACTCCGGCGGGAGCAGCACCGGCACCGGCCGCTCGGTCGGCGTGGCCCGCGTGCCCGGCAGCGGCTCGCGCTCCGGGGCGGTGCCGCGGGCAGCGCGGACCGGCGGTTCCAGCACTGGGACCACCGGCGCCGCCGAGCTGCGGACCGCGACCGGGTCGGCTGCTGGCCGCGAGACGGGCGTGGCGGCGGTCGGGGCCGCGGGGGCGCGGTCGCCGCGGGCCGCGATCCGCGACGGCGGGGTCTTCAAGGCATTCAGCCATTGTTCTTCGAGGGCGTCGAGGCCGTTCACGCCGTAAACCTGGCGGGCGGCCTGGTTCCAGCTCTCGACCGTGCCGTGGTTACGGCTGTCGCCGCCCTGCATGCCGATGGCGAGGAACTGGAGCAGCCGCTGCCGCCCGGGGACGCCGTTCCCGCCGCGCTCGACGAGGTACGCGCTCACCGAGTAGCCCTGGGCGTAGAGGACGATCATGTCGCGCGGGTACTCGGCCATGCGGAACAGCACCGACAGGCGGATGCCGCGGCCGGCGTTGAGGAGCTCGCGGTTGCGGACGTCGTGGTTGAACCGCTCCTCGTCGTTCTCGCTCAGCACGCTCCCGCCCTCGTCGGCCCAGCGCGGCACCGGGCGGCCGAAGTGGTGGGCGAGGACGGTGTGGGTGATCTCGTGGGGCAGGACGCTGTCGAGGAGCTGGCGGGCGGGGCCGTGGATCTCCATGTGCTGCGAGGTCACGACCCCGCGGCTGCCGTCGCCGCCGAAGGTGAACGTGGTGGCCCCGCCGGCCCCGCCGGCGGTGATTTTAACCTCCAGCGGGCAGCGGCGCGGCCAGTTCGGCATCTCCTGGCCGAGCCACTGGAGCGCCTTCTCCCGGCGGTAGTTCTCGGCCATGTCGCCGAACTGGCGGGCGAGCGTTTCGGTCGGGGCGGACACGCTGAAGTTGGCCGTGGTGTAGTTCGCGGCGGCGGCCGGGCCGGTGGCGGCCAGGACGACGACGAGCGCGTACAGCGGGTGCCGACGAAGCGTCATTCCCTTGACCCTCGTTGGGGATTGGGACGCCATAAGGGCCTGGGGCCGGGCGCGTACCTGCGCGGCGTCGGAAGCGTACATGGCAACGGCGGTGCCGCGAATCGGAAGTGGCGTGCCGCGCGCGAAAAGTGTGACCGCAAGGGGTGAACGGAGCGGTGGTTCGGGATCGGAGCGGGTATGCCGGATGGACCGCCACCCCCGTCGAGCGGTGTAACTTCTACAGGTGGAAACCACCGACCTGCGCCTTGTAACAATTACAAGTCAGAGCGTTTTTGATTGGAGCCGCGGAGCGGCGGGCAGCGTGTCGCCCGGGGTGGAGCCCCGGGCGGCTTCCGCGGTGCCACGAGGGCTGATGCATTCCAGCCTCCGCCCGAGGCCCGCCCGGGGTGGAACCCCGGGCGACACGCTGCCCGCCACTCCGCGGCTCAAGCCACCGAGTCTCTGCCCGATCCCGGGGCGATTCGTGTGGTCTTTTCGGGCACCGTGGTGTACACTTTCCCCGTCAGCGCTCGAATTGGCACGAATCTCTGGCTTCCTCTCCCGGAAGCGATCGGTCGATGCCCAAAAACGAGCATGTCGAGCCGCCGTTGCCCGAGATCGTGGGCACCGCGACCGCCATGCAGGACGTGTATCGCTTGGTGCGGCTCGCCGCGCCGCGGACGACCACTGTCCTGCTCGTCGGCGAGACCGGTACCGGCAAAGAAGTGATCGCCAAGGCGGTCCACAAACTCAGCCGTCGCGCGGACGGGCCGTTCATCCGCGTCAACTGCGGCGCCCTCCACGAGAACCTCTTGGAGAGCGAACTCTTCGGCCACGTGAAGGGGTCGTTCACCGGCGCCGTCGCCGACAAGGTCGGCCGGTTCGAGGCGGCACACGGCGGCACCATCTTCCTCGACGAGATCAACAGCACCTCGCCGAAGCTCCAGGTGAAACTGTTGCGGGTGCTCCAGGAGCGGGAGTTCGAGCGGGTGGGCGAGAGCCGCACCATCCGCGTCGACGTCCGGTTCGTGGCCGCCACCAACGCGTCGCTCGAGGAGATGGTCGAGACCGGGCAGTTCCGCGAGGACCTGTACTACCGGCTGAACGTCGTCCCGGTCCCGCTCCCGCCGCTCCGCGAGCGCCGCGACGACATCCCGCCGCTCGCCGAGTTCTTCCTCCGCCGCTACGCCGACGTCCACAAGTGCCCGGTCCCGCCGCTCACCCCGGCCGTGCTGGAGGCGCTGCGGGCGTACGACTGGCCGGGGAACGTCCGCGAGCTGGAGAACACGATCGAGCGGCTGATCGTGCTGTCCGACACCGGCGAGATCTCGCCCGAGCTGCTGCGGTTCGGCCGCCAGCGGCACGCCCTGCGGGCCGGGCGGGGGAAGAACGGGGCGGCCGGGATGGACGTCCCGTCGCTCATCCGCAGCCTCGTCCGGGCCGGGACGCAGGCCCCGCTGCCGCAGGGGATGGAGCTGTACGACTTCCTCGTCGGCGGGCTGGAGCGGGAGCTGATCGAGGAGGTGGTGCGGCAGTGCGACGGGGTGCAGGTGCAGGCGGCGAAGCGGCTCGGGATCAACCGGAACACGCTGCACAAGAAGATGGAGGAGTTCAAGGCCGCCGACGCCCGCGCGGCCGCCGCCGAGGTGGCGGTCACGTCGCCCGAGTCGGCGGCGGGGTGACGTCGTGTGCCCACGGAACGCCTTCCGCGGGCTTGCGTCGGTGGGCAATTGTCAACTTTTGGTGGCCGGTTCCCTTTTGTTGTGCGCATGATGGCGGCACCGGCCCGTTTGTCGAGGTGCCGCCCATGTGCGCCCCGTCCGTCCTGTTCGCCGCGCTCGCCGACGTCGGCCGCCGCGAGGTCCTCGGGCTCGCCGCCGGTTTCGCCGCCGGCGTCGCGGCGGGGGCCGTCGCCCGCCCGCGGTCGGCCCGCGCGTCCGCCCCGCCCGCCGGGCTGCCCGCCGGCCGCGTCGTCGACCTGACGCACACCCTCACGCCGGCGTTCCCCGTCTTCCTCGGGCCGGAGGGGGGCGCGGTGCGGCTCGACAACCGGGCGACGATCGCGAAGGACGGGTACTTCGCGAACCGCTGGGACGTCCGCGAGCACGCCGGCACGCACGTCGACGCCCCCGCCCACTTCGTCCCCGGCGGCGCGACCGCCGACCGCGTCCCGGCCGACCGGTTCGTCGCCCCGCTGTGCGTCATCGACGTCCGCGACAAGGCGAAGGCGAACGCCGATTACGCCGCAACGGTCGACGACGTGCTGGCGTGGGAGAAGCGGCACGGGCGGGTCCCGCCGGCGGCGGCCGTGTTGCTCGACAGCGGGTGGGACGCGAAGGCCGGCGACCCGGCGGCGTTCCTCGGCACCGACCGCGGTGGGACGCTCCACTTCCCGGGGTTCGCGGCGGAAGCGGCGGCGTTCCTGGTGGCGGAGCGGAAGGCGGTCGGGGTCGGGACCGACACCCTCTCCGTCGACACCGGCGCGGCGAAGGCGTTCGGGGCGCACGTCGCGGTGCTCGGCGCCGGCGCGTGGG
>VFQN01002169.1_pt1 | contig 31097 bp, 45 predicted proteins | sample 3512371 | NCBI WGS metagenome assembly VFQN01 (sample SAMN10412370, study PRJNA504923) | tailings metagenome | isolation source: Replicate 2 from Balatoc abandoned mine | place: Philippines: Itogon, Benguet | collected 2017-08-28 | reverse complement strand
AAACTGACCCGGGTCGGTCCACGTGGGCAAATCGCCCATACACATGGCAGCGTAATAACCCCCCCAGAAGACAGAAAAATAAGGGTGTCACGCATATCATTGCGTAGCTCTTGACGTGTACTATCTGGCTGGATGGGTCAAACCCTTATTTTTCTGTCTTCTGGGGGTCGTACGGCGGCTGCCGTACAAGGGGTCTGAGTAACCAGATGGGGACCTCCTGCCCACAGGAAACCTGAGGTACCGCCTTAAAATACATGAACATACTATGTATAGGACATTTGTGCAAAAATCCTGGTGAAAGTGGTTGCGGTAGCTTGCTGCGGGGTAGATTCAGAACGACCCACGATTGAGAGCCTCAGTGGCCCTGTTTACAGCACATTGATATGATTAGAAGCCTTGGGTGCAAGGTGGAGCGGTTTTAGTCGTGATCTCAGGCGCTTGGCCCAAGCTGCACGAAGTGCTACCCGCTTTGTCCACGCCTGGCCCCGAAACAATGCAGGCGGCAACGTTAAGGCCCAGGAAGCCTTTGCTGTGCCTTGGCCCTGCCATGGACCCAGGCTCTTGCCCACAGTTAAACACTGGGTTGCAAGCAGGTATGCAAGCAACACATTGTCCAGCGCTCAAACCAGCTCAAACCTTCACACAGGGCAGCGCTTGTGCAAGGGAAAGCTACCTACCATATCTCCTCCAAGCTCCTCCACATACACATATGTGGTGCGGCACTGAATCTGTTGATGAATGAAGCCCGTTCCGCGTCCCCCCGACGCCCCCGTCATGTCGTGCACGACCCCTTTTTGTCACCCTCACTTTCATTCCTGGAAAAGGTCACTGTATCCCAGGTTCCCAGCCCCCTGCGCCCGGAACCAGCTGGTCCCGGCTGTGAGCCACACTGCGTTACCAAAGAGCATTCGGCTTCATGATACACAACCCCAACAGCCAGTCACAACGGTTCGTCCACCTCACGACCTAGCCCGCCGCCGGCTCAACGCTGCACAAACAGAGTGGCAGGCAGGGTAGGACCGTCAATTGCACATGCACGCTGCTTGCACCCCCGTGCTGTCGGACAGTCGGAGTGCTACACACACCTTCACCCGTCGGCAAGGGGCTTTATCCGGATAGGGGGAACGTCCCGCGTACCAAGCCCTGGCTGCCGGGCAGGTCTATCATACGGTCATGTCAGTGCTGCCGCCAGTGGCAGCGCCACTGCATATGCACCCCAGCATTGCACACAGGCACCGCAACCGACCGTCATATGGTGCCATTGTGCTATGGATTTATTAACTGTGCACAAAAGCTCCTATCGTGGCTGCCGCTGCTCAATCGTTGAGACCAACCCTGGCAACAGGGAAGTTCGCACACCGGGGGTTGCCAGGGCCCCGGCCACACGGCAGCACCCCCGCATGTGCCCCAGTGCCTCTCGCGCCCCCAGTCCTTCCACACTCACGTGCACTGGAGCCTAGGCTTTATTGCAATGCCCCATACACTCTTGCCGGAGCCGCTACCCACATCGTTCGAACCTACAGCCTCAGCCTCAGTTACCAAACCTCACTGGTAACCGTCCATGTCATCGTTTTCTAGTCCTCCTGACGTTGCCTTGATACGGTACATGCATCGTACATCCCTGCCCCGCATCGTACTGCACCGTACCAGCCTACGCCGCGCATCCAACCAGCAGGTTAAACCCTCCCTTGCACGTGCATTGCCTTTTATGCCTGCGCCTGTCCTGTGACACCCACAATGCCACACGATACGCGCCCAAAGGCCCAGCCTGCTTACCAATTCCGCCAACATCACAAAGCCGTCCTCCCTTGCCCAACATCACAAGGCCTTGAAACAAGCCCGAAGTGGTACGCCGCCTACGCCAACAATACTTTCGCTTTGTCACCTTGCTTGCCGTTCGCCTTTTCGCCAATCATTGGGCTGCTCACAGTCGCCGCAGGCAGGTTCCATGATTTGGTTCCTGCACGCCGACTCCCAGCCAGCCCGCCGCCGCTGCGGCTGCTGCTGCCGCAGGCAGGCTCCATGATTGGGTTCCTGCACTCGGACTCCCAGCCAGCCACCCGCCGCTGCGGCTGCTGCCGCCAGGACTCCTGAACCCACCACTACCGTTGCGATCCGCGCCGCTCCCACCCCCAACTGCACCCAGAATGCGGCTGCTGCTGCCCCCGTGCCTGTTGCTGATGCTGCTCACGAACGCAATGGACAGGAGGGCCGTAACAGCCACACGGAGCCCCACAATGGCTGCTTTTACGACGCCGTCGTGGCTTACCAACTGCAGGGATGGACCCCACAGGATGCCCCGGAACGAGTGCTGGTGAAGTGTCGCCGTCTCTGTGTCCTGCCCCTGCTGCTGCTGCTGCTGCTGCTGTTGAACATACAGGGCGCAAGCCGACAGCACGGCCGCGTTCAACAACGCCAGCGGCACTGCGAGAGGCGCTGGCAGCTGCAAATGGGCAGGGTTGCGGCGGGTCAAGGGTGTCGGTTCCCATGCACTGTGCTCCTGCAGCAGGACCAGTACTACTATGACAAGCAACTATGCAGAAGGAACAAGAACACAGCGTGCATTCCTACAGAACTTACGTCTCCCCGGTGTCTAGCGTTCTAGCTACCTACCGGGCAGCATATGGGCAGCAGTACGCCGTCGAAGATGAGCTGTACCGGCCCGGTCATGAGGTCTGGACGAGCAACGGGCAGTCCGTACAGCGCCGTTGCGAGCTTGGCGGCGGCGTACGACAGGTACCGCAGCGGGCGGTACGACGCCAGCAGGCGGGCCCACGACCCGTGGGTCAGGAAGGCGCGGGACAGCAGCACCAGCGCCCCAAGGCCGAAGTTGATGATGACGTTAAGACGCATTCGGTAGCCCCCAGCGGCGTCCCCCAAGGGGACTAGCAGGAAGCACACTGTCTCAAACACCTGGCTGGGAGGCGAAAGGCGGCATCGGTAGGCGTCAGGGGGTGGGTGCCGTGGTGGCCGCACGACTTCAGGCACGCCGCGTGTTACACGCCAAGCACATATGTGCACTGGTGCAGATTCAAGTAAAGGAGCAGTAGCAGGAGCACGCAAGGCGACTGTAAAGGCAGGCCATTGCAGGACATCTGCCCTGCAGCAGTTGCACGCATGTTGTTAGCATTGTCTGTTGCCAGCCAACGACTGTACCGTGGACACTCACAAGCTTTGCTCCAGGAACCCGGCCGGCTCGACGCCCAGCCACGTCCGCCGGAGCCGCTCCACCCAGCCCGCCTGCCGCGCTCGCCCCTCCTCCTCCCTCGCCGCGTGCTGCCTCTCGCCCCCGGCCCCGCTCGCCTCCACCGCCCTAGCGCCGTTCCAGCCTCCACTGCCGCAGGTGCCGACACGGCACAGATCCCCTCCCGCCTCACCTCCCTGCTGTCCGTGCTCCCCCCCAACCTGCTGTTCCTGAGCCTGGCTGCTAGTCGCTTGCTCGCCCAGCCCCTCATGCTCCCTCAGCAGCCTCCCCAGCCCCTCCCGCACCCACGCCGCAGTGCCCTCCCATCCGCACGCCTCGGCGTGCTGCAGCAGGCTGCGGCCCACGACGGCTGCCGCCTCCACGTGACGGCCCACCCTGCCGCTGCCCCCGCCATCAGCTATGGTGGCGGCTGCGGGAAGGGCCGCAATGCACGCCTCCCAGGTGCCCAGGTCCCAAAGCAAGGCCCCCAGCTGCCCGCCAGCGCCTTCCGAGTCCTGCTCATCAATCTGCTGCTGTTGCTGCTGTAGTCCTAGCACCTCCGCCGCCTCCTCCTCCGCCGCGGCCCCCACCTCCTCCACCACGACCCGCTGCGTGGTGAGCAGCAGGGGCACGCCGCCAGCGGGCAGGCAGTTGTGCCGCACGTGCAGCTGCAAGGTGGGGGGCGTTGATAGCCAAGCGGTTATGGCCTACCGTATTTGCGAAACTCCGATGTACCGTTGCAGTTACTGTTTTCCCACGAGCGTAAGGATGCACATGCAAGCAACACCTGCTCTCCCGCGGATATCTAGCCGTCGACAGCCCACTCGCGACCCACCTAGCCACCCACAACCCACCTCTGCTGGCCCAGGGCCAAACGCCAGGCCGTCCAGGTCCACCTCCACGTCGTACACCGTACGGGTCGTACCGCCCGCACTGCCGTACTGCTCGGCCGCACCTGCTGCGTCCACACTGTTCGGCGTCACGCGGCAGGGCACCGCGCGACAGTACCTTCTCTCCTGCCCCTCCCCCTCCTGCCCCTGCTGCTGCATCAGGACCAGCTCTGCCGTCAGCTGAGGTGCGTCTGTCGCCGCTAAGCCACCGGCTGCAGGTACACGGTGCGTCACCACCAGCTGGAAACGAATAGGAGCAGCTGCCGCACGCTGCAGCTGGCCTGAGCCAGTCGCTGCATCCACCAACACAACACGTGGACTTGCATCCATAGCCACAAGCTCCGCGTGCTCCTCAGCACCCGCCTCCGCCAAGCCGCTCCGACTCTCCCGCCTCCCCTGCCCCTGCTGCTGCGCCCCCGCCCCAGCACCCGAACCCCCCGGTGGCGCATCCCTCCGAGGCAGCTGCAGCGCCTCAATGATGTCCTCCACCCGCCGTGCCAGGGCCCCTCCCCCCTGTGCTCCTGCTGCTGCTGCACCTGCTGCTCCCGCCGGCAGCAACCTGTACACCCCACTGTCGCGGTCTAGCTGCCACATCCGGACACCAGGCACCGCAGGGCCCACGAACCCTTGCTCCACAAAGGCCGTCCCGCTGCTCCCTGGCGCGCGGTACTGCATTGCGTCTCCCTCCTGCTTCCCTCCCTGCCAGCCCTGCTCCCCGGGGCCCCCAGCAGCCGCGCCATCAGCACCTCCCGCCGCACCGCCGCCCACCTCGACCCGCTCCTCCAGGTACAGCCCCAGCTCAATGCACCCCTCCCTCACATAGGCTGCCTTGAGCCGCACGAAACCACCCCCGCCAGCGGCGTTCTGTCCCTCACCCGACGCCGCTGCTCCTCCCCCAGTCGCACCTTTGATGAGTTGGTGCGCCTGCAGCTGTTGTGGTTGCTGCTGCTGCTGCTGCTCCAGAGTCTGTGCCAGCCGCTGCACGAAGCCCGGGGTTATGTCGCTCGGGTGGTAGCCGGGGATCTTGAGGACTGCCGTACGGTAGGACACCACCCTACGGTACCGCGGCCGCGTCGCCACGGCGGCTGCCGTACTAACCGTACGGCGGATGCTCGTAGCGCCTACAGCGATGCCATCGCCGCCGCCAGCGCTAGCGCTGACATCAGCACCAGCAAGGGCATGTTTAGCGGCCGTTGAGGTTGTTGCTGCGACCTGGCGCAGCGGCGCCGTGGCATCTGCTGCTGTTGCGGTTCCTGCCCCAGCATGCTCTGTGTACGGCAAGCTTGGATCATGTTGAGCAGCGGACAGAGGCAGAGGCGGCACACGCTGTACTGCACGAATGCCAGGCTCGGAGGACGGAGGTGCAGGTGCGGTAGCAGTCCCTGGAATGGGTTGCACCACTTGTGAGCTGCCGGCCGACCCCTCCAGCTCGTCAGTTTGGTCGCTAGTGCCGTGCTGAGCCTTGGGCCTCGACTTGAGCTTACCCCACTCCTGCCACTCTCCCGCGTTCGCAGCAGCTTTCCCTGCAGCTACGTGCTGCTGCTGCTCAGGCGGCACCTCCGCTCCCTTGCGCCCTTTGCTCCCATCCAAGCTGTTTCCGCTCTCCACTATCTGGCGTGCCTCCGTCACCGTACTGCCGCTGCCAGCTGCGTTCCTGCCATACCACGTTCCGTACCGGTTTCTGCTCCACCGTGCCACCATGTAGGTGGTGAAGCACGTGGCCAGGGCTTGGCGCAGCATCATGAGTGGCGGCCAGAAACCGAGGTCCGGGTAGCGGCTGTTGTACGCGTACGACAGTACGGTGATGCACGCCGTACTTGCCACGGCGTACAGGGCCTCGATTGCAGGCCAGGGTGCCTGCAGGGACCATAGCAAATAGCAAGGCGGTCAAATCACACGATGAGGTTGGGTAGGTGCATACCCGCTACCCGCGGGTGCTTGGCACATAGACCGCCGCAACTGGTTGCGTCTTTGGTGGACGACTAACGGTCTGCGACTTGCGCACAGGACTACGAGCTCAATAATTGCGCCGCACAATGAAAGTATGCTCCACGACGCTATCGAGCGCGCCCTGCAGGGCAGTGGCCCTGCTAAGCATGGGTGTTGAAGGTGTGGCGCGGGGCGCCTTATGCAACTTGCAGCTCACAGGTGGGGTTTGCACGGCAGGGGCTTCGCTAAGGCTTCCCAATGCCACGCGAGCGCTACAAGTTCGCGCTCGAGGACACGAAGCAAATTACGGGCACATTGAGCTCATGTGCCTAAAATTGACACCGTTGCCAGTCCATGCAGGTCGGCGGAAAGGCAGCGACAAAGCGTCCCGTGTGGCTGCAGCTCATGCAGCAGTACAAACTGGAGATACTACTGTACCGCATGCCATAAAGCCACTAAAGAAGGGTGCTAGGGAGCCAGCAAACTCACTGGTGTGGCTGGGTATAAAACGGCGACGTCCAAGAGCGGCATGTTGAACAACATCCACTGGTGGACGGTGCCCGGCCGGAGTCCCGGCCCCCGCGCCAGGTATGCTAGAATCGGGGCGACGCGGAGAATGTACGAGATTGCCGTACCGGCCACCTCATACAGGTTGTACGGCAGTAGCAACAGCAGCGGCAGGCGGATGAGGTAGAGGACGTTGACATAGTTTGCCCACTGATCGGGGGGCGAGTAGTTGACGACGGCGGCTAGGGCGTACGGCAGCCGCAGGAGCACGTAGACAGCCTGAGACATGGAAACACAAGCACTGCAGCGTTAGCAACAGCAATATCGGCATGGGCGCATGGCAAAAGGGATGCGGTAGGGCATGGGCTGCTGCGGCAGGAAGGACGGTTCTGTTAAGTGCGGCATCAATATGGAATGCAGCCTCCCGCTTAACCTTTCGCCAAGCGAGCCTGATCTATGTCCAGGCGACGGTTCGGACGGAGAGCTGTTTTGGGTCGTGTGTCCTAGTGCCCGGCCCTACCTGGGCAAACCGACTGCCAGTGCAGGGGAAGCCCCGCAGAAGAGCCGTGTCTTGGAGGGGAGTGTTCAGCCTGTCTTCACATGCTTCCCTTCCGAGCGTACAGTAGCCAAACCCAAGCAGAACACACTGCGTGGTCGTAACGAGCAGCAGAAGTTGCTGGCTCGCTGCGGCGCCCTGGACTGCGGCCGGGGCATGTTGCCGCGCTGGCCACAGAGCTCTTACTGCTCGTGCTATCGTCACCATAGTCCTAGGCAGCGTAGATTATCTTTAAAAACAGTCTGTGTCTCCTATTTCACCGTGAGTCGACAAAAAACGTGAGTGACAAATTCAGGAGTTTCTTCGGCCAAGCAACTGCGCTTATCACAAGGCACTAACTTATAGGAGATACATACTGGCATGCTTTGCTTTACCTCTGCGGTCAGTACGTCACACGCACGATACATGTGGATTCGCCCGGATCCGCATCGGCGCAACTGAACGGCCCTACCCCCGACAACAGGTAGAACGCACTGAGGCGCGGCAGGTAGCCAATCCCTTGAGCCTGACACCGTGCCACGTACGTGCCAGGGCAGCAGCAGCGGTGGTGGATGTTAAGAGCGTCTTACAAGTCTATAGATTGTTGTTCGACGGGTGCGTTGCGGCGACGGTGGGCAGGGGAGGCCAGCCAGGACCGGGGGCATCCTACCGGTAACCTCGCCTGTCATCAAAGGACAACGTCGCTAGAAGGGCTTCCGTATGCGTTCCAACACTGCCCCTAGAAACCCGCAGGACCACAGCCCTGTGAAGCACGCCAAAGCACGACACAAACGGCTCGCATGCAAGGCATGCCCATTGATCTTATGTCGCCCACAAAGGGGGCGCACGCATCCTCCTGCCAGCGTGCAAGGTGCATAAGACCAACGTCGCAAATTTACTACCCTGTAGACACCGATCGCCAAGTCAACACACACTGCCTATGCAGCACAGTGGCATCCGCTCGCCCGTACCGTGACACATACGGTACATGCGCCCGCAATAGAGATGATCATGGGGACGGACCCACGGCAGGTCTATCGCCACAATGTGCTTCCACGTTGCGGAATTCAACCCATCAATCCCAATTCATAAAAAGCGTGCCCGTACACCGCATCGAACGAAGCGTTATGCCAGGGTAGGGCCAACGACCCTGCTTAGTGGCACCACAGGCTGCTATCCACACAACTGAACAAAAAGCGCGCTTCATCTTGCCAGAGGGCAACTTGACGACACCGCACGCGCATCTAAACGCTCACTGACTCCTGAAGACCCTTTTGAACCGCCACTTCCGCCACTGCTGCTTCTGCTTCTGCTGCTACTAGAGCCCGCTGGCACCCTGCACCTCCTCCTCCATCGTTGATGGTGTGCTTGCTACTGGTGCTGATGCTGCTGCTCCTATCTCCGCTGGTGCTGTGGCTCCTGCTCCTGCGCAGACGCCGGGGGCCCGCCAGCACGGCCGCCGGCGAACTACCTTTCCCTTTCAGCAACATAATGGGCCATGTGAGCCACAACGTGAGACATCGCGAAAGGGAAGTGTCAAGATTTCCGTGATGTAGGACCTGCTGCTGCCGCTGCTGCTGCGGTTGCTGCAGGAAGGGGACCACCATGGTCGCCACGGTTGCGGTGCTCAGCTCCAAGGCCACTGCGAGAGCCGCCGGCACCTGCAACGAGCGGGTGCAGAAGGGGAAACAACACAGGAGCAAGCCAAAGGTGATGTAGCAATACCGGTATCGGTAGCAAAGATCGACAGCAGTCCGCCCCCATCGAACTGCTTTCTGGGAGCGCTACAGAAAATGGGGATGTTAGTGAGCAAGGCCTTGCGTCGAGCCTTGGGTGCCGCAATGTGGGACGAAACATGGTATCGTCGTCCGCTGCACCCGACTCTGCTACTTGTGTCAAAGCCAATGCGACAGCAGGCCAGCGGGTTGCGTGGTGTACCGGTATCCTTTCTCGTTGAAAGGTGCGGAGCAACAAAGTCCGGGTGCCGCTGCGTGCCACGGCAGATTGTGCAAGCGTTTTGCGCATGGTTAGTACCAGAAAGAGGAACTCACCGGACAGCGTACGGGCAGCCCGACTGCTCCTGCCCCTCCCGCTTCTCCAGCTCGCGCTGCTTACGAATGCTATGGACAAGAGGGCCGTAACAGCCAAACGGATGCCTGCAAGGGCTGCACCAGTTACTCCCACGTGGCTTCCCAGCAGCAGGGAAGGACGTGCCAAGGGGCCCAGGACTGCAGATATGTAGTTGGTCGCCGTGTCCTGCTGTTGCAGCTGCTGCTGTTCCACGTACAGGACGAAAGCCGACCATGCAGCTGCATTGATGATAGCCAGCGGCACTGCGAGAGGTGCCGGCAGCTGGAAAGGGCAGGGGTGTAAAGCAGTTGTCAGATGTAGGGCAGCAGCGGGTTTAGCATAAGTCGAAAGGGCGTCCGCTGGAAGCAGGTGGCTAGGGGTACAAGGGCCCGCGCAATGTGCTTATTTTTAAACCAATTCGTGCCGCAACAAAAACTTGTCAAAAAGCGGGATACCAAGTATACTGTTTACCATCAGCAACTTGTGGATACGGTGTACAAGCCACCTACCGGACAGCATATGGGCAGCAGTACGCCATCGAAGATGATCTGCACGGGCCCGCCAACGAGGTCTGCACGGGCAACGGACAGCCCGCACAACACCGTTGCGAGCTTGGCGACGATGTACGACAGGTAGCGCGGCAGGCGATACGACGCCAGCAGGCGGGCCCACGACCCATGGGTCAGGAAGGCGCGGGACAGCAGCACCAGCGCGCCAAGGCCGAAGTAGATGAGGGAGTTGGCGTGCATGCGGAAGCCCCCGCCGGGTTCCCCCAGGGGCAGCAGCAGCAAACACGCCGTCTCGAACACTTGGCTGCAAAGCAGCAGCGAAACCTCAGTTAGTTCGCGGCGAATGTATCACGGTACAAGATGTACGGCATGGATGCCGTACCGGTCATCTCAGGCCACGTAGACAGGTCGCACGTCTAGCTGGCGCACTGGACGTTCACATTGTCGTGCCGCAACGAACTCATCGGCGCTGTACCCCGTATGTGCAGGCTAATTGTTGGTGCCATTGCGGGCTCTTGATGCTCGAGAGTTGCTGTGAGACCGCCAAGTTGCCAGTACCTACAAGCTCTGCTCCAGGTACCCGGCCGGTTGGTCCGCAAGCCACATGCGCCGAAGCAGCCCAGCCTGCCGCTCCCCGCCCACGTCCGCTCGCGCCTCCACTCCCTTCTCCTCAACCTCCTCCGCCTCCTTTCTCCCTAACTGCACTGCACTACTCCCACCGCTGGCGCTTCCACCGCTGGCGCTCCCTCCGCCTGCGTCCTGCTGTCCTTCTGCTTCCACACCCGTCCCCTCCCCGTCCTGCTGCTGCTCCCCCTGCTCCTGCTGCCCCTTCACGGCCCAAGCCTCGAGCCTCCCCAGCCCCTCCCGGATCCACGCCGCGGTGCCATCCCATCCACATGCCTCGGCGTACTGCAGCAGGTGGCAGCCCAGGTCCTCCACCTCTGCCATGGCATCGTCCCCCGGCATTTCCACGGTGGGGCCCCTGGCCGCGGTGTGAGCGGCGGGTAGGGCTGCAATGCACGCCTCCCAGGTCCCCACGTCGAAGAGCATCTCGGACAGGGCGCACGCTAGCCGTCCGACTGAGGGGCCATCCGCACCATCCCCGGGGTTGCCGGCTCCTTGCCCTTGAAGCTGTGGACGAAGGAGCACCTGCAGCTCTGCCGCGGCCCCCACCTCCTCCGCCACGGCTCGCTGCATGGTGATCAGCAGCGGCACGCCGCCAGCGGGCAGGCCGCCGACACGCACGTGCAGCTGCGAGGGAAGGGCACAGAAGGAGGACGTTGCGTTGTGGTTACCGGTACATACTCCCAACTCCCCCTCGTGTATACCGGTATGAGTTGACGTGTCGGTCATGGCAGTTATGACCATGTGGCGTTGAGGATACAGATGCTTGGTCTATGAAGGTTGAGCTGCAACTGGTAACGCAGGCCAAGCGTAAGGAGCAACGTTTCTGTTTGCATGGACACGCCAAACGAGCAGTGCGCACTCGTGGGCCCGGGAAATAATCATTACGGCTAACGATAACCCACCTCTGCCGGCCCCGGGCCGCATGCCAGTCCATCCAGGTCCGCCTCCACGTCGTACAACGCACAGGCCGTACCGCCCGCACTGTCGTACGCCGCGTCAGCAGGCCCCGCCGTACGCAGCGTCACGCGGCAGGGCACCAGCACGCTGCCCGCGGGGGTCTCATCTCCATGCTGCTGGTTGCACTGCTGCCGCTGCTGCAGCAGCACCAGCACCGCGTCTATCCGTGCGTCGCCCATCCCCATGCCGCTGGCTGAGCCACCGTCACGCCCTGCACGATGCCCGACCGTCATCGCCAGTTGGAAGCGCAGACAAGCAGCTGCGCCCCCACCTGCCCCTGCTCCTGCTCCCAGAAGCACCACACGTGGCAGTGCGTCCACCGCCACTAGCTCCGGACCCATGCCCTGCCCCCCCTCGCCGTCCTCGCCATCTGGCCCCTCCTGCGCCTGCTGCCCTCCTGCCCCAGCATCCAGCGACTGCCCCTCAGCGGGCCTATCTGGCAACTGCAAGGCACCTACAATCCGATTTGCACTCCACGCTGATGCACCCCGCACCGCTCCTCCCTCTGCGGCTGTTGCTTCTGCTGTCGGTGCTGCGCCGCATTCCTTGTACACCCCAGTTTCCCGGTCGAGCTCCCACAGCCGAACGTCAGGGGGCACCGTGCCTCCAGGGACAGCTCCGCTGCCCACGCCTGCGCGCGGACTCCCCAGCCTTTCACCCTGCCTTTGCTCAGCACCTTCCCCAGGGCCATCGACACCTCCGGCCGCAGCACCCTCACCGCCGCGCTCCTCCACCCGCTCCTTGACGTGCATCAGCACCTCAATGCAGCCCTCCTGAACGTGCAGCCACCGAAGTCCCATGCTGCGAGCACTTCCAGCAGGCTCCCGTCCTGCTGCTGCTGCTGCCCCGGCCCCTGGCCCAAGCGCGTTCCGCATGGCTCCGGTTGCAGTTGCCTTGGCCATCTCGCCTTGCTGGTGCTGCTGCTCAATAGCATCCGCTAGGCGCCGCTCGTGTCCAGGCGGGATGTCGCCCAGGTGATAGCCAGGGATCTTGCACAGGAGCGTCCGCAGTTTGGCTCTCCCGCGGTACACAGGTAGCTCGGCGGCAACCCGTGCACCTGCGCCCACCTGCCCCTGTTGCCCATCAGGCAGTGACTCCAGCTCCGGAGGTGGTGGTTGCGGTGCTGTCCTGAGCTCTTGGGCCGTGTCACGTGCTTGTGCTGCTGCTCCCGCTGCATGTGCGCTGAAGCTGGGACGCAAGTGCTCCTCCCCGGTGGCCTGCGCCTCCTCTTCCTGCCCCCAGCTATCCTTCCCTTTCACTGGACCCTCCCCTACCTCCTGCCCCTGCTCGGCTTTCCCTCGCCGCCTCCTTAGTTCACCCACGCCCGGGACCTCCACCACGCGGCCACCTCTGTCCGCCACCCCAATACGCCCATTTGCTGCGATGCCAGCTGAAAAAACAGTTGTACCAACGCTGTAGTTGTGGCTGTTAACCGATCCCCTGCCGTACCGGTTTCTGCTCCACCGTGCTGCGAGGAAGGTGGTGAGGCACGTGGCCAGGGCTTGGAGCAATACCACGAGTGGCGGCCAGAAACCGAGGTCCGAGTAGCGGCTGGCGTACCAGTACGACAGCACGCCATAGCCTGTCGTACTCGCGATGCCGTACATGGCCTCAAGCACGGGTAGGGGCGCCTGCATGGGGACCGCGCAGGGGCAGGTTGCGGGGCCCCGAGAGATATGGTCAGCGTTCGGAACCTTTCCCTGTGGCAGAACAATAAACTGGGCTGTCTGTGATGCACCCTCTACATGGGGCTGTCATACCCCACAGAAAGCATGCAGAAGCACACGCGAGAGTCTACGCGTCAGCGGTAAACACCAGGCAACCATTGAAGGACTGACTATTACCGTGGCGTCGAACGGGCTCACCGGGAGGGATGGGTAGAAGAATACGAGCTCCAGAGCCGACCCGTTGGGTAAATACCACGTCATAGGTGGGCACGGCCGGTGGCTGGGGCCGCGTAGTAGGTGAACTAGGAGTGGCCAAATGCGGAGGCTGTACACGAGTGCCGTGCCGACATACTCGTACAGGTTGTACGGGAGGACTAGCAGCAGCGGCAGCCGTATGAGAGCCATGAGGTTTAGTGTGTTGACCCATTGCGCTGGGTGCTGGTAGTTTAGGAGGTCCCGGAAGGCGTACGGTAGTCGTAGCAGGACGTAGATAATCTGAGGGCAGGTTGATGGGGGCGCTTTACGGCATGCGGGCTGCACTGTATGCCGGTGTCATTGTGCAGCGTATGCAGGTGTCATTGTGTGCAGAGTTACACGTGCAGCAACGACCCACGTGCAGCGATGATGGACCGGTACAGCAGGGAAGTAACTTGAGCACGCATCCCCGAAGCGGCAAGCGGTAAGGGTGGGGAGACATAGATTGGTTGGGGCTGCGTGCGTGCGTGCGTGGGGCAAGGGAAACCAAGGTGTTGCGCGTACCTGGCTTGCCCGATTCCCGCCGCACGGAAAGCCCCGAAGCAGGTCAGTGTCGGGAAGAGTGCTGGCCGTTCTGTATTCGCATGCTTCTCTTGCGCGCGTAATGTAGCCGATTCCGACTAGGAGACACTGGAAGCCCGTAACAAGTAGGAGGCTTGTCGGAACGGAAGGTTGAGATGACGCTGACCGCACCGCCAGCCCCCGTCCTACGTTTTCACGCATTGCAAACTTAATATATATGAGCTGGGATATGGATGTACAAGTTATGGGCCTGTTCGCGGCACCGGTGAGGTCCTTTCGGGCGCGTTTCGGACTTTTGGAAGCTAACCTGGCAGGAGTGACCGCAACTCTTCACGCGGTAACATAATACGTGTTTGGCTTGCCGTGCATCATTGGGTCGCTGGTGATTACGTCCCCGTACCGCAGGGCGGGGCACGACACGTGGGGTGCACGTGCGGACATGGTGCATGGGTCGTATGAGAACGGGGGAACGCGGAAGGTGTTGCTGACAACAAACCTTGCAGGAGCCTTCGTATTGCTACAAATCGTTGCGGTTGCTAAGGGCACGGATTTGCACGCAGTTGGCAAGGTTCAGGAACAGGAGGCAGCAGCCTGGGAGTGGCCTGCTCAGGCACAATAAGTGCTCGAGTTCTTGGCTGACATTGTAGGACACACCAGCTGTTTCAGGGGCCCGTACTTTTGCTGCCGCCATGCAGCGTCATGCCAGGGTTTACCCCCAGCCTCTGCGCGGCATGGGTGCGCGGTGCCTATGCAACATTGGCGGTCGCCCACAGTCGACGATCTGCGCATACATGCCCTTGCAGATGGTTAGCGTTCCAGTGCATGATGTAGCGGTAGTACTGACAAGTCGTCTTAGGCTCCTTGCAACTGCCATCAGGTACGGCACGACCCACTAACCGTCCCTGTGCACGTGTGCAGGCCAGCAGTAAGCAAGGCCCATCCGTACCTCTGCACAGAATGTGGCGTTCGGTTAGGTTCCCTTTAGGACAGCTTGGCGATCCCCGCAGAGCGCAGCAGCTACGGGCCTACGGCTGAGCGCCGGCACGCAGCAGCACGCACATTGAGGGCCTGCCAGGTGGATGTATGCAAGGGCGCCTTAGGCTTACACCAAGGTCGAACGGTGGTCCTGGCTCCAGTTCACAGCTCTGCAATCAGAGCGTGTTGTGCAGCCCAGTGTCGCCTCCTCATGCAGGCCCAGGCTGTAGCGGAGGGCAGGGGCATCGCCAAGGTATACCAGCTTGGTGGCACACCTGCCCCGTACGAGCACCATGCTGGGCTCCCCTCCTAGCCCTCTTGCCCGCTCTTCTGCTGATGTATGTTATCACCACGTTACTCATGATACGTATTGAATTTTCACCTATTCTGTAATCCGAAGCTGCTCTTGACGATGGCCGAAGGGCCGCGCCCGGCACCCGTGGGTGCCAGGCTTCCTGGGCGCCTGACAGCCGAGCTAATCATGCGTAGTCCTCAGTACATGAGCTGTATCAAGCAATACGAGATTGACTTACGGGGTGAGCGCAAGACACTGTCAGTAGAGGGAGGACACTGAGCTACCGAGATCAGCTGTTGAAAGCGACGCTATCCACATCCGTAGGAAACAAGATAGCTGCTATTGAGAACCTCGGAGCTACCCAGGTGCGCTATTACTAGCCCTGGCCTTGCGCAGGAGCAGTTCTTTGCGTAAATGCGCGGACGAGTTGGCGGCTTGGCAAGCCACACATATTAGCAGTATCCGTATATCAAAGTACTGGCTGCGGAATGTGTTTACCAACACAACATGGGCATTGCCCCACAGAACCAGTTCGACAGCATCGACCTCTCGGACAACGCTATCGTGCGCCTGGACGGCTTCCCAAAGCTGCAGCGGTTAAAGCAGCTCCTTCTTAACAACAACCGCGTAGCGAGAATCGCCCGGGGCCTAGAGGGTGAGTAATGAGTCCTGTGACCTCCATACGGCTCAAGCTTTTGGGTCGGGTTTGACTAACCCGCTCTGCTTGGCCTGGTGCCCTGCAGAGTCAGTACCTAACCTGGACACGCTGGTCCTGACAAACAACCGGATAAGCAACCTTCAGGTGGGGTTGGTGAGGGAGTGGGGGGGGGGGGGTAGAGGTTGCTGGGCAAGCACGGCGCCTGCCTGCACTGCAGGGCCTCCTCGAACGCTTGTAAAGGCTCTCAATTGATACCTATGGCTATTAATGCTGCAACTTGGAACTGTAAGTGATCAACAACAGGTTGTCAGAGCCAGTGTGTTGATGGGGGTCTAGGCGGGACGAACGGCGGTCCCCGGTGGACTACGTACAACACATTAGCTTCATGCGGTGGGCATGGAGTTCGCTGCGTAGCACAGGCATATTTGGGTTTACAGGAAGGTTTTGCAATTTGGCACAAGGGCGTATGAGCCCCTTCGGCCCGTTTGGAGGGGCGTGATCCCCCGCTGCTTTTGGGCACTGGCTGCTTAATCGTGCAGGACCTGGACCCTCTCGCGACGCTGTCCAAGCTGCAGCACCTCTCCCTGCACGGCAACCCGGTGGTCACGAAGCCAAACTACAGGTGTGTGCGCTGCGGGCATACCTCTTTGGGCTACCGTCCTGTTGTGCTTTGCAGTGTCACACCGTTGGTTGGCTGACACCACGTGGCGTCCGTAGATGCGAGTCGCACCCGCTCGGCCATCGCCGACTTTCACACCGCTCAACCTTACGACTTTGGCCTTCCCCGGGCAAGCAAAAGCTGCGGCATACATGCACTGGCAGTGCGGACCAGCTAGTCGCGTTTATCTGGCGGCGCATGAAAGCTGGCACTGGCGTAGGAGGCATAGCACTGGGGAGGCTGTTGTGAGACCATGCGCTGCACTGGGAAGAATTTGAATGGCCCCAGCGGCAGCAACGGCGTCGACAGCACCGTCAGGATTTGAGGACATGCGCCAGCTGCACTGCTGCTCGGGGCTGCACCTCACCTGGAAGGACCTGCGTGCTAGACGACTGCGCGGCTGCTTTTGGTGCCACCGCCATGCGGTGGCCTGCGGTGGCGCTGGCCGTTGCCCCGGTGCACTGGCGAGCAGGCGGGCGGCTCCCTTGCGCAGGCAGCGCCTGCTGTACCGCATGCGTACGTGGTGCTCTTAGCCCACTTGTGCGTTGGCATACTGCCTTTCGGCAAACTGGTATTCGGCACGGTGTAGTGTTATGGCTTCGCAAAGGCCTGTGGGCCAACGGGCACTGTTTGCTGCGCATCAGCAATTGGGTCCTTTCCTACGGGTAATTTGAAAATCCACCAAACCTATGAAGCCACCGGAGCGGCTTGCGGTGGTGTGCTTGCCGTGCTTTGACACACGCGCGCACCGCCGGCTGTCCGCCATCCACAGGCTGTACGCCATCAGCAAGCTACCACGCTTGAAGGTGCTGGACTTCAAAAAGGTCAAGCAGAAGGTAAGGACGGTGTTGACAGCCTGCAGCAGTCCGGCCGTCCCTTGCTTCTTGTGGCGTGGGCAGGAAAGGTCCATGTGCCTGCCCCCATCGGCAGGCTGCCCATCGCGTATGCCAAAGAGGGATAGGCCACAGAATTCTGCCTTTGCCGTCTTAAAGGATCACAACGACTGCGGCATTCCCCGTACAGTGCCGCCTGCCGTGCCTGCCGTACCACGTCCATCCTTGCAGTACAATGATGCCTCAAGGACGCGGCCAATGACACAGTACCCCACCTGCCTGTACATGCCTCACCCTCACCTTTCACGCACCTGTCTCGCCGTGCCCACCCGTGCGTCTCGCCATTAGGAGCGGGACGCGGCCAAGGCGATGTTCTCAAACGCCGAGGCCCAGGAGACCCACGCCTCCAAAACCTTCGAGCCGGACGAGGACCTGGCGGCGGTGCAGCAACAGCAACAGCAGCAGCAGCCGGAGGCAATGGACAGCGAGGGGGCGGGCGCGGAGGCGGAGGCGGCCAAGGCCACCTCCGCGCCCTCGCAGGAGCAGATGGTGGCAATCAAAGCGGCCATCGCGAACGCGCAGACGCTAGAGGAGATCCAGCGGCTCGAGGAGGCGCTCAAAACGGGGGCGCTGCCGTCGGAGCTGAAGCTGGATGGAGGGCCGGGGGCAGGGGCCGGGGCGGGGGCAGGAGCAGCTGCGGCGGAGGAGAATGGCGGGCAAGAAGCCAACGGGGGAGCGCAGCAGCCGGACGGGATGGAGGTTGGCTGAGTATGACGGCCCCGGGAGGGGTCGGGGCGTGGCATGGGGGGACGGGGGTTGGGTTCTACATGGGGCTGAGTTGCATGGCCAGACGTTTGGGTTTCTTGGTGCGTGGGGTGCAGCAGGCTGGACAGGCAGGCGGCTTGTGGTCTTGCAAGGTCACTGGCAGACGGCTTGCGGTTTTGCAACATCGCCGGCTGCGGAAGTAAGGGGCTGGGATAAGCAGTTATGCTGCAAGTGACGGTGCAGCTTGGGTGCCATACAAGGATGTGGCCGGCTTGACGGCAGTTCCACAGTACGGGGAAGCGCGCGGTTGTTGGGGGCGCTCGCAACTAGATGCTGCTAAAGGCCAGTGCATGTCGTTCACATGTTCATGTGGCCTTACTTCCGCAATCAGGCTTTTCGCGTATGCGTTCGGTGGCCGTGGCACGGGTAACGTGCCATGGGAAAGGAGCATGTGAGGGCTCGGGCACTTGCACTGGGATGCAAACGGCGCTGGAGCTTGGCAGTGCCCTTGCACGCCTGCACGCCACCTGTTGCAGGTTGCTGCGGACTTTGGGGGGAGTTGGACTGACTTATGCTGCGTTCTGGTTTGGGGACCCCGGGTACTGATGGGCACGAGTGTGTAACACTTGTGTTGGCGATGCCGTGTGTTGGCGATGCCACCGCGAGGTGCGTGGGGAGACCACTAGGCATGCACACCGTCACGGTCACATCTGTGATACCGTAGTGGTGGTAGTCCTGTACGCTCAGCGCTTGCGTCGAATCAACTCAAAAGTCGCTTGTGAAGCGCTCATGCCCTGTGAGGCTTCCCCTGTACCGGACGCGTATCTGCGGGGCAATTGCGTTGTGCAACGAAAGGACCTCCCACATGTTTGTACTCTCCCGATGATGGGGTAATACAGAAGCTGCAGAGCATTATGCATGGGCAGGCCCCTCCGTACGGTGGTGTTTGGGAGTATAGCTCCTATGTGGCAGGAGGGCTGGGGTGCAGGTTACAGTAGCTGTAGCAGGTTTCCTACTAGGAAACCTGCTACAGTAGCCCTTAACGTTAGTGGCCTGTGACTTTCCGTGCAGGGCTGCAGGCCAATCACCAAAGTCAAGGTGCGTGCAGGGCTATAGAGTATCCTGTTGAATCCCACACAGCACACACCTTGCGGGCCTTGCGCGTTACGCCCCGATTTCAGGTCTGGACTATACTCACAAATGCCACGAAGGATTGGGGAACTCCCCTGATGCCGTGGGTACGGTTCGAACAGGTTCGAAAGGCGCCTTCTGAGGCTGTTCCCCAGCCACATGCAGGCTGTGCATCCATGCATGAACGCTTCTTTTCCGGTCATTCGGGGTTCCCGTTAGACTGGAAGATGCTGTCGCATTACTGCCGGCGGCCCGCACTCCCAGGGTTGCGCTAGCTCAAGCACACAGCAAACTCGTAGGAGATTCTTTACAAGCCGTAGGAGGTATTCTACCTTCCATGAGTGCGTTCTAAGGGCGTGGTGCAGTACAGCGCATATGCTGGGGTTCAGTGGGGTAATAGTTAGGCAGTCTGCCCTTAGTCAGGGGATGTCGCCCTGTGCCGCCCTCGCGCCCTGGCTGCTGCGTGCCATAAAGCAAGCTCGCATGGCAGCGGCATTAGTGCTGGATATTCGTTGGTTAAGCACTAGGTAGCGATGTCTCTCAGGGAAATATAAACCAAAGCTAGGATGGGACTTTTTGGCTTCCTTGCGGGGGGCCGATCGACAAGCACGCGTTATAGCATCAACCTATATGGCAATAGGCACTGCAGTTCGGGAGGCTGTGTGCTCGAGGTCCAGCTCAGGGAGCTGAAGTCAACGGCTGAACTCAGGTCTCTTGCGCCTCGTCGGCAGAAAGCAGACACTACTGGCAGCACGGGTAATGAACGGCGTCTCGACACGCAAGAAGACATAGCAGCCGACCCCCTTGGTGTCACTGCGGGGCGACCGTTGGCGCCACAGCCGTCGGAAGAGGCGTTCGCTTTGGGCTTTCTCAACAGCGGAGCTGGATCCAGACAAGACAGTGCGCTATGTCAGCTCTCACGCATCTGTTCCGACGGCCTCGCGCTATGGTACGCCGGCCCGAGGCAGAGTTAAGGGGTGTTGCGCATCGCCTTGGCCTCCCAGTGCCTTCTCCACCTCCACCCACGCGTTCACGCTAAGGTTAAACAGGTGCAACTCGAAACTACTGCTACCTCGTTTACTAGAAATGGCGACATCCCGAAGCATCCGTCCCCTCTTTGTCTCGCTTTGTCCTTCGCAGCCGGCTCCTCAGCTCAGTGTGCCCCGGCAGCTTGGACATCCGGGCTGTCAACCGTTGCACTACCCAGGACAGGAGCACAAACGAACCAAACGACCGCAGCAGCCTGGAGCATGGCGACCTGTGCAGCAACACGAACAGCGAGCCTGACTCACCACCCACGCACGCCCGGCGCCTGGGGCAAGAGCGTGTGCGGGAGAACCTGCTGCTCTTCCTTGGCTGCGCAGAGGCCGCAGGCTGCGACATGCAGCACTGCAGCTTCCAGAAGCTGGCCGACGGACAGGTGAACATTAAGTAGCTCTCCGCACTGCCTGCTGCGCGCAGCTCCCTGCTGGCGCCCGGCTCCCCTGCTCATGCGCGCTGTGCAACGCCACCTGTTGCTCCCAACAGTACCACCATCTCCTGTCCTCCTGGGCGCCCCGCCACATATGACATGCAAACACTTGTAGCATTAGAAAATTTACTGCTGACGTGCCGCTTACTGCTCTTTGTCCTCCTGCTGCCTTCCAAAGCCCGCGGCTTTGACATACGCCGTCCTGGAGGTGGTGCGTGCAGCGGTGGTGCAGGTGCGCTTTTGCTGCCTTATGTTACGCGTGACGCGTTGCTTCTAGGGGCTCCGACGGGCCCATGCTGGCGGCACACGGTCGCAGCGGCATCCCGCTGGTCCTCGGCTCCGTTTGCCGTAACCCATGTCGTACACTGATGCCCCATAACATGCTGTATTCCAGGTCAAAGTCGCCTGGCACGTACGGCTGCCGTACGGTGCTGTACCGTATGCATGTCACAACAAACGGACAACGCATTCACCCAGGCCTCGGCACTTCATAAGGCATGCGGACAATCCCTATCCTGACTTGCCCCACTGACCTACCTAGGCTATGCCGCCGCTGGAGCGGCGGTGGTTGGAGGCCTGGGCAGAGCCCTGCTCCCCGACCTCTAACGCAACATCACCACGTGGGGCTTGGGGCGGAGAACCGAGCAGCAGCAGCAGCAGCAACAGCGATGGAAGCAGCAATGGGGGCCCTCACAGCAGCGACGGTGGTTGTTCGCGGCGGTTGTCCACGGCAGCGGTTGGTCACGGCGGCACCGGGGCTCGGAGCAGCCTGGAGGGCACTGCCTCGACAGCTGCGGGGACGGCGGCCGCTCTGGAGAGCTGGGTGGTGCACCTGCTGCAGGCCCGGGAGGCGCAGCTGACCCATGGGACGTGCGGGCAAGCTGCGGACGCGGTGCTGCGAGCACACGTGTCAGTTATTACCCATGCTCCTGGGCTGCGGGCTGTGGGAGGGAATGCAAGCGGCGGAAGGGGCAGCGGTGGCGGTGGCCGGGGCGGCGGCGGTGTTGGGGGCGTGGGTGGTGGCACGGAGGGTGGCAGGCCAGCAGGGCATGAGGGAGCTTTCGGTCTGGACCAGTGGCGGCAGCTGGCAGCAGTGCTTGGCTGTGTCGTGCAGCACGGGAGAGGAGGCCCTACGGCTTCAGGGCACGTGGAGGAGGATGTGAGCGCGGCAGGAGGCCCGGGGCAGGAAGATGGCGATGGGGGCTGGGAGGCGGTGGCTGTGACCCTGGCGCGCCTGCTGCGTTGCACTGAAGCAGCAGGCGGCCAGGGAGGGTCCGTAGGTGGAGGTGGCCAGCCGCTGCCGCCGCTGCCGCCGCTGCGCGGGTGCTACCTGCGCAGCGGCCACCCTGCGCTGCGCGCCGTCCTGCTGTCGTACGCCATGTTGGCCGTTGGACGAGCAAGGGAGGCGGCGGGGGCTCGCTGGGGCGCTGGCGGTGAGGGGCATGCCGTGGGAGCATCTGCGAGAGCAGACCAGCAGCAGCAGCAGGGCGGAGAGCATCTCGTGGAACCTGAGAGCGATCAGCAGCTGGTCCTGTGCCGTCCCATAACGGCAACACCCCCGCTCGCTTCCCCCGCGCCGCCCGCCCCTGCGCCGCCGCCTGCTTCTGTGGGGCCTGCCCCGATGCAGCAGCAACGCCGACACGGAGACCCCTGCCCGCTCCTTGTGAGCAATAGCGAGCTTCTCTCCAGCGGGTTGGACATAAGCTCGAACACCTTGGCTGGTGGGCCCCTGACGAACGCTGGCGATGCGGAGGCGGCCTGGTGCCCCAGGGGCGGGCGGCTGTGGGTGGGGGAGGGGGAGGAGGACGACGAGGGCACCAACCAGGAGGAGCGGGTGATGCGGCTGTGGCTTAATAGCCTGGCGCCGGGGGTGCTGCGTGTGGGCAGCCTATTCGAGCCGCGTATGTCGACGGGTTGGCCGCTGCTGCAGGTGGGTGTGGTAGGCATTCACAGAATGTCACTAGGCGCTCCGGCGCACGGCTTGAGGGTGTAAGTACCGTAGTGCTTCCGGTGAGTTTACGTGCTGGCGCAGGGGTGGGACTCCAAAGGCAGCGGGCTACCGGGAGTGTTCTAGAGCTGGCTGTCCGGGCATCGCTCGGTACACAATGCCGCTTCCTCACGCACAAGATTTTGTTACTATGTTGCTGGCTCGATGCCTGTCTCCCCTGCTCGTCCCCAGGCCCTGGACGCCCTCCAACCCGGCTGCGTGCCCTGGGCCGCCGCCTTCCGCCCGCCCTTCAAAGACAATGTAAGCACAGGATGAGCCCACAGCGGCACTTTCCTGCAACTGTTTGTCACATTGTGCACATCGTATCCCACAGCTGCAATGCCTTTCGTCATTCCCTTGCGCTGGCCGGGGCATCCAATTGGTCTCATCTTGGCTCCCTGGACCACGGCATCTACTCAGGTAGCACCTTTGGAGCATTACCTCTTCCTCGCAGGCTGTCTGCCCAACTGGCCCGCACACCTCCCATGCTCTGACCCGCGCGCAGGTGCGCAAGCAGCTGTCGGTCCAGATAGCACACAGCGGGCGCAACCTCTTGCTGACCTGTTGTACTGTCTGCCCAACTGCCCCGCCCCACACCTCCCTTCCTCCGGCCCGCAGGTGCGCAAGCTGCTGTCGGTCCAGAACTGCAACCTGGTGGTGCGGCTGTGCGTGCGGGAGCTGGCGCTGCCCAACCTGGTCAACATTGGCGGGCTGGACCTGGCGCAGGTGGGGAACAAAGAAGACCCATGCAGTACGAGTCAAGTTCAAAGCATCGGACGCACGGCGTGTGACCGCACAGCCGGCTGGGTGCATACGCTGTGAGATACGACGGTGTTGACCAGGTTGACGGTCTTCCGCTTCCGCCGACCGCCTTCGCACCGCACACCCTGCAGGGCAACCGTCGGGCCATGCTGTCCCTGGTGTTCCAGCTCATGCGGCACCACATGGGGCTGCTGCTGGGCCTCACACTGCAGCGGGGGCAGATGGGGCAGGCGGGACGGGGTTTGGAGCAAGCGCAGGACCAGGAAGACTGGCACCGTGAGCTCAAGACGTCCGCGAGCGGACCGGTGGGAGAGCAAGCGCGTCGAGAGCTGGGCGGCGGCTTGGAACAGGGGCAGCGTGGGTCAGCTAGTAGTCGAGTTATGGAGGGGACTGGGGAGGCGGCCGCGGAGGAGGGGAGTCCCTGGCGCACGCCTCTCAGGCGGTGCGTCAGCAGCGCGATTGGGCAGGAACAACACTGGACGCCCGGGAGCGCAGGGGGGCTGCTGGTGCGGCAGCGCTCGGCGGCGGGGCGGGGCCACGGGGAGGTGGAGCGGGCGGTCTTGGAGTGGGCGAATGCACGGCTGGCGGAGGGTTTTGTGGCTGCGGCAAAGGCACAGGCAGCCGCGCCACCGTCTGGGGCAGGGGGGTTGCCGGAGGAGGACCGGGGGCAACAGCAGGAGCAGAAGCAGGAACAGCAGGGGGCACAAGGGGGGCTTCGCAGGGGGGTTGCGGCGCCTGTGCTGGCTGGCTTCAGCGACCCGCGGCTGGGCAGGGGCTGGCTGCTGCTGCAGCTGCTGGCGGCGGTGCGGCCCCACGCCGTGGACCTCGTGCACGTGCTGCCGGGGGACACGCAGCAGGAGCGGGAGAGCAACGCCAAGTGGGTACTGCACTGTGCTGCGATCGCGTAGCACTAGCGGCTTAGTTGGGATGTTCGTGCGGGGTGTGCTCCAAGCGTAGTGCGGGCACGCGCACGGCGTGTGTGTGTTACAGGCGGCGCGGCTGACGCAGCGGGCTGTGTGCCCTGTCCTGGTGCTGCCGCATGTGCGCCTGTCCAACAAACACGCTTTCAGTCAGCGGCACGGCCAACTGTTTCTTGTTGTCCAGCGCTGCACGAGCTACCCCGCCCTGTGAAGACTCAGTACCTGGCCTGCGCCCGTTCATTTACAACACCTGCTGTAAACTCGAGCCCTCAACAGTGCGATTGCGCGCTCGGACCCTTGCAAGCCCTGCTTCTGCCCCCGCTGCTGCTCGGAACCCTGCCCGCAGGTACCTGCTGTCGTGCGCCCGCAAGGCCGGGTGCGCCATCCTGCTGGGGTGGGAGGACGTGATGGCGGCGCGGCCCACCCTCATGCTGCTGCTGGTGGCGTCGTTCATGGCGCTGGACAGGGACAAGCGGACGGCGGGGCGGCAGCACCCACAGCAGCAGCAGCAGCGGCCACAGGAGCAGCGGCGGTTGCAGTATGACGAGTAGTAGCAGCAGTGGCGGCGGCGGCAGCAGCCACTACAGAAGCAGTAGCCATGTGAGTAGTGGTAGCAGCAGCGGCGGCGGCGGCAGCGGCAGCAGGGGGTGCCCCTGCAGTGCTGAGCTGCATTGGTAGGCGCAGGTGGGCGCACATGCGAGGCAACGGAGAAGTGCAGCATGTGAAGGCAGCACGTGGTGTTGACGGTACAAGCAGATTAGTACGGCGGCAGTAGCGTGAGTATCGGTGGTGTGTCGTTTGTCATCGTCTGCAATTGTGATCTCAGCATCACCAGACCTAGCCTCAATACGGTATGTTGTGGTGCGGGATGCGGGGGAGGGCGCATTGCATGGTTTCGCAATCGAGCGGTGGTGCCGCGTTTGGGAATACCTTTTGCAAACGGAGGCGACCACAATGCATCATCGTATTACATGAAGCCGCATGAAGGATGCTTTTTTTGCTTGACGGTGTGGTGCAGGCGTGTAGCAGAGCGCCAGTGCCACCTCTGGTTTCGGGGCGTAACAACGTAGACAAGGGTTTGCGCATGGATATGGCGGTTCCAGATATTTGTTCAGCCCCTCGCCCGATGCATGGGTGCGTCTCATTGCGGGAGGAGTACCGTACACTGCCGTTCGCATGTCTGAAGATGAGATAAGAAGCCTGGGACGGCAGCAGGATGACACCACAGCTTGTAAACTCTCACGTGGCAAAGTTGTTGTCCAGGCGACGGATACTTCATGGGTTTTTCGTGGACATACTCAGCCTTGTGGCTGTAGCCCCTGCGCACCGCACGCGACCTGTCGGAATATGGCGTGGGACCATCCACCAGTTCATCCCGTCCTGGCCGTGCTCGACCGTCAGATTGTCACCGGAGAAATAGAAAATGCAATTGCCCCCAAATCGTTTAGCATATGCTCCTCGGCTCCTACGTATGACGTGGAGAACGTCGCGCACCACGTCCGTGCGTGTGCTGCGTGCCGGCACGCCAACATGGCTCACCTGCAGCATGGCGCGGAAAGAATTACTTCACAGCAAATTCTGTGCAATAAGTCGTTGCGCAGGTCGTCCAGAGCCGGTGGGAGTGCGCAGCTTCTTTGGGATTCGGGCTTGCCGTACGTCGGAGCTAGTCGTGCTCTCGTGCACTGTTTTGAGCAGTTAACCTTGCCGCAATACCTCACAACTACAAACTTTGATTTTCGTCTGTTCCACCCTGACAGCTCGCCTCGTTTGGGTTACAAACTTCCGACATCTTACGCCCTGCCCACGTCAACCTCTGAACCCGGGCACACAAATGGGGTCAAACATGTCGCATTCCAGCGCTACAAGCGCCACTGTTGCGTCCGCGGTCAACGCGGCGTGCTTCAAGCTCTTCACGACCGCGCTCAAGGGCGCAACGGAAGGCCCGGAAGGCTGTTTCATGTCGCCGCTTTCCATCGTCTATGCGCTTTCTTTGGCACTGAACGGAGCCGGTAAGTTGCAAGTCAGCTGACTGCGCGCTGCCGAGGACAAAGTCAGGTTCTGCGCGACTTGCCCCACGTGCGTGCCGCCCAGTGAGCCTGGGCTCAGCAGGCCCCAGGCGGTTACCGCCAGTGCACCACGGGACTCCTCTTAGCTTTTGTGCTGTGTATGCTACGGTGATACAGCGAACGTGGATGAGGACAGCTGCATCAGGACAGCTGCCGCAGCAAGGTGAAGGAAGGCCGGCAAGCACGGCAGCCCACGTTTGGGCTGTTACAGTCGTGCCCTCTCCATACTACACTTGTGGCATCGACCAACTGCATAAAGCGTTGACGGTATCGGCGCCACCGAGATTCTCACCGTCTTCCATGCACACGCGACACCGTTTATTCATGCCCCGTCGGGACCAAGCCGCTGCGCTCCATGACACCCGCAATCCACAGGACCCAAGTCCTCGACTCATGCGGAGCTGCTCCGTGTCTTGGCCCCGTCCCTTACCGAGTCTGACCTCAACTCGGAGCTTGGCAAAGCCATGGCCCTCCTCAACACCCAGGTGCGATTGACACTCTGATTGCCTACTGGTCCATACCCGGATACACTGTCGAGCCATGGAACCTCCTCGGAGAGCCAAGGCAATAAGCAGTTGGATAGCTGCAAGCTTCCAGCGCGCACTCGCTGCACAACGCTTCCATCATTTTGCACACATCGACGGACATCCCGGTGCCCGCGGCGCCCTCTCAGCCGCCAGGCCAACCGTGCCATTCCTGACCGTCCCTGTGGCGGTATGCCGACCGTGCCGCTGCCCTTTTTGTCCACCACGGCACAGGCGGATGACGGCTCCAAGGTGATCCTGGCCAACAGCGTGTGGACCCACCGGGGCACGCAGCTGCGCAAGGCGTACGTGGACGCCATGCAGTCTGTCTACCAGGTGGGCTGTGGGTTGGTGGTGTGGTGGGAGGCACGCACGTGCGGCTGCGTGCCTGGAAGCACCTTCCGCGTCGACCCTTGCGGTTCATGGACAGCGATGATACACTGAGTGTACAGCTGCAGGTTTGCAGCCCGGAAGCTTGACGGATGGAGGTTTCTCGATACCATGGCGGCCGGCACCGCGGGAATGGGGTGTGCACGTACGTGTGGCACGTGTGGCCACCCCTCTGTTTAGCACCGCCTCATCCTTGCCTTGGCTTACGCCGTTGTTACACCCACATCCCAGGCCACTGCGCGTGAGGCGGTCAACGGCGCGAAGGACGTCAACGCATGGGTGGAGGGCGTGACGCAGGGGATGATCAAGGACCTGGTCACCAGCGACGAGTGAGTGCGCAGTGGCCCGCGGGTCGGTGGGGTCCCTGTTGTCGGGGAGTACGGTCTGGAATGCGGGGTTTAGAAACAAAATAGGGTATGGGGTACGGGCTGCGATGCCTGTGGTCGGGATGGCCGGGATACTCGGAATGGCCCGGTTGAGTGCTGCACTCCTTCTGGCGTGCTTGTGCAGTGGTGTTGTGGTTTTTGCGCGGCTCAAGCTCGGGCCTCCTGCCCTCTGCCCAGCACGCATGCCCCTGGTGCCCCAAGGCTCAACCCTGCACGTGCGACGCCCTCCTGCACCTGTGTGCCCGCTGTGCACGTGGCACTGCGTGCACGCCCTGACCTAGCCTTCCATTCCCTTTACGCCTCCCCCTGCTGTTGGGGCGCCATCTTGGCCAACGCTGCTTGCGCATGTCCCGCCTTCCGTTCTGCCGGGCGTGTCTCTTGTCCACTACGCGCACGCCTCCTGTCCCTTGCGCCTGCCCCTGCCTGCCTGCAGCTGGGACGCCATCCTGGCCAATGCCATCTACTTCAAGGGGCTGTGGACGCACGCCTTCAAGACAGAGTAAGTGCCGCAGGAGCCCGCCGCTCAGCATGTGAGGTAGCTTGCCTGCCATACGCAGAACGCCCTTGGGTACCGGTACGGTGTGGGGCCGCAGGGCACGCACCCGGAAGGGTACCGGTGTGCCGCACCTCCGTGCGGAAGACTGCGTAGCGTGCAACCCGCAAACGGCTGGTCCAGAGTCGGGAGCGTTAGCGAGCCAGTGGACGGGTACAGCTTCAAGGGCATGGGGCACCGTGCGCACCAGCACCACAGGGATGGAGGGTCAGCAGCCGGACTAAATATGGTAACAGGCACACAGCCTGCGCACGGCCAACGGTTATAGGTGCAGAACTCTTGCCGATGTGTGCTGCACCGCGCGCAGCTCTGAGGACGCTCGTGCGCTATGTAGTTGCCCCTGCCTGTCGTCTCGTCATGGGCAGGCGCAGGTGTGACGGGGACTCCACCACCTTTTGACCTTGACACCAGGACCTAGACACGTGTGGCATGTTACCCCATCGTCTCGTCCTGTGCAGGCGCACCTTCGACGGGGAATTCACCACCACCACCAACGGCGTCAAGCAGGTCAGGATGATGACGCAGACCTTCGACAAGCCAGAGAACACGGTGGGCGTCGTACGCGCCAAGAAGGACGGGCTGTACGACGCCGTCGGGCTGCCGTACAAGGGTGACGTGTTCCGGGCGGTGGCGGTGCTGCCGGATCCGGGCGTCAGCATGGAGGCGGTGCTCAAGGACTGGGCGACGGGGCAGGTGGGCACACGTGTGTGCGAGCAGGTGCCATACGGTATCTGTGTGCCAGTCTGAGGGCCCCCGTTTAGGGCGCGAAATGGTTTGTTGCAGGCCGCTATTCGCGTTTTCGGTCGGGGAGCAAGGGTCCCAATAACCAAGCAGGGCATGGTATCGCCGCTTACTTGCTCATTCGGCTGTAGTCCACCCGTGGACTCTGCACGAGATACCATCCAACAAGAGCAACAGGCTGCAGCGGAGCGCGCGCCGCACAGAAGCGACACTCGCACTCTGCACACAAGACGGACAGCCCACCCTTCTACTAGGCCCGCCCTTCTAATAGGCGAACAGACCATGGCCCTGGCATATTGACGTCATACCCCTGTTCCCGCACCTCCCACGCTTAGCCACCCTGCTCCACGCTGCGCACCCCGACCTAACCCACAGAGCTTCCAGCAGGAGCGGCGGCTGAAGGTGGTGCTGCCCAAGTTCAAGGTCAGCAGCAGCCTGTCGCTGACGGGCGTGCTGGGGCAGCTGGGCGTCAAGGACGCGTTCGGCGGCGCCGCGGACTTCAGCCGCATGTCCAAGTCCCCCATGTTCATCAGCGACGTGGTGCACAAGGTGCGTGATTGGTCACAAACAAGAAGTCAATAGATAAATGTTCAGCCGCATGTCAAAGTCCCCCATGTTCATCAGCGACGTGGTGCACAAGGTGCGTGATTGGTCACAAACAAGAAGTCAATAGATAAATGTTCAGCCGCATGTCAAAGTCCCCCATGTTCATCAGCGACGTGGTGCACAAGGTGCGTGATTGGTCATAAACAATGATTCAATAGATGAATAAGTATAATTGTTCAGCCGCATAGAGTCCCCCATGTTCAGCGACGTGTTGCACAAGGTGGGTTGCCGGGTTCGGAGGAGTTTAACCATTTCACATCTGTGCTTTGGCCAGAACGCAGCCCACCTGTGGTGCGGGTCTGGGTCCTCTGGCACCCGGTGCTAAGCCGCCCTGCCTGCCATCGAGGTTGTGGTAGTGTTAACCCACATTGCCGTGCCCCCAAAGCGTACTCCCGCTTCAACCGCTCGCTGCGCTCCCAACACCACAAACGACCCTTGCACTGTACGGCGCCTGCGTCGCACCCCCACACAGGCGGTTGTGGAGGTTGACGAGGAGGGCACTGTGGCGGCCGCCGCCACCGCCGTCGTGATGCTGCGCTGCGCCGTGCTCACGGAGCCGCCCCAGCTGGTGTTTGATCGTCCCTTCCTGTTCCTCATCCAGCACCTGCCCACTGGGCTGCCGGCCTTCGTGGGGGTGGTCAACGACCCAACCGCGTAAATGGGCTGAGGGTGTATGGAGCAAAGGGGTCCAGTTGTTGAAAGGGTTGGCCGGTTGGCGTTATACGGTTTCCTGGTGTGTTGCATGCAGCATGTTGGTTATTGCGATGTCGGCCTTGGCAGGCCGTGGGCATGTGGGTTGCACCGCGGGGTGGGCTGGCCCGAGTCTCGCGGAGGGCGCTGTGAGGTGCCCATGCATGGCTGCAGTACCGGTACTGCTTGTTGTCACTGTTGTTGTTTTGTTCGCTCGAGGCGCAGGGTGCTAGAATTTGTTATGGCTGCGCCATGTAGTTTCCACGGCCCTCCCCTGCTGAAGGCAAGCATGGTCTGGGGGTGCGAACATGTAGCTTGGCGACACAGTTGGCCTGTATGCATACAACCTAGCCGCCGCGCAAGGATAAGACGGCCATGTGGGCAGGGAATGCAGGGAAGGGGCTCGCCGCGCCAGGCCCTGCTGGGGCGTCCAGCCACGTGAGCTGCGAAGGCAAGTTGCACGCATGTGGGGGCAGTCGTGGACGTCGGGGGATGGAGACCTTGCAACTAGTAAGTTGTGCTTTGCCTATCAAAGGGGCCTGTGTGGCACGGTTTATGCAGTATGGGGACTGATGAAGGTTTGCAAGTTTGCACCACGCATTGCAGGCACGGATTGCCCTGCAGATTTGCCCCGGATGGCGGATCTCCCAAGGCCCACAAATGCAGAGGCCTTTGGTCGGGGCCCCTGCCACCGTGCCGGTATACGACGTTGTTCCGTCCAGTTACATCCCTTGTGTGCAAGCACTTGGTCACTTGCCGTTGAGGACATATGCAGATGTGCATCGCTGCCAGAATGCCACGTGTATCTGGAGCGACGTCGGCAGCGTGCATGCAGCCTGCGTAGGCCAACGCACTGTGCGACTACATGGGGCTCGGCTGCATTCAGTGTTCCGATCTTCCGTGGAGGCTTTCGGATGGCGCGTCGAAATAGGTGCCTCCAGGGGACCCAACTTTCGGATGGGGGGTCCAAAATTTTGCGTTTGGGGGGGCTCCGCCCCCCCAAACCCCCCCGTTTCCCCCGAACGGCCCCCCTC
>VFQN01002168.1_pt1 | contig 31101 bp, 27 predicted proteins | sample 3512371 | NCBI WGS metagenome assembly VFQN01 (sample SAMN10412370, study PRJNA504923) | tailings metagenome | isolation source: Replicate 2 from Balatoc abandoned mine | place: Philippines: Itogon, Benguet | collected 2017-08-28 | reverse complement strand
CTTCGCGCTTGCAGTGCAACAACACCGAACATGATCGAGGCGCAATGCTTTGGTCGCGATTGGCAAGTGACATTTGGGGAATGCCGTCATAACCAAATGACGATAACAGCTCCCATTGTCGCAGGATCTTATGTCGGTCACGCGTCGCCGCCGCTGCCACGAGGGGCCACGTCCTGTGGATAGCCGAGACGGATCGGCTTGAAGCGCCGGTTGACCTTCGCCCTCAAGGGGCGAACGGATCGATCTCGGTGACGATCTCGTCATCGTCGCCTTCGAATTCCGGGGCCGGCACGACCGAAAGGGTACCGTCGCCGGCGCGGAAGATGATGATCGAGACCATCAGCGTGGCGGCGAGGCTGATGGCGAAGGCTTGCGCGTCGGGGAAGGACATTGTTCCGGCTCCTGTTTTGAGGCGGGAGGATTTCCCGCTCGACAGGTGCCGACGTGTTTCGGCCACGGCCGCGGTCATCGCTGAGGTTCATCCTCGGCGGCGGCATGCTTTGCATAGTCCGACCCTTCAGGGTTGACCGTGGAAGGCCGTGACTGAAACTAAGGTCAGCCTCAAAGAGCGGGTGTGCTTCCGACAAACCGGAGCCGGACATATCGTGGATGCGCTGCCGGAACGCTCGGACTCAATGATGGTCTTGATCGGCGGCTTGCGCGCTCAACGGGCTATCGCGTTGGACGCTCTCCGCGCGACCGGCGGCGGCTGACGTCGTTATTGAAGGTCTATCGCCTCGAATGCGCGGGAAAACCGATAGATGTGGGGGGCCGGCGCGATTTCCGGGCTACCAATTCGCGAAATTTCGCGGTCAAACGGAAAAGGAGCAGCCAGACAAGGAGAGGAACGCCCCATGACGACCGCAAGTGAGATCGCCGACAAGATCGCGAGCGATCAGGGAATTACCAAGGCTCAGGCCAAGACCCTCGTCGACAGCGTCTTCAAGCTGATTTCAGATGCGGCCACGAGCGGCGCCGAGACCAGCATCGCCGGCTTCGGAAAATTCAAGGTGAAGGAGACACCGGCACGCGAGGGCCGTAATCCCGCGACCGGCGCGACGATCAAGATCGCGGCTTCCAGGAAGCTGACCTTCACACCGGCCAAGGCGGTCAAGGATGCGTTGAACGGCTGAGCCTCCGACCGGCCAACGTGGAGAAGACCCAGCGGCTTGCGCCGCCGGGCCTTCGAGCCCCGTCAGAAGGGGATCTCGTCGTCATCCGGGCGGTTGTCGCCCTTGCCATCGGTGTCCCTGGCCCGGCTGAGGAAGTCGACCGTCTCGGCGATGATTTCCGTCGAATAGCGTTCGACGCCATCCTTGTCGGTCCACTTCGTGTAGTGGATGCGCCCGCGGACCAGCACCTTCATTCCCTTCTCGCAATACTGCTGGACCGTCTTGCCGAGGCCGTTGAAGCAGGTGATGCGGTGCCATTCGGTGTCCTGCACCCGGTAGCCGTCCTTGTCCCGAAGAACCTTGCCGTCCGCGTAGCGGGGGCGCGAGGTGGCCAGCGTGAAGCGGGTGATGCGGGTGTCGCTGGTGGTGGTGACGGTTTCGGGGTCCTGGCCGATGTTGCCGGCGAGAATGACGATGTTCTGCATTTTAGGTCTCCGTTGCTTCTGTCCGAGGGACCATTCCCTCCGACGAGACCCGGCCAAGACCGGCGGGAGATGCCTGCACTGACGCGCGCGTCAGCTTGACCCGTAAGGCCAGGAGTGGGGCGGGCAGTCGCGCTTGCGCGGCAACACGGTCCGGAGCCGCGCGGGTTGCGGTCAGAAACCGAACGGGCTTAGGGGATCAGTCAGTCGGAGGGGTAGTCCTGCGGCGAAGCACTTCGGAGACGAGCGCAGCCCATCGTCCTTGCTGGTCCGGATATCGGCCACGATTTGTATGCCCACCAGTCACGCGATCCGCCCGCCCTCTCCCGCGCCCGGCCACCCGTTCTCCAGTCAGCTGTGGAGGGTTCGGGACAACAATAGCGGCGACCATGGACAGGATGCCAAGCGCCCATTCCGTTTCAAGGGCTGCGTGCGCGGCTCTGCATGCGGGGAGAATGAAGACCCTCGTGCGTTCAGCCTGACATCACGAGAGCAGAGCAATGATCAAGACGTTGGGTGCTGTTCGACAAAGAGCGATCCGACTGCGACGACGCATCCGCTTTCGGGTTGGACCGATCGAATAGGGAGCGCATCGGACCTGTCGTGGATGGCTGCGTCCGCGACGTGAAAGAGATCAAGGCTGGCGCATGCGGCGGGGCCTTTCATGTTCCAGGCGGCGGTCGACGGTCATGCCGAACGCGTTAGCAGGGTTTCCGCATCCCCGGGCGGGATTGTTGCGAAAGCCGACCGTTGTACCGATGCAGTGGCGTTTGGGTCCGCAGAAAACCGAGTTACCCAAACGACCCGCTCAAATGTGGGAACCAGTATTCAAGCTGGCGCACGTCCTTGATCTCTTCCTAGCCAGGCATCTCTTGGCGAGCGGCAGCGGGGCCTAATGACGCGCTCGGAATATGAGGTGGCCCTGCTGTGGCAGCGTTCCACATGGCCTCTTTGTCGTCCGGTGTGATCCGTGGCCCGATGGAAATCCTGCTAACGGCAGTCCGCTCAAAAGGGACGATGTGTTCCGACGTAAATTGTCCCATGTCGGTGAACAGGATGAGCCGCCACTCCGCTCGTCTCGCCAGGCGGCATGTTTGAAGCAATGCCGGTGAAGGGCAGCGCTCACGCGCTGCCCTCGAACTTCATGACCGGCATGCCGAGCTTCTTCGCTTTGTCGGCGAGGTTTTCCTGGATGCCGGTTCCGGGGAAGACAAGGACGCCGACCGGCAGGGTGTCCAGCATGGCGTCGTTGCGCTTGAAGGGGGCGGCGCGGCCGTGCTTGTCCCAGTCGGGTTTGAAAGCGATGTGCGGCACCTTGCGGTTGTCGGCCCACTTTGCGGCGATCAGCTCGGCGCCCTTGGGCGAGCCGCCATGCAGCAGCACCATGTCGGCGTGCTTGGCACGGACCTGATCGAGCCTCGCCCAGATCAGGCGGTGGTCGTCGAAGTCGAGGCCGCCGGTGAAGGCGACCTTGGGACTGGCGGGCAGCAGCACCTCGGCCTCGGTTCGGCGCTTCGCTGCAAGGAAGTCCCGGGAGTCAATCATCGCCGAGGTCAGGTTGCGATGGTTGACCATCGAGCCGGAGCGCGGTCGCCACGGCGTTCCGGTGTGGTGTTCGAAGTGCTCGGCCGCCTGGTCGCGCATCAGCTCGAAGGCGTCGCGTCGCTCGATGAGCGTCCGGCCTTCCGCCGTGAGGCGCTCCAGTTCGACGCTCTTCACCTCACTGCCGTCCTGTTCGCGCCGCAGGCGGCGCTGCGCCTGCTCGTTGTCGTCGAGCTCGCGCTCGATCCGGCCGGTGGCGCGATGGAAGACGTTGGCGGTTCCCCAGAGCAAGTCGTCGAGATCGGGTTCGAGCCGGGTGTCGCCAAGAGTGGCGATGAGGGCATCGAAGATGTCGGCGACGGCTCCCGCAACCTCGCCGCCCTCGGGCAGCGGCCTCGGATCGGGCTCGTCCTGGAAGGGACGCCAGCCATAGAGCTGGAGTTCGGTGATCAAGTGATCGGTCGGGGATGAGGCGTGGTCGGGCTCGAAGCCGTCCTCGTGTTCGTTTCTCATCAGCGTGGCTCCTTGGTCGTCTGACCGCGACCGTCGCGGCCTTCATGGCGCCGAAAGCCCACGGCCGGACCGGACAGGCAGCCCTCGATCGCGAGGGTCTCGATGGCCGGGTACGGCTATTTTGCTTCGCGCTGCAAAGGCCGGCTCGCCGGCCGGCGGAAAATAGCCAGGGCGCGGCCATTGCCTTGCCGAGCCGTTTGTGGGCTCGATCGCCCTCTCAAGAAGGCCGGGTCGTGGTCTCTGCGACGTTCTCGGGAGCTACGCGGAAACGAACCGGAACGGCGGCCCTGCCACTCGCTCGATGCCCGATTTCACCCATGCCGCCAGCGCCATGAAGCGGCTGGCATCCTCACGGACGAGTTGGGGCCACACCAATGCTTCGAGAGCATCGGGGCCGTAGCGCCGCAGATCCTCTTTAAAGTCCTCGAGCCTCGGCGTCAGCGCCACAGTCTCGATCCCGGCGCCTACGCCCGCGCCAGGAGCCTGTCACGCGCATGATCGCCGGCCAGATCTCGGTCGGGGAGTGCTCGTGCAGCCGATAACAGCAGCGCGGATGGAAGCGCAGGCACGCCGTGCCGGAAAGGCTCGTGATGCCGCGACCGAGGAGTTAGATTGCCGCCAAGGTACCGTCGATCGACTGCGACATGGCCGGCAGACGGCCGCACTCGGCGCTCGACTACCTGCCGCTGAAGGTCACCGTCTCGCGTCAGTTACGGACACGTTCGCTCGTCATTCCGCTATCCCGGTTGAACACGAGTTCGCACCGCGCTCAGAATACTGTCGACGAGCGCAGTATCGGTGAACGGTTTCAGAAGCAGTTCCACATCGGACGGGCGATCGTCGATCGCGTTAGCATCGGCGTAGCCGCTGATGATGATCGCCGGCCAATCCCTTCGCAGATTTCGCGCAAAACGAATGACATCGAGTCCTGAAACCAATGGCATTGCGAAATCGGTGACAATGACGTCGAAGCGGCGCGGCTCCTTCTCAATAAATACGAGCGCCTCGGCTCCGCCAGCCGCTGTCGTCACTTCGAAGCCCTGCTCCTGTAGACACTCCGCGGTTAACTTCCTCAGACTCTTGCTGTCATCCACTAGTAGGACTGATGGCATTCCTCGCGCGAATCCCTTAGCGCGTGCCACGTCCCGGCGTTTCGGCACGGGTTCAACCTCTGGCATCTCATGCGAGCGCGGCAGCCAAAGCTCCATCGACGTTCCGCGTTCCTCGTCGCTATCGATCCTCAGAGTGCCTCCGGATTGGCGAGCAAAGCCGTAAGTGGTACTCAATCCAAGCCCTGTACCTTTGCCGACAGGCTTCGTGGTGAAGAAGGGTTCTATCACCTTGGACAAGATTTCGGGCGCGATACCCGAACCGGTATCCTTGACCGTAACGATCACATAGTCGCCAGCAGTCAGATCCTCGCTGTCGAGTTCAATCGTGTGGTTCAGCGCGCGTATCGAGATCGTGCCGCCCGAGGGCATTGCATCGCGAGCGTTGAAGATGAGATTCATGAAAGCCAGTTCGAGTTGTCCGGCATCCACGTGAACAGGCCAGGCGGCATCATCGATCTCCCATTCAAAACGGATCAAGCCACCGAGCAGTTGGGCGACGAGGCCGTTCATGGTGTCGCCCAACGCCGGCAGGGCGACGGCTGTGGGCTGCAACTGTTGCCGTCGCGAGAAGGCCAGCATGCGATTGACGAGATCGGTTCCCTGCTGAGCAGAGCGCCGCATCATCTCAACTATCTGAGCCGCGCCACCATCGAGTAGCGCTCGGCGTTCAAGAAGGCTGAGACCACTCAATATGGCGGCGAGGAGGTTGTTGAAGTCATGGGCAAGGCCGCCCGTCAGTTTGCCGATAGCGTCGAGCCGCTGGGCTTGCATCAGCCGATCCTCCAGCTGGCGACGGTCCGTTATGTCAAGCAGAGTGCCGGCAAAGGTTTCGTCCTCGAGAGGAATGATCTGCTCGAGAAAATTCCGGTAGGTGCCGTCGGCATGCAGCCAGCGGTATTCCCTGATGCCGCCTTCGCGAGTGTCGTGCGGCACGAGTACGCGGGAATCGTCCTTATGGACGCGGGACGCCCAAAATCCGGGATCTCCCTCAAAAGCCTGATTGGCAAAGCCAGTCAGTTTCTGGATGTCACCACCGATGAAACCGGGGCTATTCAACGTCTCCCCGGCGTTTTCTACGAAAAGCGCAAGCGGCAGGACGTCAAGGATCAGCGACTGGCGCTGCTCCGCTCGGCGAAGCGCCTGCTCCGCCTCTAGCTTCTCGGTCTGGGCCTGCAGTGTCTCCTCGAGGAGATGTTGTTCCCGCGCCGCCTTCAGCTTGATGTCTCGGGTTTTCTCGAAGAGCTCGATGAAGACCGCCACTTTTGAGCGCAGCATCGCCTCGTCGAACGGCTTGAACAGAAAATCAACCGCACCGGCGTCATAGCCCCGCAGCATGTGGGCTTGTTCCTTGTTGATTGCGGTGAGGAAAATGATCGGGGTGCGCTTCGATTGTTCGCGTTGACGGATGAGGCTTGCCGTCTCGTAGCCGTCCAACCCAGGCATGAGAACGTCGAGCAGGATTACCGCGAACTCCTCCTTCAACAAGGAGCGCAGTGCCTCCTCGCCGGACTGAACGCAGACGACTTCGGCTATTGGAGCAAGCACCTCGCTTATGGCCATCAGGTTACGCTGATCATCGTCTACCGCGAGAATCCGGCTGCGTGCCGCCGAGCGCGTTACGTCCTCAGACTTTGACGCCTGGCTGTTCTTCTCTATGGCTTTGAGTCGCTTCTGCATGAGTGTCCGCGGGGTCAGGCCGGAGTGGTTTTGGCGTTTTGGTGATCGCGAGCCCGCGAGCGGCCGATCCAAACGCGCAGAAGTGCCAGCAACAGGTCGATATCGACGGGCTTTGCAATGTAGTCCGAGGCGCCTGCCTCGAGACATTTCTGCCGATCGCCCTTCATCGCCTTTGCAGTAACCGAAATCAGGGGCACCGCAGCGATATCTGGCCTGGATCGAATTTCCTGCATTGTCTCGTAGCCGTCCATCTCGGGCATCATGATGTCGATAAGCGCCACATCGATGTCCGGATTTTGCTCGAGGAGCGAGATACCTTCAGCTCCACGCTCCGCATGCAAAACGGTAATGTCGTAGGTTTCGAGAACGCTCGTCAGGGAATAGATGTTGCGTATGTCGTCGTCGACGATCAGTACTTTCGCGCCGGCCAGATCGGTGACATTCCCTTGATGTTCGCTGCTTGCCTTTCCCTCGCTCCCTGGCAGCACAGCCGAAATCAGGACGGAGAGTTGCGCGAAGTTCTCGGCCCGAGGCACGTCGAACAAGCTAGGGTTCAAGGCTAGAGCTTGCTCCAGCGCATCGGGGTACGGCGCAAAGAACACCAAGCGACGCAAGCTATGACCGAGACTGGTCTGAACCTCGTCAAGCACTTCTGCATTGTCTTTCGCCGAGCGGCCAAAGCCCAGCACCACCGCATCAAATGCCTCGGGTCTGATCTCGCCAGCGTCAGCGGCTAGATAACCCGTAGCAGTCACTGAGGTAACACCATCGCGGATCGCATCGACGATGGTCAGACGGCGATCGGAATCCGGATCAGCCACCAGGACAGCCCGTTGGACGCGCAACTTGCTGCTGTGAATATCATCAAAGATGCGGCCGAGATCTTGCGGCGACACAGGCTTGGTCGAGACGCTGGATGCGCCCTTCTTCGCCAGCAGATCGCCGTCGTCGGCTCCCGATATTACGTGGATGGGTATGTCTTTGGTCTTTGGATCGTGGCGAAGGAGATCGAAAAGAACCCACCCGTCGATGTCGGCCAGGCCGAGATCAAGTGTTATGGCATCCGGCATAAGCTTCCGTGCCAATGCCAGCGTCCCAGAGCCTGAGGTTGACAGCACGGCTTTGAGGCCAGAAGCGTGAGCCAGGCCTACCAGGAGCCCCCCGAAGGTCGCGTCATCCTCGACGATCAGCACCACCCGATCACCGAGATGAACCGTGTCGCGATCGTCGACGAATTCGTGTTGCGGGGAGACTTCGGCAGGAAGTGATGGCCCATCAATCAGTCCAGTGGGTTCAATCTGCGGAGCCGGGGAGCTTGCTGGGCCATCGACGGGGATGACCAGCGTGAAGGTCGAGCCTGTTCCTGGGGTGCTCTCGACCTGGAGTTCGCCTCCGAGAAGCCGAGCGATCTCCCGACTGATGGAAAGGCCAAGTCCGGTCCCTCCATACTTGCGACTGGTGGTCCCGTCCGCCTGCTGGAAAGCTTCGAAAATAAGCTTCTGTTTGTCCTCCGGAATGCCGATGCCTGTATCGGTAACGGCGATTGCCAGCGACCTGGCTGGAGGGACGGAGCCGTTGCCGGAGCGCCCTTCCATCCTGAAATGAAGGAGAACGTCTCCCTCGGACGTGAACTTGAATGCGTTGGATAGCAGGTTCAGTACGATCTGTTGCAGCCGCTTCTCGTCTGTCCGCACTGTCTCGGGAAGCGAGGGGTCTACCTTGATCGTAAAGCCCAATCCCTTGTCTGCCGCGAGTTGGCGGAAGGTCCGCTCCATATGCTGGCGCAGATGGGCCAGTGGCACTTCGTTGATGTCGATCGATACGGTGCCCGATTCAATCTTCGAGAGATCCAGAATGTCGTTGATGAGCCCGAGCAGATCCGTGCCGGCGGAATTGATCGTCCTGGCAAACTCGACCTGTTTGTCGTCGAGGTTTCCTTGCTGATTGTTGGCGAGCAGGTTCGAAAGAATGAGCAGCGAGTTGAGTGGCGTACGCAGCTCATGGCTCATGTTGGCAAGGAATTCAGACTTGTATTTCGAGGTCAGAGCCAGCTGCTCGGCCTTTTCTTCCAGAGCCCGCCTAGCCATTTCGATTTCAAGGTTCTTGTTTTCGACCTGCTTTTTTTCGTTCTCGAGGAGCTGTGCCTTTTCCTGTAGCTGGTCGTTTGTGGCGTGGAGCTCCTCCTGTTTCGTGGTCAGCTCGCTCTGACGCGACTGGAGTTCCGCGGTAAGCAGCTGTGACTGGGTCAGCAGCCCCTCGGTGCGCATGGTCGCGGCGATGGTGTTGAGCACGATGCCGACAGATTCCATCAGCTGAGTAAGAAAGGAATGGTGCGTATCGTTGAACTGGCGGAAGGAGGCCAGTTCGATGACGGCTTTCACTTCGTCTTCGAAAAGCGCCGGCAGGATAATGACATTGGCTGGCGTGGTCTGACCCAAGCCCGATGTGATGCGCAGGAAGTCGGACGGAACATTGTCGAGCAAGATTGCCCGCTTGTCCGCCGCACACTGCCCGACCAAACCCTCACGCAAATCGAGGCGCTGCCGGATCGAACTCTTGCTTTCCGCCCCATAGGATGCGGCGAGCTCGAGATAGGTGTCAGTCTCGCTGCGATTGGTCACATAGAAAACGCCGTATTGGGCATTCACCAGCGGTGCCAGTTCCGACATGATGAGACGCGAAACTGTCGTCAGGTCGCGTTCGCCCTGGAGCATGCGCGAGAATCTGGCAAGATTCGTCTTCAGCCAGTCCTGCTCCGCGTTCTTGAGGGTCTGATCCTTCAGGTTGCGGATCATCTCGTTGATGTTGTCTTTGAGCGCGGCGACCTCGCCCGACGCCTGGACGCTGATCGAACGTGTCAAGTCGCCCTTCGTCACGGCTGTGGACACCTCGGCAATGGCGCGCACCTGCGTTGTCAGATTGGCGGCGAGCTGGTTCACGTTGTCGGTGAGGTCGCGCCACAGGCCCGCCGCGCCGGGGACGCGAGCCTGCCCGCCGAGCTTGCCTTCGATGCCCACCTCGCGGGCGACGTTCGTCACCTGATCCGCGAAGGTGGCGAGCGTGTCGATCATCCCGTTGATGGTGTCTGCCAGTGATGCGATTTCGCCCTTGGCATCGACGGTCAACTTGCGTCGCAGGTTGCCCTGCGCCACCGCTGTGACGACATCGGCGATGCCGCGCACCTGGTTGGTGAGGTTCGTCGCCATCAGGTTGACGTTGTCAGTCAAATCCTTCCAGGTGCCGGCCACGCCCACCACCCGCGCCTGTCCACCGAGCTTGCCTTCAGTGCCGACCTCGCGCGCGACGCGCGTCACTTCGCCGGCGAAAGAATTCAGCTGATCGACCATCGTGTTTATGGTCGACTTCAGTTCGAGGATTTCGCCCTTCACATCGACGGTGATCTTCTTCGATAGGTCGCCGCGGGCGACCGCCGTGGTGACCTCGGCGATGTTGCGAACCTGGCCCGTGAGGTTGTCGGCCATCAGATTGACGTTATCGGTGAGGTCCTTCCAGGTGCCGGCGACACCGCGGACCTGGGCCTGCCCACCGAGCTTGCCTTCGGTGCCGACCTCGCGCGCGACACGTGTGACTTCGGAGGCAAAAGAGTTCAGCCGATCGACCATGGTGTTGATCGTATCCTTCAGCTCCAGAATCTCGCCGCGCACATCGACCGTGATCTTCTTGGAGAGATCGCCCGAGGCGACGGCCGTGGTCACCTCGGCAATGCCGCGTACCTGGTTGGTGAGGTTTGTCGCCATCAGGTTCACATTGTCGGTCAGGTCCTTCCACGTACCTCCGACCCCCTCGACATGAGCCTGGCCGCCGAGCTTGCCGTCGGAGCCGACCTCGCGGGCCACGCGTGTCACTTCAGACGCGAAGGAATTCAATTGGTCGACCATCGTGTTGACGGTATCCTTGAGTTCCAGGATCTCGCCCTTGACGTCGACGGTGATCTTTTTCGAAAGGTCGCCGCGAGCAACCGCGGTGGTGACCTCGGCGATGTTGCGGACCTGTCCGGTGAGGTTCGCCGCCATTAAGTTGACGTTGTCGGTGAGGTCCTTCCATGTGCCTGCGACACCGCGGACCTGGGCCTGCCCGCCGAGCTTGCCCTCGGTGCCGACTTCGCGCGCGACGCGGGTCACTTCGGAGGCGAAGGAGTTCAATCGATCGACCATCGTATTGATGGTATCTTTGAGCTCCAGGATCTCGCCTTGAACGGCCACCGTGATCTTCTTGGACAGGTCGCCTGAGGCGACAGCTGTCGTGACTTCTGCGATGTTGCGGACTTGGCCAGTAAGGTTCTCGGCCATGGAATTCACGTTGTCGGTCAGGTCTTTCCACGTCCCGGCGACACCTCGCACCTGGGCCTGTCCGCCGAGCTTGCCTTCGGTGCCGACCTCGCGGGCGACGCGCGTCACCTCCGAAGCGAAGGAGTTCAATTGATCGACCATCGTGTTGATGGTGTCCTTGAGCTCCAGGATCTCGCCCTTAACGTCGACGGTGATTTTCTTCGACAGATCTCCTGAGGCAACGGCTGTCGTGACTTCGGCGATATTGCGGACCTGACCAGTAATATTCTCGGCCATGAGGTTGACGTTGTCGGTGAGATTCTTCCAAGTTCCACCGACACCTTCGACCCTGGCCTGGCCGCCGAGATTGCCCTCGGTGCCGACTTCGCGTGCGACGCGCGTTACTTCGGAGGCAAAGGAGTTTAGCTGATCAACCATCGTGTTGATGGTGTTCTTGAGTTCCAGGATCTCACCTTTGACATCGACGGTGATCTTCTTGGACAGATCGCCGGAAGCGACGGCGGTCGTAACCTCGGCGATATTGCGTACTTGCCCGGTAAGGTTGGTGGCCATTGCGTTCACATTGTCGGTCAAGTCCTTCCAGGTCCCCGCTACTCCTTTGACGCGGGCCTGACCGCCGAGCTTTCCTTCGGTTCCGACCTCCCGCGCGACACGCGTCACTTCCGAGGCGAAGGAACCGAGCTGGCCAACCATGGTGTTGACCACCTTACCGATCCGCAGGAATTCGCCCCGCAGTGGTCGTCCATCGATCTCGACCATCATCGTCTGTGAGAGATCTCCTTTTGCCACCGCACCGATAACCCGTGCTACTTCCGCGGTCGGCTGAACCAAGTCCTCGATGAGATCGTTGACAGATCGAATGGAGGAACCCCAACTCCCCGTTGCCTTGCGGACATGGCCACGCTCACCGATGCGCCCATCCTTGCCGACGACACGGCTCAACCTTTCGAATTCCCGTGCCAGTTGATCGTTGATTTCGACGAGTTCGTTGAAGGTGGCGGCGATCTCAGCGTCGATACCTTCGTATCGATCGGCAATGCGGACGGAAAAGTCACCCCGGCGGAAAGCGCGGAGCGCGCTTAGGATTTGTCGCCTTGGAAGCTGTTGAGCGGATGACTCGATATTCATGACGCCAGCCTCCCAGCGCCATAAAACCTGCGAATAACCTGGTAATTGGAAGCCATGGTTGCCACTCCCCTCCCTGTGACAGCCGTTAACCCGAGATCACGAACAAACTCCGCGTAAACGCACGCCACGGTGTCCGGTTCCATCAGGATCACGCTGTAGCGTAAACGTTCGTGCCAACCCGCCAAACCCATGTGAAGAGTAACGACCTACGCTGCGGATGCCCGTACTGTGGGCTGCCCCGTCGAACGGCTTTTGGCTAAGTCGGAATAGGGAAAAACAATCGTAGTTGCCGGCCGTCCAGTCGACGACCATCGCAAGTCCGAGGCGGGTCAATCGCTCCGCTCCATGGTGGGGAGCGGTCTGTCAACTCTGGGATAAATACACGAAGAAGCGGACGTTCGACGGATGACAGAGTGGGCTTGCAAGCAGTCATCTAGCTTTTGGCATCTGCGTGGCGGAGGCCGTACTCTCCACGGGTACGTTCTCGAACTTCTCAAGACGGACGATAGAGACAGGGCTGTTGTGGGGGCGGGCCTTACAGAGACGTCCCCACCAACTTAAGCGCTGGTCCGACAGATGGGTTTGGCCGCGCAGGGGAGCGGTTACACCACCCTTCTTAGCCCTCACCCACCGATCCGCCACCGGCCGCCGGGGCGTCAAGCGATCTCAATGCGGCGAGTCACCTGTCCGTTGCTTTCCCAGTAGGTGTGTTTCTTGGCGATCCAGGGATCGTCCATCGCCGGCTGGACGTTGCCGCCTGTATCGATAGCGCGTGAGGTGACCCTGTGCTCTCCGACGGCAGGATTGGGCCAGTCGATCGACCACATCTGCCAAGCAAAATCCGCCTTATCGTCCTCGTCGATGATTGCCGGGATCCACGGTCCATCGTCGATCTTCACCTCGACCCCGGCGATCGGCGCGCCCCATGCGGCACCGACGATCCGGTAGTCGTTGCCGACACGCGTCACTCGGGCCGGCGCAGATTTGAGCCGCGCCCGTCCGACGGAGGTTTCCACCCACACAGTCTCGCCGTTGTGAACTTCCTCGCGAAGCGTGACGTAGTCGCGTCCCATGAAACGGTTCTCGAAGCGCTGGTCGCGCACGTCAATGCGCACAAGCCATTTCGCATTGGCGATCCCGTACCAGCCCGGCGCTATCAGCCGCACGGGGAACCCGTTATCGGGCGGCAAGGGCGTTCCGTTCATCTCGTAGCAAAGAATGTTTTTTGGATCCATGGCTTCGGCAAGCGACATGCTGCGCGCGAAATTCTGCATGAACTTGACGTCGTCGGCTCGCTTGATCTCGCCTTCGTCAGCGCCCCAGAAGACAACCTCGCTGCCGCCGTCGAGGACCTCAGCCTCCTTGAGGATTGGCGCGAGGGGCGTGCCCGCCCAGCGTGCATTGCCGATGCCCCCGTTAAAAAACGGCAGGCCCGTATTACCTGAACATTCGACCGTGAACGTGACCTCCTGGCGCGTCCGAGACTTGATATCGGCGAGCGTCAGCGCAGTCGGCTTTCTGACCAGACCGCCGATTTCGAGCCTCCAAGTACTTGCGTCAATGACTGGCCGGTTGAAATGCGCAATTGAAAAGAACTCGTCGTTGGGCGTTATCCAGGAATCAAGATCCTCCCAGACGAGCTGGTTCTTGATAACGTCCGGAACTGGGTTCGGCGGCAGTTGATCGAGCCATCTAAGGACTTCCTCGCCGGGCCGGCTTGGAAAGGCGTAACCGTGTCGGGTTGCAAAGAAGGCTGCGAGACCCGTAAGGGCCGCACTGCCCTTTGTGATGAATTCTCGGCGCTGAATCTTCTGCATGAAGGCGTCTCCCGATTGCGACCGGCTTGCCGGATGCGAAAATGGGATGACCGGTCTGATCGATTTGTATCGGGCAATACTTGCCTGATGTCAGTACTAAATGGATTTCATTCCTGCTTAGCGTCAAAGTCAAGAGGATTTGAAGCGCCATAATGGCTGCAATCCAGCATTGTGAACTGCTGATTTCTGCTTCGGGTCGACATCACCAACCCGATTAATCTTTTAGTTGCTTCGAAAATTTCAGCGCGACTTGGCAGCAGCCCGTGTGGCGTTATCCATCAAGCTCGAGCATCGCGTGCCGGCACAACGTTATCTTGACCAGCTTCAGAGCCGCAAGAACAGCGTGATTGCGGCCATATTGACCAGATCAACGAAGAAGGCGGAAACCAGAGGCAGTAGAATAAAGGCGTTCGGCGCAGGCCCGTAATTTCGAGTGATCGCCGACATTGACGCGATTGCCGTCGGTGTCGATCCGAGCGACAGCCCAGTGAATCCGCCAGACAGGACTGCCGCCTGATAGTCACGGCCGAGCGCACGGAAAACCACCAGAAGGATGTAGGTCACTGCCACCGCTGTCTGCAGGGCGACGATGGCGAGCATCGGCCCAGCAACACCGGCCAGTGTCCAGAGTTGCATGCTCATTAGGGACATCGCGAGAAAGATCGACAGCGCATAGCTGGAAATCAGCTCAAGGGAGGCCGTGCGCGCCGGCCATTTAATGCCAGGGAAGAGGATAGGAATCGTATTCGACAGCACGATGCCCATGATCAGGCAAGGCACGAAGAGCGGCAGCTTGATCGAGCCCAGGGCCGAAATCCAGCTATGAACCAGAAAGCCGAGGATAACCGAGATGTTGACAACGAGCATCGAGCGCATGATCCCCATCTTGTCGATCGGCGCCGTGTCGGCCTCCGGTGCCACACCCCCGTGTGGTGAATCCTCGGGCAATGGAGTAAGGCCGTTTCGCTCTATTAGGAGCTTCGCGATCGGCCCTCCGAGCAGACTGGCGATGATCAGCCCGAGCGTTGCGACGGCAATGCTCACCTCGAGCGCGGCGGGAAATCCGTGATCGGCAGCGATGGCCGGGCCCCAGGCGATTGCCGTCCCATGGCCACCGACAAGGGCCACCGAACCGATCACCACCCCCGCCGAGGTCGGTAGACCGAAAGCCACCGCTGCTATGGTTCCGACAATGTCCTGCAGGAAGACAAATGCAACGGTGATCAAGCAGAGCATCGCCAATACTCTCCCCCCGGCAGCCAGATCGGCCAAGCGTGCGTTCACTCCGACGGTGGCGAAGAAGATCACCAGTAGTCGGTCGCGGGTCGTCATGTCGAAGCTGATCTCCAGGCCGAACACTTCGTAGAGGGCCCAGAAGGCCAATGCGGCGACGAAGCCTCCGGTTACCGGTTCCGGAATGTTGTAGGCGCGGAGCAACGCCATGCGCTGCGTGATCAACACACCGACAAAGAAGACGACAATGCCAATCGTGAGCGCCAGGAAGTCCCCTGCGACGAATTTCGCTGCGGTCTCAGGCATGCGGGCCTCTCTTAAACGGTTCAGACTTGATCGCAGCGAGCTCTTGCCACCCGGTGTAAGTCCTTGGGACAGGCGCGTGCTGTTTCAACCCTTCTTTATCACGTCGGAGAAATGTCTGACTCAGCTCCATTTGAATGCGCCGCTGTGCCCCCCCCGTGTGCGGCGTCCAATTCTGCAGCGACTGGAGAGAGGTTAAGCAAGGGTTGCCGATGGTAGGGCCCAACTGCTCCGAGCTAAAGTCGGCTGGGCACGCAGCAGTGACAGGCACGCAGCAGGGACAAGCACCGGGAGAGGAGCGCACCTCCGTCCCGCGAACTTAGCTCAGTCGACATTGTTCCGGGGTCCCACGCGGCACAAACTGCATTGCGCTGTTTACCCCGGGCTAAGTTGCCCTTAGCTGCGGAGGTGAGCAACCACTTGTGTTCATTGGCGTTGTTGGCGCCTTCGCTCTCAGCTTCGATCCACGTTTTCTCCCCAGGCTCACTCGCCCTCACGTATTCGCGCTTCGCTTCGCTCGCTGCGATCGGCTCACGGTGGGACTTTCACCCCACAAGAGTGCGCCCATGCTTGGCGCACGAAGCGTAAAGCCCCGCAACTGGCGCGCTGCAGTCCGCGGCACGATGAAGGCGAGTGAGGTCGGTTGTGCTTCGTCAGCTTCGCGCGAGCGGCGGGCATCCTCGTGACCGACGCTACCAACAAGCTGGTCGCTGCTCGACACGAAACCCTTCGCCGCCCAAGGCCCTGATCCCGCACCCTTGCCGATTTCATCACCCGTGCGGAACGGATGGGCTGTTACGCGGTTAGCCACCATCCTACCGTTGTGAAAGGAGGCCGCCCATGGTCAGTTCTCGAAATGGTGCGCCCGGCACCACTGATCAGAAACCTCGGTGGGAGGGGCCGCCGGAAAATCGTCCTCGCGGTTACAAACCCGCAAAGGATGATCCAAAGACCGACCGCGATGCCTCGGGGGAAAACTTGAGGGATCCTGAGAAGCGCGACCTCGGCGACGCATTCAAGACCAAGCACGATAAATAGGCCCATCTCGCCGCTCCGTTTTTGTCGTCCACGGAGGACTTCACTATGCCTGACAGCACGGTCAAAGGGTTGTTCGCGAAGTTAGTTGAGGCGTGGCCGCCCGACCGCATCGCGGCGCTGGCGACAGCGACCGACCCGAAGGAAATCGAAGCCGGGGCGTTTGCTCTCCGCGAAGCATTGGAAATGGGCATGCAGATCGGAAGCGATCGGCCGCGACCTAGCGCGGTCTCGGCGAAAGCCAGACGTGACCTTGCAGATATGCGCACGTTAGTACGCAACTTGCTTCGAGAAAATCCATGACACGTGGCACTGCTATTGGTCGAAGCGGGCGCCCTACTAGGGACGGTTATGGATAATCTTGCTCTTGGAATCGCTGTCGGGATCGCGGCAGGTGCTGCCGGCGGCTTCCTCGTCCAGCGGAAGTAAGTGGGCAGAAGCAAGTCATGAGTGCAGCAACCGGGTTTGGCGCCCTACTGATCCTCCTTGGGGTGGTGGTCCTGGCGGTTTCGACGATTGATCGGGCCGACTGAGCGACAGCCACACCGACCCGATAGCGGGGCCGACCTTGGAGCCCTCGCACAAAGGCCTACGATTTCTGGGCCGCCGTCAAAACTGGCCTGGACTTCTGCTGATACTTATCGGTGCCATCACCCTTTCGTGGGTGCTGTCTGATCGCTATCCCGTCTCGATCGGCGAACGAATGCTTCCGGCATGAACCGGTAATCGGCCGCCCTGCTGCCCTCCGTGTAGGACCAGCGAACGGTGGAGTTCATACAGATTTAGCAAGGAACCAACACCGGCTAAGTCCATTTCGAAGGTGTCACATGGAGAGACGCCTTGCTTGATTCCTCAATCTGGCACCGCCATGAGCAGATCGGCCAGCACCACCTCTTCCTTCGCGAGGCGGGGCCAAACGACGCCCCCGTTCTGCTGTTGCCGCACGGCTATCCCTGCTCCTCTTACCAGTTCCGCCGCCTGATGCCGGCGCTGGCCGACGGCTGGCGGACGGTGGCATTCGACTGGCCGGGCTTCGGCTACAGCGACACGCCCGACCCGGGCGCATTCGGCTACGACTTCGACGCCTATCAGGCAGTTCTGACCTCCGTTGCCGACCATCTCGGCCTCGACCGCTACGCGCTGTGGCTGCATGACTACGGCTCGCAGATCGGCCTCAGGCACGCGATTGCCTACCCCGATCGAATATCTGCACTGATTGTCCAGAACGGCGACATCTACGAAGACGTGCTCGGTCCGAAGTATGAGACGATCAAGGCCTATTGGGCCGACAAGACGCCAGGGAACCATGGCCCGCTAGAGGACGCGGTTTGTGAGGAAGGTTTCCGCGCCGAGTTCGTCGGCGAGGTGACGGACGAAGTTGCCAGGCGCGTACCTCCGGACCTGTGGAAGTTGCACTGGCCTCTGATGGACACGCCCGTCCGCCGCAAGGTCGCCGTTGGGCTAATGGAGAAGCTTGAAGAGAACCTCGCGTGGTTTCCGCGCTACCAGGCCTGGCTGCGCGAGCACCGCCCGCCGACGCTGATCATCTGGGGGCCAGAGGACGGCTATATGCCAGCCGAGTCCGCGCGCGCCTATCATCGCGACCTGCCCGGCGTCGAACTGCATCTGGTGGAGGGAGCGGGCCATTGGCTGCTCGAGACCCATTTCGAGGCGGTGTTGCCGCTGGTCCGCGACTTCCTTGCCCGACATCATGCCTGACGGCTGGGCCGTGCTGCTCGAGCCGGCGTGACCCTGCTTGTTGCCCGAAGAAAGGAGACTGCCATGCCGACGAAGCCTACCATCGCTCGCATCTGGCGCGGGCGCACCCGGCGGGACCGCGCCGACGAGTACGAGGCCCATAACCGCCGGGAAGGCGTTCCGCCGCTCGAGAAGACCGCGCTCGGCGTACAGCTGCTGCGCGAAGACCGCGACGAGGAGACGTGGTTCACCACCATCTCCTACTGGGCGGACATGGATGCGATGACCGCGTTCACCAAGGGCGAGCCGACCGAGGTCCATCATCTCGAACGCGACCCCGAATTGTTGATCGAACTGCCCGAGCGTATCGAGATCCATCGCATCCTGGTCGACCAGCAGGGCCTGCGCTAACCGCCAAGCTGCGAACAAAGGAGAACGACATGGCAACCGAGCCAACGCTTGCTCGCGTCTGGCGCGCGCGCACCCTGCGCGCCGACGCCGACGAGTACGAGCCTTACCTCCGGGCCGGCGGCATCCCGCCGTTGGAGGAGACTGCGCTCGGCTTCCAGCTCTTCCGCGAGGATCGCGAGGAGGAAACCTGGTTCACCTTCATCTCCTACTGGAGCGACATGGAGGATATGCGCGCCTTTACCAAGGGCAAGCCGACCAAAGTCCACCTACTGCCGCGCGACGACGAGTTCCTGATCGAGAAGCCAGACCGCGTGGAGATATGCAAGATTCTCGTCGACCGGCGGAGCCTGCGCTGAGCAGAATGGTGGTGCCACGGATAAGGGAGTGAGGCCGCGATTGAACGATTGTTCTCAAAATGCTCGACCCGAAACCTCTCCCACACCGCGTTGCCGGTAGCCTCACGCTCGATCTCGCCAACACCTTCAGTTTCCGCGGTACGGCGCGAGGTCGATCATCTGGCGACGGTCGACGATCTGCGGCGCTGGGCGCGGGCGGTCGGCCCGGCGGACGACGGCTGGTCGCTCGCGGCAAACGAGGCGCTGACTGTCCTCACGACCATTCACCGTCTCCGTGGGGCGTGGACGCAGCAGGCGCCGCCATCGCGCAGGAAGCGGCGAAAGCTCTCGGAGCTCCAGGGCGGGGATCCCGTGATCCTAGTTCTTGGAAGAGGGGCTTCTGCCAAAAGGATCGGCGCCAGGCCGAAGGACTGGTGCAATCTCACCGCGAGCTGGCATCTGGCTCGTGGTTCCGACCTTTGTCCTTCCACGTTCTGGCGTGACCCGGACGGCCGCTTGTGGCCGGAGCCCGGAACGTTGCGGTCAATTCCGGGGTTATCCGATGCCGATGCACTCGTGTTGGACCTTTGATGGAGGCCGCATTCGATGGCGGAGTTTGCGCTTGCAATTACGACCCGGCCCATGGAAGCGAAGCTGCAGGATGTCCTCCCGGCAGAGGTGGGCGTTTGGCAATACGAGCCCAAGTGGGATGGATTTCGCTGCCTGGCTTTCAAGGAAGGTGCGTCCGTAGATCTGCGTGCGAAATCCGGAAAACCGCTTGGCCGCTATTTTCCGGAACTGGTTGAAAGGCTCCGCTCGCTTCCGAGCGAACACTTCGTCTTGGACGGCGAGATCATCATCGAGATCGACGGCAAGGCTTCATTTGAAGCGTTGCAGATGCGCCTGCATCCGGCCGAAAGCCGAATCCGGAAATTGGCTGCAGAAACACCGGCGCAGATTGTCCTGTTCGATATGCTCGCCGGACCGGATGGAACGCTCATGCTCGACCGGACCTTCACCGCACGACGGTCGGCGTTGGAGAATTTTGTCCGCAACAATCATGACGACGCCATTCGGCTATCACCCGCAACTCGCGACGTAACTGTTGCGCGAGCATGGCTCCGATCCACCAAAGACGACGAAACCGACGGTGTCGTCGCGAAGCGATTGAATGGCACATATCTCCGTGGCGAGCGGGCTATGGTGAAGGTCAAACGGCTGCGGACTGCCGATTGCGTGGTGGGCGGGTTCCGATACCTCACGGAGCGGCGTGAAGTCGGCTCACTGCTCCTGGGCCTCTTCGACGAAGAAGGGAAGCTCAATCATGTCGGCTTCACGTCGGCGATTTCGGATGAAAAGCGGCCCGAGCTGACTAAGCGGCTGGAGGGTTTGCGCGAGCCGCCCGGGTTCACGGGCAGAGCACCCGGTGGGCCAAGCCGCTGGAGCACCGAGCGAACCGGCGAATGGGAGCCGCTACGCCCCAAGCTCGTCGTCGAGGTCCGCTTCGACCACGTCACTGGCGAGCGGTTTCGCCATGGCACCAAGTTCCTGCGATGGCGCCCTGACAAGGCACCTGAACAATGTACGTTTGACCAGATCTCCTAGTCGAACCTAAGGGCCCGATACCGCAGCTGTAGATGGAACGACCCGCCAAATCTTGTTCCCAACGTCGTCAGCCACCAGCAGCGCGCCAGTCCTGTCGATCGCAACACCGACCGGACGGCCATAGGCCTTGTCGTCAGTGCTGAGGAAACCCGTCAGGATGTCTTGTGGCGGGCCTGAGGGCTTACCGTCGGCAAACGGCACGAAGATCACTTTGTAACCGCTGCGCGGCATGCGGTTCCATGATCCGTGCTGCCCGACAAAAGCGCCGTTGCGATATTGTTCGCCGAACAACTGGCCTGTGTTGAAGGTCAGTCCAAGCGAGGCGGTGTGCGGCCCAAGAGCATAGTCCGGGACGATCGCCTTCTCGACCAGATCGGGGCGAGGCGGTTGCGGCCGCGTGTCGACATGCTGGCCAAAGTAGCTGTAAGGCCAACCGTAGAAGCCGCCATCCTTCACCGACGTCATGTAGTCGGGCACGAGGTCGCTGCCGATCTCGTCACGTTCGTTGACGATCACCCACAACGCACCGGTCTCGGGATTCCAGGACAAACCGTTTGGGTTGCGTAGCCCGGAGGCGAACAGACGGGTCGCACGTGTGGCGAGGTCGATCTCGAGGACGGCAGCCCGGTCGACCTCTTCGTCCATACCATTCTCGCCGACATTCGAGTTGGACCCGACCGTTGCAAAAAGCTTGGTGCCGTCCTGGCTGGCGATGACGTCTTTGGTCCAATGATGATTGCGGCCAGCCGGCAGGTCGACGATCTTTTCCGCCGGAGCGGTGATCTCTGTCGCGCCGTCTTGGTAGGGAAAGGCAATGACGGCGTCCGTATTCGCCACATAGAGCTTGCCCTCGAGCAAGGTCATGCCGAAAGGCGAGAACAGACCGGTGAGGAACTCGGTCCTGGTTTCAGCGACGCCATCTCCGTCCTGATCACGCAGCAATGAGAGGCGGTTCGCACTGGGGACCTGAGCACCTGCCTGGCTTTGGAACAGATCCATGAAGAAGCCGCGGACGCTGAAGCCTTCGTCCGGTTTGGGTGGCGCGTTGCTCTCTGCGACCAGCACGTCGCCATTGGGCAGCACGTGCAGCCACCGCGGGTGGTCGAGCTTTCCCGCGAATTCGTTGACACGAAGCCCTTGTGCGGCTGTTGGCATCGTGCCTTGAGGCCACGGGGTGGCTTCCGCAACATGGACCGTCGGAATGAGAGTCGGGTTGGGTGGAGGAAGGGTGGGGTTAGGACCGTAGCCCTGCTCGATGGGCACCGTCGCTTCCTCTCGAGAAAGGAACATGACGGCTCCTCCGGCGATCACCGCGACCACCAGCAGCGCGACAACAACGGACAATAGGGTTTTCATGCAACCTCCCGATCACTGAGCGAGCAACGCGATCAAGGGCCTGGGGTTGCGCCGGGCGCGGACAGCGAGGCGAAATAGGCTGCAACCGCGATCACGTCGGCGTCAGTGAGCCCTTTTGCGGCTCTTGCCATAAGATGGCTATACGCAGTTCCGCCTCGTTTCTGTGCGCGGAAGAGCTTGAGCTGTTGTTCGAGGTAGCGCGCAGGCTGACCAGCAAGGATCGGATAGGAATGGTTTCGGTTGTCGGGGGTATGGCACCCGCGACAGGCCGGGATGTTCTGTCTGGGAATTCCGCCCCGTGCGATTTCTTCGCCACGTGTCAGGAAGGCCGGATCGGGGGGGACAGGATTGACGGTGGGCCGCGGCAACAGGGCGAAGTGACTTGCCAGGCGCGCAAGCGTCTCGGGATTGGCGCCCGCAGCCGGCAGGCGCATGACACCGCTTGGCCGCAGGCCTTCGGCATAGGCGCGCAAGCTGGCATGAAGGTAGCTCTCGTTCTGTCCGGCCAAGATGGGCGTCAACGCACTGCGGCCGAGCCCGTCCGTGCCGTGACAGCGTGTGCAGTCCGCCAGAATTCGTTCAAAGTCGGACTCCGACCCGTCAGTGCGAACGTTGCCACTTCCATAGGCAAGCTCCGTGTACTGGGTGGCATCCATTGAAGGCAGGGTTCGCAGGAACGCGACCATTGCCCACACCTCGTCGTCGCGTTGATGCGCTGGCCACGACGGCATGCCGGTGAAACGCACGCCGTGTTTGACGATCTGGAACAGTTGGGAGTCGCTCCACTCGTCGACCACCTCGACAAGATCCGGCGGTTTAGGAAGCATTTTCAGAGCCGCAACAGACCGAGGTTCGCCGGGAGCGCCGTGGCACATGGCACAGCCTCGCGCAAAGTGACCAGCGGCAGGCTGGATGCCGTCGCTGGGAAGTTCCTCCGGCACGTCGATGGCAAGCGCGTAGGTTCGCACTGACGAACGCATCACGAAATGCAAGAACCAGTCGGTCACCTTCCAGTGGCCGCTTGACGCGCCGACGTTTACGACCCCGCTCCATGCGACGAGGAGTGCAGCCAGCGGAAGGATGACGAGCCCTGCAATGAGATGCCTCCAGCCCACCCGCATCAGCGAGCTCCAGCGCGTGATGGTGCGTTGAGAAGGCGGCCGAGAAGCACGACCCCTCCTGCGAGATAGACTGCCGCGCCAACGAGCAGCATGATCACGCCGCCAAGATGCTGGTCTTCGGCGGCAGTCAGCGTCAGGCCGAGGCATGTCACCTGGTCCATGCCATAGAGCGATCTTGGCGACAGGGCGAGCAGCGCACCCAGCAGTGTCATGTGGACCGAGGTAAGCAGCAGGCCAAACGCGCCGGGCCCTTCATGACCGGGCCGCAAACAGCAGAGCCAGAGGAACAGTCCGGCGAAAAGGAAACTTCCCTGCTCGGCAACCGCCGCGATGTCCGACTGCTCCACGAGCGCACGTCCTACCGGGGCGTGCCAGCCCCAGACGACAGCCAGCTCGACGACAGAGGCAACGATCGGCGCGGATGTCGAAAACGATGCCCATGGCGTTTCAGTTCTCGCAAGGGTGTCGGACAAGCCGATGGCCAGCAAAGGAGCGGCGACAGCGACGACTCCCATGTGGGCAAGCATGTGGGCGGCAAAGGATTCGCGATAAACGCTGAGCAGAGGTCCCAGCCAGATCAGGGCAAGGACCGCAAGCCCAACGAAGAATGAGAGTCGCCTCATCGCACGCACTCCGTGATGAAGAGCGCCGGCAGAGCCACATAAATCACGCCGATCAAGCTCAGTCCGGAGAGCAGCAGGGTCGCAAATCCCTGGAACAAGGTGCGATCATAACGCGTCGGCTCGTCATGAGGCGGATCGTCGGTGCCGAACCCCCATTGACGCCAGGCAAGCCATGCCGAAGCCACGATCACCGCAAGGGCAAGAACGGTGGCGCCAGCGATTCCGATCCGGACCGCTTCGAAACCAAAAGCGAGCTCGCTGCGCTTTGCGCAATAGATAGCTGCCCCTACATAACAGGACAGGAAATGAAGCGCCCAGATCACCGGCGCAGTGAAGAGCGTCCAAAGCGTCTCCACCTGCTTGGGAATCAGCCGCATCTCATCCTCCCAAAGCCAAGGGGAAGAGGCCGACGACAAGGCAGGTGACCAGGGCGGTGACGAACAGGAAATGCCAGTAGAGAACGACGTTGCGCAGATCCATGTCGTAGACGGGCGTTAACAGGCCCGCGACGCTCCGCGCCATGCAGTAAAGCTGCATCACCACGCCGACGGCTGCATGTGCAGCCAGCCACAGGACAAGAACCCATACGATCGCCGGATAGATGTGGGCCGTCGGATCCATGGCATGAAGCCAAGGCCCGGCGAGGGCGCAGAGCGCCGCAGCCAGTCCAAGCGCCGACGCTACGGCCAGGGCAGATCTCATGCCGGCCGTCTTGCCCACCGCGTTGAGGTGCCTCGCGACGAGCATCAGTCCCCAGGCCGCGCTGAACAGGACCAGTGCCGTCGTGGGCCATTCGTAACCTGGGCCCGCAAGTCCACCGGTGAAATCGGCATGGATCGTCCAGTAGAAGAAATAGCCGAAGACGAGGCTTGCAAAGGCCGTGCCGTCACCGGTCATGGTGATGAACATCGCCCACCAGCCGACCGACGACGGACCTGAGACATAGAGTGGCAGCTGCAACCCCATTCCGACGTCCTTGGTCGGCCTTTCCGGATGATGGGCGGTGCCGGTCCACAACCACCAGACTATCGCCGCGACTGCCGCGATGCCGGACACGGCCGCCAAGAGCCACCATTTGAACGTCAGCGCGAGAAAGACCGCACCGAGGGTTACGGCTGTGATGATCGTCACATAGGCGGTTCCGGGAATGCGCTGGCACTGGATCGGCTCCGCATCGAGCACCGAGGTCACGAGCGTCTCGCGCATGCCCTCGTTTGCATCCGGCAGATAGAAGCGCCCCTCATTCACGTCCCGGATCAGATTCTTCTGATCCCAGAGAGGGTAGCGGCTTTCGACGATGGGAATGGAGCGGATGCCCCAGTTCTCCTCCGGCTCGCTGATCCACTCCAGTGTGCCGGCACTCCAGGGATTGACCTCACCCTTCGGTTCCCTGTGCTTTGGCCGCAGCACGTCGGCTACGACGACAACCACACCGACCGCGAAGACGAACGCGCCAACCGTCGAGACGAGGTTCAGCCAGTCCCACCCAACATCACTGGGATAGGTGAAGACGCGCCGCGGCATTCCGCGCAATCCCGTCAGGTGCATAGGAAAGAAGGCGACGTTGAATCCGACGAACATCAGCCAGAAGGCGACGCGGCCAGCGCGGACAGAAAGCATGCGCGCATTGATCAGCGGGTAATAATAGTACAGACCGGCGATCACCGGAAACAGCATGCCGCCGATCAGCACGTAGTGCAGGTGAGCGACGATGAAGTAGGTGTCATGCGCCTGCCAGTCGAAGGGGGCCAGCGCGACCATGACGCCGGTCAGGCCGCCGATAATGAAGATCGCCAATCCCCCGACGCCGAACAGCATGGGCATTGAGAAAACCACCCGGCCGGCGAGCATTGTGGCGATGAAGACGAAGATCTGCACACCGGTCGGGATCGCGACCGCTTCGGAAGCCGCCGAGAAGAACGCGAGCGAGATCTGCGGCAGTCCGGTCGTGAACATGTGGTGGACCCAAAGGCCGAACGAAAGGAAACCGGTGCCGACTGCCGCCAGCACGATCCAGGAATAGCCGACGATGGGGCGCCGCGCGAAGGTCGGCACGATCATCGCCATCAACGCGATGGCGGGCAGGAAGATGATGTAGACTTCCGGATGGCCGAAGATCCAGAACAGGTGTTGCCATAACAGCGGATCGCCACCGCGTTCGGCATCGAAAAATGGCCAGTCGAACATCCGCTCCATCTCGAACAGGATGTCGCCGGCGATCAATGGCGGGAAGGCGAACAGGATCATGCCTGCCACCACGAGCAGGTACCAGGCGAAGAGCGGCATCAAATTGATGCGCATGCCGGGCGCGCGACACTTCATGATGCCGACGATAAGCTCGACAGCAGCGGCAATCGAAGCGACCTCGATGAAGGAAAGGCCGAGCAGCCAGATGTCCGCGCCGATGCCGCCTTGTTCGGTTGCCAGCGGCGGGTACATGAACCAGCCGCTTGAGGGCGCGGCATCGAAGAAGATCGAGCCGCAAACGAAAACCCCGCCGAGAAAGAAGCTCCAGAAGCCGAAGGCGCCGAGCCGGGGAAACGGCAGCTCGCGTGCGCCGAGCATGGGCGGCAGTAGGAAGATCGCCACCGCCTCGAAGATCGGCACGGCGAACAGGAACATCATCACAGTGCCGTGCAGTGTGAAGGCCTGATTGTAGAAGTCGGCGGAGACAAGATCGTTCTGAGGCACCGCGAGCTGCGCGCGCATGATCAAAGCGAGCACGCCGGCAAACAGCATGAAGGCGCAGGCCGCCGACGCGTACCAGAGCCCTATCTGGAAATTGTTGACCGAGGTCCAGTAGCGCCATCCGCTCGGATTGTCCCAAACACGGCGCAGTTGCTCGGTCTCGGCACCCATCTCCTCGGGCGACAGGTCACGGGGCGGGGGCGGTTTCATCTAAGCCCTTTGAGATAGGCTGCCATCAGCTCGATGTCGTCGCGCGGAAGCATGCCGAAACCCGGCATTTCCGAGCCGGGCTTCAACTCCTCAGGCTGGGCGATGAAGCGCGCAATGGATTCCGTGGTATTGGGAAGGATTCCCGCTGCGACGGTCTCCCGCGATCCAAGGTGAGAGAGGTCCGGCCCCACGAGGCCTTGCGCTTCGGTCCCGGCGATGGTGTGGCACGCACCGCAGCCGTGCCGGAGGAAAAGCTCTTCGCCTCGCGCTTCAGCTCCGATGGAGGGCTGTCGGCGGGCGGCAAGCCATTCCCGGAAAGCCGCAGGTTCCATCACCACGACTGCGAAGGCCATGAGCGCGTGCGAAGTGCCGCAGAATTCCGCGCAGGGTCCGCGGTATGTGCCCACTTTCGTGGACCGGAGCGACAGTCGATTGGTGCGGCCAGGGATCATATCCATCTTGCCGCCGAGCGATGGTATCCAGAAAGAGTGGATAACGTCAGCACTGGTCAGGCTGAGTTCGATGCGTTCACCCACGGGCACGCGGATTTCGTTGGCGGAAACTACCGGCGCGCCGTCGCGGTCGTGATAGCGCACATGCCACCAGAACTGCTTGCCCACCACTTCAATGTGCAGGCCGGAACCGGTCGCTCCGAACCATGGCCTCAAACCTGGCATGAGCCACATTGCATAAGCCAGCAGACACAAGAGGGCGATAGATGGAAACGCCACGCCGCCCCACAAGATAAGCCCGCTGGCCTGGCCTGGTTGGACGCGGCGGTTGGATCGGACGGCGTAAAGCACGAGGCCGAGGACCCCGACCCAGATGACCGCGCCTCCCGCGACCATGACCCAGAAAAGCGCCGCTGTCTGAGAAGCCTCGTCGCCAGCCGGCTCAAGTGCTGATTGAATGCCCTGACAACCGGAAACAAGACCGGCGCTAAGCACGCAAATGGTGTGGCGTCGGCCTTCACGGCCGGGCTTTCGCCGCTCCTGCACGATTGTCAAAGAATCCCTTTGAGGCCGAATGTAGTCAGTGAGAAAGCGGAAAACGGACCAAAGGTTCCTGTTGCCGGGAAAAGCTCTCAGCGATCGGGCGCCTGGAATTGTCTTTCGGAAAACGAGATCGAGTCGGGCCGTTGTCGAAGATTCAGGCCTTCGTCCGCCGGGGGTGATTGGTGTCGCCTCGGTGCCCAATAGAGAGCGGCGCGGCTAAACCCGCATTGGAGGCTCTCGATTCTCGTCCGGATTTGGGCTCGGCTCCTCGTCGGGCAACCTATCCGGATCCGGTTCTTGAACAGGGGGGTCTCGCCCAGGTTCAGGCATCGGCTCATCGACTCCCGGCGGTCTTGGCGGCCCCGGGTTCGCGAAGTCTTCACGATCCTGGCTGAACTGCATAGCCTCCGGCAAAGCATTCATCCAATGCTCCCTTCGGCCGATCCAGAGTTCGTATTGCGGCGTGAGATCCGTAGGAGCGTCGTCAAGACTTCCGATCATGACTCCGCCTCGTCGTCCCTAAGGGATGCGACCTGGCTGCCGCAGGCAGTGCAAAAGCTTCTTCCGCCATAGCTGTTCGTGTAGCCGGTCTGCTGTTCGAAAGCGTCCAGCGGCCATATCGCAAAGGCGGAGAATGTCGAACCGCTGGTCTTGCGGCAGTCAGTGCAGGGGCAAGTGCCGATCCGAAGAGGCTGACCGACCACGCGAAATGTAACGCCGCGGCAGAGACAGTTACCGGATCTCACAACTGTGTCCTGGTCGACCATAATCGGTCTCCTTGCAGCGCAGAACTATCTCAGACGGTCGGGCGCCAGAATATGAGCCTCGCGCGCTGCCTCGATGAACGCATTTCGCGCATCAATTGTGGACCTATGGCCATCAAGCACCTTGAGGCAGGTGTCTACGGCATCCCTGTGCCGAGGCCCCCGCTTTCCCGGCCAGTGCGTGTCGGCAAGCAGCTCAGCCGCTTCTTTCGCCGACCTGACAAGCCGGATCGCGGAACTCGGCCAAACTAAGACGCGGACGGGACTGGCAAAGGGCTTGATGTCCACGGGACCAACTCATTCCGGCAAGAGAACATCAATTTCAGAGGCGGCAGCAGCGAAGGCTTCTCGAGCCTGCTTGACCAGCCTGGTGTCGTGGCTGGATTCCATCGCGATCAAGAGCGCATGCCTTGCTGCTCGCAGTTTCTTTCCGTCCACGGGCCACCTGTACATCAGCAGATCACTCGCTTTCCGGTGTTCGTCACAACATGGGTGACTGTTCCAAGGATGACGCCAACAGGTTTGTCGAACTGGTAATCGGCCATGACGAGGCCTCGCTGCTCTCGGATCTGGTGCAGATCCGCTTCTTCAACGTAAGAGCGTTGGCGAGGTTCCTAGAGCTGGGCTCCATCCGAAGACTGCTCTTGCAATTTCGGACCGGCACGTCGGTGCTTGGGACCCGCCTAGATGACCACTCCTCCGAGAAGCGCGATCATACCGACTATGATGAGAAGTAGAGCCAGCCAGTTTTGACCCAAGCCTAGGAAACGTACGCCTCTATGCGACGGCTCCAACGTCTGGCCAGCGACCGGGTCGACATGGCTATCGCTCAGTTTTCCTCGATCAATCGCCGACCGCGCCAATCAGACGATCCCGCAAAATGACCAGCAATGCGCCGAACCAAATAACCGCGGTCATGATCTTGTCCCGTGACCTGCATGCGTAGCTCGAATGCAACGCGACAGTCATGGGCGACGTTCCTAAGGCATCCAAACGTTGGCGACTCTCCAGTCCTCTCGTGTTTCTACGGGTCAGCGTGATTTCTATGCCTGTCGAATTTCGTAGCTCACCCCTCGAGGGTCGAACGAAATATGGGCAGTGCCGCCAAAGGTGGCTGCAACATGGCGCTGAATGAGGCGAGACCCGAAGCCTGCCTTGTGAGGGACGACCACCGTGGGACCGCCGCGCTCGCGCCAAACAAGTCGGAATGGGGTTCCATCTCCGCCTTCCCAACGGATCGACACAGTACCGGTCTCGTTTGAAAGCGCACCGTATTTGATCGCGTTGGTCATAAGTTCATTGAGCGCAAGTGCAAGCGCCAACGCCTCCTGCTCGGACAGCCGTGTATTTGGGCCCTCCACGATCACTCGCCCCTTTCCCACTGCATGAGGAGCGAGCGAAGTGGAGACGATGTCGTGGATATCGGCCTTGGTGGCGTGGTTCACGCGCAGGACGTCCTGCACGTCCGCAAGCGCCATAAGCCGCCGGTTGACGCTTCTCTCGGTCTGTTCCGGGCTGCCGCCGGCCCGAATGGTCTGGGAAACGATGGACCCCACCAGCGTCAGCACATTGCGAATGCGGTGTGCAAGTTCGGCGTTGAGGACGGTTGCCCTTTCTTGCGCCAGGACCTGCTGGGTGGTCTCGATGACGGTGTCCATGAAGCCGAGGATTCGACCGTCGGCATCCACGACTGGGCTGTAGCAAAAGGTGAAATAGGCCCGCTCCTCGGTATCGTGGCGGTGCACGACCAACGGGAAGTTTTCGATGAAGGTGGCCTTGCCGTCCATCGCGTCACGCGCGATAGGGCCAATCTCGTCCCACGCTTCTGCCCAGACTTCATTGAATGGCAGGCCAATTGCAGGCGACTTTTTTCCAAGGATGGGTCGGAAAGCATCGTTGTGGAAGGTAATGAGCTCCGGCCCCCAAACGAGTGCCTTCGGGAATGCGGATCGAAGCATCAAGCCGACGGTGGTTCTCAGAACGGAGGGCCATTGGTCAATCGATCCGAGCAAGCTGGCGGACCAGTCCAATTCCCTTATCGTCTTCGCCGACTCGCCTTCGACATTGAGGAATTGATCCTGAAGTTCCGCCACAACCACCCACATACACTGAACGGCATTCTTGACCGCCTCTAAACCTCATACACGGTCGTGATGAAACGACAACGGCTTTCACGCCAAGCGCTCAGGGTCGAGGCGGCTTCGCCTCAATCTTCACACTTGGCCGTCGCGACGGTCGGAAGGTCTCCGCCTAGCAACACGACAATGGACAGCCCGTCATCCGCGTCGCACCATTAGGGCCGCGGGCCGACCACCTGGGGCGCTCATATCTTGAAACCATACTGCTTTTGCAAATGTTCCAGGACCTTGTTTAAGGCCGAGTTTATGTGAAGTTCGTTGCTGCCAAATTTGTAACGGCCCGTCATTTGCTCCGGCGCTGACAGGTCATCGTATCGGTCGCGCCGTTTCAGCTCTCCCCCATTGTCGCGATCGGTGAAGGTAATGGGGTATCTGAATTCTCTGCCGGTCCCGTAGAAGGTCCCGTTCGGTCCCCAATTCTGGATGTTGGCGTTGTAGCATTCGTTGCCGATGATGGCTTCCAGATCGCGAATTAGAGCAAGGCGCTTTTTCGCTATTGGCATCAGTTCTCTCCGCGTGGTCGTACCGAAAGAATTCTCCCTCCCACCACCACGCCGTCTGGTCCGCGGTCTGGGAGCATTCGGGGGAACGCCCTGGCGCTGTGCAGGTTCATTCGGCCACTGCGATCCCGACCGTTGGACCGACGAGAGCGTAACAACGTTGCCCTTGTCCGGAAACGAATGGAGCAACGGCATGATGACCAAAGACCCCGATGTGAAGGAAACCCACGATCTGATCGCCAGCGACATGGTCGTCGGAACTAGTGTCTACGGCAGAGACGAGAGCCATATCGGTAAGATCGAACGCCTCATCCTGGAGAAGCGTAGCGGAAGGGTATCTTATACCAACGGCCCTCACAATTGACCTACGTGCGCCCAATCGCGCATTCCGAT
>VFQN01002167.1_pt1 | contig 31108 bp, 43 predicted proteins | sample 3512371 | NCBI WGS metagenome assembly VFQN01 (sample SAMN10412370, study PRJNA504923) | tailings metagenome | isolation source: Replicate 2 from Balatoc abandoned mine | place: Philippines: Itogon, Benguet | collected 2017-08-28 | reverse complement strand
GCCCCCTGCCCCCTGCCCCTCCCACCTGCGCCCCTGCACGTGTCCCACACCTGCCCACATGTCCCGCTATCCCCGCACCTCTGCACCCGCACCCGCCCCCCTGCCCCCTGCCCCCTGCCCCTCCCACCTGTGCCCCTGTCCCTCCACGAGAAGCGCCCCGTGGCCAGCCCCGCCAGGTCCCGCAGCTCGGGGGCGGCGCCGGGGGGCTGCGAGCCCGTCAGTGCAGCGGAGTTCTGCGGGGTGGTTAACGTAAGAGGCATGTAGTGTGGGGCGGGTGATGAGTGGTGGTGCACTAAGGTCCCGCAGCTCGGGGGCGGCGCCGGAGGGCTGCGAGCCCGTCAGCGCCGCGGAGTTCTGTGGGGAGGAGGGCAGTGGGTGATATGGGTGATGGGGGTTGTGGGTTGTGGGTGGCAGTCAGGAAGGGTGGTGATAGCCGAGAGGGGTCCGGTCCAGCTGGAGTACGTCATCGGAAATGTTAGAAGACGCCTGGAATGGTGGTACATAGAAGAGGAACAAGGAGCGTGGTTGTAGGTATGTATATACACGAGTAAGTGAAGCGGGTGTGGTGCCGAACACGTGGCAGCATTTTGGCGCAAGGTGTATGCCGGAATATGTCCAGTTCAGCCGTCCTGTGTGTCTTGTACAAAACGGTAAGCCAGTTTAAAGTGGGGCTAGTATTATACTGGGCGGGTTCGCGCGTACCTGATGAGCTTTGATAGGTCCGAGTTGCTGTGGGTGGGTGGCGCGCTTGCGTTCGGCGGGTCGGATCTCCGCCCGCCTGAGGCTGGGCGCGCGTGCGTGCGTGCGTGCGCACGCGGGCGCAGCCGAGCGGGGCAGCGTTGCTCTGCCACGTGTCGATCCGAGAGCATGGTGGTCAGCAGCGAGTAGCTGCGTCCGCTGGTCGGAGGTTTCCGGTTTGGGTGCTGTGGGTGCTTCTGCCGGTGGCCCGCCTTCCACCGGAGCTCCGCGTAGGACGCCGTCCACACGGCCTTGGGCGTAGCGGGTGGCTCAACCAGCCGCCCAGGCCGTGTGGACGGCGTCCTACGAGGAGCTCCGGTGGAAGGCGGGCTACCGGCAGAAGCACCCACAGCACCCAAACCGGAAACCTCCGACCAGCGGACGCAGCTACTCGCTACTCGCTACCTGGCTTTCGGATCGACACGTGGTTGCGGGGGGCACTGAGGCTCGGCTGCGCACACGGTTTCCCTCCCTGCCCCGGAACCGCCCCTCTCCCCCCACACCCGCATACCTGCAGGTACTGTCCATCCTGCCGCAAGCCGCCCCTTTCCCCCTCCCCATGCCGCTCTGCGGTTACCCCTCTCCGTCCCCCCCGTTGCCGCTCGTCCCTAACCCCTGCATACGCGCCCCCCCCCACCTGCAGGTACTGCTGAGCCACGACAATGAGCGGCAGCAGGCCCCACGCCCCAGGTCGCCCGTTTGTTACCTCTGATAGCTCCCACCCTGCTGCCCCGACCTGCCGGTACTCTGCGCCCTGTCGTCGACAGCCCCACATCCCCATGCTGTCACCTACCTCTCATACCGCTGCCCGCGGCACGACCCCTCTCCCCCACCCCACCGCTACACACGCCCCCACCTGCAGGTACTGCTGCGCCCTGTCAATGAGCGGCAGCAGCCCCGGCGGCGGCGGCAGGCCGGGCGGGCGCTGCGCCACCACCACCACGAAGCGGTGCAGCAGCAGGTAGCGGGCCGTGGGGCGCTGCTTGGGGTCCTGGGGGGAAGGGGTGGTGGGTGGTGGGTGGGGGTTGGGGGGTGGATTAAGCTGTAGGACGACAGACGAAGTCTGCAGATCGACGAGGTCGGCGATGAGGCGTGAAAGTTTAGTAACCCAGGGGGGTTGGGGGTGGGGGGACGCAGTACATGTACTGTGTATCGATGCAGGTTGCGGGGTGATAGGTTTGTGCTGTGATGCGTAGCTAAAGAGTGGCAAGGGGAATTTCCGATGGGACTGGTTGGGCCTATCCCTTGACCCTGCGTGGTTGCTGGTCCGGACCGGTTCCGCTTAGGGTAGTACCCAATTGGCAACGGTCTCTAGTAGGTAAAGACACAGTGGTACAGGCGTACATTATGACGACCTGAGGTCATACCCACCCTTCCAGCTACCTCGCTTATACAAAGGTTGCAGATGCTCTGCTGACCCCGAGCCAGGTAAACAGCAAAGGGTGGGTATGACCTCAGGTCGCCACAGTGTACGCCTGTACCACTGTGTCTTTACCTACTAGAGACCGTTGCCAATTGGGTACTACCCCTAAGCGGAACCGCTCCGGACTAGCAACCACTCAGGAACGTGATAGGCCCCAGGCCAAAGCCAAGGACGAACAGGCAAAGAGGATGACTCGACCACAGCCCATTCGTTATTTTTAGGGGATCGCACCGTCCCACTAATCACACCGTCCCACCGCCCATGCTTCCTTCTAGTGACGTACACCACTGACAGGAGCATACACGGAACACGGCAGTACACGCACCTTTATGAGCGCCTGGCTCACAGAGTCGTGCAGCTGTCTGCCAAGCCCGGTAGGCATACATGCACCATAACCAATATACCAAGGTCTGCATCATATATACTACCGGTAGGAGCACACATGCAGCTCCGCACCTTCATGAGTGCCTGGCTGACGAACGCAAGTTGAACCGCCTGTTGCACCTACTACTGTTCCCGTTACATCTACTACTGTTCCCAACACTGCAGCAGTGCACGGCAGTACACGCACCTTTATGAGCGCCTGGCTGACAAAGTCGTGCAGCAGCGGGCTCCAGCGCTCCGGCTGGCGCGTGAGGCGCGGCGGCGGGTCGCGCGATATCATGAAGATGACGCGCACCGGGTGCACCGCCCAGCGGGGGGGAACCGTCTCCGCCATCTCGATGGCGCACACGCCCAGCGCCCACACGTCGACCTGCAGGGGGGTTGTCAGCGGTGTTTTTTGACATGGCGGGATTGCAAATCGGTACACGGTTGGGTGGGGGGCGACAGAGACACGTCATATGGCTGTGGACGGCAGCAGGGAGCAAAAGCGGCGTGGGGTGGGGTGGGGCGGGGTGGAAGGCGTGGGGGTGGAGGCGACCGGCGGCAACCTGGGGTACGACAGGGGGGCCACCGCCAAGAGGAGGTGGAAGCGAGGGGTGCCGAAGTAAGCCGAAGTGGAGGTATGTTGGGAGGAGCGGGCTGGGCGGGGGTTCGACGGCAGTGAGACAGGAAGACGCAGGTAGATGTTGGTGGTTGTAGGGGCAGGTGGGGGAGGGAGCGGGCGGGCGGGGCGGTCAGGGAAAGAGAACCAACGGGGCGTGCGTGGGCACCGGCTGAGCACGCATGTAAGTTTGCGGCGTTTCCCCTGATCCTCCTGGGCTCCCAAGGCCCCCCCGCCCTCCCAAGGCCTCCCTCCCCGCTCCCCTGCACACACGCGCTCTTCCTCCTCGCTCTTCTGGTAGTATTTGCTCTCCTGGACCACACCTGCCGTGTCGTACTGCCCTCATACATGATATCAAGTTCACTGCCGCACTCTCCCCAATCCATACACGCGCGCCAACCTTTCCGTCGTATCTGCTCTCCTGGATGACCTCGGGCGCCATCCAGTGCGGCGTGCCGATGAAGGTCTGGCGCTTGGACATGGTGTTGGTCAGCTGGGCGGACACACCGAAGTCGGCGATCTTGACCTCGCCGGTGGCCTGCGGGGGGGACCCACGAGGGGACAAAGCCCTAGTAAACTCGAGGACGTAGAAGTGGGGGGGCGAAGCAAACGCCTGGAATTAGAAGTGGGGGGAGGGGCGGGGAGCGCAGCACACAGGACATCCCATGGTATTATGTGCACCACGGCAACGGCACCTGCCAGCCCCGCCCCCACCTCCACCCCAAGACCCCAGCCCGCCCCCACCACGCTCCCAGCCCCGACCCACGCCCGCACCGTGCAGTGCAGTGCACGCAAGGCCCCTATCCCTCCCTCGCCCCGGCCCCCATGCACCCGCAGGCACCCCCACGCAAACATCCCCCTGGCCTCCCACCATAATCAGGATGTTGCCGCATCCCTGGCCGCTACTGGCCAGGCCCCCCTTCCTGACCCCGACCAGGGCCCCATGTACCTCCATACGCGCATGCCCCCCGCCCCCCTGCCTCCCCATGCACCTCCCACCGTTAGCAGTATGTTGCCGCACTTGATGTCTCGGTGCACCTTGCCCAGGCTGTGCAGGTAGGCCAGCCCCTGGGGGCAGGGGTAGAAGCAAGGACAGAGGGTTGAGCCTTGAGCGCGAACGACGGCAGTAGCAGCAGTACAGGTGCGTTGTCAGCACGAAACACGGCGGCACCTGCCACCCCCTGACACCCCACCTTAAGCGCCTCCCCGTGCGCGGTGAGCTCCTCCACACTTGCATCGAAAACACTCAAACACCCACCCATTCCCACCTTGAGCGCCTCCCCGCATATGCGTGCTATGCGCTCCGCCAGTGCTCACACCGCCTGCCTAGCAGTCATGCACCCCACTACACCCCCTGGCCCCCACCTTGAGCGCCTCGCCGCATATGTGCGCTATGAGCTCCTCCGGCAGCGGCTCCCCGCTGGCGGCAATGAGGTCCGACACGCTGCCGCCGCCGCAGTACTCCATCACGATCCACAGCTCGTTGGGGGTGCGGTACGAGCCCTGCGGAGTACGGTGCCGTGCCGTACAGTGCCGTACCGTGGAGGCAGGGAAGCACCGCAAGACATTGACGGAAAGCCCCATCGGCGTTGCTTCATCCATAAGACGCAGCTGGGTTATGCTGCGAGCACCATGCTTCGCTTGGCTGCCCTACTGGCAATGCTGCGCACACAAACGCGTTGTGCTGCATATGGATGGGTGGCGCACGCTGCGTTGGCCTGTTGCTCACCAGGTATCGCACCACGTTGGGGTGGTTGCAGTCCGCCAGGAAGGAGATCTCCCGCTGGATGGCGCGGAACTCCTCGCGGTCCTGGGGAAGGAGGGGAGCACATTCACACATGGTCCAAGGCTCACCCACAGATGTCTCCGCTTCCCAGTCTGTACCTGGGTGCCATCTACGCCCAGCTGACCGCAGGTCACAGGCATATATCGAGGACCAACCGCTCCTAACTGCCATCCCTTCCCCGTCTGCAAACGCAATGCACCCCCCACCTGGCTCGCCACATGCACAGCCCAAGGGCCCAACCCAACATCCCATCCCCTTCCGCAGGTTCGCACAGACCTGGCCCACTAACCTGCACCCCCATCCCCGTCAGCACACACCCCGCACTCCTTCCCTTGCCGCTCACTGTTACCCCTTGCGCACCCTTGCGCACCCCTTACCACCTGGTCGGTCACAGGCATAAGCTACTAACCCACCATTCCATCCCCATCAGCACACCACCACGCTCTCGCAGGCTGACCGTTACCGTTTCCGTTCCTTTGCCGCTCCGCGCTTACCCCCTTGCACACTCCCACCTGGTCTGTCACGGGGATGGCCTTGACCGCCACCACCTCCCCAGTGACGCGGTCCAGGGCGCGGTACACCGTGCCGTACGCGCCCTTGCCTGTACGGCAATGCGGTACGGAATCTGATGAGCACGCACGGATGAGTGGTCAGGAGCTGCCCCCGGGGGTGTGATCAACGTGGAGGTGCGTGCTGTCATGGTGCCCATGCACGCAGGGGTAGCACCCTAAGAGTAGCACCACCTGCTGGCACTTCCCTGCCCAAGAAACACCCATGACGGGGTGCTGCAACAGATCCCTTCGCTATGCCTCCTGTGAGGAATCTTGGCTGTCTACAGGCAAGGCCCTGGTGCGTGCTGCCGGCGGGCCTGGGCCTGAGGCGCTGCTTGCCGGGCACGACCAGCAGGCTGGGGCGTGGCAGCACGCACCAAAGCCTCGCATCTACGCTTCCTATGAGAAGTGCCCGATCCGTATGCAAGGTTTGGATACGTGCTGCCAGCGGGCCTGGGCCTGATTCGCAGGTTGTCGGGCACGGCCAGTCAGGCTAGGGACCCACCCAGCACTGCCTGCAGCTGGAAGCGGTTGCGGCTGGTCGCAACATCTGACGACTCCGCGGGCGCTTCATCCACGACTGCGAGTATTATAGAGACGGTTTGGTCTCCAGCTAGCCCGCGCTGCTAGAAGGGACGCGATTTCGCGGGGATGGGAGCACAGGCTTCGCTACCTGCGCGAGATGCCGCCCTGACGGTACCATATGACGTCTCCATATTCAAGTTTTGAGGCCTCCGCTAGAGGCTATGTAGAGTGCTGCAGTCCGTCAGCTGCTTCATCGCTTTCAGGTTCGGACAGTTGGGCCAGTTCTGTCAGCCACGTCGTCTGAAGGTAAGCATGCTATGATAATGCCCTCCGGAAAAAGGAGTAATAGTCCTAGCTGCTGTTGCCTAGTGTGCGTGCCCTAACCGGCTCGTGTTGACAGAAGGCCGAGGGAGACGTCTAGGCCATTACGAAAACGCGACATGCCGGTAGCCAACTGGAAACAAGGGCTTGCAAAACACTTTCAGCGTGATCCAGCATGCGATAGTCGCCCCACCATGAATCCACGAGGGAGTACGGGGCTGGGTGCCATCCATGGGCAACTTCCGTACCATCCCTCACGTAAACCCCAACCCCAGCTGCACCCATTGCCAACAACTCCTTCACCCACGGCCAACACGTCGAGACATGTGCAGAGGCACCGTAAACAGGCACCAGCGACGTGTCAAGAGTTCAATGGCTACACATTGCCTCTCGAGGTCGCAGCCGCACCGTCAGGGCAAGTTGGTGACGCAGCCACGGAAGCAGCAAGCCCTCATCCGTCGCCATGCGCGTGCTAGAGTACATTGTCCAAGTGCATGTCCAAGTGCAGACCTGGGAGGCAAAGTCCATCCAGGTCCATCAGGCGCAGGGGGATCAGGCGCCTGCCTGACACATGGCTCCCCCTGTACATGCCGCCCTTGATCGGTGGCACTCCGCTATCTCGTACCGGTACGTATCTCACGGTTTCCAGAACGTCTGCTTGGTGCCGGGGCTGGGCGGGTTGGGCAGCCGCTCTATGGACTCCTGGTGCCGCCTGGGGGCGGGGCGGGGGGCAGAAGGGTGGGGTCTGGGTAAGCAAACTAGGTGCCCAACACAACATGTAGGTACCGGTTCGACGTATGTGCTGCGTAGCAGCGAGGCTCCAGCCTTGCCCAAATGCAACAGGCGGCAGCGTGTACCCATGTGTCGGCGTCTGTGTCACCGACCAGCCCAGCGCAACATCCGCAACACCTGCGAACCATGCAGATCCGCCACAGCGCACCACGGCAAACAGCATGGGACACACAGCTCTCGTTGTGTTCCGGTTGGCCGAAGATCACACGACCGACGCACGTTGACATTTCCCGCGAACGACGTCAACCACCCCATTCTCCATCCAACCACGGCGCACGTAGCACAGCGCAGCGCCGTACCTGCTTCCCGCCCGCCCTTGCCGCCCGTCCGCCGACGTCAGGCGCGCTCCGCCCCATTGCTGCTGCTGCTGCAGCAGTGTGGCCTGCGCCACCGCCCTGCCCAGCTGCGTCACCGCCGCGGCCATGTCGCCCATGCGCGCCTCCAGCGCCGACAGCCGCCGCGCCGATTCCGCCTCCTGCACGAACGCCTGCGGCACAACGTGGCAAAACGTGGCACAACGTGGTACAGCGTGGCATAGTGTATTACAGTTCAGGTACGCGCCTTGCACGAACGCCTGCGGCACGAATATGGTAACCGGGGGTGCAACGGGTGGGTGCAGCAGGTGGGTGTCGCACGTGTGTGGCAACGGCTCATGCAACGGACAGCAACCGGGGCTTATACGCCTCCTGCACCAATGCACCAATGCGGCGCCATGCGGCATGCTGTGTCACAGGTCAGGTGGTGTGCACGAACGCCTGCGGCACATGGTTGCGGGGTGCAGTGGGTGGGCGGCGAACGGGTAAGGCAGCCCTCATGCAAGGAACGTCGTCATGCAAGGAACAGTCGCCGGGCCCACTGCGGCTCCTGCACAAACGCCTGCGGCGCAGTTGGCACTCTGTGCCACAGTCCACGTGGTGTGGCCACATCTCTCAGGGCCTGAAACAGCTCCATACGTGCGTACTTGCATGACCAGTAGGCGATACCCGGGACATTGCACTCGTCTCGCACTCGCCCTGCCGCTTTCGAAGATCCTAATACTTGCCTACCGGTCGTTTGCTCCCGGCAAAGTACGCCTGCACCCCGCACCGCAGTCCAACTTACCCTGCTTCCAGTGGTGACGGTCTGGTCCACCGGCGCCTCCTGCAAGCGCGAACACGGGCACATGCATTGCAAACATAAAGATAGGCGTACACAGTCTGTGAGCCTGATTGTCGGCCGGTTCCCTGGCTGCAGATGATATCGTGGACCTAGGGGTGTGATCGTGCAAGGCCAGGACCACGGGCACAGGCCCAGGCACGTAAGGGAAGGCGTACCGTACGCAGTCCGTACACCTGAATCGTCGGCCCGGTTCCCCCTGAATGCAGCTGAACTTGTGGGACTGGGACACGTGGCAAGCGGCAACCCATGACGCCATGAGGTACCAAACCACATCACACCACCACAAGGGGGCCCTGACCACAGCGCGTGGCCACTTCGAGGGGCTCTGGTCACTCACTGGTCACTATGGCCACAAACGAAGGAAGACGCTGTTCCCGCCCCGGAATCACACACTCCTACCTCGAGCTACAGCCTGCGTCTGCCTTCCCAACGCCAACCGCCTCCCAACCCCCTCGCCGGCACGCTGTACATGAACACCTTCAGGAGCACCCTCACAGCCAACAGCGAACGCTCCTTCCCGCCCCTATTCCCCCAATTGACGTCGTCTTCCTCTCGTAGATTCCCCTAGTCCCCTTCCCCTTGTCCGCCCACCCACTGCCACGCTAATCACGAGCGCCGTGCACCTTCCCAGGCCATTAGCAGAACCCCACCGTCAACCTTTCGCGACTTCGTTAGCTCCTTTCCACCCACCGCCTCGCTGTTCTTGAGCGCCATGATGGCCTTCCCAATGCATGGCACAAGGGGCCCCCCTGCCTTCCGCTAAACACCCGGCTCGTATTCCTTTGTACTTATCTTACATCTACGTAATTCATATTCGTTTCGTACTTACCGTTACGCTGTTCATGAGCGCCATGAGCGCCCTGTTCCGCTCCACGCTGCCCAGCATGCGGCCCAGGCTCTCGGACAGCCCAGCCACACGTGCGCGCAGCTCCTCGGCGTCGGCGTGCTCCTGCGGCCACATCGATGAGGCCAAATAGGATAAGGCTCTACGCGGGAGGACATTATCTGCGTTTGCATTTCAGCAGACCCGTCACGCGTGCACGCAGCTCCTCGGCGCCCGCATGCTCCTGCGTGCCGGACAGGCAGGGGCAAGTCCTAACCAAGCGGTATACTGATAACATACGGTATTGATAACATGTTGTATTGATTAGGATGGGAGGCCACCGCAGCTCCGCGGCACCGGAGTGGCGCCGGCGTGCCGCAGGGGCACACGCCCGGCACAGGCACACGGCACGTGTACATCAGCATGGGGCGTACTGGCAACCAAGTGGCGGTGAGTTTGGGTGGACAGCGCCGGGCGCATGCACCGGTGTGTTCAGATGCCGTGGGTATCATACGTACCGGATGCCCACCGGTCCTCCGGTGCGCCATGGGCAACAGGCTGTGCGACAAGGCTGAAGGGGAAAACGGCCCATGCAGCAGGCAAGCAAGGGCGGAGTAGGGTAGGGTGTGCCGCACCTCTTCCACTAAGGCCAGGAAGCCCAGGGGTGTCAGAGTGTGAGGCAAGGATCAACGGAGCAAGGGCCCATGCATCATACATAGTGTGCAGACGGGAAGTCAAACATAGTGTGCAGACGGGAAGCAAACCGCACCTCCTCCACCGAGGCCAGGAAGGACCGATCGTTGGCCTCGTTGGCCAGGGCCCAAGCACGGGGGCGGTGCACGGGGCAGTGGCTGTAATGGCTTACGGTATCCAGCAGGCACCAGGCAGGGCTAGGCGGTAGCGAGGGAGGGTGGAGAGCACCTCCTCCACGGAGGCCAGGAATGCCAGCGCCATCGAGACAGTGCTGTGAGACAGATGGACCAGAAAGGATCAACCGACCATGCGTCATAATCATAGTGTGCTGTGGGGACCGGGCCGCACCTACCTCCTCCACGGAGGCCAGAAAGGACCGCTCGTTGGCCTGCAGCGAGCCCAGCCGCTGCTCCAGCACCCCGACCTGCAGCTCCAGCTCGCGGTACGCCGCCAGCGCCTGTCCGTGCTGCTCGTCCTATATGGCAGTAGTACGGCAAAAGCACGGCGATAGTAGGGGTCGCGTGGAGGAGAACGGGGAGGACAGCAGCTTAACGCCTGTACGCTAAACCCGCACTTGCGGCTCGGGGCGAGCAGGCGCGGTTGCAAGGTTTGGACGTCATAGCGCCGAAGCATGGGTGGCATTTCGTGTTACCCTTCAGGTAGTTTGGCCACAAAATCCTAACGGGCCCCAAGTACACCTGTCAGGACACAATGCCTTCTTTGGTGGAGCAGCATGTGAGCACCTGCCGTGGGCTAAGTAACCCACAAGCAGCACCCTGACTGCGCTGTGGCGAAGCAAGCTGGCCCTCCTAGTACACTCCAAGCTGCTCCAAGGAGGTCTTAAGTTGCCAAAAGGAGGCTGCCTGCTGCTGCTGCTGCTGCTGCTGCTGCTGTCGCTTACCAGGGCCTGGTAATCATTTGCGTGCACGAACCCCTTCTTCAGGGAGCGGGGTGTCTGAAGGGACTTGCGGAGGTCAGTCGTTGGCTGCGGCGAGGGCTGCTCCTGCGTTGCACCGGGCGCGCAAATGCATGTGGTGAAGCGTTCCGTATGGGACTGAGTGCTGAGCACTCCCTCGGAAACCGGCAAATGCTGGGCATTCACTCGTCGGTATGTAACTAACCTCAAGGCCATGTCGACCGAAGAATTCGGAGTCATATTCAGTCCCCCAAGTAGATGTTCCCTGAATTCGTGTGGGCGCAAAGACGACGTCAGGCTAAGTGGACATGCCCATGCCAAGTTGGTGTCAACCCTTTGCTCACCAGCTTTGGCTCGCCGAGGACCAGAGTGGCCTTTGCATTATTGGACTGGTATCCAGTTCTTCTAGTCATTTGGGTTGTGGTGAAGAAGCAAGCTGCAACTACCCTTCCGGCAGCCGAAACGTATGTCAAGTTTGCGTCTCAGCGGTCAGTTACTATCGAACATCCTAGTCTTTATTCATAAGTCGCACTTGTGGCGTCAAGTGTTCACCGTCACGTCCGGGGGCCAGCGATGCGGTGCACGTTGCAATGGTTCTGCAAAGTATCGCACGATGCCAATTAGTAGTTTATTGAGTATGCAATAACAAATTGCTTTACTGCAAGATGAGCATACAGTGCGGCGTGGCCGATGCCCATGGAGTCAACACGTGCACTGTCACCGCTGCAACCGAAAGCACCATGCAAACCAACCGCCCAAGGCCTGTGCCTCCTGACAAGCAGCAAAGTCTTCCACCCACATAAAAAGGAAAAGCTGCAGTGATTACACACGCTTACAGTCTTAGCGTGCCAAAGCACGCTCACACCAGTATCTGTAACAAAAAAGCTGTGCGCAGCCCTTGCTCACATGACCGCTAGCTCCACCGCCTCAACCACAACCTCCCCCTCCTGCAGCCCCTGCCCCTGCCCCTCCCCCTCCCCTCTCCAAGCGCCCTGCTGCCTCGCCTCCTCAATCATGCCCTCCGTGGGCAGCCCCATGGCATTCTCCAGCTCCGTACTCAGCAGCTGCGGCGGCGCCGCCTGCTTTCCATCAAATGGTCCAGGCTGGAGCTGGCACACCAGCCCCCCAACCTCCACGGGGTCGTCCTCCCAGTGTTGCTCGACCTCCTGGTCGTCCTCGAGGTCCTGGACCCTCTCCCGGAGCTCCTTGAGGACCTGGTAGCGGTCATTGTCGTCCCCAAAGAGGAATGAGGAGGACTCTGACCCCGCAATCTCCCAGCGCCCCGGTCCACGCTTCTGCCACACCGGTGGCGATGCGCTGGGGGTGTCCAGGTCGCACGAGTCCGCGATGGACACGTGCTGCTTGAGGAGGCTGCGGAGCATGTGGGATGACGCAGAGGGGCTGTCCCGTGAGAACGACTGCCCACCCGCACCCGAGCGGCGCATGCGTTGCCGCCCAACGAGCGAGTGTGCCGGTGACAACTGTGGTGAGCCAGACAGCTGCAGCACCGGATGCGGCGGCGAGTCTGTCCTTGAGCCTGGCTGTGAGGTTCTGCCTGAGGGCACTCCGTACGCCGCAGACGCGGCAGGCAGCAAGTGCTGCATGTGCGTCTCCAGCAGGCTGCCTCCGTGCTGGTCGTCACCCCCACAGCTGCTCGTCCGCTCCCCCTGCGTGCCCTCGCCTCCGCCTTGCTGCCCACCGCCGACTTTTGGCAGCTCGCCGCTGCACCCCTCCCCCTCCCCCTCCTCGAGCAGCAGCAGTTCATCTGTCAGCGTGTCGGCCTCCACACTGGGCCCGGACTCCCTCGATGCCATCGCATCCGCCAGGATGTCCCCTGCATTGGACGTCATAAACAGCCGGCTTGCCCCCCGAGCCATCACTGACCCCGGCTTCTTCTGACGCCTCGACGTCCGGTCACCAGACGCGCCTCCACGCTGCCCGTTGCCAGTTCCCCCGTACACGAATGAGGTCCTTGGCGTAACATGCGCCTTGGACACGCCAGCCGCTCCTCCTGTGCCTGCCCCACCACTTCCACCTGTCACACCCCCGACCATTCCCATCCCTGTGGACACCGCAGAGATGGCGCCAGCGGAGCCCAGGGGCATCCGCGTGTCACCGTCAAGGGCGGCGGGCTCGGGCAGCGGCTGGCTGTCCAGCAGGCCCGCCATGTCCCTGGGTAGCATGAAGGAGGGCAGGCTGACATTGGAGGCGCAGCGTTCCAGGTCCGTGTCTTGCATGGCGGTGTCGATGTCCTCGTCGCCCTCAAGGGGCGCACGCCGGGCCCACAGGCGCTGCTTGGTGCTGCGGAGGGCATGGAGGGGTGGGGTTAGGAGATGGTCAGGCCAGCACGGGGTGCAGGGTTCGGGAGGTGTCTGGACTGTGGATGCGACAAGACGGTCGGTGTGGTTGGTAGGTACTGGCACAACAGCAGGAAATAGGCGTGGGGAAGCCTGTACACAGGAGCTGCGCACAGGTACGTGGCCTATCAGCAGGACAGTTCGGGTTGCCCAATCGCCCAATGTTATGTGCGTGCAAGGCCCTGGGGCCCAAATTGTGCCAGACCCTGCCCACCCTCAGTCCCTTTCCCCCCGTCTCATCCCGCCCCCGCCCCACTCACGCGACGTCTTGCAGCGCCCCAAATAGCTTCGTGTCGAAGCCTCCGCTCTCACCCTCCGGCCCCACCACCGCCCCCGCCACGGCCACCGCCCTGCCCAGCCCCTGAACCCCCGCCTGCACGCCCTCCTCCTCAATGCTGTCCTCCACAACCAACACCCCCTGTGCCCCATGCCTACCGGCCTGCAACCCCGCCCCTGCCCCTGCCCCCGCTCCAGCCCCCACGCCATAAGCCGTCGGCTCCAAGTCCAGGCTGCCCCGCACCCGGTCCGCGCTCCGCCTCGACCCCGCCGTGAACGACGCCGCCACCCCGCCCCGGCCCTCCAGCATCATCAGCTCCTCCTGCTCCACGTGCTGGCTGCTGCGCCGGTCCCACGCGACGGCACACGTGTCGCTCCGCGCGCTGGCCTGCACCTCGAACGAGGCGTGCGAGTCGTCCATGCCGGACGCGCTGTCCCCCTTTGCCATGCCCGACCCCGTTCCCCTGCCACCCAGACCCAGGGCTACCGTCCAGGGATGCGCCGGCTTGGCTTTGGCCTTGGAGTTCGGCCGCTGCACGCCCAGCTCCATGTACTGAGGCGGGTCGGTGGGCCCGCCGTCGGGTGCGGCGCTGGTGGGGGCGGAGGAGGGAGGGCTGATCTGGGCTGCGGCGGCGAGCTGCACGGCGGGTGAGGTCCAAGGGGAGGGCGGCAGCGCGCAGGCGGAGGCGGTGGTGGCGAGCGCGGCGCTGTAGGTGCTCATGTGGCCGGATATGTCGGCGTTGTAGGTGTTTTGCAGCCGCTCGAAGACTGCGAGACGGTAGAGCGAGGGTTCGTCAGGCGGGTAAGTAGATGAGCAGGCGTGGAGTAGTAACTCCCTTAGGGAGGTGCCGAGAAACCGGCGGTGCTTCTAAGGTGAACACAAGCTGAACTATGCTCACATGCTGCTTATGCACGATGCACTTCCTGCGCCGCTACCCGTCAGCCCGCCCTGTGCCCCAGCGTCCACCACCCTGGCCATGCCATTCTCCTTATCCTGTGCTGCTCCCCGTCATTCCACCCTGCGCCCAAGTTACTTAAGCCCTCACCAGCCCAGCTTCCCCCACCCTCACCATGCCAGTCCGCAGAGGCCATCTCCACCCTCTGGTGCGGCGAGCTCACGCCACCCGCCCCCGGCCCCGCCCCCACCCCCGCCAGCGCCGCCGCCATCACTGCCACCGGCCCCGACGCCTTGCTGCTGCCGCCGCCGCCCGCCGCCGCCCCAGGCGACGGTGGGTACAAGGCCATGGCCCCCTGCCCTGCGCCCTGCTCGTGCTCATCGTGCTCATGGTCTTCAGGGTGCTCTGCGACGGCGTGGCAGGCCCCCGGCGACACGTGCTGCGCGGCGGTGTCATCAACATAGGAGTAGCGCCGCCGGGCGGCGTTGGGCACGGATGCGCAGCGGGCGGGCAGCAGCTGCGCGGCGGGCGTCAAGGCAACAGGGAGGAGGGGTCAGCGAAAGGAAGAGCGGATGCCACGAGCGAAGCGCGCACGCACGCATACCTAGGCAGCTGAAAGCGCTCATGAGATGAGCATTGCGACGCCTTCCTGATCCTAGTACGCCATAGCGACGCGATGCGGGCTTGTGTTACCCCCTACCCTACACCGCCGCCTCCTCTCCCTGACTCCCCCAACGCACCTGCTCCGACGCTGCCGCGCTGTCCAGAGACACCACGGCGGGCCCCTGCCCCTGCCCCTGCCCCTGCCCCTGCTCCTGCTCTTCATCGCTGGCCAGCCCCGCCCCGATGGACACCGGCCCGCTGCCCTGCTGGCGCCCCTCCGAGCGCTGCCCCGGCCACGGCAGGCTGACCCGGCCATCCTGCCCGCCGGCCCCCGCCCCTGCCGCCCCGAAACCAGCACCCCCGCCGCCCTGCTGCATCGGCACGGCCATGCACTTGGCGCTGTCGGCCCCAGCAAGCAGCACACTGCGGTTGCGGGTGCGGTGCTCCGCCGCCGCTGCGGCCACGTCCCTAGCGGTGGGACCGGTGGAGTGAAAGGCCGGGATGTTGAGGACGGGCACGGCCTCGTCAATGGACGAGCGGATGGCGGGGGCGGCGGAGGGGGAGGAAAAGACGAAGGGCGGGCCGCTGCGAGGGGAGGGGTTGCCGGGCGCGTTGAAGAAGCGCAGCGCGACACCGTAGTCCACCACGTTGTCGTTAAGCCACGTGGTGTAGTACGACGGGAGCATGCCGGGCAGCCAGGGGTCGCGGATGTGCGGCGAGCCAGCGGCGTGGGCCTGGGAGGGGGAGGGGGCGGGGCTCCGGGGCGCGCCTGGCTCCTGCTGTTGGTTCTGCTGGTTGTGGGGCTGGGCCGGCGGCTGCATCTGCTGGGAGGTGCGGTTGGGCCCCCGGCGCCACTTGTTGGCGGTGAGGTACAGCTGCAGGAAGGCGCCTGGAGAGGGCAGGGGAGGCGGAGTAGGGAGGAGACAGGTTTTGGGTCGTGAGCTGGTGAGCTGGCACCGTGACGCATAGGGCAGCCGGCTGGGGCAACTAGGGAGTGAACAGGCTGGCTCAGCACTCGCGTGTTGTAGCGGACGGACAACTGCAAGCATGGGCAGCGCCTCAGCTGGGAAGTAGTACCCAGCAGGAAGACGCTGCGATAGCAATGAGCACGTGCTAGGTTCTAAGCGTAGCACACCAGCCCCGCACGGCCTGCCCGTCGCACCTGTCTGGTAGATGGTCTGCTGGTCCAGCACGGCGGGGTTGCTGCTGTCACTGGCCTGCGCGCGCATGGGGGATGGAGGGAGTCGTGGTGATGAGGTATGGGGAGTTGTTTCATGGGGGAAAGGGGCGTTGGCAGACGCAGGGGGGGAACTTGGCTGGGGGCGCCTTAGACCGCAGCTTGCTGCCACCGCAGCTGGTGAAGGGTCAGAAATACGGTACACAGTGCCGCCTCCCAGTTCACAGGTCCATTGCCGGTCGCTTGCTACCTGCTGCGCACCAGGCCAATATAACTGCGGCGCAGAGGCTTCATGCAAACTCCGGAGCGCCCCAACCCTGCCCCCTGCCAGCAAGAGAAGGGGTTTCGCGGCCCAACGCTGGCTTGCCCCAACCCTCCTCCCCTCCAGTCGCCTGCGTGCCCAGGCCAACCCTGTCCCCAGCTGTGCCCAAGAGGTTTGGCTCTGGCCGCACCCCACGCTTGTTTAGGCGCCTCAACCCCTCCCAACCGCCGCCCGGCCCACCTGCATCCCCCCTTACCCGCCTGCCACCTCAAGCCCGGTGTCCCTGCAAACCCACCCTGCAACCCCCAGTACCAATCTGCCCCACCTGCACCCCTCTCCCACCGGCAGTCCGGCCCACCTGCACGCCGCCCCACTCCCATCCCAACCCTCCATGCACACCCCCTTCTCCCCCCACCCCCGCCCTGTCCCACCTGCACGCCCAGGCTGAGCTCCAGCTGCTCCGCCTTGCTGAGCATCCTCAGCGCCGCCACCCAGTACCCGCTGTGCGCGCAGTCCAGCAGCAGCACCAGCCGCTGGCTGTGCTTGCGGTGACGCTGCCACAGCATGGACAGCTCGCGGAAGGACACCACGCCGCACAGCGCCGGGGGTGAGAGGGCGCCGCCACCGGGGCCGCCGGAGCCGGGACCGGGAAGGCCTCCGGCGGCGGCGGCGGCGGCGCTGGACCCCGGCACTCCGCCGCTGCTGGTCGCGGAAGCGCCCTGCGCAGCAAAGAAAGGGGAATGTGAGTTGCATTAACAGTGGTATGGGTCTCGTTCCGCCTCAAAATGGTTGTTCTAGAGGAGGAGCGCACAACTGTGAGCAGGGCCGCACGTCCTTTCAACTGTCGCACCAGGGGCCCCTGCGCCGCTGGCCCCAAACACACCTTGCAGCCCCGTAACCTGGCGTGCAACCTCTGCCCGTCTTGGCTGTCCCCCCAGCAGCCCGTTTACCCCTCCCCTCACTAAGCCGCACCACACGTTGCACCACGGGCCCCTCGCCCTCAGCCCTCACCCCCACCTTCCCACGGGTTTCCCGCGTCAAACACACACCCCCACCTGCCCCCGCCCGCAGCCAGTCCCTCAACCATCGCTCAGCTGCACCGCCCACTGCCCGCCCCCCTTCCCTCCCCTTCCCGCCCCCGCAACCCCACCTCCACCCCCGGCCCCCACCTGCCCCGCCAGCAGCCAGTTCCCCCGCTCGTCGCTGGGCCCGCAGTACGCCACCACCACCAGCGGCGCCGTGGACTGCTTGAACAGCTTGGTCAGCTTGGTCAGCACGCGCTCGCGGGTCAGACCAGGGCCTGCGGGCGGGCAGCATGGGGGCCATGAATGTATGGGGCGCGTGCGCGTGCCGGCCGTGTGGGCGTGTTGAACAGCTTGGTCAGCATTGGACAGCACGCGGTCGCGGGTGAGCCCCGGGCCTGCGGGAGGGTGCGGGTGTAGGGCGTGTGGGTTACAGGGCATGCGGGCGTGGGTATGTGGGCGTGTGGACAGCACGCGGTCGCGGGTCAGCCCCGGGCCTGCGGACGGGCAGCACGGGGGCCGTGAATGTGTGGGGCGCGTGCGCGTGAGGAGAGGGGGGTAGAGGGCGTGTGGGCGTGTGGACAGCCCGCGTTCGTAGGTCAGAGCAGGGCCTGCGGGCGTGAGGGTAGGGCTGTGGACATGTGGGCGTGGGGTATGTGAGCGTGTGTGGACAGCACACGATTGCGACTCAGCGCCGGGCCTGCGGGCGAGCAGCACGAGTGGCGCAGCGATGCACTTGCGTAACAAGAACAGCATAACGCACATGGGGTATGCACCGTGTGGCGTGCAGTGTGCACGTGTGAACGCATGCAACTGCATCGGTGTGAGTGGGCACAGGGGCGCAAATACGGGTATGGCAGAGGCGTGATTTACACGTGTGTAACGAGTTTATCTGGGTCGGAAGTCCTGAGGTAGCGGGACGTGTTGCGCGGCCCGTCGTGTGTAAATTTCGCTAGGGCTCCTTTTGAAGGAGCCACGACGGCAAGCTGGTAGGGACCAACCATCGCGTGCAGTGCTTGTTGTTAACAGCGACGCCATCAAGACATTGACATAAACCTTATGTGCTGGATGGACGGTACCATGGATTCCTGTGCCCTGCTAACGCCGGTTCGGCCAACCCACCTTCGTCTGTGGGGGACACGAAGGACACCCCTGCAAAGCCCAGCGACTTGAAGAACGCCCCCAAGGCCTCCTGCGCCGCGCCATCCGCCTGTGGGCGAGACTCCTTGCCTCCGCCGCCGCCAAGTTGCTGCATGGTGTTGCAAAGGGGGCACTCAGCAAGGCAAGGGGGCGGCATGGCACGAATGGGACGGGACGGCAGACGTAGGGAGCAGTTGCTGACTGACGGTCTGGGGCCCCTGCTGTGGGCAGTCTCTCACAGACAAAACCAACCATGCTCACCTGCAAGAGCTGACGAAATCCACGGAATGAGTTCCCTCCCGATGCACTGTACTGTTTGCCCTGGCTTGCTGAAACCGGCGTGGCTTCATCCGTCGGGCTGCCAGTGCGAGCTGCAGCGAGGAAACGCGAGTAAAGGCCAAAGTACTTCAATTTCTAATAGGGTCTTACCATGTACCAACAAAACTGTACTCCTTGCAGGCAAGCGGCAATCTGCAACACACCAACATGTAGCATCCCTTACTTGCTCCAGGCTCCGCTCGGTATGTACCGCCTCCACTGGGTTGGGGCTCTGTCAGCTGACCGAAATCGCCAATGCATAGGGCCACGGCGTTTCCGCGCTCCTGCATTTATACGGGACTACGCTTTCAGCCAGTCGCACCTCGTCAGCCCATACTGGGTCAGCGGTAACCAGGAGCTTGCCTTTCCCTTTCCTGAAGCCTGCCCAAACAGTCTTTTCAGGACAGCTGGCATTCCTTATGTGTGCTTGTCAAGTTTGTGTCGAACGTTGGGCGGGACCATTTGGAGCACCCGCTCGTGCTGCTACTGTAAGTCAAGATATGTCTTATGTAGTATAAAGTATGCAGCGTCTGATATCGTCGCGTGGGAAGCCGAATTCTGGCAAAGCACAGTGCAAAGTGTCTTCGTACTGCCAAACGCCGAGACAGTATGCCGCTCTCGGATAAAGCACCCTATCACGTCACTGTAAGATCATTCTGCTCTTTACACTTTACCCAATGCGCAGCACAGAGCGTCGACGTCGTCGTGCTCCGACGAACCCTCTCTCCGTTGCTGCCCGCTGCTGCTGGGGCGCAGCAAGCTGCGTCAAGGTGAGCCGCACAGCTTACGTTTTACCAAAAGAAGAAAGGCGTCGTCATGTTCGTGCGTTCTCAGTTGCCGCCGGCCCAAGGGTCACTACTCTTGACCCCGGCCGACCCCGGCGAGACGCTCAACGCCATTCGCTGTCCTCTCAACATGTAACAACAGTTGCCATATACAGCTTGTCACGCCAGTTAACATGCTGCATCACCTGCCGCTCGCTTCAGGATGACGCACACAGCGAAGGGCGCGGCGAGGAGGTCGCAGAGCCCTCCCGCGCGCCCTCAACCCCACCATCTCACATCTCCTCAGCTGACAGCAGCAGTGCCAGCCCGTCATCCCAGCAAGGCGCAGCAGTGCCACCGGGCGGCGGTGCCAACGCCCCCCAGCAGCCGCAACCCGCTCCCCGCCAACAGTGGGAGGTGCACCTCGACCTGCAGGCGGAGGAACAGCAGCAAGTGGGCCTCCGCCTCCACGTGCCGATTTCCGTTCCGATACCACATCCTTCCATCCACGTGCCGGGAGCCCGATGGGCGCGTCAGCTGCTGTCCAGGCTACCGCGGCAGCAGCCCCGCACCCCAAAAGCAGCAGCACCAACGGGGGTGCAGTCGCCGCCCTCAGCGCAGCAGTACGCGGGCAACCGCGTGAGCACCTCCAAGTACAACCTGGCCACATTCCTGCCGGTGGTGCTGTTTGAGATATTCTCCTCCGCCGCATACCTCTACTTCCTGCTGCAGGTGCGTGCGTGTGGGGGAGTGCGGGTGTGGAGGTCCTTGGCGCTGGGCGTGGTGGTCTTGTGGACGGCACACGACCCACCGGCTTACAAGGACGTGACTCACAACAGTCGGCAAAGCGTTGCGAACACCTTTTACTATCTGAGATGCGGACTGGGTGGTACTTGTGTAGGGTGTACGGCATACATTCGCTGTACCAGCTCAGCTGCTGCTGTTGGGCATGCCCAAATGCGTCCAAGCCGCGCTCAACCTGCCATATACACACCTCGCTCGTGCGCGGACCAGCCAATGCGCGGAGGCAGCGGGTGCACCCTTCCTGTCGTACGGTATGTCGTGCACACCTTACGTGGTGCCGTACGCCTGTACCGCAGGCTGCGCTGTCGTGGTGGTCCGTGGTGTCGCCCTTCAGTGGCATCGGCAGCACGGCGGCGCTGGTGTTCGTGGTGGTGGTGTCCATGGTCAAGGTGGGCTAACCCACGGTGTGTCCTCAGTATGTGGTGGTGGTGGCGCTGTTGTTCGTGGTGGTGGTGTCCATGGTCAAGGTGGGCTAACCCACGGTGTGTCCTCAGTATGTGGTGGTGGTGGCGCTGTTGTTCGTGGTGGTGGTGTCCATGGTCAAGGTGGGCTAACCCACGGTGTGTCCTCAGTATGTGGTGGTGGTGGCGCTGTTGTTCGTGGTGGTGGTGTCCATGGTCAAGGTGGGCTAACCCACGGTGTGTCCTCAGTATGTGGTGGTGGTGGCGCTGTTGTTCGTGGTGGTGGTGTCCATGGTCAAGGTGGGCTAACCCACGGTGTGTCCTCAGTATGTGGTGGTGGTGGCGCTGTTGTTCGTGGTGGTGGTGTCCATGGTCAAGGTGGGCTAACCCACGGTGTGTCCTCAGTATGTGGTGGTGGTGGCGCTGTTGTTCGTGGTGGTGGTGTCCATGGTCAAGGTGGGCTAACCCACGGTGTGTCCGTGTCGGCACCCCGTCCCACTCCGTGGTGGTGGTGGTGGTGGCGCTGGTGTTCGTGGTGGTGGTGTCCATGGTCAAGGTGGGCTAACCCACGGTGTGTCCTCAGTATGTGGTGGTGGTGGCGCTGTTGTTCGTGGTGGTGGTGTCCATGGTCAAGGTGGGCTAACCCACGGTGTGTCCGTGTCGACACCCCTTCCCACTCCGGCTGGGCCACACGCGTGCTGCGGTGATTCTGACTGCAACTCATCACTCTTCCATTACTCATTTGGATTTGCCTGTTCCCCTCATTGGGTTCTGATACTAACTTGGTTGCGATGCACTGTGGCTTGTACCATGGCCGCGTACGGCAACGGCTGTACGGCACAACCCCAGGCTGGCGCTGAGGACGTGAAGCGGCACCTGGAGGACAGGGCCACCAACAGGGCTGCAACGCGGAAGCTGCTGGCGGACGGTGGGTGACGCTCTCGGACACGGAGGTACACCTGCATGCAGCTTCGTGCGCTGATCCTCTGACCGCGTCTGCCAGGCCCCTCCCGCCGCCGCCTCGCCTGACAGCTGTCATGCCTAAGCCTGGCCACTACCGCCCTGTGGTCCCGCAGGCAGCACGCGGCAGGTGGCGTGGGAGGACGTGCGGGTGGGGGACGTGCTGGAGGTGGGTGGTGGGGTGTTGGTGTGGGGTTGCGGTGGTGTGGGGTGGGCCGGGGGCTGGAGGTTGGCGAGTGGGGAAACAAAAACGTAACAAGAAACTGTGTACCGGAGGTCGGGGGGAGCGGCAAACTGACAAAAGATGGAAGCCGGGTGGACATGGAGGTAGGTGGTTGGGGCCCGACCGACGCCTGGTCCCGCAAATAAAGGTTGCATGCCACGTGCCACATCCACGTGCTCGTCGCGCCTCCCAATGAAGGTCTGCCACGAGGTGGTTAGTGCCCGCCGACCTGATGTCATATGCCACGTGCCGCGTGCCCCGTGCGACGTGCCCCGTGCCACGTGCCTCGTGCCACGTGCCGCCGCCCGTGTGCCTGCTGCTGTGCAGGTTCGCGACGACGAGCTGGTCCCCGCCGACCTGCTGCTGCTGCGCTGCGGTCTGGGGCGGCAGGGGCAGGTGGCGTTCGTCAGGACCACCAACCTGGACGGGGAGACGAACCTCAAGGTGAGGAGGGAATGGTGGCCAGGGGCAGGGGCAGGGGCAGGGAGGATACGTGTATAATGCGGAATGGGGGCCTTGTCTGCAATGAGCATTGGCGCTACCAGTCGTCCTAAAGTGTGCTCACCAATGAAGGACGTGCACCATTGTGTTGCGCGTTACCAAAAACTAAACGCGCGCAAGGCTCTGCTGAAGAGTTGCTACGATGTCAACGTACCAAACATTGCAACGGCCACCAAAGGCACAGTGTCCGTGTCCGTTGCTGCAGCCACTGACGGTAGTTATCGCCTTGTCGCTGTGGTTGAATGCACGTGTCGCAGATACGGCATGCGGTGCGGCTGCCCGGATGGGAGGAAATGGACGGCGGCGCAGCAGGCAACGGCGGCCAGGGAGAGGAGGACGAGGGAGGGGATGGAAAGGCAGGGGAGGGGGAGGCAGGGGCAGCAGGGGCACGTGGCCAAGGTCAGGCGCAGACGGGGGGTGGCCGCTCGGGGAAGGCAGCAGGGGGCGGCAGCAGGGAGGCTGCAGAGGGCGGGACGGGAGGCGGGGGCGGTGCAGGGGAGGGCGACGGTGAGGGTGGGGATGAGGATGCGGCGGCGTCCGAGGAGGTGCTGGAGGGGGCACACCAGGTAAGTGCGCGCTGCTCGATTGTCACATGTTTTGATTTGCTCTATGAAGAGTATCGCGTGCGGTTTGCTCTTGTGCCCGGAAGCCCCTCACCTGCGTGCCCCGCTCGGTCACCCTGGCTACGCATCATTACGTGGTGCCAGCCCTCTACCTACCGCTTTACCTAACGCTTTACCTACGCTGCCCCGTTACCCATGGTCTCAACGCCACGTGCAGTGTGTATCATGCCATCACGCGCCCGCGTATCCCTCTGTATGTGTGCGCCGCCCGCCCCGCAGCTGCTCACCCGCGTGCGCTGCTCCGTCTCCTGCGAGCCCCCCGGCCGCAGCCTCAACACCTTCCACGGCCTCATTGCCGTACAACCGCCGCCAACCGCCGCCGCCTTCGCGCCCCTCATGGCGCCGCCGCGGCGGCCCTCGGCTCGCACCTCACTCTCCGACAACGGCCCGGCGGCGGCGGCGGCGGTGGCGGCGGCGCCCGCTGGCGGAGCTGGTCAAGCTGAGGCCGATGCAACTGTCCGTGACCGCGACGGTGGCGGCGACGGCGGAGTAGCGGCTGCTGCTGCCGGCGACGACGGCGGTGATCAGGCCGACGGCGGCTCCCCCGTGCGTCTGCCCCTCAGCATGGACAACCTGCTGCTGAGGGGCTGCGTGCTCAAGAACTCCAGGTGCGAGGGCGAGTGGGCGAGGTCGTGATAGCAGCGACCTTACGTGGCCGGGATTGCGCCAGGTGGCTTCCTCTGCTGCTACTCGTCGTTCAGACGCCGAATCAGGCACACGTTAGCTTAGGGTCCACCTGCTCGTCTCCATAACTCCATTGTTCCACAAGCTCGGCTGATCCTTTCATTCACGTCTTGTTGGCTCTGTGTGCCTGTCCTATCCTGCCCTGTCCTGTCCTGCCCCCCAGGTTCGTGCTGGGCCTGGCGGTGTATTGCGGCCCCCAGACCCGCATCCAGATGAACGCGGCGCGCCCGCCACGGAAGGTGAGGGTGGGGGGCTGGGACGCGGAGGCTCGCTAGGGGAGGCTAGCTAGGGGTTGGACGTGGGCCCACGCCTGGTAGCAGCTGCCCCGCCCGCCCCCGCTCAGGAAGGTATGGAAGGTGTGGGTCGGCAGGCGCCGGAGGCAGAGGTGGGCAGCCGCGGCATCGCAAGGCATGCTACCGGCAATGTCCTGTCGGTACGTAGCCAATGTGATTGCAGCGAGGGACGAGTGCGTGCGGCCGAATGGATACGGTGCCGTTTTCCTGCAAACCCTTTACCGTACACCTTGCCGTAGTGATACACCCTGACGCCGCGCCGTGCAGATCGGCTCGTACGACAAGTTCCTCAACCGCCAGATCCTCGTGCTGCTGCTGCTGCAGGTGGGCGCGTTGTGACGAAGCCTGTACTGCTGACAGGGGACATACAGGGGACCACGAATTAGCAGCGACCCGTCGGGCTCCCCAAGAAAACCATACGATGCATATGTACCCAGGACAGGATTGCAACATGACAACACCAACCTGCACCGCCGTCCACGCTAAATGCACACTCACGCCACCTTGAACCTTACCCTCTCCTCCTTTCCGCTCCATTATGTGCAAACATGCGCCCTTCCCTAGCCTCCTACCTCGCGTCTCCTGCCTAGCTCGCTTCCCATCCTGAACTGACACCAGGGGCCCGGCCCCAACCCGTATCTTGGCCCATACATAACCTCCTTAACCTCCCTTCCCCGTCTCCCGCAGCTGGTCCTGTCCGTGCTGTCTGCGGTGATCAGCTGGCTGTGGCGCCGGAGCGCGGGCATGAGGCGGCCGCACCTTGCGCTGGACGACCCCGTGCAGGTGGGTGGTGGGTGAGGGCTACGTGCATGTGTATTAGCATCATGCACGTGTGTTAAGTGGTGTGAGGGCAGCAGGCAGCCGCACCTTGCGCTGGACGACCCCGTGCAGGTGGGTGGTGGGTGAGGGCTACGTGCATGTGTATTAGCATCATGCACGTGTGTTAAGTGGTGTGAGGGCAGCAGGCAGCCGCACCTTGCGCTGGACGACCCCGTGCAGGTGGGTGGTGGGTGAGGGCTACGTGCATGTGTATTAGCATCATGCACGTGTGTTAAGTGGTGTGAGGGCAGCAGGCAGCCGCACCTTGCGCTGGACGACCCCGTGCAGGTGGGTATGGGGTAAGAGCTGTGTGTATGCGTCTCAGCAGTGAGGGGCTGCACCAGGCAACCCGCCGCTCAATCCGCCCGTCCCCTCCTCCTTCTCCTCCCCAGGGCAGCTGGCAGTCTCCCTGGCATGGTACAGGTCTGGTATCTGGTGTAGGCGCACCATGTAATTATAATGTAACACACTTCGTTTTCCTTATCAGGTTGGCGAACTGAGTGTAAGCCTCCCCCTGCTCCACGCCCCTCCCCCAGGGCAACTGGCAGTCCCCCGGCGCCTACATCGTGCTGGTGTCCATCACGTTCTGGATCCTGTACGGCTACCTGGTGCCCATATCGCTGTTCGTGACCATGGAGCTGGTCAAGTTCTGGCAGGTGCGTTATGACCGATGCCTGCAGGCCGTAGCTAACCCACACCTACGTTAACCCACACACGTGACCATGGAGCTGGACCAGTTCTGGCAGGTGCACGAGTGTGCGTGGTTGCCGTACATATGGCAGGTGAGTAGATAGTGCAGTGCAGGCACGTGTGGTATAAGAGGCGGTAGGGGATTGCACGATGGCCTGGCCTTGCATTGCCACCTGCGGAGCTGGGGTCGTACGTTCAGTACGGCCGGGGACTCCGTCAGTGTGCCCTGCACCCCTCCACCCCCCTCCACCCCTTGCGCCCCTCACACAGGCCTTCGTGTTCATCAACTCCGACCCAGCCCTGGTGGACACCACCCCCTCCGACACGCCAACACCAGCGACACCAACAGGAACACCAACACCACCAGCACAAAGACCGGCAAAGGAGGAAGCGACAGCAGAAGGGGAAGATGCAGCGGCAGGAACAGCAGAAGCACCTGCCGCGGCTGCCGTGCACCCTGGAACCCCCAACAGCGCCGAAACCGACAACAGCAACCCCAGCCCCGCTTCCCCCGCAGCCCCCAACCCCACCCCCGCTTCCCGGTTCCCTCTGTCGCCCCCGCACCCCTCCTCCACCTCCCTCTCCTCCTCCACCTCTTCACTCTCTTCCTCCGCGTCCTCTGCAAACCGCCCCCGCCCGCCACCTGCTCCTCCTCCGCCTCCTCCCCCTCCCGCCCACGCCTTCGCCCGCAGCAGTGCCATCAACGAGGACCTGGGCCGCGTGGCGGTGGTGTTCAGCGACAAGACCGGAACGCTGACGCGCAACGACATGCGGCTGAGGGCGTGCGGGCTGGGCAGGGGCAGGTGGGTAGAGGGCGGACCTGCGTGCGCCGTTCCATACTTCTGCCTTTAGCGCGCGCCTCGCCGCAGCGTGCGTCCCTAGCTCCCTACCATCTGCCGTCTACCGCACCTCACTTCACCTCACACGCCTACATTCCGCATCTCCCTTGCGGTTGCCTTCCACCCTGCAGGTACGGCGACGTGCACGTGCGGCTGGAGGAGACCCCCCACGTGACGGGGGCGGCGGCCATGTGGGCGTTCAGCCCGCACATGGCAAGGGTGGGTGCGTGGGCAGGTGCTCCGTGGCGGACACGTGGCAGGCACGTGTCGGCCTGTGCCCAGGCATGCACGCACGTCCCAGCGTCCCACGGGTCGCAAGCCGGGGCAGGCTGGCTGTGTTAATCTGCTATGCCATTACTCCTAACCTATTTACCAACCATCCCCACAACAGGCTTGTCGTGTGATATGCACTCATACATGTGCTTCCCAGTGTCCCTTTGCTGGCACCTGCAGCTAACCCACGCACACCACCCGCAGGCCTTCGAGGTGCTGCACGCGCGGGGCGGGTGGCAGGAAGCGGTGCGCGGCGGAGGGGGAGGCGGCTGCAGCGTGCCGGACGACGACGGCGTCGGCGGCGTCGGCGGCGGCAGCGGCGCTGACGGCGGTGGCGGCGGTGGCAGGGCCAACAGTGGCGCTACGGATGTGGCTAGGGGCGGCGGAGGGCAGGGGAGGAGCGGCCGGGGTGCAGCTGACGGAAAGCGGGCAGGGCAGGAGGGTGTCAAGGGTGGCGACCAAGGGGGTGAGGCAGGCCAGGGCGAGGGCGAGGATGAGAGCGCGCTGGCGGCGTTGGCTCGGCGCGCCGTGTCATTCTGGCTGTGCACCTGCCTGTGCCACTCGGTCATCCTGGAGCCGCACCCAGCGCCCGGCCGCCCGCCAGCCTACCAGGTGCGGCAGGGGCACCGTGCGGTACGTCAGGAGGCAGCGAAGGTTGCAGTTGTTGAGCGGAAAGTGTGTTGTACGGCACTCCAGAGATTAGTATATTCGCGAAGGTGCTGCGGGGGGCCCGGCGTGTTTTCTCCAAGTAGACTGTAGCGCAGAAGCTTGGCCTGCAAGGCCCGCGTGGTCCCTGACTGATGACTTGCGCTGTGACTGCGAACTTGTAATGCGGTTGTGGAGGACAGCCACATGCTTCGTACCAGCCAGACTTATCCCCCTCTTGCCCTCACGCCCAACAACCCTTTTCCCCAGGGGCCCTCCCCTGACGAGGTGGCCCTGCTGGACGCAGCGCGACAGGTGGGCTGGGAGCTGGTGGCCCGGCGGCGGGACACCCTGGAGCTCAGGGTGGCGGAGCCCGTACGGCAGGATGTACGGCAGGTTGTACGGCCGGGGACGGCGGCCGGACAGGGGTCGGGAGAGCTTCGTGGCACGGGCGCGGCGGCGGATGGGGCGGGAGGGGCGGCGGGGGAGGGGCAGGTCGCAGGGGGCACAGCAGGGGAGGTGGTGGGTCGGGTGGGCGCAGGCGGTGAGGGAGGAACGGCGACAACGGCGGCGGGGGTGGTGAGCGGGGGACCTGCCCCTGGCCCTGGCCCTGGCCCTGCCTCTGACCCTGCCGCGTCTGATGCCGCTGCGGCCGCCTCGGCCCCTTCCTCCTCCGTGCCAGCGGCGGCGGCGGTGACTGTGCGCTACCGCGTGCTCAACGTGCTGGAGTTCAGCAGCGCAAGAAAGTGGGTGCAGCAACAGCAACAGTAGAGCTGGAAGATCACGGTAGTGACAAGATGAGGGTTCGTTACGTTTCAAGACACGCTGTGATCAGCGAACTGGTGGTCACTTGTCAGCAGGGTCAGGGTTTGCAGGAAGTGTGGCCGGGCTTATGAAAGACGGAGTACCGGCAAGGACTGTTGGATGAGAGTGGGCTAGGCCCTCCCGTCCCTGTGTCCCTTTCCTGCAAACCACTTGTCCTCCCCCCTGCCCCCAGGCGCATGTCTGTGGTGGTGCAGGCCCCCGACGGCTCCCTGGCCCTGCACCTCAAGGGGGCGGACAGCGCAGTGCTGCCGCGGCTGAGAAAGAAGAGGGGCAGCAGCACTAGCAGGGGCATTGGTGGCAAAGGCGGCAGCGGAGGGGCGCACGGCGATGGTGGGCATGAGGACGACGGTGTGGAGGCGGCGGTCCAAGACCACCTGCACCACTTTGCTACGCAGGTGGGTGGCTCCTGGTTGGTGTAGGGCGCGCCTTCACCTGCAGGGGTGGTCCTTGTGACCTGTAGCGCTGTGTGCTTGCACCCCTGCCGCGCGATACCCAGCACCCCGCAAACCGTGGCGTCAAACCTTTCCGCTGCCCGTCCCTCCCTCCTTAATACACACCCCAGGGCCTGCGCACGCTGGTGCTGGCCAGCCGCCCCCTGCCGGACCGCGCCTGGTACGACGACTGGGACGAGCGGTACCAGCGGGCAGGTGAGGGGAGAGTGCGGGCAGGTGGATGGCGGTTGGTTTAGCGGCTGGTTCGTCATGCACGTAGGGGTTTCGATGGTACAACGACTGGGACGAGCGGGTAGGTGGCTGGCGGTTTGTTCGGCATTTCACACCTGCAACGTGGTGCAAGCGACAGGCGGAGCCTTTGGCATACCTTCGTTGCGAGGTGACGGAGGGGAGGCCCGACAGCGGCTTGCTTAATCCTGACTGCCATACCCCTCTGCGTCCCTCAGAGTCGGCGGCAGCAGCAGCGGCGGCGGGAGGCGAGGCCCATGGCGACGGCGGTGTCGGCGGCGGCAACGGCAGCGGCGGCAGCTCTGCCCCCGCCGATGCCCGGCGGCAGCTGGAGGCCCTGGCCGAGGAGCTGGAGCGCGACCTGGTGCTGGTGGGGGTGGCGGCCATCGAGGACAAGCTGCAGGTGTGTACTAGCGGGCGTGAGGCATGTGTATTAGCGTGTGTGGGTGGTGGTGGTGGCTGGCCGAGGAGTTGGAGCGCGACCTGTGTGCTGGTGGGGGTGGCGGCCATCGAGGACAAGCTGCAGCGCTTGCAGGTGTGGGTTAGCGGGCATGGGGCCTGTGTATTAGCGTGTGTGGGTGGCCATGCGCGTGCTGGAGCGCGACCTGTTGCTGGTGGGGTTAGCGGGCATGGGGCATGCGCAGAAACGAGTGCGCAGAAACGAGCGTGATGGTTGCTGTGAGAAGCTGGAGCGACGCCTGGACTAGATGTAAGCGTAGTTTAGCAACCTATGTGCATCTATAACCCACACCCCCAATGCCAGATGCCGGGCACACGCCGCCATCCTCCGGTATGGTGGTGTGGAGTGCTGATCAATAAAGGCAATAATATCAAGGTATCCGCAGATCATGTCTCAACCCAACTCGGCTGACCCACACCCTCCTCCACAGGACGGCGTGCCCGAGGCGGTGCACACGCTGCTGTCCTCCGGCATGGTTGTGTGGGAAGCACAGCTAACCCTCGTTCCTGTTAATACACACACCTCCACAGGACGGCGTGCCCGAGGCGGTGCACACGCTGCTGTCCTCCGGCATGGTGGTGTGGATGATCACGGGGGACAAGCTGGAGACCGCCGTCAACATAGGGCGCTCGGCGGCGCTGGTGACGCAGCCGCGGGACGAGCAGCTGCTGGTGCTGCGGGGGGACAGCAGAGGGGGTGGGTGGGGATGTGTTATTGGGTGTGGGTGTGTAACAACGGTGGGCAAGGGAGCACTGCCGTGAGAGGAACCCTGTCCACTGCCCGAATCCTGCCCGCTCGCTTGAGCCGCACACAACATTAGCAGCCACCCCTCCATGGGCACCACTTTTGCTTCGCCGCCACACTCCCCCATGGTTGCCTCCCTCCCTTTCCCTCTGGATCCTCCCTTCCCCAGAGATCCGCGCCGCCCTGCGCGATCTCAACCGCCGCGCTGACGACATCCTCCGCAACCGCCAACCGCCACCTGTCAACCGCCCAAACGTTGGTACAGGCGCTGCCGCAACAACCGGCCCAGCCCCAGGCGCTTCCTCCGCAGCGGCTCTGGAACCAACAGACCTGCCGTACCGGCGGGCGCCCGCCGGCGGGGAGGCGGCTGCTGCTTCTGTTTCTGCTGGTGGTGGAACTGGTATGGCCAGGGACACCGAGTTGGTCCCCATGCGCCCTGCTGCTGACGGCCCTACCGCCGCCGCACGTGCCAACGCCGCTTCCGGTGGTGGTAGTGGTGGTAGTGGCGGTGATAAGGGAGATGGCGGCGGTGGAGATGGTGGTGGTGGTGGTGCTATTACCCCCACCGCCGCCGAGCTGGTGGTGGACGGCCGCACCCTGGACGTGGTGCTGGCTAAGACACAGCTCGGAGGGGGGAGGAGCAGCAGCAGCAACAACAATGGGCGTGCTAAGGACAGGAGCGGAAGCGGCAGCAGGACTGTCAGTGGGGGTGGCAGGAGCCCCCAAGGATGGGGATGGGGATGGAGGCAGATCAGATGGTGGTGCACGTGGGGCGGGGAGAAGCGCGCAGGAGCGCAGAAGGAGGGCCTGGGAAGGGAGGGGGAGGAGGGTGGGGAGGAGGAAGGGGAGGAGGGTGAGCTGGCTTTCCAGCTGGCTGCGCTGTGCGCGCGGTGCAGCAGCGTGGTTGTGTGCAGGGCCTCCCCTGCTCAGAAGGCGGCGCTGGTGGTGCTGATGCGGGAGCACCGGGCGAGGGAGGGCAGGAGGCGGAGGGAGGAGCGGCGGAGGGCGTGGAGGGGGAGGGTGGCGGGGGCGCTGGGGGTGGGGCGGAAGGGGGGAGCGGGGGAGGGGGAGCAGGGGAAGGAGGAGCAGGGGGGTTTGGGCGACACGGCAGGCGTGCT